>APMI01030139.1_pt1 | contig 18344 bp, 16 predicted proteins | sample 667938 | NCBI WGS metagenome assembly APMI01 (sample SAMN01084076, study PRJNA167559) | wastewater metagenome | biome: Wastewater | place: Denmark: Ejby Moelle, Odense | collected 2011-11-28 | reverse complement strand
GGGTGCCGTGCAGCAGATCGCTCCGGACATGGCGGCGCCGATCAAGTCGGACGACGTGATCTTCGTCAAAGAATCGATCTTCTGAGGCTGCGCCATGACATTCCAGCAGTTTTTGCTGATTCTGCGAGCCCGCTGGCTGACAGTCCTGCTGACCTTCGCGCTGGTTGTCGGGACAACGCTCGGCGTCAGCTTTCTGCTGCCAAAGAAGTACACCGCGTCCGCGGCATTGCTGGTCGACGTCAAGGCACCCGATCCCCTCTATGGCGCCCTGATGCAGGGCATGATCGCGCCAGGCTACATGGCCACACAGATCGACATCATCCAGAGCGAGCGGGTTGCCCGCCGGGTAGTGCGGATGCTTAAAATCGATGAGAACCCGAGCGCCCGCCAGCAATGGGTGGAAGAGACCCAGGGCAAGGGATCGATTGAGGCCTACTACGCCGACCTGCTAAGCAAGCAGCTCGATGTCAAGCCCTCGCGGGAGAGCAACGTAATCAACATCACCTACAAATCGGCCGAGCCGCAGTTCGCGTCAGCCATTGCCAACGCATTTGCCCAGGCGTATGTCGATACGAACGTGGAACTGCGCGCTGATCCGGCCAAACAGTACGCCGGCTGGTTCGATGCCCGCACCAAGGGTCTGCGCGAACAACTCGAATCTGCGCAGGGCAGGTTGTCGCAGTTCCAGCGCGACAACGGCATCACCAACGTCGATGAACGACTCGACGTCGAGAACGCGCGCCTGCAGGAGTTGTCTTCACAACTGGTCGCGATGCAGGCATTGCGCACGGAGTCCGCGTCGCGGCAGGCGCAAACAGGCAATACTGATACTCTGCCCGAGGTCTTGCAGAGTGGCCTGGTGCAAAGCCTGAAAGCCGATGTGGCGCGCCAGGATGCCAAGCTCAAAGACCTGAGTTCGCAGTACGGTCCCAATCACCCCCAGGTTCTGCGCGCCGTGGCCGAAGGACAGGCCCTGCGAGGCAAGCTGGAGGCCGAGGTCACGCGCGTCGCCGGAGGCGTCGGCACCAACAACCGCGTCAATGTGCAGCGAGAGTCCGAAATTCGCGCGTCGCTCGAGGCGCAAAAGAAGAAGGTGCTGTCGATCAAACAACAGCGTGACGAGATTGCGGTCATTCAGCGTGAAGTCGAAAACGCGCAAAAGGCTTACGACCTCACCGCGCAGCGTCTCGTACAGACCAATCTCGAGAGCCAGACCCAGCAGACCAACATCGTCGTCCTCAATCCTGCCGTTGAGCCCACAGAGCCATCGAGCCCCAAACTGCTGCTCAATACGCTGCTGTCGATCTTTGTCGGCGGCATGCTCGCTATCGCGCTTGCATTGCTGCTCGAACTGTTCAATCGTCGTGTTCGCTCGCCGGAAGACATCGTCGAAGCACTCGGCTTGCCGGTGATCGGGTATCTCGACGCCGCCGACGTGCGCGAGGGCAAGCGTCGCCGCCATCGCAATCGGTTGGTATTTCCGCGTTTCAATCCCGAACGCGCGCTTCCGGCACCACGATGATGCCCGGAGAGAGAACGATGACTCCCGCCGAACCAATGTCGATCCGCGCGCTGGTTCGTACCGAACCGCGATCTTCGGGCGACGACCGCTCGATTGGCGCCATCTTGATCGATTCCGGGCGGCTTACTCTCGATGATGCCGAACACATCCTGCGCAAGCAGAAAGACGAGGGACTGCGCTTTGGCGAAGCTGCCATCAAGCTCGGCTTGCTGAAAGAAGAGGACATCCAGTTCGCGCTCGCGCGCCAGTTCGACTATCCGTATCTGGTGCCGGGCGAATCGAATGTCAGCAAAGAACTCGTTGCCGCCTATCAACCCTTCAGCCGCCAGGTGGAGTCGCTGCGCGCGCTGCGCAGTCAACTCATGCTGCGTTGGTTCAACGGGTCGCCGGATCGTCGCGCGATCTCTATCGTCAGCACGGCACGCAAGGAAGGCCGCAGTTATCTCGCTGCAAATCTTGCCGTCGTCTTTTCCCAGCTCGGCGAACGCACTTTGCTAGTCGACGCGGACTTGCGAAATCCCCGGCAGCATGAGTTGTTTGGTTTGGCAAATCGCGCCGGCCTGGCACAGATGATTACCGGACGTGCCGACGAGTCGGCCATCGAGCGGGTGCCCGCATTCATGGACTTTTCGGTGATCACGGCCGGCTCGGCACCGCCCAACCCCCAGGAGTTGCTCTCCCGGTCATCGTTCTCGAATTTGCTTGCGATGTTGAGCGGGCGTTACGACGTGATTGTCGTCGACACACCTGCTGCGGACGAGGGTGCCGATGCCCAAACAGTCGCAGTGCGCACTGGCGCCGCACTTCTGGTGGCGCGACAGAACGCCAGCTATGTAGACGATCTGCAGGATCTCTCCGACAGTTTGCATCATGCAACGGCGGCGGTCGTCGGCGTGGTGATGAACGAGTTCTGAGCCCCACATGTCGGCTGTCGTGTCCAACAAAGGACCGCATCAAGCCGCGCTTGTCGATTGGCTGCCCGTGGCGGTCGGGCTGGCAGCGCTTTACGTTCCGACGTTTCTTGCCTTCGCAACCACGATCTGGCAAACCGAACAGCATGCCCATGGTCCGCTCATCGTGGCAGTAGTCGCCTGGTTGGTTTGGGACAATCGCCGGTTCTTCGGTTATGCTCCTACGGGTGCGTCACCTCTGATCGGCTGGAGCCTCGTCCTGCTGGGACTGATGAGTTACATGCTCGGCCGTTCGCAGACCATTCCTCTGCTGGACATCGGTTCATTCATCCCGGTCGCGGCAGGCGCAATCCTCGTGCTTCGCGGGTGGCCAGGATTGAAGATGTTGTGGTTCCCAATACTCTTTTCCGCATTCGCGATTCCGTTACCGGGTCTGATCGTCGACGCGGCAACCGGACCGCTCAAGCAGTCTGTCTCCTCCATCGCGGAGTCAATCTTGTACGTAACCGGGTACCCAATTGCTCGCAGCGGAATAGTGTTGAACGTTGGGCAGTATCAACTGTTGGTCGCCGACGCATGTTCCGGCCTGAACTCCATGTTCAGTCTTAGCGCACTCGGGTTGGTATACCTGTATCTGATGCGCTACCGGTCATTTGTGCACGTGGGCCTGCTAGTCGCATGCATTCTGCCGATCGCGTTCGCAGCGAATATCGTTCGAGTAATGATCTTGGTGTTGGTCACCTATCATTTTGGCGATGAGGCGGGGCAGGGCTTCATCCATGGATTTGCCGGCATGATTCTCTTTCTGGTAGCGTTGCTCATGCTGTTTGGGTTCGACAGCCTGCTCGGTGTCTTCCTCAAGCCGAGGAAAGCAGCATGAGCTTCAATGGTGTGGCTGGACGCGGATTGGCGCTCGGTATCGTCATGATCTTCGCGTCGGGTCTTGCCCTGGTTGCGCGGCCCTCAGCCAGAATGGCTGAGCGGAGGGCACCAGTCAACCTTGAGACCGCAGTCCCGGCGTCTTTCGGCGACTGGAGGATTGATACGTCGATCGTTCCAATCGCGGTCAGCCCCGATGTGCAGGCCAAGCTCGACAAAATCTACAACCAAACGTTGTCGCGTACCTACATCAATGCGGCTGGGCAACGCATCATGCTGAGCATTGCCTACGGCGGCGATCAGAGCAACGACGAATCGCAGGTTCATCGCCCCGAATATTGCTATACGGCGCAGGGCTTTCAGGTTCGCTCGAGCGTCATATCCAAAGCCGTAACGGGCTACGGCGAGCTTGCCGTACGCCGGTTGCTGGCGGTTCAGGGGCCGCGCAGCGAGCCAATCACTTACTGGATAACGATTGGCGACTCCGCAACCTTGCCTGGCGTGGGACGAAAGCTCGCACAGATCGCCTATGGCCTGAGGGGAACCGTGCCCGACGGCGTGTTGGTCCGGGTTTCATCGATCGATGAATCGACCGACTTTGCCTATGGGCTGCAGGATCAGTTCGTTGCCCAGATGTTGAAAGCTGTCGATCCCGAGACGCGAATGCGAATTGCAGGACGATTCGGCGCATAGTCTGGATAGCAACTCGAGATGACTATTTATGTCTGACAAGGTCGCAATCGTTACTGGTGTAACAGGTCAAGACGGTTCATATCTGGCCGAATTCCTGCTCGCCAAAGGCTATGAGGTTCACGGCATCAAGCGCCGTGCGTCCAGCTTCAATACCAGCCGTATCGACCACATCTATGCCGATCCGCACGAGGACGGTCGCCGCTTCGTCCTCCACTACGGCGACCTCACCGATTCCACCAATCTGATCCGGATTATCCAGCAGGTGCAACCCGACGAGCTTTACAATCTCGCTGCACAATCGCATGTAGCCGTGAGTTTCGAAGAGCCCGAGTACACCGCCAATGCCGACGGGGTTGGTGCCCTTCGGTTGCTTGAAGCGATCCGCATCCTCGGAATGGAGAAGAAGACCCGCTTCTATCAAGCCTCTACTTCCGAGCTCTACGGCTTGGTGCAGGAGGTCCCGCAAAAGGAAACCACGCCATTCTATCCGCGCAGCCCCTACGCGGTGGCCAAGCTGTACGCCTACTGGATCACAGTAAACTACCGTGAGGCCTATGGCATCTACGCTTGCAACGGCATCCTGTTCAACCACGAATCGCCACGGCGCGGAGAAACCTTTGTCACTCGCAAGATCACTCGCGCGTTGGCCCGGATAAAGCTCGGGCTGCAGGAATGCCTGTACCTCGGCAATCTGAACGCACTGCGTGACTGGGGCCACGCAAGGGATTATGTCGAGATGCAATGGCTAATGCTGCAGCAGGAAGAGCCCGAAGACTTCGTCATTGCCACCGGCATCCAATACAGCGTGCGCCAATTCGTCGAGGCTGCTGCAGATGAGCTGGACATCGCCATCCGCTGGGAAGGCGAGGGTGTCGATGAGATCGGTTTCGATCGGCGCGGCAGAGTCATCGTGCGTGTCGACCCGCGTTACTTTCGTCCGACGGAAGTCGAGACGCTGCTGGGTGACCCGACCAAAGCGCACGCGAAGCTGGGCTGGAAGCCGAGCATCAGCTTCCAAGAACTGGTGCGCGAGATGGTGCGCGAGGACGTCAGCACTGCGGAACGCGATTCGCTCATTCGACAGCATGGCTATCGGCCATTGGAGTTCAACGAGTGAACCGGGACTTGATGGTCGAGCGTTGTTCCGCGAGTTCTGTCTGAGGTGGCCGTCGCGAGAGTTGTTCGCTCGTGCGGCGGAATTACCAAATCGCCAGGATGAGCGTCCCGGCAACTCCAGCCTGGAAGGCACTTTGCGGCTACGGCTCCGCCACGTTGCTGCAGGGCTTCGTCGCGTTCATGGCGGTGCCAATGATGATACGCGTTCTGGGCGCGCGGGATTTCGCGCTTTGGGCCATCTTCGAGCCATTGGCGTTGTTGCTGGCGCAATTGTCCTTGCTCGGAAGCAGCCATGCATACATCCGGTTGCTCGCCAGCGGGAAGGCGGGGTCGGCTGACGTATATCACTCGCAACTGCGCTTCGGCATGTACCCGTGTGTCCTGATATGTTGCCTTGGTGGGTTCGCCAGCGTAGTCGGCGTCGGGCTCGGTTCATTGTGGTCGTATGTCCCTTTGGCGGCGCTACTGATCTTTCTCGAGGCAGCGATACTGCTGTGTCAGTCGGTTGACAGGGGTAAGTCCGATGCATTCGGTTACGCGCAGACGATATGGGTCAAGTTCGGCGCGCTGGGAATCGGGCTCGTGCTGGCCTCATGGGCGGGTGTGCGACTGGAGCTCATAGAGTTCGCAGGCGCGCTCATCATCATCGATAGCGTGGTGCTGATGCTGTCATTCGCAAGATATCGGCGCCGCTTTGCGCGGTCTGGCAATGCCGGATCGTCGCGGACGCGTGATCAGCATTGGGCTGCAGTTCGCTACGGATTGCCGATCGTTGCGGCTGCCGCCCTCGCAGTCGTCGCCGCGAACGGTGACAGGTACCTTGTTCACGCGCTCATGCCTTCAGGCGAGTTGCCCGGTTACATGATAATGGCCAAGCTTGCCGGGGCGATGTCCTTCGCCGCGGCACCGATCAATCTATGGTGGCCGGCGGCGCGTTTTCGCCATGCGAACGATGCCGACCGTGGTGCCGCTTTCTTTGCCTCCGCGACTGCAGTCTTGCTGTGGTACTACTTGGCGGTCGCTATGGTCGCTTGGGCACTGGCGCCGCATTTCGTCGGGTTCTATGCCCAAGGCGTTTCCGGTTACGATGCCAACACGATGGGCCTGCTGCTGTGTGCCGCGGTCGCGACTGCGATGATCACGCCGATCAACATCGGCACGCTCGACGAAGGCAGGACGCACTGGATTGCCGCAACCGTCGGTGTTGGCGCTTTTGCCGGGCTAGCCCTTGCCGGACTGCTGATTCCCCGCTATGGCTACGTCGGCGCGGGCCTCGGTTCGTTCGCGGCGCAGTGCACGGCGCTGTTGTTTACCTACTGGATCTCGCAGCGGATCCAGGCGGTCCCGATTCGCTTCGGCAAGTTGATTGCACTTGTTCTGGGTTTCGGATTCGCTGCGCTAGTGGTCCGACAGGAGTTTTCATCATTGGCCGGATTCGGGGCAGTCCTCTTGTTCATGCTTCTGGGGGCGGCTGTCTGCGCCAATGACTTCAAAAGGCTGCTCGGTTCATGAGAGTTGACCTTTATCGCGTCGTGCTGCTGGGGTTCTACTACGGGGTTGCCCGCTGGCTGCCGGCCTCCAACAATCGTATCGGCCGGTGGGCACGGCCGCTTCGGCGCTGGGTTTGCACGCCGCTGTTTGTTTGCGCTGGCCGCAACATCAACATTGAAGCGCGTGCCTTCTTCGGTTCCGGCCGCCAAATCGAAATCGGCGACAACTCGAGCATCGGTGTCGCAGCGCAGATCTATGGCCCGCTGTTGGTCGGCAAGAACGTCATGATGGGGCCGGAGGCGCTGGTCATCACTACATCGCATGTCGCCGACCGGATCGACATCCCGATGATCGAGCAGGGGGTGACGGGGCCACGGCCCGTCGTGATCGAGGACGACGTGTGGATCGGCCAGCGAGTGACCTTTCTGCCACGCGTGAGAATCGGTACAGGCTCGATCGTCGGCGCAAACGCGGTCGTGACGCGCGACGTGGCGCCGTACTCGATCGTTGCCGGCAACCCGGCGCGGGTGATTCGGGCCCGTCGTCGGATCGGGGGGATCTCCGTTGAGAGTTGACAGCCCGCAGGGCAGAGTTACTGATTTGTTCCATTCAAAGCAGATTTCGTGGGGCAGACGGGGCTCCATGAGGCCCGCAGTACGCTACTACGACGACTTTTTCGCGTCGCACAGGCGCTGGCTGTTGCTCCTTTTCGTGGCTTGTATCGGAATCGAATACCGCCCGAACATCCCGGGGATGCCTTTGAACCTCAGCATTGCCGAGATTGCGACCTTCGGTGTTGCGTTGATCGTTCTTGTCGATGTCGTGATTTGGCGCGAATCGTGGTGGCGAGAACTGTTCGCAAGGGATACTACGAAGATAGTGTTTACGGTTTGGCTGGTTTGGCTTTTCGTGCTCGGGCCGACAATGGTGCTGCGTGGCGATCGCTACGGTTTGGAGAGACTGCGCGACCTGCTTCCAGCCTTGATGTGCTTCTTGCTGGTTACGTCGTTCGTCAAGTCCGAAACGGACCTCCGGGCCGTGATTCGTATCTGGCTTTTCACAATTTTCGTCAATGTGGTGCTCGGATACAGCCAGTATCTTTTCCGATGGCCGTATCCATCGGAGATTGGGTTGACAGCATTGGGCAAGCTGGATCTTTCGGGGGAACGGTACACGGGGAATCTCGTGATGGGGTTCTTTACCCATCCGAACGGATTCGGAATGGTTCTCGTCGGCCCGACCCTATATTTCTTTTGGCGGCTCTTGCACCCGTCCCGGTTCGCCCCCTATCTAGTCGATCTTGCCGCGTTAGTCTTGGTGGCCGGCTGCTTGTATCTGACACAGACGCGTGGCGCGATCTACTGGACGCTCGTGGGCTTCGCAACAATGGTCTTTGGTCGCTTGGTGTCGACCCGGATGTTTCTGATCCTGATACCCGCAATCGGACTGGTTGTCCTGATGGGACTGGCACAACTCGACGTTCTCGGGAGTTCGGGCACGATTCGAGGGCGGTTCACACAGTGGCAGGCGGCATTGTCGATGCTCACCGAGCACCCCGATGTGATTCTGTTCGGAGGGGGGGCGTATCCGATGGCTCGGCAGAGCCTGCTCGCCAGCCACCTGTCGTACCTCTACCCGAATGCGCACAATTCGCTCCTCAACCTTATCCTGTTTTTCGGGCTGCCTTCATTGATCCTTTTTGTCGTGGTAGCCGTTCGAGTTTTGACTGATCGACAGCGAGCGGCGCCAAGAGCCGATCCTCCAGCGGCTGTGCCACTGATCGTCATCTCCGTCTGCGTGCTGTTCGAAAGTCTGTTCGAACCATTCTGGGAGGGCAACGTACCGGGCGGCCAGTTGCTCCTGGTTTTAGCCATGCTTTATGCAGTCCAGCGCGAAGGCTTCAAATGGCAGACCTAATTGCGTACTATAGAACGGTCTACTTTCTCGCCTCCGAAGCATTCATTCCGTCGCAGATCGCGGCTCTTGTGCGCTTCTCGTACCAGGTCTGGACGCGCGACCAGACGCCGGAGGCGCGCTCGTCGGTTTCAAGTTCGTCGGCAATTGTTCCGCTCGTTTCCCCGAGCGGATTCATGGGGAAGGTCCGATTCACGTTCTGCGGCCGACCGGCTGAAGAATTGGCGTCGCAACTGAAGCCGGCTTTGATTCATGCGCATTTCGGGCCGGATGCGTCCATGGTGCTTCCGTTGGCCAGACGGAAGCGGATTCCGTTGGTGGTAACCTTCCACGGCTTTGACGCCCAGCGTTCGCGCCGGGCTCTGCTTGCCGAGTTCAAGCCGTCCAATCTTCTGTTTCTATTGCGAGAACGCCAGCTATATCGCTACGCGGCGAGGGTGATTGCCGTTTCGGAGTACCTGAAGGGTTGCCTGATTCGGCGAGGTTGCCCGGCTGACAAGATCACCGTCCATTACATCGGCGTCGATACAAAGAAGTTCGTTGCCGACGACGCACGCCGGGTACGCCTTCGTATTGTTAATGTTTCTCGTCATGTCCCATGGAAGGGAGTCGACACCATCCTTCGAGCGATGAGCCTTATCGCCCGGCGGTTTACAGACGCGAAACTGATTCAGATTGGAGCCGGATCGGAATCGGCATCGCTTGCAAGCCTAGCCAAAAGCCTCGGCATTGCGGATCGCGTCACTTGGCTGGGGCAGCAACCGAACGACAAAGTCTTGGAGGCGATGCAGTCGTCTTCACTCTATGTTCAGGCCAGCCGTCGCGATGAGGCTGGGCAGACCGAAGCATTCGGCATCGCGCTGCTCGAGGCGCAGGCGTGTGGCTTGCCCGTGATTGCTACCAATTCCGGGGGTATGCCGGAGGCCATGGTCGACGGAGTGACTGGATTACTCTTCGAAGAAAACGATCATCGGGGGCTGGCGGATCGCCTTTGCGAACTCCTGGCAAACCCCGACACAGTTCGAGAGATGGGCCAACGTGGCAGAGAAATGGTCGTCGAAAGATTCGACATTCTCGCCCGGACGGCTGTTCTGGAGAAGATCTATGACGAAGTTCTGGCAAGCAATCGGCGTTAGCGCGATGCTCGCGCTCGCTGTCGTCGCCGGTCGGGCCGCAGGCCGAGGCGTGGAAACGCATGTCACTCCGTTGCCGTACGCGATTGCTTCGGCGGCAAGCGCTCCGGTCGGACGCCCGTTCTTCGGAATTCACATGCACCGTTCGGATCGTGGAACGTCATGGCCGGCGGTGCCATTCGGAAGCTGGCGCCTGTGGGACGCAAACGTGACTTGGGCGGACCTGGAGCCAAAACCCGGCGCTTGGGATTTCCGACGCCTGGACCGCTACGTTGCGATGGCAGCGATCACGCACACCGAGATCGTCCTGCCGCTGGGCATGTCGCCCAGATGGGCATCGGCAAATCCCGATGGACCCTCTGGCTATGGCCCCGGACAAGCCGCACCGCCGGTGGACACCAACGCGTGGCGCGACTATGTGGATACCGTGGCGCGCCGGTACAAGGGCAGGGTTAGATACTTTGAAATGTGGAACGAGGTAAACCTGACCAGCTTCTACACCGGTTCGATGGAGAGGTTGATCGAATTGCAGCGCGTTGCCTACGCGGTCATCAAGGGTGTGGATTCGGAGAATCGGTTGATCTCGGCCTCGTTCACCGGCAACACGTCGGATGAAGTCTACAAGTTCTCGAATTACCTTCGCCAGGGCGGCGCTGCTGCCGCCGACATTGTCTCGTATCATCTCTATTCGCCCAAAGTGCACCCGGAAGCAGTCGTTCCGCTGGTCGCGGCCCTGCGCAGGGAAATGAAGGCAGCAGGTGCCGAGGGCAAGCCGCTGTGGGACACCGAGAGCGGCTATGCGATTCGGCGTGATCCGAGCATGGGACGTCCTGCGTGGATGAGTTCAGATTGGCTTCAACTCGACGAGCAGACGGGCGCGGCCTTCTGGATGATCGGCTACGCACTCAAGGCGCAACTCGGCGTTGCCCGGGCATTCCACTATTCCTGGGACGGTGAAGAGATTGGCTTTGTCGGAGGGCGACGCGATGCCTCGCCTGATACGCTGGCAGCGCTGAAGGAGTTTGTCGATTGGTTGATCCCCAGAACGCCCGCGGGATGTACGTTCGTGGAAAGCCATACCGCCTGCCGATTCGCGGGGCCGAATCAGAGCGAAACTTCCCTGCTCATTTGGTCCCGTGACAGGGATCGACCCGTCGGACTTGGTACCGCACAGGCGGGGGCGAAGGGCTTGCGCTTCTGCGAACGCGGCGATCGTGAGTTTGTCGTTCCCGCTGATGGATCGGTTGCGGCAAAGGCATGCCCGATCGCAATAGTCATGTCAGGCAAGGCGTCAAACAATTGAAGAAGGTGGTTGTAGTCCAGCGGCGGATGACGGAGTACCGGGTACCTCTGTTCGAACGGCTGAGAACCGTGCTGGCGGAGCGAGGTGTTTTGCTCGACGTCCTACATGGCGATGCGACCGAGGACGAGGCTAAGAAAGGTGACGGCGGCGTGCTGCCGTGGGCGCGCAAGCTCCCCACCCGTTACGCTCTGGGAGGACGGCTTTGCTGGCAGCCGTTCGGCGCGCGGATTCGCGATGCGGACCTCGTGGTCGTGACGCAGGAGAACAAACTCGTCTACAACTACTGGCTGTTATTTCACAGACCTCGCGCGCGAATCGCGTTCTGGGGTCATGGCAAGAACATGCAATCGGAGAACCCTGACGGGGCGCTTGAACAGATCAAGCGATGGTCGACGCCCCGGGTGGACTGGTGGTTCGCTTACACGGACATCAGTCGCGAGTTTTTGTTGGAGACGGGTTTTCCGCGCGAACGCATTACGGTATTGAACAACGCGGTGGATACCGGTCACTTGGTGGCCTTGCGACAGGCGGTGACTCCGGCGGAAATTGCGCAATCGCGTAGTGCGCTGGGTCTGGGCCTGGGCCCGATCGGAATCTACGTCGGGTCAGTCTACCGGGAGAAGCGGATCGGTTTTCTGATCGAAGCCAGCCGCCGCGTGCGCGAACAAGTTCCCGATTTCCAGTTGCTGGTGGTCGGCGCCGGGCAGGACGAGGAACGGCTTCGGGCGTCAACTCTCGCTGATTCCTGGATACACTGGGCTGGTGTGCGTCGAGGCAGTGAGAAGGTCACCTTGCTGGCCTGTTCCGCTGTGATGCTCATCCCGGCCGCGGTAGGGCTTGGCGTGCTCGACTCGTTTGCGCTGCAGGTTCCGTTGGTCACGACGGACTGTCGGGGGCACGGGCCGGAGATTGCCTACCTGCGCAATGGCGCCAATGGGATGATGACTTCTTTCTCCGTGGATGACTACGCCGCGGCGGTTGCCGGTCTGTTAGCGCAACCGGATGAGTTGGCCCGACTCGAGGCGGGCTGTAGGGTGAGCGCGGCCCTGTATACGATGGAGAAGATGGCCACGAGGTTTGCCGATGGCATCGAGGCGGCACTGGCCGTCCAAGATGGTCGTCGATGAGCGATAACGCCTGCAACGCCCGGGTGCTGGTGGTGCACAACGCCTATCAACAGCGCGGCGGCGAGGATCTGGTTTGCGAGGCGGAGGTCGAGTTGCTGCGCAGCCGCGGACATGCCGTGGAAGTCTTCCAGCGCCACAACGACGATGTGATGACGACGTCAAGACTGCGCGTCGCGGCTGAAACCCTCTGGAGTCTTCGATCAGCTGCAACGCTGAACCAACTGATCGATCGCTTTGCGCCGGAAGTGATTCATGCCCACAACACGTTTCCGGTGATCTCGCCGTCGGTGTTTTGGACCGCCGCGCGCCGAGGTGTGCCGGTCGTGCAAACCCTGCACAACTTCCGTCTGCTCTGTCCGCAGGCGATGTTTCTGCGCGAAGGCATGGTGTGCGAGCTGTGTATGGGGCAATTGCCCTGGGGCGGGATCGCGCACCGCTGCTATCGCGGTTCGCTCCCGCAGACCAGCGTGGTGGCCGCCATGCTGGGCGTGCATCGGGCACTTGGTACCTATCGCGACAAGGTGACTCGCTTCATCGTGTTGAACGAATTTTGCCGGCGCAAGTTCATCGAAGGCGGTTTGCCGGCGGAGAAGCTGATGCTCAAACCAAATTTTGTCGACTTGCCGTCCCCGTCAGAGGGCGAGCGCATCGGGGTGCTGTTCGTCGGGCGGTTGTCGCAAGAGAAGGGTGTTGAAGTACTGGCGGGCGCGATGGCCAAGTCGCCCGGGATCGGCCTGCGGGTGGCGGGCAGCGGGCCGGAGGCAAATCGTCTGCACGGGATTGATGGCGTCAGGCTTTTGGCCCATGTTGGTCAAGCGCAAGTTCGCGACGAGATGACTCGCGCCGTGGCGCTGATTTTGCCGAGCATCTGCTACGAGGGCTTTCCCCGCACGCTGGCCGAGGCATACGCAAGTGCTTTGCCGGTCATCGCCAGTCGCATCGGGGCGCTGGCCGAACTGGTGCAGGATGGTGTGACCGGCCTCCTGTTCGAGCCGGGCAATGCTGACGATCTGGCGCAGAAGCTGGCTTGGGCCGCCGCAAACCCGGCGCGACTGCGCGAATTCGGCTGCAACGCGCGTGCAGAGTACGAAGCGAAGTTTTCGGCCGACGGAAACTATGCGATGTTGATGGACATATACGGGGCGGCGATGGAGGAAGCAAGGGTGCGACGTGCATGAGCCGTTGGAAAGGCGCCGGAAGTGCGTTCTGGGGGCGCAGATCGATACTGTGACCTGGAGCGAAGCGCTCGATCGCGTGTCCGCATGGGCGCGAGCCCGTGAATCGCGCGTTGTCTGCATATGTAACGCGCATTCCACGGTAATGGCCACACAGGATGCGAGCTTCCAGCGTGTGGTCGAACAATGCGACATGGCGACGCCAGATGGCGCCCCGGTGGCATGGATGCTTCGTCGGCTCGGCCACCACGGACAAGCGCGTATCAATGGTCCTGACCTGATGTGGAAATACTGCGCGGAGGCGGGGCGCCGGGGTGAAGCCATCTATCTCTACGGTGGCGCGCAGACGACACTGGATGCGCTGGTTCCGAGGCTGACGGAAGCATTTCCCGGGCTGCGACTGGTCGGAGTGGAATCGCCTCCGTTTCGTCCGCCGACCGAGGCCGAGGACGCTGCGACTGTTGAGCGGATCAACGCGTCCGGTGCTGGCGTCGTGTTCGTCAGCCTGGGTTGTCCGAAGCAGGAGGCATGGATGGCCGCGCACCGCGGCCGAGTTCGGGCGGTGATGATCGGCGTCGGTGCGGCATTCGACTATCACGCGGGTACGATCAGGCGTGCGCCGCTATGGATGCAGCATGCGGGGCTGGAGTGGTTGCACCGACTGGTTTCTGAGCCCCGCCGCCTATGGCGTCGGTACCTCGTGACCAATACGCTGTTCCTGATCGGCGCCGCGCAACAGTTGATGAGATCGAGTTCGACGGCGCACGGTGCCGGCCGTGGATGAGTTCATCGCAAGATCAGCAACCCAAAAAATGGTCGCGGCTCTTCCCGTCGCACACGCTCGAATCAATGCCTGTGCGGCGGGCGTCCGAGCGGATCGGCCGCCGGGAGCGCTACGCTGTAGTTGCGCCGTCCCGCGGAGCCCAGGCGAGCCCCATTCGGCGCCCGGCGTACCAATAATCCTTGGGCCGCTCGACGACCTCCAGATATGCGAGATCGTTGCGTTCGCAGAACTCGACAAACTCCTGGCTGAACCAGCCCGTCAGGACAAGACCGCCGGGTGCGAGGCGCGGCTCGAGGGCGGCAAGTTGGGCGCGTGTGTGGTCGGGATCGTTCACCGTTTCGTGGATGAAGAAGTCGATTTTTTCCTTCATTGCAGCAAGCGTAACCACGCTATCGCCAGTTAGCCGTGTGGCCAAGCTCCCCTCGTTCCCATCGAGGTAGTCGCCACGATCGCTTGCAAGGTCGATCGTGATGAGCCTGCCGGGAGTGCCCTCGGCGCGATTGCGATCGAGCGCGCGACAAATGGCGAGCGCCCCGAGCCCCTTGTCGGTACCGGCTTCAAAGACCACGCCGGGTTTTGTCGCCCTGACGGCCATGTAGAAGTACATTGGATGGCCGTAGTGCACTCGTCTATCCGTAACATAGCGCAGTCTGGTCGACGTAACCCGCTGCCGGCAGCGTTCTGCAAATGCGTGATCGGACTTTAGTTCATCGGCGAAGCGCCGAACAACACGCGGATCAACCCGGGTGGCGGCGCTGATCGCGCCGGCGCATGAGATCACACCGAGCGGATCGTAGTCAAAATCGAAGTTTACCCACTCCCGCGCCCCGAATACCCACGCAATCGTTCTAACGGCGTTTCTCGCCAGCATCGGCAGCGAAGACCGCATGCGCAGCGGCAGGGTCGCGATGCGAGAAACCGGTGAATACTTGATAGCCTCAAGTAGCTTTCGCCCCATTGTGTTCCCCCTGGTTCGTGAGCTGTGCAGTTCAAGGACCGCAAAGTCACGTGCTGATTCGCGAAACGTTGGTGCGGCGCGGTGCCGATTAGAATGTCGTGAAGACGCGTCAAGTATGCGCGCGCCGGGGGGCGGTGTGAGTGTGGTCACGTGATTTGATGTTCCGATGGTCACGGACGGTGATGGTAATCGGCGGAGTCATGAAGAGATCGAGGATCTCGTAGAGGAAGTCCTGGATTTCGACGACGGCTTCATCAGGGAGCGATGGCAGATTGAGGGTAATGTTGACGGGGCGTGAATCGGGACGCATAGCCAGTACCTCCGGTGATCAACGTCCCGCCGCGGCGCGGCGCGGCTTGGGCATCTCGGGTTGGGCAAAGACATCGAGGTAGAGCTTCTCGTCGAGCTGAGCCAGATCGCGCTGTGCGGCCGCAGCGAGGAGTTCCGCCGCCAACGTCGTCATGATGCGGTAATTGCCGGCAGCGTGATCGCACAAGGTCTGTCGCAACTGAGGCGTCATCAGGCTGGCGTTGCCGGCGCCGGCCAGCAGATGATTGAGGCAGGCCAGCAACTCATCGCGGCTCGCATGCTCGGTCGCGAGCCGGGTCCGAATGCGCGAGCCGAGCGGGATCAGTTCCTCGCGCCGGAGCTTCTCGATCAGCCGCGCATCGCCGGCGAGCACCACGCACAGCAATGGCTGCGAATCGAAACGCGCGCTGGCCAGCAGTCGCAGCTCGCACAGCACCGCCGGGCTCATCTCCTGGGCTTCGTCGACGAGCAGCACCGCTCGCCGGCGTGTCGTCTCCAGATGTGAGAACCAGACCTCGCGCAGGATTTTGAAACCGCCCCAGCGGTTATGCGGGCGCAGTGGGACGGTAAAGATATCGCCCATTTCGCGGTAGAAGTCCGCCAGGTTGCTCTGCGGATGATTGATCGCGCCGACCGTGACATCGGGCAGTCGCGTCAAGCGATCCGCCAACAGACGCAAGGCAACGCTCTTGCCGGTGCCCGGATCGCCGTGGATCATCGCAAAGCCGCCTTCCTTGATCTGGGCGTGCTCGATACGCCAGCAGAAGTTCTCCATCCGGGGCGGCACATAAATCGCCTCGGTCGGTAGTTCGGGCGAGAAGGGATTCCACTTCAACCCGTAGAGGGCGAGGAGTTTCTGGTTCATGCGATGTCCTTGTCACGGGGTGGCAAATACGCCGGCGGCAGGCCGGTGGCGGCGTAGTCGGCGATTTGTTGGCGCAGCAGCGGTGCGATACCAGACGGTGGCAGTGGCGACAGATCGGTCGTTACCGGCGACAGGCGCCGGCGCTGGCCATCGGCGTTGGCCGACTTGTCGAGCGGCTTGACCGGACACAGCACGGCGCCGGAGCGGTGGTCAACCAGATCGACCCGGGTCAGATCCCAGCGGGCGTAGCGCAGATGGACGGTGGTGAGGTGGCGATAGCGGGCAGGAATCTCGAAGCGCGAGCCTTCCAGACTCACCGTACCGTCGGCGCGGCGCTGCCGGCGCGCGACCTCGATGCGGAAGGCGGCACAGAGCGTCGCGGTGTCCGGGCATTCGCGCCGGACATTGGGGCCGGCGAGATAGCGGTCCAGCGGGGTGGCATCGATCTCGGAATGGTGCGTGCGGTGATACTCCTGCTCGACCCAGGCTTGCGTCGCCTGATTGAGAGAATCGAGGGTGAGGGTCTCCTCGCCTTCGAGCATCGCCATCAAGCGAGCCTCGACACGTCCCCAGAACGACTCCTGTTTGGCATTTTGATACGGAGAATATGGCAGCGTCGTCTGATGCACGATGCCCAGGGCGGCCAGCCCGCTGACGGTCTCCTCGGCCAGCATCGCGGCGCCGTTGTCGGTCATCAGGGCCCGCGGCAGGCCGCGTTTCATGAATGCCTGCGACAGACCATGCACCAGAGTTTCGGCGGTTTCGTCGAGGTACCACTGCAGGTGGCAGACGAGGCGCGAGCGATCGTCGATGACCCCGAGCAGCATCGGCTTGGCCCAAGTGCCGGCGCGCGTGAGCACCTTGCGTGCGCCGTGGTGGAAATCAAGATGCCATAGAGCAGACACATGGTCGACCTCGAAACTCCTGACTTCCAGTTGCTCGAGCCGGTCGCGGGCCAGCAGCGCGCCGTCGGTGGCGCGTTTCGGGCGGGCCTGGCGGTACATTCCTTGCGCCTTGAGGTAGCGGCGCACCGTCGGGTAGGACGGCAACGGCGAAGCACTGTCCAGGGCAACGCGAAGGTTGTCGAAATGCAGTTGCGCGCTCCAGTTCGGATGTTCGCGATACTGGGTCGTCAGGAGAGTGATAGCGGCCGGCGTGAGACTGGGGAAACGGCCGACATCGCCGCGCAGACGGTTACGCAGCGCGGCCACCGGATCGGCAGCGGCGCGGGCGGTGTAGTACCAGCGCTCAAGGGTCGAGACGCCGAAACGGATGTCCAGGCCGGAGACCGGATGTCGCCAGGTCACGGCGGCAAGTGTGGTCATCGCCGCGGACAGTTCCCTGGACGCCGGTGGTGCGGCGAGCAAGGGGCCGATGATCGCGAAGCGCAGCCGCGCTAAAGCGTCACGTTGCGGTGGATCGAATTCACTACTCAAGACGGTCTCCCGGTGAGGCGGCGCCGACGGCGTCGCTGCTGGAAGTGAAGGCTACAAACCCTCGCGGACCTTGCCTATGCGCATCCTCTGCGGGTGATCAGCGCCCTTCAGACAACGAGATCGCCGTGACGCTGATCGGGCTGAGAAAGACGAGCAGTCGCATCAACTGCTCGGCGGCCTCGCCAACGAAGCGCTCCAGCAGACCCGCGGGGAACAGATCGCTGTCGACCGGCGGCATGAAGCGCGCACAGTGGGCCTGCCACAACGGCGTCAGTGGAAACAGATCCACCCACCATTGGCGCCAGCGCTGAAGGGTACGGACCGGAACGGCCAGGTCGGTGGAGACCCGCGCCGCCGCTGTGTTCTGCCCGGCATGCCGGGCAGAACACAGCACCACCGCCAGCGCCAGATAAACGCGCCGGCCGAGGAAACGAACCGATGTCGATGTCTTGCGCTTGCGGCAATCGGCACAGCAGAAGCTGAACCGCGACTCAAACTCGGCGCGAACCTCGTTCAGGCAGGCACGCGGCTTTCGCGGGTAGTTGGCGCGGTGGAGAATGCCGCCACACGCGCATCGGCCAGCATGCACGTCGGCCGCCAGTTCCTCGTCAATGCTCAGCAGTAGTCGGAAAAACTTGGGGTCTTGCAGCAGGGCATGGCACACTTGAACGGTCTCTAGGCTTGGTAACCAGAGACTCCCCCAAAGGGTTCGTTTGTTCAAGTTCCCC
>APMI01003278.1_pt1 | contig 18345 bp, 12 predicted proteins | sample 667938 | NCBI WGS metagenome assembly APMI01 (sample SAMN01084076, study PRJNA167559) | wastewater metagenome | biome: Wastewater | place: Denmark: Ejby Moelle, Odense | collected 2011-11-28 | reverse complement strand
CCCTGCTTCTCCTTGACCGATCAGTGAGCAGTCGCCCCGGCCGAAGCCTGAGCCGCCGCCTGACGGGCTGCCGCTGCGGCCTCTTCCGCTGCTTCGTCCCATTCCACCGCCACCGGCTGACGCACCAAAGCCTGCGCCAGCACCTCACGCACATGCGTAACGGGGATGATGGTCAGCCCCGATTTCACATTCTCGGGGATGTCGGCCAGATCCTTTTCATTCTCTTCGGGAATGAACACGGTCTTGATGCCGCCCCGCAGCGCCGCCAGCAGCTTTTCCTTCAAACCGCCAATGGCGCTGGCATTGCCGCGCAAGGTGACCTCGCCGGTCATCGCAATATCCTTGCGCACCGGAATCCCCGTCAGGACGGAGACGATCGCCGTCACCATGGCCAGACCTGCCGAAGGCCCGTCCTTGGGCGTAGCCCCATCGGGGACGTGAACGTGAATGTCCATCGTCTCAAACTTGGGCGGTTTCACCCCGATCTGGGGCGAAATCGACCGCACATAGCTGGACGCAGCTTCGATGGATTCCTTCATCACATCGCCCAGTTTCCCGGTGGTCTTCATCCGGCCCTTGCCCGGCAGCTTCAGCGCCTCGATCTGCAGCAAGTCGCCGCCGACGCTGGTCCAGGCCAGCCCGGTGACCACGCCGACCTGATCTTCCTTTTCGGCCAGACCAAAACGGTGGCGCTGCACACCCAGATATTCCTCGGCCTTGGCGGGATCGACATGAACCGTCTTGGTCTTCTTCTTCAGAATATCCGTCACGGCCTTGCGCGCCAGTTTCGCAATCTCGCGCTCCAGGTTCCGCACGCCAGCTTCCCGCGTGTAATAGCGGATCACATGGGTCAGTGCGGCGTCCGTCACCTCGAACTCGCCCTTCTTCAGGCCGTTCGCGGCAACCTGCTTGTCCAGGAGGTGCTGCTTGGCGATCTCGCGCTTTTCGTCCTCGGTATAGCCGGCCAGAGAGATGATCTCCATCCGGTCCAACAGCGGCCCCGGCATGTTGTAGCTGTTGGCCGTGGTGATGAACATCACGTTCGACAGGTCGTATTCCACCTCAAGATAGTGGTCCACGAAGGTGCCGTTCTGCTCCGGGTCCAGCACCTCCAGCAGGGCCGACGCCGGATCACCCCGGAAATCCTGCCCCATCTTGTCGATTTCATCGAGCAGGATCAGCGGGTTGGTCGTCTTGGCCTTTTTCAAGGACTGGATGATCTTGCCCGGCATCGAGCCGATATAGGTCCGCCGGTGGCCCCGGATTTCGGATTCGTCCCGCACCCCGCCCAGCGAAATGCGGATGAATTCGCGCCCCGTGGCCTTGGCCACGCTGCGGCCAAGCGAGGTCTTGCCCACGCCGGGCGGCCCGACGAGGCACAGGATCGGCCCCTTCAGCTTGGTCGACCGGGCCTGCACCGCCAGATATTCGACGATGCGTTCCTTGACCTTTTCCAGGCCGTAGTGATCGGCGTCGAGGATCTTCTGCGCGCCCTCAAGGTCTTTCTTGACGCGGGACTTGGTGCCCCACGGCACGCCCAGCAACCAGTCGAGGTAGTTGCGCACAACCGTCGCCTCGGCGCTCATCGGGCTCATGGACTTCAGCTTCTTCAGCTCGCCCTCGGCCTTCTCGCGCGCCTCTTTGGACAGCGCGGTCTTCCTGATCCGCTCTTCCAGCTCCTTGACTTCGTTCTGGCCTTCGTCGCCGTCGCCCAGCTCCTTCTGAATGGCCTTCATCTGCTCATTCAGATAGTATTCGCGCTGCGTCTTCTCCATCTGGGTCTTGACGCGGCTCTTGATCTTCTTCTCGACCTGCAGGACCGACATTTCCCCCTGCATGTGGCCGTAAACCCGCTCCAGCCGCTCGGCGACGTCGAGGGTTTCAAGGATTTCCTGCTTCAGCCCGACATCGATGCCGAGATGCCCGGCCACAAGGTCGGCCAGCCGCGCCGGTTCGCGGGTTTCGGCCACAGCCGCCAGCGCCTCTTCGGGGATGTTCTTCTTGATCTTGGCATAGCGCTCGAACTCGTCGCCGACCGTGCGCAACAGCGCCTCGACCGAGGCCTGATCACCGGGCGTCTCGCCCAGAACTTCTGCCCGCGCCTCGAAAAAGGCGGGGTTGTCGATGAATTCGGTGATCTTCACCCGTGCCTTGCCCTCGACCAGCACCTTCACGGTGCCATCGGGCAGCTTCAACAGCTGCAGCACATTGGCCAGAACGCCCGTGCGGTAAATGCCATCCGTCGCCGGGTCATCGACCGTCGGGTCGATCTGCGACGACAGCAGGATCTGCTTGTCATCCGCCATGACCTCTTCCAGCGCCTTGACCGACTTTTCGCGGCCAACGAACAGGGGAACGATCATGTGGGGGAAGACCACGATGTCCCGCAAAGGCAGAACCGGGAAGCTCGTGGAGAGAATATCCGTCATATCGCGTTTCCTTCGTGGCAGGAGCGCCCGGCCCCGGTAATCGGCAGCACTTGGGCCCTCCCCTCGTATGGGTATATCTGGGGGGCAGTCCCGAAGGTGTCAACCATGCGGCGCCCGATCATGCCGTTACATCCCCGTTACAGCAAGCGGCAATCGGGACGAGGCGCAGAGGTTACAGCGGCTCGATGTCGCCCATGGCACGCTGGGCGTGAAAATCGGCGACAAAGCCCGCCAAACGCCCCGCTTCGATCGCGTCGCGCAGGCCCTGCATCAGTTCCTGAAAGTAATGCAGGTTGTGCCAGGTCAGCAGCATCGAGCAGATGATTTCCTGCGATTTCATCACATGATGCAGATAGGCGCGGGAATAGTTGCGGCAGGCCGGGCAGGTGCAGGCCTCGTCCAGCGGGCGCGGGTCGTCCATATGGCGGGCGTTCTTGATATTGACCTGCCCCCTGCGGGTCCAGGCCTGCCCGGTGCGGCCCGAGCGGCTGGGCAGCACGCAATCCATCATGTCGATGCCGCGTTCCACCGCGCCCACGATGTCATCGGGCTTGCCGACGCCCATGAGGTAACGGGGCTTGTCATCCGGCAGGAAACCGGGCGCATAGTCGAGGACGTTGAACATCACCTCCTGCCCCTCGCCCACCGCCAGCCCGCCGACGGCATAGCCATCGAACCCGATGTCCTTCAGCGCCGTCGCCGATTCCTCGCGCAGGGCGCGGTTGTCGCCGCCCTGCATGATGCCGAACAGCGCATGGCCGGGCCGGTCGCCAAAGGCGTCACGGCTGCGCTGCGCCCACCGCATCGACAGGCGCATCGACTTGGCCAGCGTCGCCTCGTCGGCAGGCAGCGCGGGACATTCGTCGAAACACATCACGATATCGCTGCCCAACAGGCGCTGGATCTCCATGCTGCGCTCGGGCGTCAGGTGATGTTTCGAGCCGTCGATGTGGCTGCGGAAGGTCACGCCTTCTTCGGTCAGCTTGCGCAGGTCTGCCAGGCTCATCACCTGAAACCCGCCGGAATCGGTCAGGATCGGGCGGTCCCAGTTCATGAACCTGTGCAGGCCGCCCAGCCGGTCGATCCGCTCGGCCGTCGGGCGCAGCATCAGGTGATAGGTGTTGCCCAGCAGGATGTCGGCGCCGGTGGCGCGCACGCTTTCGGGCATCATCGCCTTGACCGTCGCCGCCGTGCCGACCGGCATGAAGGCGGGGGTGCGAATCTCGCCCCGCGGCGTCGAGATCACGCCCTTCCTCGCCTTGCCGTCGGTCGCCTGAACCGTAAAGCCGAACTTGCCCATCGCCTGCCCTTTCCGAAGGTGGCCCTTTTGCCCGCGGTGCGACGGTTTGCCAAGGGGAATTGGGGCGAAAGGGCTTGGCAGCGCGCCCCTCGCGTGATTTGTTCTTTCGTGCAAAACAGGGGAAAACCCCGGATCGGGCAGGACAGGATGAGTGAGATCGTTACCCAGCGTGGCACCGAGGCGCGGCGGCGCGAGATTGCCGGGGCCGCGCTGCGCAGCCTTGAAAAACATGGCCATGCGGGGCTGACCGCCCGGCGCGTCGCGGCAGAGGCGGGCCTGTCGCTGGGTCATCTGACCTATAACTTCACCGGAATGGACCAGATTCTGGCCGCCGCCTACCAACTGGCCGCGACCCAGATGCAGGATCAGGCCGAGGCGCGGATTTCGCTGCCCGGCGCCACCCATCCCGAGCGGTTGGAGGCGTTCCTGCGCGGCATCTTCTCGCCCGAGGCGCTGACAGCCGCGCAACTGCGGGTGCGGATCGACCTGTGGGCCGCCGCACAGGGCAACCCCGCGCTGGCCCAGACCGAGCGCGACGTGAACGCCACCCTGCGCATCCGCGTCGAAGAGTTGCTTGCACGGATGTGCGATAGCTGGAAGGCAGAGCGGATTCCCCAGGTTGCCGACCTGATCATGGCCACGATGGACGGGCTGTGGCTGGACTATGCGCGGCGCGGCGATGTCGAGGCGGTCAAATCGGCCATCGGGGCCTGCGTGATGTTCGCCAAGCTGCGGCTGGGTTAGGCTTGCCAACCCCGCGCACCCGGTTATGTTTGGCTGAACATAATGCGCGACGTCTGTTAATGCGGAACATTAATAACAACATCCAAATCACGGATATAAAACGGACTTTCCGTGACTGACTGGCTATCACCCCAGGAATGGCAGGCGCTTGCCCTGTCGCTTAAGGTGGCGTTCTGGGCCACCCTGGTCAGCCTGCCTTTCGGCGTTCTGGTGGCCTGGGCGCTGGCGCGGCGGCGGTTTCCGGGGCATGGTCTTTTGAACGGCATCATACATCTGCCCCTGATCCTGCCACCCGTCGTCACCGGCTATCTGCTGCTCTTGACCTTTGGCCGCAAAGGGCCGGTGGGCGCCTGGCTGGAAAGCTGGTTCGGCATCGTTTTGGCCTTTCGCTGGACGGGCGCGGTGCTGGCCGCTGCCGTGATGGCCTTTCCCCTGATGGTCCGCGCCATCCGGCTTTCGTTCGAGGCGGTGGACCCAAAGCTGGAACAGGCCGCCGGCACCCTAGGCGCGCCGCCGGTCTGGGTTTTCCTGACCGTCACCCTGCCGCTGATCCTGCCCGGCCTGATTGCGGGCGCAATCCTGTGCTTTGCCAAGGCGATGGGAGAGTTCGGGGCCACCATCACCTTTGTCGCGGCGATTCCGGGCCAGACCCAGACCCTGCCCTCGGCCATCTATGCCTTTTTGCAGGTGCCGGGGGGCGATGCCTCTGCCCTGCGTCTGGTGACGGTTTCGGTGGCGGTGGCCCTGGGGGCGCTGGCGCTGTCAGAATGGCTGGCGCAGCGGGCAAGCGCCCGTATCGGCAGCCATACAGGGGGCCGGGATGCTTGAGGTCACCTTTCGCCATGCCTTTCCCGGCCTGGCGCTGGATGTCTGCTTTACCGCGCCGCCCGGCATTACCGTGCTGTTTGGCCGCTCTGGCTCGGGCAAGACCACCATCGTCAATGCTGTAGCCGGGCTGCTTGTCCCCGATCAGGGCCGCATCGCGGTTCAGGGCCGCGCGCTGTTTGACAGCGCAACCCGCCTGAACCTGCCCCCGCATCGCCGACGCGCGCCCTATGTGTTTCAGGAGGCGCGGCTTTTCCCGCATTTGACCGTGCGGCAAAACCTGAATTTCGGTCGCTGGTTCACCCGCGCCACCGCGCCAGACTTTGGCGCGATCGTTGAAATGCTGGGCATCGCCCCCCTGTTGAACCGTCGCCCCGCCGCATTGTCGGGTGGGGAAAAGCAGCGCGTCGCACTGGGGCGGGCCTTGTTGGCGGGCCCCGAAATTCTGTTGATGGACGAGCCGCTTGCCGCGCTGGACGAGGCACGCAAGGCCGAGATCCTGCCCTATATCGAACGCCTGCGCGATGCGGGCGGCCCGCCGGTCCTGTATGTCACCCATGCGCTGACCGAGGTGGCCCGGCTGGCGACCACCCTCGTCGTCGTCGAAAACGGCGTCACCATCGCCCACGGCCCGGCGCAAGACCTGTTGTCCGACCCCACATACGCGCCGCAGCTTGGCCTGCGCGATGCCGGGTCGATCCTGACCGCCCGCCTTGTCGGGCAAGAGGCCGATGGCCTGTCGCGGCTGGAAACCGCGGCCGGGCCGCTGTGGCTGCCGCAGGTGCAGGCGCCCCTTGGCAGCGTGCTGCGCATCCGCATCGCTGCGCAGGATGTGATCCTGTCACGCCAAAGGCCGCAGGGACTGTCGGCGCTGAATATCCTGCCCGCCATGGTCAGCGCCCTGCGCATGGGGGACGGCCCCGGTGCGCTGGTGCAACTGGCGGTGGGGCATGAACACCTGCTGGTGCGCCTGACCCGCCGCTCTGCCGAGGCGCTGACGCTGGAAGCCGGGGCCGAGGTTTTCGCCATATTAAAATCGGTCGCCGTGGCGCAATCCAATATCTTTCCCCCGACCCGACAGGCCCCCCATGACGCTGAACCTTGATGCCCTTGACCGCGCACTGACCCTTTTGCCCCTGCGATACAAGGGGCCGGGTGGCGCGGTGGGTGTGGTGCATCAGGGCCGCATCCATGCCACCCGCGTCTGGGGCTATGCCGATCTGACGCGCCGCCAGCCGATGACGGCGGCGACACGGCTGCCGATCTGCTCGATATCAAAGCAATTCACCTGCGCGCTGCTGCTGGACCAGATCGCCGACCCTGCCGCGCTGAACGGGCAGGTGCGTGACTTTCTGCCCGCCTACCGCGATGCGCTGCCCAGCGTGAAGGATATGGCCGACAACCAGTCGGGCCTGCGCGACTATTGGGCCTTGACCGTGCTGCAAGGTGCCGTGCCAGAGGCAGAGTTCCGGCGCGGCGATGCCCTGCCCCTGCTGGCGCTTCAGAAAACCGGCCATTTCGCGCCCGGCACGGCCTATTCCTATTCCAACGGCAACTTCCGCATTCTGGCCGAACTGATCCAGCGCGCCACCGACCGCCCCTTTGAACAGGCGCTGGCCGACCGCATTCTGGCCCCGGCAGGCATGACAACGGCCGTGCAAGCCAGCGACACCCGCCAGCCGCTGGATGGTGTGGTAGGCTATGAAGGCAATGACGAGGTGGGCTTTCTGCCCGCACAGAACGGCATCTGGTGGATGGGCGATGCGGGCATCTCGGCCAGTCTGCGCGATATGCTTGCCTGGGAATGCCATATCGACGCAACGCGCGACGATGAGGCGGGCCTTTATAACCGCCTGTCGGCTCCGGCAACCTGGGGCGACGGCAGCCCGGCCTTTTACGCCAATGGCTTGCGGCAAGACCGGATCGGCCCCCATCGTGTGACTGGCCACGGCGGCGCCTTGCGCGGCTTTCGCGCCAATCGCCAGCATGTCGCCGGCGAAAGGCTGTCGGTCGTGGTGATGTTCAATCATGAAGCCAACGCCCATGCCGCCGCGACCTGGCTTTTGGAAACTGCATTGGAGGTGCCCACCTCGCCGCCCCTGCCCCCCAAGGGCTGGGACGGGCTGTGGCTGGACCCTGCGAACGGCCTGATCGCCCGCACCTTGCAGGATGCGACCGGCGTGACCCTGCGCTATGGCACCACCCCCGCCCGCCTGACCATGGCGGCAGATGGCAGCGCCGTGTCCCCCGGCCTGATCTTGCGGCAGGGGCCGGATGGCTTGCAGATGCAGCGGCTGACCGAAAACCAGACCATAGCCGCGACCGCGCTGGAACCGATTGACTGGGCCGATGGCAGCCAGATCGCCGGACGCTACTGGTCCGACGAACTGGAGGCCGAGATGATCATCGCGGCGCAGGACGGGGTGGCCTTTGCCGGTTTTCAGGGTTTGCTGGGATCGGGCCCGATGGAGCGGATGTATCCCGTTGCCCGCGACCTGTGGACCATGCCGACCCGCCGCTCGATGGACGCGGCACCTCCGGGCGACTGGACGGTGCAGATTCACCGCGGCACAGGCGGCGCGGTTGCGGGGCTGACCATCGGCTGCTGGTTGGCGCGCAACATCGCCTATCACCGGCTGGCCTGAGCCAATCGCGGCAGACGATCAAGGGCGGATGGCTTGGGCCTGCCGCCCGTCCAGCCAGATGCGCACTGCGGCCGCGGTTGCATCCAGCAAGGGCGGCAAATCGCGGGGCGCATTGGCAAGCGGGCCGCAATCGCCCCGCGTCGCGGCGGTTTCAATCGCCTCCAGCCGGGCATGAAGCGCCATGGCGCCAAAAGTGCCCGCCGCCCCGGCGCAGCGGTGCAGTGTCTGCAACCGGCGCCGGTCCATGTCGGAAGGCGGCATATCATCGACGCAGGGTTCCATGCCGGCAAGGTCATCCCGAACCTCTTGCAACTGATCCAGAAACCGGCCCAGCAAGTCGCACAACTGACCCGTGGCCCCAACCGTGACCAGATCAGCCAGCCGCGCGGTGTCGAGCACCGGCAGGGCAGATGCGGCAGGCTGGACAGTGGCGCCACCGCCAGCCCGCAGCCCCCGGTGCAAGGTGCGCCCCAAAAGCCCCCGAAGCTGTGGCCGGTCAAGCGGCTTTTTCAGCACCTCAGTCATTCCGGCGGCGCGAAAGGCCGCCAGCTCTTCGGGCAGGGCATGGGCCGTCACCCCCACAATCGGCGCCCCGTGCGACGGGCCCTCCCCGCTCCGAATGGCGCGTGTCGCGGCCTTTCCATCCATCACCGGCATCGAGACATCCATCAGGATAAGGTCGAACGACCGCGCATTGGCCAGCAAAAGGCCCTCGCGCCCATCGGACGCCTCGGCCACATCATGGCCTTCGGCCTCGACCATCTCGCGCAGGATGGCGCGGTTGATCTCGTTGTCCTCGACAATCAGAACCTGAAGCCGCTGACCTGCCTGTGGCTCGGCGGGTCTGGCGGCGGTGCGGGTCGGCAGAGGTGGCCTCGACCACATCCAGCGGCAGGCGCATCCAGAACAGGCTGCCCGTGCCCGGTTCGCTTTCAACCCCGATGCTGCCCCCCATCAGCGCCACCAGCCGCCGAGAAATGGCCAGCCCCAAACCTGTTCCGACCTGGCGGCCATAAGAGCTGTCAAGCATCTCGAAATCGTCGAAAATCCGGTCAAGATCGGCGGGGGCGATGCCGGTGCCGCTGTCGATCACCCGGAATTCCACCTCGCGGCGCGGAGCCGGATCGCCCAGCGCCTCGACCTCCAGCCGGATTTCGCCATTCCGGGTGAACTTGGCGGCGTTGTTGACGAAATTCAGCAGCACCTGCCGGATCAGCGCCGCATCGCCCAGCACGCCGGGCAAGGCAGGGCCATCCCAACCCCAGGTCAGGCTGTTGCCATTCGCGCGCGCCAGATGCGTCTGGTTTTCCACCACATCCTCCAGCACCCGCGACAACGCGCAGGGCCGCAGGTTCAACCGCATCATGCCGGCCTCCAGCTTGGAAAGATCCAGCACGTCATTGACCAGCCCGCTCAGCAGGCCACCCGAAACCTCCATCGTCTCAACATAGCGCCGCTGCCGGGCATCCAGCCCGGTATCCTTCAGCAAGGACATCGTTCCCAATAGACCGTTCAGCGGCGTGCGCATTTCATGCGACATCACCGCAACAAAATCGGCCTTGGCCTGCTCGCCCGCCACGGCCTGGTCATGGGCAGAGCGCAGCCTGTCCTCGGCCTGTTTCAACTGGGAAATATCGCGGATGAACAGAACGAATATCTGGCCTTGCTGTCCTTCGACCTTGCGAACGGAAACTTCGGCCGGAAACAGGCGCCCCAGACGGTTGGCCCCGTCCAGGTAGATGCGTCCCGGCGTCTCGGCGGCCGTGCCTTGCAACACCGCCTCCAGCCTGGCATTGCCGGGGCCACTGGGGGCACTGCCAGAAGGCGGCAGGATCAGGCGGCGCATGTCCTGCCCGCGGGCCTCTTCGGCGGTATAGCCAAAGATCTCCTCGGCGGCGGGACTGAAATCGATCACCCGGGCATCGCTGTCGCAAACGATGATGCCGTCCAGACTGGTCTCGATCACGGTCTGCATGCGGGCGGCGGTACGGGTCTGTTCCAGCCCGCGCCGTTCCGACAGGCGGTAAAGCCGCAGCAACGTCACCGCCAGCAAAGACACGGTGACGAACATGATCGCCGCCGTCAGCGCCAGCCGCGCCAGGGTGCTTGTTATTTCATGGCGGCTTTCATCCGAATGGCGGGCAAACTCTGCCTCCCGGCAGCGCCATTGTCGCGCCGATCTGTTGCAGTTCCTTGGTTGCTTCTGTGAAATCGGCGACGAAATCTGCCCGCGCCTGCAACCACGAATAGGTGGTGGTGGCGCGAAAGGTATCTATGCGGCTGAAAAAGATGTCATACCGCTTGTGCAGTTCGGCGTAATCCACGGTTCCGGGGCCGGTGCGTGCCGCGGCCAGCCGGGCGTTCCCGATCTCCAGCCGGAACCGCAAGAGTTCGGTATCAACCTGGGCCAGCGACCATTGCAGGTTGTCAGAGGCCGCCGTTCGCAGGGCGTGCAACTGATTCAGCACATCGACGCTCATCACGCCCATAAGCCCAAGCAGCACCGCCAGAACCAACGACAGAACAACCGTTCTGGCACGCCGGATCATGGCCCGCCAGACCGCCCCCAACGGGGCGCGGCCTGTCCTCATCCGTGCTTTCGTGGCTGAATCCGGCGTCACCCTACCCCCAAGCCTTAAAGGTCAAGGACAGGGTTAAGGCCGAACCTCGATCCGGTCCAGTTGCCATACGCTTCGGGCATAGATGACCTCACTGCGATAGGCGGGGTCGGCATCATAGGGATAGATGATCCACAAGGGCCCCTTGTCGCGGATGGTCATGCGCTTGCCGTTGCGCGCATAGGCAACGATCGGCGCGTCATCGGACCAGTCCTCGACGGGAATATCCACGATATAGTCATTGGCGGCGGACGCCTCCAGCATCGTGCCTTGCATATGCGCGGCGTTCAGCAGCGCCGCCAGCGGCACGCCGGTAAACTCTTGCGGACCATCGGTCCAGATCGTGGTCGTGGTGATGGTCCGCTGCGGCAGCGCCTCAAGCATCGCCAGATCGAAGGTTTGGCTGATGGCCTCGGGCTGACCGTCAACCCGGCCCGTCACCGTCAGCAGAACCGGGCCGGTCGGTTGCGACACCGCCGCCGGCGTCGCCGCCAATACTTCTGCGCGCCCCGCCCCGGCAAGGGCGCAGCCACAAATGAGCAGAAGCGCTGCGCGCGCCAATGTGGAACGAAGATATTGCATCATGGCACCTGCGCGACTGTGAAAGCCGGCCCCTTGCAGGTCGGCGGCCGATCATCTGCCGCGGCAATCTAGCACCCAGTACGCTGCTTGGGCAGGAACTTCTGCATAGTTTTCCTATCCATTCGGATAGCGAAACCACCGGCCCGTTGACATCACGTCGATCCGCCTCTGTATCCGCCATTTGTCAACATGACCTAGGCAGGAGTCCGAGCAATTAGAGCACAGTGACCGCCGCAGAACCTGGCTGTAGCTGGACCAGTTCGTCGTGCGGACGACCGGAATGGACTTGCCCATATGCCTACCCTAAACTCCTGAACCCCGAACGTGAATCCGCAGGTCGGAAGGATAGTGCAACACAGCCGATCCTGATCATACTTCCCTTCCTGCGCGCGCACTGGTCCCGAGCCGACTGGCGCGGAAGCCTGTTTCTCGACATATCGAGAATGGGCGACAGCTTCAGAGCGACGGGCGCCAAGGCTGAAGGAAAGCCGCCTTGCAGGTCAGGGCTCACACCGCGAACAGCACCGTTTCCGTCTGGTTGGAGGTGACATGCCCGATGTAAAACCGATAGTCATTCCGGATGCTCAGGATAAGGTCTGAAAGATCCAGCAGATCCTCCGGATGATGATAGGCCGCGATGGCAAGGCGCGGCTTGAATCGCTCAAGCACCTGACGGGCGCCATGCAGCGCATTGGCCTCGTGGTACTCGATATCCAGTTTTATGAAGTCAACCCGGGCAATCTGGCCGTTATCGACCAGTTGGTCCAGCGCCGCTGACCGGATGCGCTCCACTCCGTCCGTGGCGATCCGCGAACCCGCGCCGCCGGGTGCGAGCCTCAGGCAAAGCCCATGCGCGTCGCTGAGTGCATCGGACAAAAGCGTGATCCGTTCTGCCAGGATCGGATTCAAGGACATGGTCCCCTTGAAAATCTCGCGATTGGCGGCGCAGGGTTCGAACGAGATGACACGGCCATCCGGCCCGGCCTCGGCAGCAAAGGCTATTGCGGTATCCCCAAAGCAACCTCCGCCATCGATCACGACATCGCCAGCCTGGATATGAACCTGCGGATGGAAATACTGCCGTACGACAAAGATCGCGGCAACCAGCCCCAACCCGGCCTCCAGCAGCAGGCGCTGGCCGCAATGGTCGAAGTCGAACCGATGGATCGGATAGGGTTGCGGCGGCATGACCTGTGCTGGCCCGATGATGCAAGCCCTGGCCGCGGCATAGGCCGCCCCGATCTCCGATGCGCTGGCCCAGGGCATTCTGTAGTGCCGAAACCCGACAGCACGGAACAAAAGGACCGCGCGCAGCTTTTCCCGAGACTCTTGGTCGAGTCGCGCCGCGAATGCGTCCCAGCGATCTGCGCTTGCCCAAAGGGATGCCAAGACGCGGTCGATATGTGCGCCATCCCTGGCGACCGGCGGATCGACGGCGGCAAGCCATTCGTCGATGACCGGCGCCTGGATCAGGCGGTGCCTGAGGCCCTCTATCTCGTCGATGATGGCATTTATGAAACCGGAAGGGTGGGTCATGCCTCGTCTGTCCCTGGCTGGTCGGCATAAATGCTGCCTTGATGATTGGACCAATGCGCGCGGTTTTCAAAGCGCACCGCGTCCGCGGAGGGGCGGTGAAAAAGGGGTTCCATTTCCTCTGCGGAAGTCGATATGCAGGGTGAAAGCTTACGCAGGTCAGGGCCGTGATCACACAGAAAATCCCGGCAGACCGCCAGAAAGAGATCTTCCCCATCTGGCAGCGCCAGACGGATTCTGCCCAGAACGGTGGCAGGGTCGCCCTGCGCGCACGCCACCGCATGATCGAACACCGTAAGGGCGCCTATTCCCGTGACCATGGGAATCCGCTCCGAGGCTCGCTCGCGGACCAAGCGCCGCACGAACCCGGAGAGGAGTGAGAACCAGGGGCAAGGAGAGCCCTTGGTTCTCAGAACGCCGTTCAGAAGCACTTTTCCCAGCACCTCCCTCGTCCTGACGATATCTGGCGTCAGATCGGCCTGCGGGACGGAAAGCACAAATACCGGGTGGTTGGTTTGCTTGGCGATTTGAGCCGGTACGCCGGGCAGAAAGGCAGAATCGACATATAAACCCGCCTTTGCGGCCAGTCGATGATAGCGAAAGTAGTCAGATGCCATCGCGGGCACGCCACAGGCCTGAAATCCGGCCAATGCTTCGGCTCCGAAATGGCGGGAGATAAAATCAGAGGCAGATCCCCTGTCGAAGACCTCATATTCTTGAGGGAACTCTGCCGACCAGCGGCACTGGCGTGCGCGGATGATCTCGGGGCGTTCTTTCTGGTGCCAGTACTGAACGACAGAGAGCATGGCGTCGATCTCCGGATGATGATGGCAAACCTTATCGGCTCTTTCCCGGGCCTGTTAGCGCTAGTTTCCCACCGCCGGCTGCGCAAGATACGCGGCCCGGTCAAAGTCATATCGGCGCGTTCGGGTTCATCGCGGTCGCACTGGGAAAAACCGTTGCCAATTGACCTGCTTTCGAGATCGATTCGATCTCAGATGAGGATTTCGCGAATTTTCTCTGCGTAGGTATCGGGACTCGCCTCACGCTCAATCCGAGCCAGCGCCGACCTGCGCAAAGCATTCCAAAGTGCGGCGTCCTGATATGCGCGCACGACTGCGGCGGCAAAGGCCTCCGCGTCGTTCTTGTCCACCGCCAGCAAATCCTGCCCATCCCGCCACCCCATCTGCTGCGCAAGAAGGTCGGTGGCAACGATCGGGATTCCCTCGGATGCCGCTTCGTGAAGTTTATAGGGCATGCCACCAGCAATGCGCGTCGGAGCGACGAACACTCGATGGCTGTCATAGTGCGGACCGATATCGGGAACCCCGCCCAGAAGGCGAAGATTGGGGTGGCCGGCAAAGCGCGAAATATCCACCCCGGGGTCGGTATGTCCGATCACGGTCAAACGGATGTCGCTGCCGAGCTGAGCGACCACAACGTCAAGAACGTGATCCACGAACCATGTCAATGCATCCAGATTGGGGGCATCATTGCCGTGCATCGCACCAACAAACAGCAGGTCCCGCCGGGTGTCATGGCCCGGTCCGCTGGCGCGGGACCGGCGCATGTGGCCCAGGATGGCCGGTTCGGCCAGCACCGCTTGCCTGATCAGATCGGCGTCGGCCGTGTTCACCGACACAACCCGATCCGCAAGGCCGATGTTGCGGAATTCGTGCCGGATTGCTGCGGAAAGATCCAGGATCTGCCCTTCCAGGGCGGCGGACTGCTGGGTGCGAAGGGCGGCGACCGCCTCGGTATCAAGGATGATGTTCGGGCCGTCATTCCTGCGCAAGTCTGCCAGCAGCGCAGCCAACCGATCAAGGTTATGCGTTCGCCCGATCCAGATATGGTCGTAATATCCTGCACGGTCCACCAGAAAGGCGGGAAGGTCGGCAGCGCCCCGATCATCGATCACTTCGACTGTGTCCGGGAAATCGCGGCGCCACAACTGCGGGCCACCATGCGGGGGATAGATCGGGTAGATCGTCAAAAGATACCCTTCGGCGGCCATAACCTGCGCTATGTCGTTCGAGCGGACAAACCCTGACCCCAGACTGCGGATCGGCAACTGATCCTCGATCATCAGGATACGCTTTTTGCCCCGCGCCTCGCGCGGGATACGCGCAAGGGCGATGCGGGTTTCGATGCGATCAGGCTGGCCTGACAACCAATCGGCGTGTTTGGACGCAAATATCCGCTGGTTGGCCTGGATCCGGCCAACGGCATCACGGGCCGCAGTAGCACTGCCATATTCCAGATGTTCAACGCGGACAGATGGATCATAAACGACGCGCCAGCCCGATTGGCGCAGGCGGACGCAAAGATCGGTTTCCTCGAAATAGGCGGGGCTATAGGCGGTATCGAATCCGCCCATAGCAACCGCCAGATCGCGGCGCAGCATCAGGAACACGCCGGAACAGAAATCGACATCGCGGACAAAATTCGCCTCGGGCAACAGGGGCGAGCCGTCGCGCAGATAGCCATCGGTGAACCCGTCACGCCAGATGATACATCCGGCCTCTTGCAGCAGGCCATGGCTGCGGATGACCATGCCGCCAACCGCGCCGATCTCGGGGGCCGAGTTCAGTCGGCGAAAGGCCCGGTCCACCGCCCGCGGACCCAGACGCACATCGTTGTTCAGATACAGGATTGCCTGTCCGCGCGCGGTTGCCAGACCGGCATTGCAGGCATGCACGAAGTTGATGTTTTCCTCGAACCGGATCAGCCGCGCGCCCTGCACATACTGGCCGATGGCAAGTGTTTCGTCGGTCGAACCGGAATCGACCAGGATCAACTCCAACCGCCCGGACATATGGTCCTGCAACTCGCCAAGAACGGCCAGGGTCAGGTCCAGTTTATTGTGCAAAACCATGATCACCGAAACGGCGGGACGATCGCCGCAGGTAAAATCCAGCACCTCGGATGCGGCGGCGCGGGCGGCATGGGAGGCTTTGTCGCGAAAAAGCTGCTTTGCCTGATCTTCAGCCAAGCTGGGCGTCGGCGCCGGGCCTGTCATGACAAACCGGGCAAATGCGTCTGGCATGCAGTCCCGGCTGCCGGCCTGCGGTTCCCCCGCCAGATCAGGCGAAATATCTGGATGAAATCGCCTGCCCTCGGCGATACCGAATTGCAGGAAATGGGCATAGCCACAAGGAAGCGCACCACCTTGGACAGCCATGGCCACATCGGCATGCTGTGCCAGATAATAGCTTTCCGAAAACTGCTCGACCGGATCAAGCGGCACGTCTGTGCGGTACAAAAGGTAGTGCGCCAATGCCGACGGCACCCGCCCCCGCAGGATCGCTGCCGCCGCCGCCGGATTGTGCCGCAGATACCATACCGGATCGAAATAGGGGCTGAACCGGGCTTCCAATGCCTCGGGGGAAAACCGCGAAACCACATGGTGAAAACAACCTGCCCGCCGTGCGTGCCGCTGTTCCTCGGACCGCATTGTGCCCAGCAGGGTTGGAGCATGGAAGAAAACGGATGGCCTGTGACCGGCGCCATCGCCCAGTTTAAGGAAGTGGTCGTAGGCGTTGACATATCCTGCCGGCTGGCTGCCCCCGGCATTGCAATATCCGGCATCGAACAACCAATGAGGGCTGCGGGCGTCATCGGGATTGCGGCAATAGTCGGCAAAACCCGAAATCAGGTTGCCCTGCGCAATGGCCGCGGCGACCTCGGGGTGGCGCAGGCGATACCATTTCTCATCAAAAAACGGGTTGGGTGAGTATCCGGCGCGGGCGCCTTGTGTCACATAATGGGTCAAGGCCTCATCGTTGGAGGCATCCGGCAGATAGCGGCGTGCATACCAGCCTGTATCGAACACGGCCCATGCGGCCGTTGTCACGTCATCGCCCGGAAAGCGGTTTTGCGGCACATCCACACCTTTGGAAATCGTCAAGTCTTAAACGGTCTGATCGTTTTGTGCCGTGCCACCCGGCGTGAATCCAGCCCCCTGTCTCAACTTGCCCGCAACCGGGTCGCCTCGATCAGCGCCCCGGCACAGATACGGGGCGCATCGAAGATCGCCTTGAGGTCGCTTACTCCAAGCCGCTGGCGATAGCCATCGGACATATGGTTAGAAAACATCCACGTCCCCCCGCCGGGGTTGATCTCCAGCAGATGCAGGGCCCCGTCGCGATCGCGCAGAATATCGCAGGCCTGCAACGGCACATCCGGCATCGCCGCATAGGCCGCCGCCGCCAGGGCAAGGATATCAGGGTCGCGGTTCACGCTGGCTTCGGAATGGGGCATCGCGGGCATGTAATCGGGCTGTTCAAACGGGCGATCCGACACATCGTCCAGCCGCAAAGGGCGTGTCGATCTGCGACAATAGGTAAAGATCGGGCGCCCCAGAATGGTCAGCACCCGGCAGGTCATTGCATGGCCGCAATCGATGAACCGTTGCAGGATCATCGGCCCCTGCCTGCCGGGGTGTCCTTCGGGCCAGTCGGCAGGCGCGCGATAGCGCCAATCGGCCGTACGGAACAGCTCGATCCCCTGCCCCCAGGACGAAAAGGCATAAGACGGCTTTTGCAGGATGAAGCGCCCATGAATCGCGGGGTCCAGCCGCGTGTCGGGGCTGGCCATCTGAAACTCTGGCACAGGCAGGCCCGCGTCACGCAGCAACGTCATCTCGTCCAGCTTGGACATCGCTCGTCCGGCAAGGATGGTGCCGCGCATCGGGCGAAATTCTTTCAGGCGGATCGGCGAAAAGATCAGCGCCGGCCGCTCTGCCGCGCGGCGGCGCGTGACAGGGGCGGACCTGTCGTTCGACACCACGAAAACCTCGATATCCGGGGCTGTGGTTCTGACAAGATCGGCGATTTCATGCAGGTCATCCGGGCTTTGCCAGCCAGGGCTGTGAACGATCACAAGATTGCGGGTCGGGCCGGTCATGCCTGAGGTATCGTGACTGCCGGGCGGCGCAAGCCCTCAAGACGCGCAATCACCCAGTTCTTTGCCAAGGTGTCCCCATCCTTTGCCGCCATGGCGACACAGCGCGCCGCGCCCATGCGATCATCCAGCGCAGAACATACCCGCGACGCGGCAAGAAACGCCGCCTCGCCAAAGATGCGACGGTCAAAGGCCAGCCGCCCGGTATGCAGATCGTCGGGGTTGACGGACAGAAGGTCAACAAGGGCGTTCACTGCCGCCTCTGGCCGACCTTCGTCCAGCGCCGCCTCGGCCAACAGCAGGCGCAGCGCGTGGTCGGCGGGATAGCGTGCCAGGGCCGCCGCCGCATAATCCGCGACAGGCTGGTGCCGGGCGACCATATCCCGCGCGACCAAAAGCCGGATCAAGCTGGCCGCCGCCTGTTGTTCCTCGTCATCCGACCGCTCGGCCAAATCCAGCCCGCGCTGCGCCACGCCCAGCGCCGCCTCGCGCTGGTCCAGGGCCATCAGCGTTTCGGCAAGGTGATGCCAGCAATAGACCCGCGTTGGATCCTGATCCAGCAGCGCCCTCAGCATCGTCAGATTCCGCGTCAGCTTGGCCGGGTTGGGGTGATCGTATCCCAGATGGTCGATCGCAACTTCGGTCTGCACCACCGGCCAGCCGGTTTCTGCCGAAACGCGACGGATCGCAGGAATGACCGTTTCATGAAAACTGCCTGCAAAACGGATGCGGTCATCGCGCCGGAACAGCCGCCATTCGCGATACCG
>APMI01031255.1_pt1 | contig 18350 bp, 13 predicted proteins | sample 667938 | NCBI WGS metagenome assembly APMI01 (sample SAMN01084076, study PRJNA167559) | wastewater metagenome | biome: Wastewater | place: Denmark: Ejby Moelle, Odense | collected 2011-11-28 | reverse complement strand
TTCGACCTCTTCGGGAGCGTCAGACCCTCGGCCTCGCGTGGAGGCCGTAAGCGACTTCACTGACGTGGCCACGGACGTCAGTGACCAGTTTCAGACGCAGCTCACCGACATGAGGAACCAGGTCATAAACATTCAGGCCGCGATCAAGAGTTGGCCCAACGAGGGCAACATGCAGTGCTACCTCCAACTGCAGGTTTCGATCGGGCAACAGTTCCAGGACCTCGTGAGCCTGCGGCCTCAAATACAGACCATGGTTGCCAACGAGACCAGTGACAGCGACGCCGAGGCCACGTTGATCAACCAGATGCAATCGTCTCTCGACGCTCTGAAGAAGACGATGGACGGCAACAACAAGACCTTCATAGCCTGCGGCGGTAACTCGGACTTCCTCAGTGAAGGCGGCGCCCCTTTCCCCGGATGACTTTGGGGCGCGGTTCGGGGCTCCCCGAATCCCGCGGCTGGCCGCAGGAGGTGAACACTCACCAGAGGGCAACAAAAAAGCCGCTCAGTGAGCGGCTGGTCTTTGCTGGCATTATCGACCTCTTATCAAACAATTCGGATTTCGCTTTCACCCCTGATGGATTGCGGAAACTGGCTACCAGCCAAGGTACGCGCGTGGCTCTGTCTGAACCCGCAGACTTCCAGATTCACCGGCTGTCGGCGCGACTCGTTGGTGAACAGATCGCAGACGTTGTCCAGCGGTACGTAGCGGGTGAGAGCGCCAGGGCCCTCGCTGCAGAGTTTGGCGTGGCGCCTTCAGCCCTCATTCGACTCCTCCGCGAGCGGAGCATTGTCGTTCGACAGCAGGTCGTCAGTCCTGAATTGGAGCAGCTGATGGCTCAGGAGTATGAAACCGGCCTGACCGTCGCTGAGCTAAAAGATAAGCATGGCATCTCACACGGAGCCGTACTTCGGGCGCTTCATCGAGCCGGAGTTGAGATGCGTGCGAAAGCGCCGCGGAAGAAGTCAGCGTGAAGGTAGCTGACTGACTAGGAGGCCGGGAGCCGGAGAGACTCGAATTGAAACACCCGAAGAAGAATCGTGTTGTCTCCGCCCTTCCATAGAGTGAACTTATGAAAGACCTGATCCTCCAGGCCAGCGACGACCTGGTAACCCGCTTGGCGCGAGAGCGCGACCCCGTCCGCGCGGTCGTCGAGCTGATCTGGAACGCGATTGACGGTGAGGCTGACACGGTTCGTGTGTTGCTTCGGCGTACCGATATGGAAGCGATCGACGCCGTCATCGTCGAGGATGACGGACACGGCATCACCTCCGATGAAGTCGAGTCAACGTTCGGGCGCATTGGCGGATCGTGGAAAGCCCTAAGCACGACCTCTAAGAACGGGAAGCGCAGCCTCCACGGCAAGCTCGGTGAAGGACGCCTGCGTGCCTTTGCTCTGGGCTCCCTGGTCACGTGGCTAAGTGAAAGCGTCAACACGGCGGGCGTCCATGAGACGGTCACCATCGAGGGAGATCGGGACAGCGGCCACGTCTTCCACTGGGACGCCCAGCCGTCGACGGCCAGCAAAACGGGTACTCGGGTCACGGCACTGAATGAGCAAGAGCGAAGTCTCAATGTGCTCGCTTCCGACCAAGCCCTGCCGACACTGCGAGCTCACTTCGCTCCGGCCTTACTCAACGACACTGGCCTGTCGGTCACGTTCGACGGAGCAACTTTGGACCCGGCCCAGGAGATTTTGTTCGACGCGTCGGTGTCCGTGCCTTTTGAGGACAATCCGTCTGAGAGCTTCACCGTCCGCATCATCGAGTGGCGGACAGGCAAACACCGGGCCCTTTACTTCGGCAAGGACGACCAGCACTTCCTCCACGAGGCATCGGGGAGCGAGCTGGAGAGGCTGTTGCCGTTCTCCGCATACATCACGTGGGCGGGTCTCGACGACGACGCAATTTCCATGCTCGGACTCGGCGATCTGGCGGACGACGTGTCGGGCAGCATCTGGCGATCAGCAAAGGCGGCGATTCGCGAGCACTTCGCTGCGCGGCGCAGGGACAAGCGTCGAGACCAAGTCCAACAGTGGAAGCAGTCAGGCGTCTACCCGTACAAGGGCGAGGCCAAGACCGGAGCCGAAAAGGCAGAGCGTGCTGTCTTCGACGTCGTGTCAAGCGCCATCGTTCCTCAGATATCCAAGGGCAAGTCCGGTGCTCAAGTCGTGCTTTCACTCGTCCGCGATGCGCTCCGCACCGATCCCGAGAACCTTGGAGCTTTGCTCAGCGAGTATGTCGCCTTGTCAGAGGTGGATCGGAAGGCACTGACTCGACTTCTCACCGAGACCACACTTGCAAGCATCATTCGGTCTGCCAACCTCGTCACCGGGCGCAACAAGTTCCTGGCTGGTTTGGAGCACCTTCTCTTCGACCCCGACGACTCCCCAGACGTCGGCGAGCGAGATCACCTTCACAAGCTCCTGGAGCGTGAGCTCTGGATCTTCGGCGAGGAGTACCACCTCATGAACAGCGAGCGCGGGCTCACGGAGATGCTTCGCACGCACCTGAAACTTGAGGGGCTGCCGACCGTCGGCGTCGAACCAGTTAAGCGATGGGATGGCAAGAGCGGCAGGGCTGATCTCCACCTCGCGGCGAAATTCCAGGAGCACGACCGAATTCGGCATCTCGTCGTTGAGCTCAAGGCACCGAACATCACGGCGGGCCGCAAGGAGCGAGATCAAGTTGAGGACTACGCCAACGTGGTGGCGAGCAACGCAGCCTTCGCAAGCGACAAGGCGATCTACGACTTCATCCTGGTTGTGACTGACTTCGACGATGTCGTGAACAACAGCATCAAGAGCGAGAACCGGGAGCTTGGGCTGCTTTTCGAAGCAGAGAAGAAGGCCGGTCATCCCTTGGTTCGGACGTACGTCCGCCGCTGGCGCGACATCATCGACGAGAACCGGCGCCGACTTGAGTTTGTAACCTCGTCCCTGGAACATGATCCGTCGTTGCCCGAGGGTCTGGCGTTCCTCCGAGAGCAGTACTCGGACCTTCTTCCGCCTGCTGACGTCGCGATCGTTAGTGAGAGCTGACATCAGGGACGCGCCGCCAGGAGGACTAGGGCAACCCGAGGACCAAGACGGCGGACGCAATTCCTGCTTCGCGCGCAGGACACTTGAGAACGGCCAGGCTCAGCCGCCGGTCAGCGGCGCTGCGCGGACTGGGCGCACAATGATCACCTTGTGACGGGCGCGGGTGATTGCAACCCGAAGCAAACGGCGAGTTGCGAGATGCGGCGATTCCTCGCGGTCTGAGAAGAAGACGCTGCGATGCGCGCCCTCCACAATCACGACGCCGTCGAACTCCTTGCCCTTTGACTTATGCATGTTCATCAGGACGAAGCCTTGCGGTTCTCGCTGCTCGGTGGCGAGCTTGCCTTGTTCCAGGGTTCGTCGAACGAGGTCCGTCGCGCGGCCATAGGTTCCCGAGCGATCCCATTGCTCGGAGAGGCGGCCACCGATCTCGTCGGTAGCGCCAAAGAGGCGAACAAACCGTGCGGCCTGAACGATCTCGCTGAGGCCATCCGCCCCCTCAAGGATGGAACGAGCTGCAATCCAATCCGCGCGGGGTTCGCCGACGAGAATGAGTCCGTTGGTCGCGGCCTCGACGATATGCTTCGCCCCCTTTGGTCGAACGACCTTACCTGCGCGGATCGCCGCAGCGTTGCTGCGATAGCTGTCGCGCGTGGCCAAGGCGGACTTGATCGGCCCGTTGGTGGCTGCCGCACTCTTGACCTCATAGAAGTCGGCGACGGCCGCAAGCGTGCGTGCGGCGTTCTCGGTGGCCCCACATTCGGGCCATTCCAGCATCGAAGCAATCACTTGCGCAGCGGCAGCCGATATCTCTGCGTCCCAGAGGACATCATGCGAGACCGGCTTGTAGTCAGCGTTATTGAAGTGGTGAGGACTGGAGATCCAGCTCGAGATGTCCGACACCATTGCGTTCGTTCGAGCCAGGACAACGATGCTGGGTCTCCCGATCCCGGCCTTCTTCAACTGCGAGTAGAGCCAAACGCACGCCGCGTGGGTCGCCGAATCTAGTTGATTCGGCCAGACGGAAAGCACCTTCACGTCGTCTGTCTCGGGCAGCTCTCGATTGTGAAGAACCGCGTCTGCAAACTGCAGAATTCCAGCGTCGGGGCTTCGGTGGTTGTCTCCGCCTAGGTCGAACTCCACGGGTTGAAGGACCTCGCGCACGTGATTGAGGCGCTCTGGGTCGACTCGGTCGTCGTACTCGAAGATCCTCTGGTCTGGATCCGCCAGCACCATCAATTCGCTGCGTTCTCCAAGCGCCTGCACAAGCGCCCACTGCGAGTCGCTGGTGTCCTGAAACTCATCCAGGATGATGATCGGGAATCGATCCGCCACAAGCTCAGCAACTTTCGACACCCTCGTAAGGAGTTCGGACGCACCACCGGCGAAGTTGTCAAAGGCGTAGATCCCTTCGCCCGCGAGTCGATCCCGCTCGTCTACCCACTCGCCCTCGTGACCGGCCTTCGCAACCTTTTCTTTATCCGGAAATAGGATGCGGGCCGGCGCCCCCGTGAGTAATCGACCGTGTGCGCGGAGGATGTCCATGCAGAAGGCGTGGTAGGTCTGCACAGTGATTCGAGATCGCTCGTCTGCCGACAGAACGTCGCGACAGCGGTTTAGGACTTGCCGAACGGCAGCGCGCGAGAAGCTCAGGAAGAGGATGCTCTGACCCGGCTGGAGGCTTGGGATCAGCCGCTGTGTCTTGAGCAATGAGAGCGTTGTTTTCCCAGATCCCGGCCCGCCGAGCACCATGATCCGACCGTCCTGATCGTAGGCATGTTGTGCCTGCTCAGAGAGGTCGAAAGTCATGCTTCCTCGGTTGAGGCCTGGCTCGGAGCCTCCTCGGCGGCGACAGGGTCTGCTGGCTCGTCGACGTCCTCGGGGCCCAGCTCAATCTCCGGTTGCGCCTGCAGTTCAGCGTCTATCGCTAGCAGTATCTCAACGAGCTCCTGAGGCAATTCGGCCTCCGTCTTGCATTGCTCGATCAACATGGCCGCGTAGCCAAATGCCTCGCCCTTACGAGCCTTCAAGACCTTGAACGCAAGGGCCGGAATGTCTGCGTCGTCGATGGTTGGGTTGAATGGGTGGCTTGTTGGGTAGTCCGAGCGGGTAGCGACTTCTACGAGGAAACGGCGCTGAGTCTCGACCGGGATTCCCTTTGTGAGGATGTATTCGATTCCCGTTTCAGACGACTCCCAGAACTTGTCGAACTCTTCGCGTTGCTCGAGCTGCTCGGCAGGCGGGGTGGTGTTCGGCTTGTCGCACGCTCCCCATGCCTTCTTGCCCAGTGCTTTGAAGACGGGCCCGAACCGTGACACAGAGCCATCACCTGGAGAAACAAACAGGGACACGCCAGCGAAGTCCAGGTGCGTGTATCCGTCGTGGACCTGTTCGAGCACGGCAGAGATGGCAGGGAAGACGACCGCCTCGGTCGATCCTTCTACTACCAACACCCCCCGCGCGAGCACGGCCTCAGCAAACTGCCGTCTGTCCGTGAGCAACGTCTTCCGCTTGACCTTCGACGTATCGATTGGAGTCCCGACAAGCTTTGAGCCCTCGCGGTGGAGCATGACGATGCTCTCAGGCTCGAACTGCTCGATGACCGGTCCAGAGTGCGACGTCACGATGGACTGTCCCATTTCCTTTAGGACGTACCGCGTGACCCGACGTTGCGTATGTGGAGGTAGCGCGATCTCAGGCTCTTCCATGGCAAAGATAACCGATTGGTTCCCCTTGAGCTCGGCGATGATCGTCAGCAATGCGAACACCAGCAGGTTGATCGACCCTGTGCCTTGCTTCGTGTAGGGCACCAGGTGATCACTTGGCTGTGTCGCGACAAACAACCTCACCACCTCGCGCAGATGTTGACGAGTCAGGTCGGACGCGAAGAAGGCAGCCGAGTTGTCACCGGGGGCCAGATTCACGAAGCGACCCAGCCGCTCGCGAAGGTTCTCGCGGACTTCCTTCAGCTGAGGAATCTCGCCGACCGCTGGGTCCAGATCGGTCAGCTTCCCCAGCGTGTCGCTCCACATCTCCGCAGCGCCGTCTCCCCCCAGCTGAAGAATCGTGTCGAGCAGTGAGCCGCGCTGCAGGCTGAGAGCGCGCGATCCCGTTCGCAAGGCCCGAAGGTAGACGTAGCCTGCGAGTCGTTTATGGCTGCGGCGGAAGATCGAAAGTCCGCCGCCGAGCGCTGCTTTGGCTTCCTCGTCCGTTTCGTCGATGATCGGTTCGGGATGGCAGAAGAAGGTCTCGCCGACAAAATCATCTTCTTCTCGCTCGTAGCGTCCGATGAAGCACACGGGAAGTGCCCAATCGACGCCGTCCTCATCCGAGCGATCAGCGCCGCCCGGATCTTCGTCGATGAACTCCGCCGCGTTCTCGTCCCAGAGGCGAAGGTGCTGGTCTCCGAAGCGTCGACGTTCTTCCGCGCTCAGATTCGTGAGCACGAGATCGATACGAATCTCGACCGCGGCGCCAGCAGCGTCTACGTGTCGACCCAGGAAGAAGTCGTGTTCGTCGACCACAGGCCGACGATAGAGCCGTTCTGGACCAAGGACAAGGTCGAGCGCCTCGCACACAGTCGATTTCCCGATGTTGTTTCCGCCCACGAGCAACGTGTGCGTCTTGAAGTGGATCTCGCTGTCTTCGATTCCGCGGAAATTTTGAATCCGCGCGTAACGGACCCTCATCGCTTTTCGCTCCCAAAGGAGCGGCGCATGAGTGGCGCGATGTTCTGTGAAATCGGAATGCGTGTGTAATTCATCGGGTCGTTTCTCGTCGGCGAGCTTCGTGTGGTGTGCTCATTATCCTGTGCGTCTAGTTATGAAGCACTTGGCTAGCGCTGGCAATAGAGCGGCCGTTGTGGGATGGACAACGACAAGAGGTCATGGATGGTCGGCGGTGTCGACGCCCCCGGCGGTGGTTGGCGTGGTCCCCCGATAGAATTGGAGATGTTTCGCAGTCCCGGATGATGGTGTGACTAAGTGGTAAAGGCCGGAGCAAGCAGTGCACCTTCCGCACCGGTCAAGCTTCCCGTCGCGGCTTCGCTTCCGATTGCGGGCACCTGTTCGCGAGTGAGGGACTCCAGTGGCGAAGCTCAACCTGAAAGCCGTCGAAGAGCGAGTCGCGCCGCTAGCCGGCCACGAATCATACGACCGCGAGTTCATCTTCGACCTGCTCCTTGCGTACGGGAAGCCGCAGGGCAATGTCACGCGGCTTCGCAAGGGCTCCCTCAACGTCGCTGCTGATCCTTTGTCGGAGGTGGCACAGAAGAACGTCGTGTACTTCCGGGAGACGACCGGTGACCCGCTCGCGGAGATCGACTGGCTCCGCACGACGCCGACAGTGGTGCGTTACAACCCCAGGTTCGTGATCGTCACCGACTACACAGAGCTGCTCGCCGTCGACATGAAGACCGGTGAGAACCTAATCGTCCCCATCCGGGAGATCGACAAGCACTTCACGTTCTTCCTGCCTTGGGCGGGCATGGAGAAGGCGCAGTACGTCGCCGAGGCTCACGCCGATGTCAAAGCCGCCGAACGGATGGGAAAGCTCTTCGACGAGCTGCTTTTGGCGAACCCAGGGCTCATCGATCTCCCGCATGGCCGTCACGCGCTGAATGTGTTCTTCACCAGACTGCTGTTCTGTTTTTTTGCAGAAGACACTGGAATCTTCAACGAAAGCCAGTTCACCAACGCCGTGGGATCCCACACTCAGGCCGATGGCTCGGATGTCGCTGAATTTCTTACTGCTGTCTTCAACGCCCTCGACACCGAAGACGCCAACGAGAAGCCCACCCATCTTGCTGGCTTCCCGTACGTCAATGGCCGACTCTTCACAGTGACCGACGAGCATGTCGTGCCCGCGTTCACTAAAGAGGCTCGGAAGTTGCTGATCGAGTCAGGCACGCTGATCTGGCGTGAGATCAATCCGGACATCTTCGGATCAATGTTTCAAGCGATCGTCACACCAGGTAAGCGCTCGGATCTTGGACAGCATTACACGTCAGTGCCGAACATCCTTAAGACGATCGAACCACTTTTCATGGAAGGCCTGCGGGAAGAGTTCGACGCCGCGTTCGAGAACACCAAGAGGCTGACCGTCCTGCTGGAGCGAATCGGCGCGATCAAGATTTTTGATCCCGCTTGCGGGTCAGGCAACTTCTTGATCATCGCCTACAAGGAGCTACGGCGACTCGAACACGCAATCTTGGAGCGACTCGCCCAACTCGATCTAAAACACCAGGTGCTCTACGCCGAATCAAAGATCAGCATCGAGAACTTCTTTGGCATAGAGATTGACGACTTCGCCGTTGAGGTCGCGATTCTCTCCCTGTGGATCGCGAAGCATCAGATGAACTCCGAATTCAAAGACAAGTTCGGGGTATCGATCCCGCTCATTCCGCTTAAGGAAGCTGGGCGGATTCGAGAGGGTAACGCCATCACTGTTGATTGGAACGACGTTTGCCCCAATGACGGCGTCGCGGAGATCTACGTGCTGAGCAATCCGCCTTACCTCGGTAGCCGAGTCCAGTCGTCGGAGCACAAGGCGGACCTTGCCAGAGTCACGAAGCGCTATAAGAGCCTCGACTATGTGTCTGCTTGGGTAATAAAGGGCGCAGATTACATTCGCGGCACCGTGGCGGAACTAGCGCTCGTAACAACGAACTCAATTACACAAGGTGAGCAAGTTGGTTTGCTTTGGCCAGATGTACTGGGCGATGAACTAGAGGTTGGATACGCGTACACATCCTTTCGCTGGTCGAATCGCGCCAGAGGGTCTGCGGGAGTCACGTGTGTCGTGTTCTGCCTCCGCGCTTCGGGAGACAGCGAGAAGTACATCTTCACCGATGAAATCCGACGCACCGTTCCCCACATCAACGCATACCTGACGGATGGACCGGACACCTGGCTCGGTCGGCGCAGCTCCCCGCTCTCCCCCGACCTTCCCAAACTCGGCTACGGCTCGATGCCCAACGACGGGGGCAACCTGATCATGAGTGATACGGAAAAGGACTCACTTCTAGATCTGTACCCGGAGGCAGCGAAGTTCCTAAAAGGCTTTTGTGGCGCGGATGAATTTATCAAAGGAAAGACCCGGTGGTGTCTGGTTATTCCAGACGAGGAAGTGTCCGAGGCACGTCGCATTCCTGAAATCTCTAGACGACTTGATGGTGTTCGAATCCACCGTCTTAGGAGCACCGAGAGATCGACGAATCTGCTCGCGGAACACCCGAATAGGTTTTACTACTTCGCGCACAAGGAGTCGAACTCAATCCTCGTTCCCAGCATCTCGTCGGAGCGCCGAACCTACGTGCCGATCGGGTATGTCGGGCCGGAGATGGTGGGTTCGAACAAGGCTCTCGTTATGTACGACACGGAGTCATGGGCATTCGCGCTCTTGACGTCGAGAATGCACATGGCTTGGGTGAACGCCGTGTCAGGTCGCATGGAGATGCGCTACCAGTACTCAAACACAATCGTGTATAACAACTTTCCGGTACCGCAACTCTCCAACGGGGTCAAGGAGAAACTAACCGTCGCCGCGCTTCGCGTCTTGGACGTCCGCGAGTACCACTGCGAACGTACCCTCGCCGAACTGTACGACCCCGATGCCATGCCAGCTGACCTTCGTGCAGCCCACGCGAACGTCGATGAGCTGGTGGACTCGATCTACTCAAGACAAGGCTACGAGACGGACGAGCAGCGACTCTCAGACCTTTTCTCCATGTACGAAGTGATGAGTGCTGCCGAAGCTTCGAAGGAGAAGACCAAGTGAACAAGCCCGTGAACGTCGTCGATGTGACCTATGCCCAGACCGGGGCTTCGGTGAACATTGACGCGATGGGTATGCGCGAGATGCAGCAGCGTGTCTTCGCGAAGCGCGACGCGCAGCACCTGCTGATCAAGGCGCCGCCGGCCTCTGGTAAGTCGCGAGCATTGATGTTCGTTGCGCTCGACAAGCTCTATAACCAGGGCCGGAAGAAAGTCATCGTCGCGGTCCCCGAACGCTCGATCGGCGCTTCGTTCTCATCAACGAACCTGACTTCGCATGGCTTTTTCGCGGACTGGGAGATCAAGCCCGAGAACAACCTCTGCACCCCCGGATCCTCAGCTGGCAAGGTCGACTCGTTCATCAAGTTCCTGAACGGTTCGGACGCCATTTTGGTGTGCACTCACGCCACGCTTCGCTTCGCGTTCGAGAAACTGCCGCCTGAGTCCTTCAACGGGACAGTGTTGGCGATTGACGAGTTCCACCATGTGTCAGCGGACGTCGAAGCGAACCGACTCGGTGCGTTGCTGCGTGGCGTGATGTCTGGCTCGGATGTTCATATCGTGGCCATGACCGGGTCGTACTTTCGTGGTGACTCGGTTCCTGTGCTCTCGTCTCTCGACGAAGCTCAGTTCACGCCGGTCACGTTCAACTATTACGACCAACTCAACGGATACGAGCACCTCAAGTCGCTCGGAATCGGCCACCATTTCTACCAGGGCAGATACACCGATGCGATCGGTGAAGTCTTGGACCTCGACAAGAAGACCATCGTCCATATCCCGAACGTCAACTCGGGCGAGTCGACCAAAGACAAGATCGAAGAGGTCGGGTTCATCATCGACTCGATCGGTGAGGTTGTCGACACTGAGGACGAAACCGGCATCATCCGGATCCGTCGTGTCGATACCGGCGAGATTCTGCGTGTCGCTGATCTCGTAGACGACACCGACCAAAAGAAGCGCGCAGACACTCTTCACTACCTCTCGACCGTGGCGTCGAAAGACCGCGACGGTGTCGACATCATCGTCGCGCTCGGCATGGCCAAGGAGGGCTTCGACTGGCCGTTTGCAGAGCATGCATTGACCGTTGGATACCGGGCATCGCTCACCGAGGTCGTCCAGATCATTGGCCGTGTCACCCGCGACAGTCCTGGCAAGCCGCACGCTCAGTTCACGAACCTCTTGGCCGAACCTGACGCTACCCAGGGTGAGGTCAAGGTTTCGGTAAACAACATGCTCAAGGCCATCACTGCGTCGTTGCTGATGGAGCAGGTCCTGGCTCAGAACTTCACGTTCAAAGCCAAGCGCAACGGCGACGATGTGCCCGAGCCAGGACTTATCAGGATCAAGGGTTTCAAAGAACCCTCGACCGCTCGCGTGAAGCAGATCGTCGAGACCGACCTGAACGATCTGAAGGCCACGATCCTGCAGGATGATAACTTCGCGCGCGCGGCCGCAGGAAGCCTTGATCCCGAGACGACGAACCAGGTCTTGATCCCGAAGATCATCCGCGAACGTTATCCGGACCTGAACGAGTCCCAGGTCGAGGAGTTGCGTCAGCAGGTCGTCGTCGACTCGGTGATCAAAAACGGCGAGGTCCGGGAGGTCGGAGACAAGCGGTTTATCAGGATGGCCGAGAAGTTCGTCAACATCGATGACATCGACATCAACCTCATCGACTCGATCAACCCCTTCCAGCGTGCCTTCGAGGTGTTGTCACGATCGGTCACACCGAGCGTGCTGAGAATCATCTCGGATGCGATTACCGCAACACGGGTAGAGGTCACGGACGAGGAAGCGTTCGCGTTGTTCCCGAAGATCCAAGCCTGGGCGAAGGTCAACAACCGCAAGCCCGACGTGCGCTCGGACGACCTGACCGAGAAACGATACGCAGAGGTGCTCCTGTTCCTGCAAAGACGCAAGCAGCAGCATCTTGCAGAGCAGCGTGCGAAAGAGATTGTTGACGAGGAATGACAGACACCGAAAGTCCCTACGAGTCGGACTCCATTGATACCGAGGCTGACTTCCAATCGCTGATCGACTCCGACGTCGATGGGCTCCTCGACGCCCCGGAGAAACAGACCAAGATCACCTCAGCGGATCGCTTGGAGCGGGCCTTTTTGGAGATCGTTGAGTTTCGCCGGGCAAGTGGGCGGATCCCGAGCTCGTCCACGCGGGACATAGCTGAACGCAAACTCGGCGCACGACTTGACGGCATACTCGCCAGCGATGAGAAGGTGGCTGCGCTCAAGGCGCTTGACGAATTCGGGCTTCTCGAAGTTCCAGAATCTCCGGAGACTCTTGACGAACTTCTCGAAAGCGACGAGTTCGATCTACTTGGCGATGAATCGGGGCTGCTTGATGTCTCCGACCTCCCACCGCGGAAGGCACCGGACTCCGCCGAAACTGTCGCCAGGCGGGAGAAGGCAGCCGGGTTCGATGCCTTCGAGCCACTCTTCAAGATCAAGCATGCCGAGCTCGCCGATGGAACTTTCCGACTCATTCCATTCCCGGGCGTGCAGACGATCAACGAAGGCAACTTCTTCGTCCTCAACGGCGTCATGCTTTTCATCGCTGAGGTCGGCGAGACCGCTTACAAGGTCGTCGGCGGCAAGCAAGAACAGAAGCAGCGCCTGCGCGTGATATTCGAGAACGGGACCGAGTCGTCCATGTACAGGCAGTCCCTCTCCATCCGGCTGCACGAGCAGGGCGGCCAGGCTTTGGCGCGGACCGGTCACGAAGCAGGCGAAATTGGCGATGCCGACAACGAAAGCGGACACATATACGTGCTCCGCTCGCTCAGCGATGATCCCCAGATCGCTAGCCTGCAAGATCTCCACAAGATTGGCTTTTCCACCACGAGCGTGGAGCAGCGGATCACGAACGCATCCAAGCAGCCCACCTACTTGATGGCTCCAGTCGAGATCGTCGAAGATTATCGGACATACAACCTCAAACCATCTGCTCTGGAGCACCTCCTGCACCGCATCTTCGCTCAGGTGCGGCTCGACATCACGCAGATAGACAGGAAGGGCCGTGACTACGATCCGTCCGAGTGGTTCATAGCGCCGAGGAAGGTCATCAACCAAGCAATCATGATGATCATGTCTGGTGAGATCGTCGATTACGTTTATGATCCATCCGCACAACGGCTAGTGGAACGCGAGTAGTCGGCGTCACCCGACCCGCAAGTTGCTTACGCAAACAACTGGCACCTCAGTTGGAGCGGCACGGCGCACGGCCCGAATGTCGCACCCCGCTGAGACCATGCCCTCATGACAGAGCTCGCCTACATGGTCCGTGAAGACTGGGCCCAGCACGGCACCACGATGGTGCCCCAGAGCGCCGTGATCCGAGACTGGATCGGCGAACTGCCCTACCTCTTCGCCGTGGCCGACGTGAAGAAGTTCAACCGCGACGATCGCAGCGCCGACCTTGAGACGGCGCAATTCATCGCTCCTGACGCCGCGACTCGCAGGGTGTTCAACATCTCCGAACTCGGGAGCCTCGCTCGCGAAGAGAAGGTCATCGACCACGCGGTCGTGATCCTGCACCCCTACAGCGAGCGGGATCTCGACGCTCTTGGCGACGCCGTGAAGCACGATGCGCTCGGCAAAGTTTTCGTTATGATCTGGTCGCCTCGCGACATGGTTCGCGCTTGGCTGGACGGCCTCGGTGCTATCAACCTGCACACCAGCGAGGCGCTTCCGGCTCCTGATCCCGTGATGGTTGAGGCAGGGAAGTCGATGGTGAACGAGCAGTACAACGGGCTCAGTTCCGGCCACGGCAAGGACGCCGTCGTGCAACTGATCCGGGCGTTCACGGCTGCAGGCTATCCCCTCGACGTCGATGCCTGGCTCCGCGCCTACTTCGCTGCGGGCGGCAGCTTCCGCCACGGTGAGTCGGTTGCGAAGCTCCTCGGCGAGATGAAGAAGGGCACCAAGCACCGCGTGCAGACCCGCTACCGCGACAACATCGTTGAGATTCTTCGCGACCGTATCACTTCCAAGGTCTAGTGCCCCTCGATAGCAGGACTCCCCCGATGTCAGCGAATAAAAGTAGTCTTCAGGGATGACGCGCTACGAGCCGGTCGTTCCCGATGGCCAGCACTTAGGGACTTCGCACGAGGTCGATGGTGCAGTCACCGGGCACCTCTTTTCGGACAGCGACAACAGGCTTCAGGGTCACGCCGCCTGGCGCGAAGTCGAGGATGAGTACTCCTCGAGCTATGACTACGAACCGCCTCGTCCGCTCACGCAGGAGGAGATCGAGCGCGCAGCCGAAATGGCGGCCCTGATAATCCTCGGCATCATCAGAGGCGTGCAGTGGGCCTCGCCGCGGGTCAAGCGATGGTGGGACGGCCGCGCTGCCCCCAAGCTGAAACTGACGTGGCAGAGTTTCCGAGGTGGGAAGGAGAAGAAAGACGCCAAAGCCACCGACCACGGACATCTCACTGCCAGCCGTGCCAGGTTCGTCGCTTCGCCTGCCGGAGTCGAGATCGCGGTGGTCAAGTCAAAGGTCCGTATGACTAGTGCCGAGTGGGAGCAACGCCTCCGAGCAATGCTTGCGGCCGGTGCCTTCCAAGAGGAGCAGCGCCGCATCCTCGCGAATGCGCAAATCGAAGACGACGAACATGTTCTTGAAGTCGGCACGTCCCAGCTGGAACTGACGCCTCAGCAGTTCACCCAACGCGTTCAAGCGATGCTCGAAGCGAATCCGTCGCTGCTGAGCGACACCAGCGCAGCGGAGATCATCCGCGTGTTGAAACGGCCCGGACCCGACAGCAATCTTGCGCTCCAGTCGTAGCGGGAACGGAGGCCAACCGTGAGCGAAGACCCTTGGTACTCGGAGCGCCGCGCTCGCTGGAAGCCTGAGCACGTTCGGCTCCTTCTCATCGCCGAAAGTGCACCCGACGACGGCGGCGACCTCGCCAACCGACGCTTCTTCTACGACGACAACCTCACCGGCAAGGACGGACTCTTCCGTGAGGTAGTTCGGGCGCTCTACGGCAACCCGACACTGACCAGCGGGCCGAACGCCAAGAGGCGCTGGCTCGAGAAGCTCAAGGCTGACGGGGTCTACCTGATCGATCTCGCGCCGGTCCCGGTCAACAACCACTCGCCGTCAGAGCGAGCCGCCGCCCTGCAGCGCAACATCAAGGCCACCGTCTCGCACGCGTCCGAGCTCAAGCCAGATGGTGTCGTCCTGGTGAAGCAAGACGTCTTCGATCTCCTAGAGCGGCCCATCCGTGCGACCGGCCTTCCGCTCCTTCATGACGACTTCATTCCGTTTCCCGGCAGCGGACAGCAGAAGCGATTCCGCGAGCGATTCGCGGAGGCACTCGCTCGGCAGGAGCCGCCCCGATGGCATTGACGCTCAGCCCTCTCCTGCTCGACGCGGGCATTGACCCAGCCTCCGCTCTAGTGATCCGTCACGCCTACGTGCGGGAACACGAAGACAGCGGCCTACCTGGCATTCACGCGGACTCCACGGACGCAGCGATCATCTCCTACACGAACAACCAGTCCGCGGACTCAAGACGCTTCCCTGCGGTGCCTGCTCGCTATTGGGTCGTGTTCATCAAGGAGGGCGGCGACCAGGCACGGCTCTGGTCGGTCGTGGAGAACTACGGCGAAGTCTCAAACGACGGCACCAGAAGGGTCTTCGATGTCGTCCAGTCCGAGCACATGGCGGACCTGCGGAACCGACTGGTCATCGGCTGGCGGTCACCTCGCACCTGGTGGATGAACGCCACTACGGCAGCCACGTACCCGGTATTCGGTATCGCTGACGCTGAGCCGATCCCGTTCCCTGGCTTCGACCGCCTCGTCCTGACCCACGCGCAGCTGCAGGCGGTGATGCGCGAGCATCGATACGCCTCGTGGCGCACAGCGCTCTCATCGGTCGTCGGGATCTATCTCATCACCGACAACAGCGACGGGCGCCAGTACGTCGGCAAGGCGGACGGTGCCGAAAGCGTTCGCCAGCGGTGGACTGCCTACGCGACAAACGGTCATGGCGGGAACGTCGAGCTGCGCAGCCTCGACCCGGCCAGCTTCCAGTTCTCGCTGCTGCGCGTCTTCGACCCAGCGACACCCACTCGCGACCTCGATGCGGCGGAGAGTCACTTCAAGGACGCGCTCGGAACTCGTCGTCACGGACTGAACCGAAACTAGCGCCCCACTAGATCCGCTCGCCCTGATACTTTGTACCGACGGCGGTGCAAAGGCGAACCGCACGATCTGGCCACTGCAGTGCAGGCCCCAACCCATATCTGGAAGGGATGCACTGCTATGTCTGCCTGCACAAAGAAGTCCTACGTAAGCCCGGGCGAAGCGCTTCGAGCGCTATCCGTCTTGCGCCGCAACGGCTATCCAAACCTCACCGGCGTTCACCCGTGTTCTGAGTGTCGCGCCTGGCACGTCACCTCGAAGAAGCACCCGGCCCTGAGGCCGAAGTAGTGGAAGTCCTGCGAGTGATGTGCTGCGGCGCCGCGAAAACACTTTGAAGGAGCGACTCCCGACGCGGATGCCCAATTTCTCTCTTACTTGCGAACGATTAGATGCGCGCAGGCTCTAGATTCCTCTGACTCATTGACTTCGCTCTACATTCCACAACGTCTATGATGCGATCGGAAGATTGAACTCGTTGGGCATCGGAGCATAATTCGAGGTCCGCTCCCCATTGCCGTGCGGCTTGCAGAGGAACCATCCGGTTCGTCGGCCGCATCAAGAATGAGGAGGTGGCTCACATGAGTGAGACATCCGGATTCCCGCAGTTCGCGGGAGCCACAGGTCAGATGCGGACCCTTGCGGTTCGCATCACCGATGACCTGCGAGCGCAGTTGGACGTCATCGCCCAACTGAACGATCGCAGCGTCACCGAGGAAATCCGTCTCTCGCTGGAGGACTGGATCGAACGAAGCAAGTCCGATCCGAAGGTACTCAAGCGTGCCGAGACGGTCCGGGCGGACATCGAGCGCGAGGCCCAGACCAAGCGCAATGCCATCGAAGCGATCTTCGCAAAGGAGCCCGCCAAGAAGCCCACTCCCCAGAGCCGCGAGGCTGCCAAGGACAAGGCTCCGGGTAGCTGAACGAAGGACGAGACCCTGGTCGGCTGGGGTCAAGTCCCTGGAAGTGGTGTAGCGCGGTGTCTTTCGAGTTGAGCGGTTAGGCGCTGAGTTCGAGGGCTGGGTGGTCGCTCACCTCGCTCCCGGTGTCGGGGACGAGGCGCAGGCGGCTTTTGGCGAGGATGTCGAGGCCGAGGTAGCGGCGTCCTTCGGCCCATTCGTCGGTCTGCTCGGCGAGGACGGCGCCGACGAGTCGGATGATGGCGTCGCGGTTGGGGAAGATGCCGACGCTGTCGGTGCGGCGGCGGATCTCTCGGTTGAGGCGCTCGTTGGGGTTGTTTGACCAGATCTGCTGCCAGAGTCCGTCGGGGAACTGGGTGAAGGCGAGGATGTCGGCGCGGGCGGCATCGAGGTGTTCGTGGGCGTCGGGGAGCTTGCCGTCGACGTAGTCCAGGAGCCGGTCGAACTGGGCGTGGACGGCGGCCGCGTCGGGCTGGTCGTAGACGGAGTGGAGCATCGCTTTCACCGCCGGCCACATACTCTTCGGCGTCACAGACATGAGGTTCGCGGCGTAGTGGGTGCGGCATCGCTGCCAGCTGGCGCCGGGTAGGTTCGCTGCGATCGCCTCGACGAGGCCCTGGTGGGCGTCGGAGGTGACTAGTCGGACACCGGTCAGGCCGCGGGCGAGAAGGTCGGCGAAGAAGCTGTTCCAGGCGGCCCCGGTCTCGCTGGTGGCGACGCGGAGCCCGAGGACTTCGCGTCGCCCGTCGGCGTTGACCCCGGTGGCGATCAGCACCACGGCATTGATCACCCGTCCGCCCTCACGGACCTTCATTGTCAACGCGTCGGCGGCAACGAAAGTGAACGGGCCAGCCTCGTCGAGCGGTCGGTGTCGGAACTCCTCGACGTGCTCGTCGAGGTCTGCGGCCATCCGGGAGACCTGCGACTTCGACAAGCTGTGGATGCCGAGGGTCTTCACCAGCTTGTCCATCCGCCTCGTGCTCACACCGGCGAGGTAGCAGTCGGCGACGACGGTGATCAACGCGGCCTCGGCGCGCTTGCGCCGCTCCAGCAGCCACTCGGGGAAATAGGTCCCCGAGCGCAGCTTTGGGACCTGGACGTCGACGGTGCCGACGCGGGTGTCCAGCTCGCGGTGTCGGTAGCCGTTGCGCTGGGAAAGACGGTCGGGGCTGGGCTTGCCCCACTCGGCGCCGACGACGGCGTCCGCGTCGGCGGACAGCAGCGCGTTGATCATGGTCTGCAGCAGGTTGCGCATCAAATCTGGCGACGCATCGGTGAGGGCTTCTGCAAGCAGGCCAGCAGGGTCGACAATATGGGGAGCGGTCATCGTGATGACACCTTTCGAGGATTCGGTAGAAGGTTGACTCGAAGGAACACCCACGGTGACCGCGCTTTCGTCTATGACGAACTGGCCACCGGGCTACACCACTTTATGGGGCACTACTT
>APMI01003196.1_pt1 | contig 18377 bp, 20 predicted proteins | sample 667938 | NCBI WGS metagenome assembly APMI01 (sample SAMN01084076, study PRJNA167559) | wastewater metagenome | biome: Wastewater | place: Denmark: Ejby Moelle, Odense | collected 2011-11-28 | reverse complement strand
GTTGTTCATCTTCACAAATCAAAAATCTGAAATCGTCAATCGTAAATCTTTAAGAGAAATTCGTCCTTCATAAATCGCTTTACCAATGATGGTTCCAGCGCAACCAATTTCTTTCATTTTTTGTACATCTTCTATGTTCGAAATTCCACCACTTGCAATGAGTTCAATGGTTGAATTTTCTATAATTTCTTGATACAATGCTGTGGATGGACCTTGTAACATTCCGTCTTTTGAAATATCGGTACAAACCACTTCTCTGAAGCCTTTTTTCTGATATTCTTTGATGAAATTTACCACATCTGTTTCAGAATTTTCTAACCAACCCGAAGTTTTAATCTTTCTATCCAAACAATCTGCTCCTAAAATCAATTTTTCTGCACCAAATTGCTCTAACCATGCCAAACACAATTCTGGATTTACCACAGCAATGCTTCCTAAAGTTACCTTTTTTGCACCGCTATCAAAAGCTTTTTGCAAATCTTCTTCAGAACGAATTCCGCCTCCGAAATCAATGATAAGATTCGTATTTTTAGCGATGTCTTCAATTACTTTTTGGTTGATGATTTTCTTGGCTTTTGCACCGTCCAAGTCCACCAAATGCAAATATTGAATTCCGTACTCTTCAAATTCTTTGGCTACTTCAACAGGATTTTCGTTGTATATTTTTTTTGTATCATAATCACCTTTAGAAAGTCGTACACACTTTCCGTCGATGATGTCTATTGCAGGGATAATTTTCATAAGTTTAAAGTACAAATTACAAGGTTAGAAGTACAAAATACTAAAAAGTAAAAAATATTTAAATTTTTATTTACTCTCATTTTCGTGTTTATTTTTTCTTGCTGTTATTATTGAGGCTACAGTTATAGCTAATAATTCCTTTCCTTCTTTTTCTAAAATAGAAATTTCATTAATAGAATTTGGTAAGACTTCTCTAAATATTTCCAACCAATAAATACTTTCATCAACTTCCTCTTCTACAATTTTCAATTTGTTGATAAAATCGTTGGTTGATTTAGCTCTTTGACAAGCCCTATAATTAGCACCAACAGAACTTGAAGATCTGATTAATTGATTTACAAATGCATTATATTCTCTTGTATTAGGCACTTTTGAACAAAATTTCCAACAATCGATAGCAAATGTTTTCATTCGCTTTTTTAAATCATTCATTGTTATTATTTTTTATAAAATTTCAGATATATACCATACTTTTCACTTTTGACCTCGTACTTTTAACTTTGTACTTCCAGAAAGTTTTCTAATAGTTTAAAACCAATATCACCCGATTTTTCGGGGTGAAATTGAGCTGCGAAAAAATTATCTTTTTCCAAAGTAGCACTGAATGGAGTAATATAATTACAAACCGAAGTTGTACTTTCGCCAACTTCCGCATAATAACTGTGTACAAAGTAAAAATTATCAGTTTCTGAGATGTTTTCTAACAATTTTCCTTTAATTTCTGAAACATTATTCCAGCCCATGTGTGGAACAATGTCGAAATTTGGGAACAATTTCACTTCACAATCAAAAATTCCAAGAGCTTCTGTATTGCCTTCTTCTGAAGCATTGCACATCAATTGCATTCCGAGACAAATTCCCAAAACAGGTTGTTTCAAATTCGGAATTACTGCATCTAAACCTCTTTCCTGAAGTTTTTTCATCGCCGAAGAAGCTTCTCCTACTCCTGGAAAAATAACTTTATCAGCGCTTTTTATCGTTTCAATGTCAGATGTAATCACCGCTTCAAAACCTAATTTTTTCAAGGCATTTTGAACGGATTTTACATTTCCTGCATCGTAGTCTATAATTGCTATCATTTTCTTTAAGTTGAAAGTTAGAAGTACAAGGTTAGAAGTACAAGAAAAATCAATATTTTAAAAATTACAAATCTATTTCAAACTTTGTATTTTGTACTTTAAACTTTGTACTTTACATTTACAAAGTTCCTTTTGTACTTGGAAGGTTAAAGTTTTGGTCGGTTTGTGCCACTGCATTTCTTAAAACTTTCGCAAAAGCTTTGAAAATGCTTTCGATTTTGTGGTGTTCATTCTCTCCTTCCACAGAAATATTCAAGTTACATTTTGCACTGTCTGAAAATGATTTGAAGAAATGATAAAACATTTCCGTAGGCAATTCTCCAATTTTTTCACGCTTAAATTCTGCATTCCAAACAATCCAAGGTCTTCCACCGAAATCAATCGCAACTTGTGCCAAACAATCATCCATTGGTAAGACAAAAGCATATCTTTCGATGCCTTTTTTGCTTCCTAAAGCTTGTAAAAAACAATCTCCCAAAACAATTGCTGTATCTTCAATCGTGTGATGTTCATCTACTTCTAAATCACCATCTACTTTTACAAATAAATCAAAATTTCCGTGTTTTGAAATTTGTTCTAACATGTGATCAAAGAACTTCAAGCCTGTATCAATACTAGATTTTCCGCTTCCGTCAAGATTCAACTCAACAGTAATATCTGTTTCTTTAGTTGTTCTTTTTACTTTTGCTTTTCTTGGAATTTGTTTAAGATATTGATAGATTTCGTCCCAACTTTTGGTGGTAAAAGTAGCTTCATCATTACTTTCATCGGAAATAAAAATAGATTTTGAACCCAAATTTTTCGCCAATTCCACATCTGTTTTTCTATCGCCAATCACAAAAGAATTTTCTAAATCGTAATTTCCAAAAATGTATTTCTGAAGCATTCCCGTTCTTGGTTTTCTGTTCGGAGAATTTTCGTGCTCGAAACTATCATCTACACAAACTTCAGAGAAGAAAATCCCTTCATTTTCGAAAGCTTTCATCATTTTTTCTTGTGGTTTGATGAAATCTTCATACGGAAAACTCTCGGTTCCCAAACCATCTTGATTGGTCACCATCACCAATTCGTAATCTAGTTCTTTCACGATTTTAGCTAAATTCTGAAAAACTCTTGGATAAAATTCCAGTTTTTCTAAAGAATCCACCTGAAAATCAATCGGAGGTTCTATAATTAAAGTTCCGTCTCTATCGATGAATAATACTTTTTTCTTCATTTTACTTTTTATAATTTTTGAGTGATTGTAATAGTTTTTGATTTTCTTCTGCGTTACCAATCGTAATTCTCACACAATTTTCCACCACTTTATTTCGGTTTCTGATGATGATTTTTTCATCAACTAAATAATTGTACAATTGATCTGCATTTTCTACTTCAACCAATATAAAATTGGCATCCGAAGGATAAATTTTCTTCACAAAAGAGAAATTATGCAATTCTTTTTCTAGAAAAGTTCTTTGTTCTAAAATTTCTTCTAATTGTTTTTTGAATTTTTCTTGATTTTGAAGCGTATGAAAAACTTCTTTCTGGTTGAGAATACTGATGTTGTATGGCGGTTTCACTTTATTCATCAAATCTAGAATTTCTTTTTGTGCAAAAGCCATCCCAACACGTAAACCAGCCATTCCCCAAGCTTTGCTGAAGGTTTGCATTATCACCAATTGAGGAAAATGATCAATTTCTGAAATCCAAGAATCTTCTTTGCTGAAATCTTCATACGCTTCATCTACCACCACAATTCCTTTAAATTTATTCAAAATCTCTAAAATTGAATTTCTGGCAATTAAATTTCCTGAAGGATTATTAGGCGAACAAACAAAAACTAATTTCAAGTTTTCATCTTTTAAAATTTGGTTTAATTCATCGGAAAACTCAATCTGAAAGTTTTTATTTAAAGGATAAGAAACCACTTCTATATCATTAATATTCGCTGAAACCTCGTACATTCCGTAAGTTGGATTAAAAACTAAAATCTTATCTTTTTTAGGTTCTGCAAAAATTCTCATCAGTAAATCAATCACCTCATCACTTCCATTTCCTAGAAAAATTTTACTCGCTTCTATATTTTTCAATTTTGAAATTTCTGCTTTCAAAGCTTTTTGATACGGATCTGGATAACGGTTGTAATCTCCGAAAGGATTTTCGTTGGCATCAAGAAAAACGCCTGCATCAGCCGAAAATTCGTCTCTTGCACTAGAATATGGCGTGAGATTTTTGATGTTGTTTCTTACTAAATTTTGTATATTCATTTTTTAGTATTTACGATTTATGATGTTTGATTTACGATTTTTGAATATTTTGTAAACGCAGCGTAACTGCATTTTTGTGAGCGAAAAGTCCTTCTTCTGCCGCCATTTTTTCGATGGTTTTTCCTAAATTTTGAATTCCTTTTTCAGAAATTCTCTGAATGGTAATTTTCTTCACAAAACTATCTAAAGAAACACCACTGTAAGCTCTCGCATTTCCGTTGGTTGGTAAAGTGTGATTGGTTCCACTTGCGTAATCACCTGCACTTTCTGGCGTGTAATTTCCTAAGAAAATAGAACCTGCATTGGTAATTTTCGATAAAATATTTTCAGGATTTTCTATGGAAAGAATTAAGTGTTCTGGTGCATATTCATTGCTAAATTCTATACATTCTTCTATCGAATTCAAGAGAATAAAACTGCTGTTTTCTAGAGCTCTTTCGGCGATATCTTTTCTAGGTAAATCGTGTAATTGAGCTTCGGTTTCTTGTTGCACTTTTTCTAAAATTTCTCTGGAAGTCGTCAAGAAAACCACCTGAGAATCAGCTCCGTGTTCTGCCTGAGAAAGTAAATCTGCTGCTACAAAACTAGGATTAGCCGTTTCATCTGCCATTACCAAAACTTCACTCGGTCCAGCTGGCATATCAATCGCGATTCCTAATTTCTGAGCAAAAATCTTGGCTTCAGTAACAAATTGATTTCCTGGTCCGAAAATTTTATAAACTTTTGGAACTATTTCCGTTCCTAAACTCATTGCTGCAATCGCTTGAGCTCCGCCAACTTTAAAAATTTTAGAAATTCCGCAAAGATTCGCAACATATAAAATAATGGGATTTATTTTTCCGTTTTTTTGAGGTGGCGAACAGAGAATAATTTCTTTACAACCCGCAATTTGCGCAGGAACAGCCAACATTAAGACCGTAGAAAAAAGAGGCGCTGTTCCTCCCGGAATGTACAAACCTACTTTATCAATTGCTCTGCTTTCTCGCCAACAAACCACGCCTTCCGTTGTTTCAATTTTTTGAGGAATTTCTTTTTGAGATTGGTGGAATTTTTCAATATTGCTTTTTGCATTATTGATGGCAATTTTTAATTCTTCATCTAACAAACTGATGGCTTCTACAATTTCTTGCGTGGAAACTTCAATGCTTTCAAGAATTTGATTATCAAATTTTTCAGCGTAAAATTTCAAAGCATTATCACCTTCATTTTCTACTTTGTCAAAAATTCCTTTGATGAGATTTTCGATGTCATTTTTTTCAAAAACAGGTCTTTTGGTAAGGCTACTAAATGTATTTTTGGGAGGAAATTCTATTGTTTTCATTGTTTATTCGTAAAATCGTAAAACTGTAAAGTTGTAAAGTCGTTAGGTTGTAAATTATAGAATCATTTTTTCGATTGGAATAATAAGAATTCCTTCTGCACCTGCGTTTTTGAGTTGGTCTATTACTTCCCAGAATCTTTTTTCTTCGATAACGGAATGTAAACTGCTCCAACCTTCTTCTACCAAAGGTACAATGGTAGGACTTTTTAGAACGGGTAAAATATCAGAAACTTCTTGAATTTTATCATTTGGAACGTTCATTAAAATGTATTTGGTATTTTTTGAACGAATAACTGCTTGAATTCTGAAAATTAATCTATCTAGAATTTCTAACTTTTCTTGAGTCAAATTTTTATTTTTTGCTAGAACGGCTTCAGATTTCAGAATAGTAACCGTTTCTCTGAGTCCGTTTTTAAAAAGAGTACTTCCAGAGCTTACAATATCGCAAATCCCATCTGCTAAACCAATGTTTGGAGCAATTTCTACAGAACCAGAAATCACATGAATTTCGGCTTGGATATTGTTTTCGGCAAGGAAAGTTTTAACAGTATTTGGATAAGAAGTGGCAATTTTTTTGCTTTGAAAATATTGCAAATCATTCGTTTCAATATCTTTAGGAACTGCTAAAGAAACGCGGCATTTAGAAAAACCTAATTTCTGAACAATTTCGATGTCTTTCTGTTTTTCGATGAGTAGATTTTCTCCTACAATGGCTACATCTACTACTCCATCTTCTATGTACTGAGGAATGTCTGAATTTCTAAGGAAGAAAAGCTCAATCGGAAAATTTTCTACCTGAACTTTAAGTTGGTCTTTTCCGTTGTCATAAGAAATTCCGCAATCTTTAAGGAGTTTAATAGAATCTTCGAAAAGTCTTCCGCTTTTTTGAACTGCAATTTTAAGTGAACTCATTTTTGATTTTATTTTTTAAAAAGCCTTGAGTTTTGCAGTGATGAAAAAGAAAAATCCGCCTGAAAAACTCAAGGCGGATTGTTATATTTTGTTTTAACTATAATACATAACGCATAATCAACTCGCCTTTAGATGAGATGATGATGGTGATGAATTAAGTTGATATTGTTCATTTTTGTTTGAATTATAATGCAAATATATAAATGTTTTTGGAATAAAAAAATATTATATCAATTCTTTATATACTTTTATTAAACTTTGTGCAATATGTTCATCATTAAATTCTTGTACAAATTCTAAGGATTTATCTGCTCTTCGCTTGCGTTCTTCCTCATTATTCCATAGGTGGAGAATTTTTGCTCTGATGTCTTCTACCTGCAAAGGATTTACATAAACAGAATCTGGACCACCAGTTTCTGACAAACAGCTTACATTACTGGTAATAACTACTGTGCTACAAAAATGTGCTTCTATGAGCGGAATTCCAAAGCCTTCGCAAAGACTAGGATAGATAAAAATATCTGCCAAACGATACAAACATGCCAATTCTGGCATAGATACGTTTTGCAGAAAATAAGCTTCTATTTTATTTTTTTTGATATATGATTCTACCTTTTTGTAATAATTGGTTTTCTTACCAACTACCACTATTGGAATTGGGGTATCCTTCAAAGCTTTGACTACAGAAAGTAGGTTTTTTCTTTCTTCTATGGTACCTACATTGAGAATATATCTTTCTGGAAGGTTGAATTTTTCTTTTACAGATTGAAGGAAATCATCTGTAGGTATTTCTTTGAAGGTTTTATGACAACCTTGATATACTACTCTAATTTTCTCTTCTTTAACATTAAGAAACCTGATAATATCTCTTTTGGTCTGTTCTGAAATGGCAATAATTAAATCTGCCTGATGAGCTGCATTTTTGAACTTCCAGAAGTAGATTTTTCTATCTATCCAAGAATAGAATTTAGGGTAATGCAGAAAAATTAAATCGTGAATGGTAACAATTTTTTTGATGGGCTTTTGGTTCCATTTCAAAGGCAATTCACCAGAAAGTCCATGAAAAATATCTGCGTCTAAATCTTGGGCATCATAACCCATTTTTAACTGACGAGAAAACTTACCTCTGCTAATAGGATGAAACGAAACATTGGGTAATTCTAAAATTTCCTTAGCCTTATCATTCTTGCATTTGGCTAAAAGAAGGCATTTATTCTCTGGAAAAAAACTTGCCAAAATACGAACCAAATCTCGGGAATAGTTGCCTAAACCCGAAGTATTGTGGAAGAATCTTTTAGCATCAAAAGCTATTTTCATATTCACTATTTTTCAAATTGTTTGACGAAACTTTTAATAGTATCGAATTTATAATTATTTTCAATAGCCCAAAGAATAAATTTCTCAAAACGGGATGCCATCTTTTCGCCAGTATTATTAATGGTGAATTTTGGCAGTTTATATTTAAGGTTTGATATATTGGCAAACTCCCAAGGATGAAAGTATATGTTTAGATATCCCGTAGATTTCAAACATCTTTTGCTCAAAAATTGATAAAGCCACAATGGAAAATTATGAAAACTTAACCAAAACAAAGGAATTCTAAATGTAGGAGAAACAGATGCAGGAAATTGCAATACGCTATTTTGCAAGAACACCGTTTTACTTACTTTCAAATTATTATACCTCCCTGGTAAAAACGTAGGATTAATAGATGAATTATAAAAATACCCAGCATCTGCAACGACTTCACCTGAAACAGGCATCATTCTGGGCATTCTAAGCCCTACAACTTTGGTCTTAAATAGTTCTTCTAGTTTTTTTCTTGAATCTAGCAAATGGTTTTCTTGAAAATCTGAGTGAAACCAAGTATGACTTGCCAATTCATGACCATCAGTAAGTAATTCAGAAATTAAATCTTTATTATTTTCTGCAAAAATTACTGTTGAAAAGAAAGTAGCTTTTATATTATATTTCTTTAAGATTTTTAGAATACACTGAAGACCGTTTCTAGATACTGAAATTTGTTCGGCAAATGAGATCTCACCTTTGTATTCTAAAGGCATATCAAATTCTTCTATATCAAAAGAAAGTAAAATCATTTTAAAAATTTTTAGAACGAATAATATAGTTAGGGCGTTCTTTTACCTGTTTAAAAATCTTACCTAGATAAATACCAATAATACCCAACATAATGAGTTGCATACCTCCGAAAAAAACAATGGTCATAATAAGAGAAGCCCAACCAGAAATATGGCAACCCAAAACAAAACTGTACACTACATATGCTCCATAAATTATAATAGATAAGAAGGTAAATATAAATCCTAAATAAGCAGCTAGATAAAGTGGTTTTACAGAAAAAGAAGTAATACCCGAAAAAGCGAGACTAAACATTTTCTTGAGATTATAACTACTTTTACCCGAAAATCTATCTTTAGCTGTATATTCTACACCTATCTGTTTGTAGCCAACCCATCCTGTGAGACCTCTTAGAAAGATATCATTTTCATTTATATCTTTAAAAATATCATTCACGCTTTGGTCTAACAATCTAAAATCTGCACCTCCTCTTTTTACAAGTTCAAAATCTGATAATTTAAGTAAAAAACTATAAAATAAATTTGAAGAAATTTTTTTGAAAAAAGAAACTTTTTCTGTGTAGTTTCTTACGGTATATACTATATCATATCCTTGTTCCCATTTTTTAATTAGCTCAGGAATAAGTTCTGGTGGATGCTGTAAGTCTCCATCCATAGTTAATACGGCATTACCATTAGCATAATCCATGCCTGCTTTCACTGCATTTTGATGACCAAAATTTCTAGAAAATTCTATGAATTTTACTTCAGAAAACTCATTAGCTAGTTTTTCTATCATAGATTGAGTATTATCTCTACTTCCGTCATTTACAAAAATAATTTCATAAGAATAGTTCAACAGAGAATTAAAAACTGTTTCTATTTCTTTTCTTATTTGTTGTATATTACCTTCTTCATTATAAGTAGGAATGACAATTGAAATTTTTTTCATCTGTATTTCAATTTTTAATTAAGATTAAAATCTTTTTCAAAATCTTTGGTCAATAAGTCAAAAATAACTCTTATCCAAACAATAATGCAAGGTATCGCTTTTGTAGCATATTTGATAAAAATTTTTTCTTTAATCGATCTAGGAAATAAATCAGAAAAGGCAAAACAAGTAAAAACAATTACAAACACCATAATTGCAATATCTATTTTTGATTTTTTCTTTTGCATTAAAAACCAAATCACGACTCCAGAAACAGCTATAATATAGGTAGGACTCTCTGAACTAGAACTAAATAACACCAAAAACAATAGCGTAGATGATAATATCATTAATCTAAATGCCAAATTTTTGTATTGACTAACTCTTATGTAAGGTAATAAAAAAACAAACAATCCTGGGGCTATAAATACTATATTAGAAATATCTGCTCTCCCTGAAATTCTACGAATTACGCCCATAAGAGAAAAATCTTGTCTATTACCTAAAACTTGATTAGAATTATTCTTTTCAATTAAAGAATTATACCAATCTATATAAGAATGAATTCCAAAATGAGGGCTAGAAATAATCATTGGTAATACAAAAAATGCTAATCCAATTAATATGAAATAAAGGATAAATTTAGTTTTATTTTTAACAAAAAAGAAAGAAGACAACCCTACTATTCCATATATTTTAATAAAAGTACCTATTAATATTGCCAAGGCAGATTTTGCCTCTTTTCTTTCATAAATATATATCGCAGAAAGGATAATTAAACCTGCAAGTGCTACATTAAATTGGAAACTTACAGCTGCTGTAATATATTCTTGAAAACATAACCAAGCAAAAACAGATCTCTTGGTTATCGAAAAAGGCAATTTATGTATTGCAAACAAAAAAATCAAGGCATTTATAACATTCCACAAAATCATTGCAAGCCAGTCTGGCAAATAGTAAAATGGAGCAATAATAATACTAAAAAAAACACCATAGTGATTGCAATCTGAATATAACTCTGGGTATAACGAAAAAATATTCTTCTGCTCTATTGTGTGTAAATAAACATATTTGAATAATAAATAATTATTATAACACTGCGCTCCTCCTAAATATTTAATATATGCAGAAAATGCAGCCACAATAAGATAGACTGCAAATATTACATTAAAATTAGTGAAAAAGCTAATAACAAAGCTTTGGAATTTTTTCATACAAACCCTAAGAAAAAAACAATTTACACTGCCACGTTATTTTCTCTCAAGGCATCATTAAGAGATGTTTTTTTGTCTGTACTTTCTTTACGTTTACCTATGATAATGGCGCAAGGCACTTGATATTCACCAGCTGGAAATTTTTTGGTATATGAACCTGGGATTACCACAGAACGAGCCGGAACTCTGCTCTTATATTCAATAGGAGTTTCGCCAGTAACATCTATAATTTTGGTAGAACCTGTAAGAACCACATTAGCACCAAGAACCGCTTCTCTTTCTACGTGAACTCCTTCTACTACGATACATCTAGACCCCACAAAACAATCATCTTCTATAATTACAGGTGCAGCTTGTAATGGCTCTAACACCCCACCAATACCAACTCCACCACTTAGGTGAACATTTTTACCAATCTGTGCACAGCTTCCTACTGTAGCCCAAGTATCTACCATAGTTCCTGAATCTACATAAGCCCCAATATTAACATAAGATGGCATTAAAATAACACCTGGAGCAATGTATGCCCCTTCTCTAGCTACTGCGTGAGGTACTACACGTACCCCTTTTTCGGCATAGTTTTTTTTGAGTGGCATTTTATCGTGAAATTCGAAAGGACCTACTTCTATGGTTTCCATTTTTTGGATAGGGAAATACATTACTACTGCTTTTTTTACCCATTCATTTACTTGCCAACCGTTTTCTGTAGGTTCTGCTACACGCAGCTGCCCTAAATCTAATTGTTTGATTACTTCTCTGATGGCATCTTGTGATTCTTGGTTTTGCAAAAGTTCTCTGTTATCCCAAATCTGTTCAATGGTCTGTTGTAGTGACATATATAAAAGTTATAAGTTATAAGTTAAAAGCTAATTCTAAGAACGCTTTCTATTTAATTCCGTTTTAAGTTTTGCAAAAATAAGAAAATTATAACACTCTTCTAGCAAAGAGGAAAGCTTTATTCCAATAAGTATCATTGAGAGAAGAAATGATTACTCCTTTTGAAGTAGAGGCATGGATAAAGGTAACTTCGCCACGAGAAGAAATTTCATTTACAATGCCTACATGATTTACTTTTGCAGCACTAGAAGTGGCAAAAAACAGTAAATCTCCTGGTTTTACTTCTTGAATTTCTATCTTTTTTCCTTCTTTAGCTTGGTCTTCTGAACGACGAGGAAGCTTATAATTATTCTCTGAAAAAACCGTGATAACCAAACCACTGCAATCAAAACCTTTTTTGGTAGTACCTCCTAATTGATATGGAGTACCTAAATAATCTTCGGCATCATTTAATATTTTTTTCACTTCAGGTGAAGGCTTGCTATATGCTGAAGAGGTAAGATTTCTGAGATTAGCTTTAGAAGAAGATGTTTTGCTAGGTACTTTGGAATACGCAGGTTTAGATGAACCACAAGACCAAAGTAACAATGAAAAAATGATTACATATATTATCTTTTCAAACTGCTTCATATAAACTGCTTTTACTAATCTTAGATTTTGATTTCACTTGATTTTAGTACAAATATAACATTAATTCTTTTCATATAAAGTAATCATACGAACCAAACAAATTAAAAAAGCATTCTTATTTATCACATAAATAAAAAGGCAGAAACAGAAATCTAGATTAAATCATTCAGAAAATGAATACGAAATGACTCTCGAAATACTAAGTAAGTAAATCTTTTGAAACTGGAAAAAAAAATTGTTGGTATTTGAGAATTCTTTCAACCCCGCTTTTGCGAAACCGATGTTATGCGAGGTTGTTTTTTTCATCATTATCTAGAAAATTTCTCTTTAATTTTTCAGTCATTTTTCTAAATTCAGAAATTCTTTGTTTTTCAATCTCTTTTTCCTTAATAGTTTTGAATAATGTTAAAAAAATGATAGCTAATATTGGAATTAAAGTTATTAATGAAACAATTGAAAACTTATCTTCAAAAAGTAAAACAGTATCCATTTTTGCGGCATTTTTGGTAAAAAATAATGTTACAGTTAAAACCATTGCAAAAGTTGTCGTTGCCAAAAGTAAACTACTAAATTTGGTAGAACTTGATTTGTTATCAATGTAAATATATTTTGGTTTCTCCGCTGATGTTATATTATTAGAATTTTGTATAGTTTGTAATAAATTACAAAACTCTAGTTTTTGGTCGGAACTCAGGAATGAATTTGATAAAATTTCGTTTATTAAATCATTAGAAAGTGACACATCATTATATAAATCTTCAGGTTTTACACCATATTTTTTTGCAGTAGAAAATTTTACAGAAGATATAATTTCTTTACTTGGTATTTTTTTTTCAATTATAAGAGGCCTAATTGAATAAAGTAACTCATTATTTGCAGTTTCAACTTTTTGTAAGTATTCTTTATTTTCTTTTTTTGTTAGAAAGAATTTAGTTGCAAAGAATACAATAAAAGAACTTATAATACCACCACCTATACCTGTAACCCAAGGATTATTTAAAAATTCATTCATTTTTACGGTTTTTTTATGTACAATCTCGCATAACGTTTCGGGGCTTTGCGTTCGGGCGGGCTTTAGAAGCCGAAATGTTCAGCTAATATACAAATTTTAATAGAAGTACAAAACCTGAATTTTGCACTTCAGCCCGCCTGACGCAAAACCCGTGTTGGCGGCTGCCCGAATCTGTCTACAAAGCGGTGTCCGAAAGATATGTCAGAGTTACTTGCCATTTTTCTTTTTAGATTTTGCTATTTCTCTCATCATCCAATTTGTAAATCGTCCGCTTTTATTTTCACCTGCTACAAATTTACCAGTTGGTAATATTGCACACTGACATTGATCGGTAAGTAATTTTAGTTTGTTATTCTCAACGAACACCAAGCCAGTCATTTTCAATTTATCTATGAAGTCGGTTAGTGATGTGTATGCTCCTTCTTTCATAACAAACGATTCAAGGTCTTTGTCAGCCGTCAAGTCAATTTCTTCTTTTCTGCAAAGTTCACTAACAACTATGTGCTGTGGCATATCCAATTCAACAGGTTCCCATTCTGCTACACCTGGATTTTCTTTAAGGAACTTATCACTTAATGTAAAGTAATTGTATTCCCAACCGTGATTACCATTCCATTCTTTTATTCGGCAATCGAGAAATCTGTTAGCTGGTTCCATTGTTAGGTCTTCGCCAAATATGTCCATCGGTAGTTGGTCAAACTTATAAGACAACCGTGTCCAAATTGCTTCAAGAAAAAACTTTGTCGGATTGTAAGAAGAAGATGTATAAAATGCCCACCAGTTACCTTCTTGAACGGGATAGCCAAATGGCATTCCGTTTTGTTTTAACATAGTAAACTGTCCGCAAAAAATTAGGTTAGGGAAATTGTGTGGTCCAAATCCTGCAATTTTCTTATTAAGGTCAGTTGTCAAATTACTTTTGAGGTATTCAAAAAATGATTCTCTGAAACTAAACTCACTTGCAAAACCATTATATCCCCAAATGATTCTGACTGGAAGAAATGCTTCAACTCTTAAAGTATGAAATATGAACTCTTCGTATTTTGAAAGTTCACCTGACTTTCGTGCAGTAACATCTTTTCTACATATAGCTCTAAAACCATCTCTGAACAATCTACCAACAAATCTTTCAGGGTCTCTCGGTTCAAAATAGTCAATTAAGAATTGTAAGTTACTGAATCCTTCTTTGATATCCTTTGAGTATAGATTTTTCTTTACCTGTATGATTGCAATAATTTGTTCGGGTTTGTATTTGTATCTGTCAGTGTGTGGAATTTTCTCACCTTCACCTTCTGCTAACATTATATCAAATTCAGTGTCGCAGCCAGCGATAAAACTGTTCTTAACAACTTTCAAATTCAGTCCTGCAAAAACTGATTTTTTTAAAACTGTTTCTGTCAAACCCTCGTACATTGCTCCAATTGTGGTCGGGTGTTTTATATCCTGCTGATTTAGAATTTCTGTTTCGGCAGATACAAATTCATTAAGTAAGTCGGCTATTGTTGTAATGTCCATTTTATAGTTTGTAGGTTGTTGTTAGCACTTAATCAACGGGTTGCCGCCAACTCAAAAATATACGCAAAAAAATAGATTATTCATTTGTAAACAATTGTAAGTATTTGATTGTATTTAATTTGAGTTTATGCTTAATAGTTTTTAACAAATTTATACAATTTTTTTATATAAAATACGGAAAGTCTTAATTTTCAATAAAATTGATAAAAATCATTTACCTCTACACAAATAAATTCTATAAAAAATAAAGTAAAATGTAGTAAAAAAGGTCTATCATCCTATATTTCTTCTACTCCTCCAAACCTGCCAAGAATTGACAATATTTTGCCAAATAACATATAAACCAGGCGCTATAGAAGCTATAGGATTAAGGTAAACCTGTGCCATCCAGATAGCGAGGATGGTATTTTTTTGTCCGAGACCTTGTCCGCCAGCTACCGTATTTTGGTATTTTCTACCAATTTTTCTGCCTAACCAAAACTGAAAAACACAGACTAACAAAGAGAAAACAGCCAATAAAAATTCTATTTTGTAATTAGACTCGCCTTGTGAAAGTATAAAATTGAGCGTTCTACCAGAAACGATGGTTAATGCTATACTCCATAAATAAAAAGAAATATCTGATTTCTCTTGTAAAAAATTAGACACTACAGGCATTAATCTATTAATCAAAAACGCGATGAACAAAGGTAAAATTAAAAGCAATGCTACTCTTCTAGAAATTTGCCAAGCAGAATCTAAAAAAGGTAAATTATGAAATCCTATTTCAGAAAAAAGCAAAGGAGCAACTGCTACCAATACCAAATTGCTTACTAATGAATAAGACGTAAGACTCTCTACATTACCTCCCAACATTTTAGTAATTACTGGTGCAGAGGTTGCTGTAGGCGCCAAAACACATATCATAGTACCTTGTGCCAAAATAGAATTATAAGGATTGATGAGATAATACACTATTCCACTTGCGAAAACCTGAAAAAGCACCATCCAAAGGTGCATTTTAGAAATATGAATGTCTCGCCAAGAAATCTTAATAAAGGTAAGAAGCAACATCGTGAAAATAAGATATGGTACAATAAACGATAAAACCGACACCTGTTGATAAAAAACAAAACCTATTACCATAGCAATAGGCATCATGTATGATTTTATTTTTTTTGAAAGCCCTTCCAAATTATCCATATCATTATTAAATCTTACTACAAAAATAAAGATATGTATTGAGATTAAAAGGAATAAAGTAGAAATATTGTGGTTATTTAGTTGTAAATTTTGCACCATGGTTTCCTCTTTCAGATTCTAAATTCAAAAAAAATGTATGTTTTCTATTAAGGATTTCAATAAAATTAATAATTTAGTCCAAAATAAAGATTAATGAACAACACCAGAGTTTTTAAAATGTCTTTTGCCAGCGTATATCCGCACTACATACAAAAGGCAGAAAAGAAAGGCAGAACCGAGACGGAAGTAAAAGAAATTATTTTTTGGCTTACTGGTTATGACGAAAAAGCTTTAAAAGAAATCATAGAAAACAAAATAGATTTCGAGACTTTTTTTGAAAAAGCACCAGCACTTAACCCGAATGTTTCTAAGATTACAGGGGTAATCTGCGGATACAGAATAGAAGAAATACAAGATCCATTGATGCAAAAAATAAGATATCTAGATAAATTAATAGATGAATTAGCCAAAGGAAAAGCAATGGAAAAAATCCTTAGAACATAAAAAAGTCCCGATTTACATCGAGACTTTTAAAACAATTCAATTCAGTTTAATAGCAAATTCTTATTTCACAAAAAAAGTTTGTTTAAACACCTCTCCATCTTTTTCGATTCTAATAACATACGCATTAGAAACTTCTGGGTTTAGATCAAATTTGATGTTTAATTTTCCATTCTCAGGAGCCTGTACTACATCATAATAAACATAATCAGAAAGATCGTAAACCGAGATTTTCACTTTATCTTTTAAATCGTTTATACGTAAATTTACGTGATTACCATCTACACTATACTCTGGCTTATACATTTCTTCTATTGGCGTTTTCTCTACAGAAACGTTGCCATTAAAAATGGTGATTTTATATTTTTCAACTTTAAAATCAGATTCAGCAACTAAATAATAATTACCAGAAGGCATATTTTTAAAGTTATAAGCTTTGATGATTTTACCAGAATTTTTTATTTCTTCTGAGTAAATTTCGCTATCTGCACTGTTATAAACATATAAAGATACATTTTTAGCATTAGCCAATTCTATATTGATAGTAGATGAAGCCCCTGTTTTTAATGATATTAAATTATCATTATTTCCCGCAAAAACTAAAGTTGAGAATAAAGTAAATCCTGCAACAAATCCAATTTTTAATAAATTTTTCATAATAAATAAGTTTTTTCGTTATCAAATTAATTCTGAGACAAAGGTATGTCGAACATTCTTATCAATACACAATACAATTCTCTTATATATGTACTATATTAACATAGGTGCATTAACTACATATTAACAAATGTTAATATTAGATATAGATTTTTTTCGTAAATTGTTTGCCCTAAATTTAAAATTACTATGAAACACATTAATCCCGCTTTTGAAGCCATAAAACCTAATATTGGGAGCAGTTTCACGAGTTTAAAATTTGCAAGAAACGAAAATGCTAAAGCCAATACCTGGCACTATCATCCAGAAATAGAGATTGTATTTGTAGGAGGTGGTTCTGGCAAGAGGCAGATTGGTAGCAGCATCACTTATTTTAAAAAAGGAGACTTGGTAATGATTGGTAGCAATCTGCCTCATTGTGGAATGACCAATGAAAACACCAAAAATGATTTCGAAATTGTGATACAGTTCAGATCAGATTTTTTAGGAGAAGATATATGGAAAACACCCGAAATGGCGAAAGTAGCCAACCTATTACATAGCAGTAAATCTGGAATTGTTTTCGGAGATGCTACTAAAAAACTTTTAGAAAAGAAGATTATTTCTATGCATAATGCCACTTCTCTGAAAAAATTAGCCAAATTATTGGATATCTTAAATGAACTGGCTAATACAGATGATTATCAAATTTTAAATGCTGGAAAATACTATCTACAAACTCAGGTTGAGGATAATGAACGTATTAACCTGATTTTTAATCACGTAAAAAATCATTTCAGAGAAACAATAGCATTAGAAGAGGTTTCAGAAATTGCACATATGACCGTTCCGTCTTTCTGCAGATACTTTAAAAAAATCACGAATAAAACCTTTACACAATTTGTAAATGAATATCGCATCATTCACTCTCAAAAACTATTAGCGGAACAACCTATGAGTGTTACAGAAATTTGTTTTGAAAGTGGTTTTAATAATTTCAGTTATTTTAATAGAACTTTTAAAGAATATACTGGAAAAAGCCCTTCTGATTATAGAAAAGAGTTTAGCAATATTATTTATTAGAATTAAGAATTACATTATTTCGTAATATATTCGTTTCCCCAATTTCTCATTTCAATCAATACATTTTTTAGAGCTCTTCCTTTTTCGGTAAGAGAATATTCTACTTTTGGGGGAATTTCTGGATATACTTTACGGACAACAATGCCGTTATTTTCTAATTGTTTAAGTTCTTTAACCAGCATTCTCGTATTAATTCCTTCTATTTGGCGTTCCAATTCTTTAAAGCGCTTGGTTTCCTTTATTAAAGAAAAAATAATAGGCAAAGACCATTTACCACCCAAAACCTCTGCTGTCTTGGTAATAGGACAATCAGAAAAATCAATTTTTTTATTACTCATAAGTATTGATTATCAATATTACTATACTTTTTGTTACTACTATACATTTTAGTAACTACTTGCAAATCTAAAGTAATGA
>APMI01014935.1_pt1 | contig 18387 bp, 15 predicted proteins | sample 667938 | NCBI WGS metagenome assembly APMI01 (sample SAMN01084076, study PRJNA167559) | wastewater metagenome | biome: Wastewater | place: Denmark: Ejby Moelle, Odense | collected 2011-11-28 | reverse complement strand
GTGCGCGCCTGTCATTGCGCGATACGCTTGTATCCGCCATCGTTTCCGGCAACGGACGAAGGCCGTGCGGCTTGCGGTGGCCAGGATTCGAAGAAGCCCGGCCATCACGCCGGGAACGTGAGAGGAAAACGCATGAAGACCGTGTTCGATGGCGTCACCATCACCACGCAGGATGCCGTCGCGATCGTCAGTTTTTCGCGCCCGCCGCTCAATTATTTCGATGTCGATCTTATCAATGCGCTGGCCGATGCGCTGGAAGAAATCGATCGTACCGATGATCTGCGCGCGGTCCTGCTGCGTTCCGAAGGCAAGGTCTTCTGCGCCGGCGCGAGCTTTTCCGGCCGCGAAGGGTCTGGCCAGGGCGAACTGGCCGATCCGGGCGATCTCTATCGCCAGGCGGTCCGCTTGTTCCGGACGCGCAAACCCATCGTTGTCGCGGTTCAGGGCGCCGCCATTGGCGGAGGGCTTGGCCTCGCCATGGTGGGCGATTTCCGGATTGCGGCGGAAGACGCCCGGTTCGCCGGGAATTTCGTCAAGATCGGCATCCATCCCGGCTTCGGGCTGACCCATATCCTGCCGCGCGTGATCGGCCATCAGAACACCGCGAAGCTGTTCTACACCGGCCGCCGATATACCGGAGCCGAAGCCGCGGCCATGGGCCTGGTGGACGAGGTAGTGTCCGCCGAGCACCTGGCGGAAGCCGCCCTCGCCTTTGCCACCGAGATCGCCGAAGGCGCTCCGCTTGCGGTCGAAGCCACGCGCGCCACGCTGCGCCACGGGCTTGCCGATGCGGTGGCCGCGCAGACGGAACGGGAATGCCGCGAACAGATCGCGCTGTTCGCCAGCGCGGACTTCAAGGAAGGCGTACAGGCGGTCGCCGAACGCCGGCCGGGGCGCTGGCAGCGGCGATAAGAGTAGCGCCCTGGCCTGTGCCGCCGCGGCGTGCCATGTTCTAATCGAGCCGTTGCAGCCAGCCATCGATCGACCAGCGGCCCGGGCCGGATTGCCACAGAAAATAAAAGCCGCCGGCGGTAGCGAAATCCTTGGTGAAGAAGGCCAGTTCGCCGGGATCTGCCAGATTGTTGTGGTAGAGCGAAGCCGCCACCAGGCAGAAGCCGCCAAGCAGAAAAGCGGCCCAACGGGTAGCCGCACCCAGCCACACCGCCAGCCCGCACAGAATCTGGAAGGGGATGACCAGATAGATCATCTCCCCCGGCAGACCGCCCTTTTCGATGTAGGCGGTCATCCTGCCCATGTTGGCGTATTTCATCACGCCGAAAATCACGAATGGCAGCCCCAGCAGCAGCCGGGCCACCAATGCCCCCAGCGATCGGAACGCCGTGCTTTCCAGCGCTTTGCGAATGCTGTCCGTCGCGGCCATGGTCCTCTTCCTCCCGTCCCTTATTGCTTTAGTGCTAAGATAAATCCGGCCGCCTTCAAGCGCCAGCGGAATTGCATCTTGGCGCCACTGGGCGATTGCGCATCGTCTGGAAAGCGGCCATTTCCGTGGCGATCCCGCACCGGCCGGATGAACCGGCCGGCCCTTCGTTGGTAGAATCATGCAATCCAGTGCCAAGCCGCTTCCGACCAAGTCCCGCGCCAGATCAACCAGCCCGGCCGAGCAAGCCAAACTGCAAATGGCCAGCCACGAACAGCGGCTGGACGCGGCGGTCGATACGCTGGTGGACGAATGGGCGGATGTCATTCCGGGGCTGGACCGCGATGTCCGCGCGATTGCGGCGCGGATTGCCCGCATCGACGACCGGCTGCGCGCCGGCGTGGGCAAGATTCTCGATCAACACGATCTTTCGGACAACGAATTCCGCCTGCTGGCAGGGCTGATGCGCAGCGGTGCGCCTTATCGCTGCGCGCCCAGCGATCTGGCGGGGCGCTATGTCCCTGTAACGTCGGGCGGCCTTACCGGCGTGGCACGCCGGCTTGAAACGCGCGGCCTTATCCGCCGCTGCGCCCATCCCAGCGATCAGCGTTCCATGCTGATAGAGCTGACTGCGCCGGGCAAGGAATTGGCGATGGCGGCGATGGAACAGTTCGCCGCAGTGGAATCCGCGCTCATGAACGGCCTGTCCGCATCGGCCCGCGCCAATGGCAACGCCTTCTTGCGCAAGCTGATGCTGTCGATCGAAATGACCCTCCCATAGGAGGGGTCAGGACCTGTTCACCGGGATCGTGTCGACGGCGATCGCCCCTTCTGCCGAACGGGAGAGCCGAACATGCCGGACCCAGCTTTCGTCCTGCAGCGGGAAATCCGTGCGCCCGTGGCCGCTGCGGGTTTCCTCGCGAGCGAGCTTGGCGGTGGCTACCAGTTCGGCGGTCAGCGCCAGATTGCGCAAATCCTCGGCCGCGACGATGTCTGACGTGTCGATGCCGCTGGCGGCAATCCGGCGGATTTCCTGCAATTCGGCAATCGCCTCGGTCAACTGCTGGCGGTTGGACACCACGCCCGCCTTGCTCCACATGATATTCTGCACTTGTGCGAACAGGCTGGCGGGGCTGATCGTCCCGCCTCCGCCCGACAGCCGCGCCTGCTCTTGCGCAACAGTATCCGGCGCGATCGACGGGGACTTCTGACCTGCGGCGAAGCCGGCGGCGCTGCGCCCCGCAATCGCGCCGAAGGTCTGGGTTTCCAGAAAGCCACAGCCCTGCATCCGGTCGCCGCCGTGGATGCCGCCCGAAGCCTCGCCCGCGGCGAACAATCCGGCGATCCGGGTTGCGGCATTGGTATCGATCCGCGCGCCGCCCATCAGGCGCTGGAACATCAGCGTGATCGGCACGATCTGGCCGCCCTCGTAAGTGCCGACCGGCGCGCGGGAACGCGCGACCTGCCCTTCCTCGACATGCCAGACCACCGGTCCGCGCCCCTCGAAGTTCTCGGTATAGACAGCGCGCGCCATCATGTAGCGCGGGGCGCATTCGAGATTCTCCGGATCGTATTTCTCCATGATCCGTTCGCCCAGCGCATTGACGTAAGCCGCGCCAAAGATTGGCCCGGCAGGCGGGGAATCGCGGAACTGGGCGAATTCCATATCGATCAGCGGCACTCCGGCGTGGAAGGCCAGACTGTAGGAATCGCCGGTCGTGCGGGCCTTGGGATCGACCACCTCTTCGCACAGGATCGAATAGAGGCGGTTGACTCCGCCCGATGCCAGCACCACCGCCTTGGCGCGGATCACATAATGCACGCCGTCCGGACCAACGGCATAGGCGCCCGCCACCGTATCCCCGGCCAGCAACAGGCGGGTGATCATCGTGTTCTCGTGCAGTTCAATGCCCGCGTCGAGCATGGCCTGCCGCATCGGCTGGATCACATTGGCGTGAACGCCCTTTCCGTGCCCCTGCGCCATCAGCGTGCGCCGCACCGAATGGCCGGCACGCTTGGAAAGGAACCAGCTGCCATCGGCATTGCGGATGAATTCCACCCCGCGCCGCTCCATATCCTCCGCTAGGGAACGGCCGTGCGCGGCACATTGCGCCACCAGATCGCGATCGCAGATCCCACCGCTTGCCGCCGTCCAGTCGTCCAGGAAAAGCTCCGCGGTGTCCGCCTCGTCCAGCAGTGGTACGCTGAAGCCCACCAGCGCATGGGGGCTGGACCCGCTCTCGCCGATTTCCCCCTTGTCGACCAGCAAGACCTGCGCGCCGGCGGTCGCTGCTTCCAGAGCAGCCCGCGTCGCAGCGGAACCGCCGCCGATGACCAATACGTCAGTCTCTACCATCTGGACCACGGCTGTTCTTCCTGTTCTGCGGGTGCGGGACGATCCGCCCCGACGGGCCGGCGTGCGGTTATGCAGACTCCCTATTTTTGCTCGATCACGCTGTCAATATATCTTAGCACTAAGATAGTTTCATGATCGCGTCCGGGCGATTCGGGCGCGGCGAGGGCTGCCAGGGAGGTCGATGCGCGATGGATGAAGGCGCGGTACAAAAGCCGGCAACGGGAGGCTCCGGGAACGATCCCGGCACGACCGGACCCGCCAAGTCCGACCTGCCCGAGGCGGGAAGCTTTGTCGTGGAATTGGCCCGTTCCGGCCTGACGCTGACCGTACCGGCAGGGGAATCGATCCTGGACGTGGTGCGCGCGGCGGGCGTGCAAGCCAATTCCAGTTGCGAACAGGGAACCTGCGGCGCCTGCGAAACCCGCGTGCTGGCGGGCATACCCGATCACTATGACGCGGTGCTGACGCCCAAGGAGCGACGCGAAGGCAAGGTCATGATGATCTGCAGCTCCGGCGCGCTGTCCGACCGGCTGGTGCTCGATCTGTGATGCACGCGCCGATTGTTTCCGCCCGCCGCGATAGCGTAGGGTGATGACAAGACGCGTCGATATTGATATACATTTTTGACTACCGATCTTAGGGGTGGCGCGCCGGGGCGGATTGCCGGGCAAGGCGGCGTGGTCCTGCGGATCGGGAAGGCCTTTTAAGACCCATGCGACACGCGAAATGGCAATCGCGGCGCAGACCACGGAGAGCCGCCCTTGCTGTCGATATTGAAGAACGCCTGGTACGCTGCCGCCTATTCGCACGAGGTGGGTGCCGAACCGCTGGCCCGCACGCTGATCGACCAGAATGCTGTCCTGTTCCGGGGCGAGGACGGCGAAGTGGGCATGATCGTCAACCGTTGCCCGCACCGCTTCGCGCCGCTTTCCGCTGGCAAGCAGATCGGCGATACGCTGGAATGCCCCTATCACGGCTTGCGCTTCAACCGTTCGGGCCACTGCGTGTTCAACCCCCACGCCAAGAACAAGGGACCGTTGCGCGCGGCCGATATCAAGGCCTGGCCGGTCATGGAGCGGTACGGCATCGTCTGGTTCTGGCCGGGCGATCCGCACCTGGCGACCCCGGAAGCTTTGCCAAGGGTCGATTTCCTGGAAAAGCCCGAAGAATACGCGCTGGTTCGCGGGCTGTTGCATGTGCGCGGCCATTATGAGCTGGTGGTCGACAATCTGCTGGATCTCAGCCACGCGGCGTTCATCCACCCGCAGTTCAGCGGCGGGAACTACACGGCCGAGCAATTGCTGGCGGCCACCTCGCAACGGCTGGAGCGGCGCGAGGGTTCGATCGTGAACCACCGCCTGCGCAGCGGGCTCGGGCCGTCATCGGCCCATGTCAATCTGTTCGGCATGGATGCGGCAACCCCGGTTCACACCGACACGACCATGACCTGGTATCCGCCGGCGTTCCTCGATTTCGCCGTGGGCAGCTGGGAAGTGGGCCAGGACCGCGAAACCGGGGTGCATATCCCCCAGTTGCATTTCATCACTCCCGAGACCGAGTTCACCTCGCACTATTTCTTCGTCAACGGCCGCAATCGTCGACAGGACGAGCCGGAGGTGGACAAGGCCATGCTCGATTTCTTCGATCTGGCGTTCGGGCAGCAGGACGAGCCGATGATCGAGATGGTGCAGCGGAACATGGGCACGGTCAGCGATATCAACGAACTCGATCCGATATTGTTGCCAACCGATGCCGCGCCGGTTTCCGCCCGACGGATGCTGGCGGCGATGATCGCCGCGGAACAGGCCGCCGAAGTAGGCCCGGGCGCAGCCGGGGAAAGCCCGACCAGAGAGGACTCGCCGGCACTCTCCTGATCTGTGCGAAATTTGGTATATTATATAGTATACACTTTTGGAGTTGATGTGGTAGGCTGCCGCGCAGCGCGATCAACGCGCGCGCATCATGGTGGCCAAGGCCCGGCACAGGGCAATCTGGGAGAGAACGCTTGGTACGGACACTGTTGACCGCACTTGCGCTATGGATTGCCGCCGCGACGCCGGTCGTGACACTTCATGCCGCTGAGGTCGGCCCCGGAGTGGGCCAGACCGAGGATGTCGGCGCCACAGGCTACGCTACAAAGCGGCTGGTGCTGGCCTCCGCCTGTTCCGAAGCCTGCCCCTGGGGCGAACTGGGCGAATTTTTGCGCGATGCGGTCCGGCCCGACGGTTACGAGATCATCCTGTGTCGCAATTGCAACCGCACCGAAGGGCCAAGGCTGGTCGCCAACGCGGCCTTGCCACCCCCGCTGGTCGAAGACGACCTGCGCCACGGAACGACCCGGCGCATCAATGCCCATGTCGACTTCGGCATTACCGAGGCGTCGATGCTGGGTTGGGCCTATCGTGGCCAATATATCTACGCCAAGGACGGTCCCTATACCGGACTGCGCCTGATCGCGCGGATCGAGGACCCGACCTATCTGCTGGTGGCGGTCAAGCCGCAACTCGGCATTTCCAGCCTCGCCGAAATCCGGGCGCGCAAGCTGCCGGTTCGGATCATCACCGATTTCCAGCCGAGCGTCATGCCGGTGCTGGATTATTACGGGATCGACCGGAAAAGCCTGGAAAGCTGGGGCGGCTCGCTGGTGGGCACCAAGGATATCACCGCGGCAACGCCGTTCGACGTGGTGATATCAAGCCTTGCCAGCCCGGCGAACAATCCCGAATCCGCATTCTGGACCACGCTTACCGTCGCGCATGACCTCAAGTTCCTGGACCTGGATACCGCGCTGATCGATCAGCTGGTCGATAAGGCGGACATGGTGCGAACCACCGCGCGCTGGGGCCTGTTGCGCGGGGTCGATCGCGCGATCACCACCGCTGGACGCTCCGGCGAGGTGGTATTCGCGCGCGCCGACATGCCCGACGATATTGCGTACGCCATTGCCCGAGCGATCGATCACCAGCGCGGCGAGCTCAAATGGTTCGTACGGCCCTATTCGATCGATCCGCTGACCGTTGGCAACGGTCGCGGCGTACCGCTCCATGGCGGGGCGGCGCGCTACTACCGGGAAAAGCACTACCTCGACTGAAGCCGGAGCCGGACCGAGGCGGACACGAGCCCCCTCCTCGCCCCCGCCCAACAGGTTGCGCCCGACCGGGCACGAAAGGACAAGCGATGCCGCTATCCAATAGTTTCAAGGTTCCTGCCGCGATTACCGGGGCGATTGCCGTGTATATTCTGGCCGTCGACAAGTTCGATACCTTCATGTTCTTTGGCTTGCCCGTGCTGGCCGGCATCGTGGCGGCGCTGGTGCTGCGCGGGATAGACCCGGTGCGCACCAACGCCGATCACGTAACCGATGCCTTGCGCGTCTATTACGGCCTGCATCTGATCTGGTCTTCGTCGCGCTACTGGTTTGCCGGCGGCCAGCCGGTGATCCCGCATCCGATCGGCGGTCCGTTCATTGAATCGCTGGTCGCGATGGGCCTGTTCCCCGGCATCAAGGCGATGGAAGGGGTGATCGGGCTTGTGCTGCTAAGCAACCGCTTCGTTCCGCTCGCGCTCGTGCTGGAAATGCCGACCTCCTTCACGGTGTTCTATCTCAACACCTTCATCACCGCCGCGCCGCGCCAGCTTATCACCGGACCGCTGGAACTGGGCGTGAACTGCCTGCTGCTGCTGGCCTACTTCCGCTACTACCAGCCCTTTCTGGTCGCCCGCGCCTATGCCGCTCCGCCGCGGTTTCTGGCGGTCAGCGCGATCGATGCCCCCAAGGGCCTGGGTCCGAGCTGATCGCCGAGGCACAGCACAAATCCGAACCACCTTGCACGGAAAGAACGCACATGCCGCCGCATACCGAAATTCCCGGCACCGCCAGTCTGGCTGGCGCGGTGGAAACGCGCGATCTGGCGCAATTGGTCGACGAAGCGCCGTGGAGCACCTACCAGAAATGGCTGCTGGGCTGCTTCGCGCTGGTGTTCGCGGTCGATGGCCTGGCCAACCAGTCGCTGGGCATCGCCCTGCCGGCGTTGATCGCGGACTGGGGCGGCGCCCGCGCCGCCTTCGCGCCCGTGGCCGCGTCCAACCTTGCCGGCGTGGCGCTGGGCTCGATTCTGGGCGGGCTTATCGGCGATCGCATCGGACGCCGCTGGGCTTTGATTTCCGCCATTTTCCTGTTCGGTTTGATGACGGCTGCCGGCGGCCTGACGCACAGCGTTACCCAACTGATCCTGGTACGCTTTATCGACGGCGTCGGCATCGGGGCCGCCATCCCCAACGGCGCGGCGCTGATTTCCGAATTCACACCGGCCAGCCGCCGGGGACGAGCCATCGCCATCGGCATGGTGTTCATCCCCATCGGCGGCATCCTGGCCGGCATGCTGGGGGCCGGCGTGCTGCAGATGCTGGGCTGGCAGGCGATGTTCTTCATTTCCGGCGCCCTGCCCATGCTGCTGGCGCTGGCATTCATCCGCTTTCTACCGGAATCGCCCGGCTTTCTGCTGCGCGCCGGGCGGCCCGAGGTTGTGGCGCGGGTGCTGGGGCGATGCGGCATCCAGCTCGATGCGCGGCAGGTCTATTCCACCCCGCCCGGCCACGCCTCGCTGGCCGGCCCGCTGGGCACGCTCCTCGCCCCCGCTTTCCGGCGCCAGACGCTGCTGCTGTGGGGCGGCTTTTTCACCTGTCTCATGGCCTCCTACACCATCTTCAGCTGGGTGCCGACCATGTTGCACACGCTGGGTTTTGACCTGACGCTGACCAGCCTTGGCATCACCACATTCCATATCGGTGGCGCGGTGGGCGCGTTGTTCAGCGGGGTGCTGGTCGACCGCAAGGGCTTCAGCTCCGCGCATATGACGCTGGCGGCGGCGGCGGCCGTGGTCGCGATGGTGATGGCCGTGATGCTGCATCAGAACATCACCATCGCGCTGCTGGTCCTGCCGATGATCCTGACGCTCGGTTTCTGCATGGCCGGACTGCACAACACGCTCTACACGCTGGCGGCGGAAACCTATCCCACTGCCGCGCGCGCGACCGGCGTCGGCACGGCATCGGCCACGGGGCGGCTGGGCGCGGTACTCAGTTCCTATACGGGCGTCATCTCGCTGGATATCGGCGGATCGGGCGCGTTCTTCGGCGTGATCGCCATTCTGCTGGCGCTGTGCGGACTGGCTGGTCTGGCCGCGCGCAAGCACACCGCCCCCGGCCCGATCGCTACAGCCTGATCCCCTCATGCGGAGAACACACATGCCGCGCACTGGCCGTCTCGCTATCCCATCCGTTGCGGCGCTGGCGGCACTCGCGTTTGCGAGTGCCCCGGCCGCCGCACAAACCGGTACGCCAACACCGCGCGTCACAGTGCGGGAAGGCGCGCTTGCAGGCGTGGCGGAAAGCGGCATTCGGCGTTTTCTCGGCATCCCCTATGCCGCGCCGCCAGTGGGCGACCTGCGGTGGAAGGCGCCCCGACCGGCCGCCCCATGGCGCGGCGTGCGGCGCGCCGACGCGTTCGGCCCAATGTGCGCGCAAGTGCAGTTCCCCGGCGCCCCACCCAAGCGCATGAGCGAAGATTGCCTGACGCTCAACGTCTGGGCACCCGCGCAACGGCGCGGCCGCCTGCCCGTTATGGTCTGGATTCATGGCGGCGGCTATATGTTCGGTAGCGGCAGCGAACCGCAGTTCGATGGCACCGCGCTCGCCAAAAAGGGCGTGGTGCTGGTCACGCTCAACTATCGGCTGGGGCCGCTTGGCTTCCTCGCCCATCCCGATCTCACCAGCGAGGCGCCCTATCGCTCCTCCGGCAACTATGGCATCCTCGATCAGATCGCTGCCTTGCGCTGGGTCCGCCGCAACATCGCGGCCTTTGGCGGCGATGCCGGCAATATCACGATCTTCGGGGAATCCGCCGGCAGCGGCTCGGTCAACATACTGCAGGCCTCGCCCCTGGCGCATGGCCTGTTCGACAAGGCGATCGGGGAAAGCACATCGCAGTTCGATCCCGACGGCGGGCTGATCGGCCGGCAGGACCGGGCATCGGCAGAGCGCTATGGCGCGGCCTTTGCCGCGAAACTGGGCGCGAGCTCGATCGCGCAATTGCGCAAGAAACCGGCGGACGAGATCCTGCGTGGCGCGCCGTTCTTCTGGCCCACCGAACGCGACGGCTACGTCCTGCCCGATCTGGTCTACAACATCTTCGCGGCGGGCAAGCAGAACGATGTGCCCACGCTGGTCGGGTCCAATTCCGACGAAGGCTCCACCCTGAAGATGAAATGGGTAACCCCCGGCCCCGGCAATCAGACGCAGTATGACAGCGTCTATGGCGACGTGGCCGATCCACTGCGCCAGTCCGCCACCGACGCCGTCCAGTGGCAAATGCGCGCCTGGGCACAGCTGCAAGCCAGGACCGGCAAATCCGGATCATGGCTCTACTGGTTCGATCAGCCGTGGCCCGCCCAGGTGGAAAAGGGCGCGTTCCATGGCGCGGAGATCGTATACGTGTTCCAGAATCTTCGCGCCGAAAGCCAGCCCTGGACCGCGCGCGACCGGGCGCTATCCGATCTTATGTCCAGCTATTGGGTGAATTTTGCGCGGCGCGGCGATCCCAATGGCGCAGGCCTGCCGCATTGGCCGGGTTACCGCGCCGCCAATCCGCAACTGATGCGCCTTGCACCCGTGCCCGGCGTAATCGGCACCCCGCGCGAGGCGGCGCAACGCTTCCTCGATGCCTATTTCGACGCGCGCCGCTAAAGCCCTTTGGCGCGCAGCAAGCGCGCGATCAAACCGGCGATTTCGGCGTTGTTGGTTTCGGTCGGGAAGCCGTGGGTGTTACCGGTTATGCCGTGCTGATCAAGCTGGACATGCTGCACCGGCACACCGCCCCAGCGCAGGAAGGCAACCGTGCAATGATCATAGGCGGCGTGATAGGATGACCCGCCTGTGACGACCACAACCGGAATGTGCGCAAGGTTGGTGATCGTGCGCCGCTGGCCCTGCGGCAGCCAGCAGCCGATCCGGTCAGGTCCTTCCGGCGCCGCGCGTACCAGCGCACCGAAATCAGCGGCGCCGGCCACCGGCGGCGAGAAGCGGATCGGCGCATAGGTCAGTCCGAACGGCCGTGCCACCGGGTCCCCCGGCTGCCCCAGCGGCGGCGCATTGTAGAACGGAGGGCCGTTCGGCTCCGCCGCGATGATCGCTTTCACCAGTGCCGGGCGCGCATCGGCGATCTGCCAGCCCGTGGTGCCGGCGCGTGAATGGGTAACCAGAATGGCCGGGCCGATCCGGTCCAGCAAAGCCGCCCCGGCCTCGCGATCGATCCCGTCCACCCGGCTGCTGATCGCCAGCGGATCACCCGGCGCGCCGAACGGCACCTCGATGGTCGATTGCCGGCCGCGCACTATCTGTTCGTAGGCGGGATCGCCGGGCTGGAGCTTGCCGGGAAAGCGGGTGGCGGGTCTGGCCGCAGGCGGCGCTTCCCCGCCCGTGCGTTTCGGCAGCGCGGTCGGCGGCGGCAGCATCGGCCCGTCCACCGCGTCAAAATGCGCCGACCGCCCCAGTGTCGGCCTGTCCACGACGTAGACGGCATAGCCCTTGCGCAGGAACAGCGTGGCCCAGCCCTCGCGCCCGTCGGGCGTGCTCCAGAATCCCGCTCCGGTCGAGGCGCCGCCGTGAACGAACACGAGCGGATAGCGGTGGGTGCGGCGTGCCGGGATCTGGTATTCGACATACATGGCATCGGCCATGACCTTGCCCGATGGGGTCTCCGCCTCATGCCCGCCGACGTAGAAGTTGCCCTGCTCGGCAATCACCAGTGGCGGCCTGGCAGGCGCCCGATTGCTCTTGGCAAAGGCCCGGCCGCCGACAAGCCCCAGCGCCACCGCGACGGTGACCAAACCATGGAACCTGCTCATGGAACTCCCTTTGCAGCTGTTGAGGGACGCACTTTCGTCGCCTGTCAGTGTCGCAAGACCAGGCTTATCGCGGTGATCGCGGTGGCAGCGGCAAGGCCGGTCAGCGCGGCCAAGAGCTGGCGTGCCGGGGGCAAGCGCGATGCGTCGAAGGTATCCGCTCCGCCGCCACCACCCAGCGAAGGCTTCCCGGCCGAGACCGCCAGCATCGGGCGATAGCGATCGAGATGGCCCACGGACATGATGGCGTTGAGCGTGATGATCACCACCGCCACCCCGATCCCGAACGGCTTGCCATGCCCGCTGGTAACAAAGGCGATCATCAGCGTGATCGGCCATGCCGCGACGATCGCCAGCGCGGCAAGGCAATCGGCCAGCAAGGCGAGGCCGATCGCGATTTCCAGCGCCTTCACGATGGCCATCACGCCGGATGAGGCAAGCGCGGGTACCAGCCCCGGCCCCGGCTGGATCGATTTGTCGGCATAGAACGCAAGCCAGTAGTTCAACCCGTGGAACAGGAACCAGCCGCCGTAGAGAAACTGGCAGGCGTAAGCGATCCCGGTGAACGCCCTGCGCCCACCGGGATCGCCTGTTTCGGCTGCCAGGGCTTCCGCCGATCGATCATCGTGGCCGCGATGGATCATGGGAAGAGCCCCGCAAATGCCTCAGTAGAACTTCTTCGAGAGCTGCAGCGAGACAAACCGCCCCAGCGAGCTGGAATAGGATGGGTCGAACCGGATCGGCGTGCCGCCGGAATTCACCACCAGCGGCGGCGTTGCATCGAACAGGTTTTGCGCGCTCAACGATATTGCCAGGCCGTTCGACCAGCCGGAATCGCTATCCTTGAACTTGTAGCGCAGGTTGAGGTCGAAGGTCGTGTAGGAACCGATGTTGCGATAGCTGTCTGGCACCGCTGCTGGCAGGAAATCGCGCGTAATCGTGCGCGAATTCACGAAATTGATAAAGGCCGTGCCCGAAAATCCGCCCTTGTCGACGCCCAGTTCGATCTTGCCGGTGAAGCGCGCCGGATAGCCGAAATGGTTGACCTCATTCTTGAGCACCGCGCCAGGAATGGGCGCGGTCTTGTAGCGGAACGTATAGTTTGCCTGCGCTCCGATACGGAAATCGGCGAAATTGCCGGGAATGTCGTAAAGGAAGTTGAAGTCGATGCCATCGGTCTTGACGACGCCGCTGTTGTTGCGGCGCGCATCGACGATCGCGATCAGGGTCGTCGGATCGACCACGCCCAGGACCGGCAGCCCGGGATCGCTGGTCAGCTGGTTCCAGTAGGCGACATACTGCGCCAGCGTCATCTTCGACTTGGTGGGGAAGTATACCGGGTTGTACACCACGAAACTATCGTAGAGGCCCGAATTGAGCACTGCGCCGATCGGCGCGTTATAGGCTGCCGTATCCACCTTATCGGTGTAAACGATGTTGTAGTACGTCACCCCGAGGTGGACGTTCTTGACCAATTCAGGTGAAACATCGAACCCGATCGACCATGTCTTGGCCTTTTCCGGCTTCAAGTCGGCATTGCCGCCGATCGGATAGGCATACTGGAACGAGCCATTCGCCGGGCTGAGCCCGACCGCGGCGCCGGTGGCGTTACGCGGCAGGAAACCGGCGGTCGCATACTTGTTGACGTCGACCAGTGTCGGCGCGCGGAACGAGGTGCCATAGCTGCCATGGAAGGTCAGCCCGCCCACCGGCGAATAGTTCACCCCGATCTTGGGATTGGTGGTGTGGCCAACATCGCTGTAGTGGTCGTACCGGACCGCGACGTCCAGTTCGAGCCGGGCGATCCCGGGCATCGCGTTGCCCGATCCGACAAGAGGCACGAACAGTTCGGCATAGCCCGATTTGACGTCGCGCTTGTTCGACGTGGGAACGCCGGTGGCGATACCGACATTGTCGGTACGGGTGTTTGATACCTGGCCGGTCCCCGACAGGAAATCGTGGTGCAGTTCGCCGCCGAGAGCCACGCGTACGCTACCACCGCCGATATCGAAGAGGCTGCCGCCAATGTTCGCCGAACCACCGGTCAGCTTGTAGGTGGAACCCAGCTTCGTATAGGCTCGGAACAGGTCGAGCGTTGCGGGCGAATTGCACGTCGATGCGCTGGAATCGCAGAACGGATTGAAGAAATCGACGCCGGCAGGCTTGGTGGTGCCGGCAACCGTTGCGCCCAGGGCGCGGTTGAGGCCGCTGGTGTTGAGCTGGTTATCGACACGGTTGGAGCCGACATCGGTGCTGTAATATCCGCTGAGGTTCGCGCTCCAGCCGTGCCCGAGCTTGAATTCCAGGCCCCCGGAAATGGACCAGATCTCTTCATAGCCGGCATTCGTCGCCGGCCCGAGCGCGTTCAGGAAGTTGTATGGCACCAGCACGTTGCCGTTGGCCGGGCAATCCAGTGTCGCGCTGTTATCGGCCTTGCCGGCGAAGCACGGGCTATAGGGGTTGGTGTTGGGCACCGTCAGCGTCGCGGTCGAGGCGACGCCCTTCAGGACATAGCTGTGCCGCGAATAGAAGCCATCGGCGCTGAACGTGATCGAATCGCCCAGGTGCTGACGGAATGTGCCGACGACGGCGTGGCGTTCCCCGCTGGGCACCGCATCGGCGCCTTTCCAGGCATTCTGGCGATTGGTCGTCGTGCTCAGCTGCCCCAGCGTGATCCCGCCCGTGGTTCCGGCGGGAATGCCATAGGCCGTACCGTTGGCCGTGAACTGGACGTTGGCCGGGCTGGAAAAGATCGGATTGGCGCCCCCACCATAGGGTGAAAGATCGCTGTTGAACAATTCGGGACGGTCGTCCGCCTCCAGCGCGGTGCGCTTCTGGTATTCATAGGCCAGGAAGAAGCCACCGGTATCCCATTTGCGGCCCGCCGCGATCGACCCGATATATTCCTGCACCGAATTCGCCAGGCCGACGCGGAACTGCGCCTCGAGCGTGTTTTCCGGCTGGCGGGTAATATAGTTGACCACGCCGCCGATCGCGTCGGAGCCATAAATGGCCGAGCCGCCATCGGCCACGACCTCGATCCGCTCCACGGCGATACCGGGGATATTGTCGGCATCGAACAGCTGACCGTTGGGGCCCTGCGGGGCCACACGATGCCCGTTGACCAGGCTGAGCGTCGAGGCAGTGCCCAGACCGCGCAGATTGATCGATTTGGCAAAGAATGAATTGAGCGACGTGTTCTGGATGACCGAACCACCGAGTTGGTCGTTGGAACCACCAAAATTGATGACTTGCGGAATCTTGCGCAACGCATCGTTGGTCGTGCCGCCGCCCAGCTTTTCAATGTCCTCGCGGCCGATCGGAATCAACGCCGAACCCACCGGGTTGATGCCTTTGATGCGCGTGCCGGTGACGACGATATTCGGCTCGTCCTTCGCCACATCGGCAGGCTTGTCCGCCGTGTCGTTGTCTTGCGCGAAAGCGGGTGCGGACACCAGCGCGAGCGCTACCAGCGAAGTCGATATGGACAACCGGGACGCGGCAGCCGGACGGACTGAAAACTTCCTCGCAATCATCACCTTCTCCCTCAACCAACCCCGGTCTTTTGCCAGGCAATCGAACACCGAAGCAGTGGTCACCAACTCGGTATCTTAAAATAAATACTATTTTGGTATACTCTCGAGTTCACCACCCGTCAAGACAACCGTTGCTGCGCGTGACGGGAGCGACATCGATAATTTTTCGTAATTTCAGCACATTAAAGTATGATACAAATATTCGTGAGCAACGACTGCGCTCTGACAGGCGGAGATTTTCAACGCCGCCGGCCCATCATCGCGGCCTGTCGCCCGCCGGCGAAACCCCCGCCTTGCCACCAAACAGCGCAGGCGGTGCAACCGGAGGCCGCATGGCCAGCATCGGCCGGTAACTCTGATAATAGGCCAGCATCAGCGCCAGGTTGACGCCGAGTTCCGGCGGTCCGGTAAGCACGCCGCTCAGCCGCGCCGTAACGAACGTGTTCAGATAGAAGATCGTTACCGCCGTCGGCATTTCCAGCACGAGCGCCAGCGGCACGAACCGGTTCGACAGCAACAGCAGCGCGACGATGCCCTCGATGGTCTTGATCGCGGGGAAAGCCCCCATCGCCACCAGCGATGCGACAAAGGGGCCGCCGATCGGGTGGTGGATCACCGGCTGCATGTCGGTGCTCCAATAGCGCACCGAAGACCACAGCAGATGGCCGCCCATATAGATCCGCAGCACGTCGGCGATCTGCTCCGCCGTGGTCCGCCCGACGTTGCGCCGCGAATTGTACGCCGCAACCAGAACGCCCGCGATCAGCGGCAGGCCGAAGAACAGAAACGAATCGAAACTCAGCAGATTGAAGGCCAGGCCGGCGATCACCAGGATCAGGCCCGCCGCCAGCTTCGCGCCGTTACCCATAAGCCCATCCCCTCCGCCACCGCTCGATCGCGCCGCGGCCCGCAGGTGGATCATTCCCGCCGCCTGCCGTGCGTTGATAGGATCAGCCGCCTTATCGTGTCAATATTTGATATACTATTTTGCATATTATTCTATGGGACGGAAAAGGATCAATCCACCGGCGGTTTGCCGCCGATGATGTCCGCCCCCAGCCAATCGAAATGATCGTCGGGCACGCGCGGCGGGGGCGCCGCGCGGAAACTGTCCGCCGCGTTGATATCCCCCCGCCCCACATATTGCGCCCGCGCCGGATAGGGATAGACCGGGCGGCGGCGCGTCGTTCCATCAGCCAGCGCGGCGGTGCCTACCACCGCTCCGGGCGATGTTCCGCGCTCCACCCAGTTCACAACGGGGCCAAGCATGTCGTGCTGATAGGCGATATAGCCGCCGGTGCAGTGGTATACGGCCGGAAGCATATAGACCCGCATGAAAGGATCAGTCCCGGCAAAGCCGCCCATGGCATCACGCACGCGCTGATAATAATCGAGCAGCAGATAGGATCCGCCGGCGTTGTCGGCTTCACCCTGCCACATGATCAGCTTTCCCCCACCCGCCTTGAACGCGGACAGATCGGGACCATTGGCGTTATAGTATCCGCCCGCGCGCAACAGATCCTTCAGCGCCGCTTCATCGGGCTGCCAGCTGCGCCAGTCGAAATCCTGATTCGACCGACCGCCATAGATCATGAACTTGATCTGATTTGCCGCGAGGGCGTGACCGTTGACGAGGAAACTGCCCGGCCCGGTCCACAGCAGTTCCGAACCATAGGGTTCGCCCCCGAAAAACAGCGCCCGCCCTGCCCTGTCCACCGGGCCGCGATAGAGCTTGCGGATCACATCGGCCTGCTGCGGGCTGATGCAGCCCGAAGTGACACCGGGCTTGCAGACCAATTGCCCGGGATCGAAACGGCAAGCTCTTGGATTGTCGATTTGCCCGTCTTTCAGTCCATCGAGCCCGTCGCACGCCGCAATCACCGCGTCGTGCAAGAGGCTGGTCACGTGCGGTGTCAGGACCGGCTTGCCGGCGGCATCCTGCGCCACCTGCGATTCATGGATGATCCGCACGACCCCGGCGGTGATCCACAGGGCAGGCGCGCCGGCGACGATGCCGTCGAAATCGTCCGGAAAGCGCTGCGCCTCCATCATCGCTTCGCGGCCACCGTTCGAACAACCCAGAAAATAGGAATACTGCGGTGGGCGCCCATAATAGACGGAAAGGATCTGCTTGCTCGCCAGCGCCACGACATGCGCGGCACGGTAAGCGAAATCCTCACGCAGTTGTGGCGCATAGGCCGCCCACAACGTGTCGAACGGTTCGGGGCCGACGTGGCCGGAATTGTTGAAGCTGACCGCAAAAGCACCGCCAAACGCCTGCCGGTTATCACAGCTTGGCAGAACGTGATCATAGATCACCCCGCACGCACCGCCGCAGCCGCCCTGCAGATAGCGCCCGGTATAGGTTCTGGTCGGCAGGTGCAGTTCGAACTGAATCTGCGGCGCAATCATGCCCTTGACCAGGCAGAACTCCTGCCCGCCATCGCGTGTCTGCACCTGGGCCGAGGAAATCCGGGTTGGCGCGCCAGCTATGCCCAGGAAGTCATGGCTCGCCAGATCGCCGCAGGCCATGACCGGCGGAATGGCTGGCCGTTCCGGCAACGGCATATAGACAGCGGCGGGCACGGATTGCGCCAACACCGGGCCGCTGCCAACCACCATGGCCCAGAGCGTGCAGATCATGGTGGCCAGATGCCGGGCGGCCGCAAGTTGCCTGGCGGCGCGGCACCTCACCGTCGCCGCCCGCTGCAACGATGCGCCGCGAAGAAATCGAAGGTTTCGGGCAGATAGCGGACCCAGGCATCGCCATGCGTGCCATCGGGCACCAGATGCATGCGCGCCCTGACCCCGGCCGCGCGGGCGCGGGCGGCAAGCCGCTGCGTGTCTGCCGACTTGGCAAGCGTATCGCGGCCACCATGCACGAACAGCACACCGCCGATCGAGCGCAGGCGTTCGACCGGATAGCCCGGCCAGGGCGGACCATCGCTGGCGGAGATCGCGCACCATTTTTCGGGAAAGCTGCGGGCCAGATGCAGCACGCCGGTCATGCCCATCGAATTCCCCATCACATAGACGCGGGCGGGATTGATCCGGTAATCCGCCATTGCCCGGTCGATCACATGCAGCACATCGGCCTGCGCCAGCGCGGATTCGGCCTGGGGAGTCATCGCGCGCGGCGCGGCGCGGGCGGGCAGCGCCGAAGGCAGCGGCAGGTTCGCGCCATAGTCCGCCATGCCATTGTAGCCATTCGGCGCT
>APMI01016235.1_pt1 | contig 18393 bp, 18 predicted proteins | sample 667938 | NCBI WGS metagenome assembly APMI01 (sample SAMN01084076, study PRJNA167559) | wastewater metagenome | biome: Wastewater | place: Denmark: Ejby Moelle, Odense | collected 2011-11-28 | reverse complement strand
ATTGGCTGTTCTGAACTAATTAATTATTGAAATTTAAAAAAAGTAATAGTTGTTAATGGTAAGTCACAATCAATTTTAAAAAATTAATTATCTGGAACAACATATCGGAATAATATTTGAAAAATAACTGAAATAACCATCAATAATATTATAGTGATTTAAATTTAATTGCTTCTAATCAAATCATTCAACATATATTCAATAATTATATTAATTGATAAGATAATAGTTTAAATAAATTAAAATGATATCAGGTTTAGATTTCATAATTACCAATAATAATATTTTATTTTATTAAATATTCAATAAATTAAACAGTTAATGTATAATTATAATTAGTAATAATCTATTAACTGGTGATGAAATGATTGTATAAATTGGATATCAATTATTGTTTTAATTATTTTCTTATAATTTATTTTGATTATTTATTTGAATTTATAGTAACGCTTATAAATAACAACAATATATATCTAACTATTAATCAACTGTCTTCGATAGTTACAATTGTGCTATCAAGGTGATTTAATCAATTCAAATATTAACAAAGTATCAGGCATGGCAACAAATGTGCGAAGAAAAATTCTAGCGCATATCGTATTGTGCGGGTTAGACTCTTGGGGCTGTTATTCACAAATTTATTAATCAGGGTTTTGTTATTTTTATTTTACGATTAATATAATTTGTTGCCTTGCTTTTTAAGGGTTTGCATTAGACCTTGACTTCCTGCGCATACCCCAAAAATGTCTTATATTTCTATATAGTCAGCGTATTTTTAGCGATATTATTTATAAGTTTTTTGTTGTCATAACTAAGACCAGAATTGTTGGTGAGGTTATCGAAATCAATTATTGACGGGTTTGTTGGATGAAATGCATCCTTGAGGCAGTATGATATCCATTTTTCGTCATAAACGCTTTTGACAACAACTTCATGGTATCCAAATCTTGTTTTTGGCCATTCGTCCTTGATATAATTTTCAAATTCTGAAAGCGTAAATTTATCTGGTCGCTCTATTTGTATATGGTAGTGAGGCCTTCCTGAAGCACTAAATTCCAAAACTGGAAAGCAACCCAATCGCTTTAATGGTCGGTTTTTGCGCTTTCTATAACTGGCATTACCGAATACCTTTTTGTTTAATTTATTAAGCAATAATCGAAGAGAAGTAGAAGCCTTATTTTCATCTAATTGTTCATAGGAAATGACACCACCTGAAGCATTCTTTATTTGGATTGCTTGTTCTAGTGTCAACGTCACTGCAGTTGGGTTTTTCATATTGGAAAATTCGTAAGAGTAGCTTTCTTTAATTGTTCTTCTAAGTGCATGCCAATTCGTTGTATTTATATATGGTGCAATATTCATTATTATGACCTTATTGTTATATTTATTGGTTTTCATAATGTATTCGACACCCCTCACAATAATGGGGTGAAGCTTAGCCAAATCATAAGATTGGGCAATTAACTTTGTTTCATTTTTTCAGATATTTTAGCTTCAAATGTCTTTGAGTTAAAATTAGTTAAAAATTGATTTCGCCTTTTTCCCTTTTTTATTATTTAGTTTTTTTTAGTTGGCTTGTTATTATTGGACAATTTATGTTGCCGGAATATCAGGAAGATTTTACTTTTTGATTTTCCAATACTGCTCCCAATTCTTTGCGTCTTCGACAGCCCAGCGGTCAAAAAATCCATATTGGATATAATTCAATTCCTTGAATTTAGTCTGTCTTTTTTCTATTTTGTCTAAATCAGCGCAGGGTGAGAGATACTTCAACGCAATTTTCTTTGAAATTAGTCGTGTTTTACAAAAGTCTATCCTTCGCAATTCATTCTCAGAGCGTTCATGTAATTTTTCCATACCCTTGAGGATATAGATTTTTTTGCTATTTACTTCGCCTGGCTTAAATTTTCGAAGCTCTGTTTCTTGTTTTAATATTATCAATTTAAGACCCCCCCGATTTGCTACTGTAAACGCTTGCCTATATCGTTCCAGCCACTATGAAATGTCTTAGCGATATCAACGGCATTATATAATATTTGTCCTGATACAATTTTTTCACTTTTTGAATTATATGCTGGTAGCATCTCAAGCTCGAATGGAGTTATTTCAAACCATTTGAAAACATCGACTTCATTCATATAATCATCTGTTTGTCGCTTATAGATATATGAATATAGCATTTTGCGAGAACTGATTTTAGTCGCATGAAAAGTATTTCTGCCGTTTTTTTTGCTAATTCTCATTATTTGCCCCATATCCCATTATCGTTATTTTTTCTTGCTTGATATTCAGAAGTGGAATTGACTTTTCTTTCATTCATATATTCGTCAACATCGTTTATATCATAAAGAACATTTCGCCCAACTTTACAAAATTTCGGCCCCGATTTTCTTGAACGCCAGGTTTCAAGTGTTGCCTCGGGAATCGAAGTGTATTGACTTACAACTGCAGTATTGCAATATTTTGCATTTATTGAAATTTCAAAATTCATCTTTTTACCCTGCCCTTAAATGCTATTATTGTTTTGGTTATTAATGTAAATTTTCCCTGCATCATTTACTGCATTGTGCCCGACATTGGGGCGCAAATGCGCATATCTTGATGTAGTAGAGATTTTTGAATGTCCTAAAACTTTAGACGCCACTGATAAATCATAATTATCTGCCAAGTTCTGACTTGCCATTGTATGTCTTAGCGTATGAATACATATATCACTGGCACCAATTTCATTTTTTATTTTTGAAAATAGCTTCTGCGGAGAAGAAATTGGTTTATCAGCTTTTTGCTGACGAAATACATAAATGCCATTTTTAGGAATTTTTTGAAAAAGCTTTATTGCAATATCCGACAGCGGTATAGATTTCGTCTTTTGTTTATTGCCAGATTTATTTCTCAGCGTTGAAACAATTAATATTTTTCTTTGATAATCAATATCTGAGAATTTTAAATTTTTAACTTCAGACAATCGGGCACCAGTCAGACACAATAATTTAAGAAGCATTATTTGAAGAAAATTCCCCGTTGAATATGATTCATACTTTTCAAGCGTTTTCCAAAATAATGCCGCTTCGTCAGAGCTCAAATACCGTTCACGAGGTGGTGCTTCTAATTTCTTAATTCCGCAACAAGGATTTTTTTCAATCAATTCAAGCTTTATTGCCCAATTAAACATTGCATTTAAAGATTGAAATGCTCGCCCTGCAGCGGTTACCCCACCTCTAACCTTTGCTTTTCCCCTTTTTTTTGTTGTTATATCGCAACTTGTTTTGCCATCTCTTACGGAAAATTGCCATTTTGAAATTTCGTTTGCTGAAAGGTCTTTAATCTTCTTATTCCCAAGCAACGGAATTAAATGACGATAATAACAAGACCTGTCTAAATCCCATGATGACTGCCTTTTATCTGTTTTGTATTTTTTACCTTCTGTAAGATATTTCTCTACTAGTTCGCTTACAGTCAAATCAGATGCAGCTTTTAATCTGGCGGAAACCTTTTCCTGAAGTGGGTCTTTGCCTAGTGAAACTTGTGCTGCATACCTTTTTGCTGCCTCTCTTGCTTGAAAAGCAGTAATTGCACCATAATCACCAATCTTGATACATTTTTGAATTGAATTAACCCTATAGCGAAAATCAAATGAACGCTTTCCCGAAGGTCTAACAATAAATCTAAATCCGCTTAAAATCGTATCAGAAAAATATAAGGTTTTTGTTTTATCAGTTTCAATCTTATCAATAGAACTTTTTTCGATTTTTATCGCATTTTTTTTGGATTCCATATATTTTTTCTCTCTTAGTTTTATTTTTTAATGAAATCATAACAAATATTCTCACACACAATTGGCGCATATACTTTCTCATACTTCAGATAAATATACCCACCAGAATTGTGGAAATAGTAACGCACTTAAATTATTTCAAGAGGCAACTAAAAGAAATTTAAAATATTTTTTCTTTTATTAATTCAGTAAATCGAGTTCACGCCGAGTTCACAGTAAAAAGCAAATTGAGACTTATTAATGCAAACCATAACAAATTAATTTTCTCAACATGATTAAAAATAATTGTTTTATTTCAAAGAATTACATTTTATCTCAAATTCGCACAAATTATAGCATGATATTATCTTTTACCTTGCCAAGGTGGATGTCGTGAGTTCGAATCTCATCACCCGCTCCATTTATTTATCTTAAAACTTGGAAAATGTTGTTTACGAATACTTCGTGAACTCACTTTTTTTTTGATCTTCGTCTTGCTCGAAAAGTCTTACAACTTTAATATTCTATTTTGCTAAAAACAAATGGCTGCCGCTTTTGTATAAAACATAGGCCGCGACACAGAATATCAAAATCGCAAAAATACGGTTTAGGGTATCTTTTTGTTTTCCAAGCTTGGTTGATAGTTTCATCCCCAAAAAGCCACCAGCAACACCCCCTAGAATCATTTCACCGGCAATTGGCCAATCAACCATGCCGTCAAATGCATAATTTATTGCGGTCGCAAGGCCAAATGTCCCCACCGCCATAAGAGATGTACCAACCGCATTAATGGTCGGCATTCGGGTTGCAAATATAAGCGCGGGGACAATTAAAAAGCCACCACCAATGCCAAAGAAACCAGAAGCAAAACCCGCGCCCAACGCAACCAACGCAGTTTTTATGCACATTTTGGCATCCACGCCACATGCTTCACCACCAAAATCTTTTCTTGGTCTAAGCATTAATACGCCCACTATAATCATGATAAAGCCAAACAAAAACATAAGCAATTGGCCATTTAATGCTTTACCAAGGCTTGACCCCGCAAACGCGCCAATAATGCCGATGACTGCAAAAACCGCGGCACAACGCCACCACACATTCCCTTTTCTGGCATGCCCAATTAGGTTGGCATAAGCATTTGCAGATACTGCAAGCGCACCGGTTCCAATTGCGATATGGGGCTGGGAAACACCAACCACATAAAGCAGCAAAGGCGTTGCTAAAATGGATCCACCGCCGCCAATCAACCCCAGTGTAAAACCTATAAGACCGCCGGATAACAATGCGCTAATTGTTTGGTACATAATTTTATTCTTTTCTATTAAAATAGATTTACAGGCAGCTTTAGATAAATAGTTCCATTATCGTCCGGTTTTGGAAAATTGCCCGCCCGCATATTGACTTGCACCGATGGCAAGATAAGACGCGGCATCCCAAGAGTTTCATCACGTGCCCTTCGCATTGCCACAAACTCATCTTCGCTTATTGCGTCATTGACATGAATATTGCTTGCGCGTTCATCGGCAATCGTACTTAGATATTCAATATCGCGCCCATTTGGCCCATAGTCATGACACATATAAAGCGTCATTTCAGGAGGTAAGCTCAATAACTTTTTGATTGATTTAAACAATATTTTTGCATCACCGCCCGGAAAATCAGCACGTGCAGTACCTTGGTCTGGCATAAAAATTGTATCGCCAACAAATGCAGAATTTCCAATAATATGCGTCATGCACGCAGGAGTATGACCTGGCGTTGCAATGGCCACGGCATCCATATAACCAATTTTATAGGTCTCATTATCTTTAAACAAATAGTCAAACTGACTACCATCAAGTGCAAAATCAGTCCCCGCATTGAACGCCTTGCCAAATACATTTTGAACAATTGTTACATTTTCACCAATTGCAATTTTGCCGCCAAGTTTTGACTTTAAATATGGCGCGGCGGATAAATGGTCGGCATGGACATGGGTTTCAATAATCCATTCAACCATTAAAGAATTGGATGTAACATAATTAATTATTTCATCCGCTGCTTCAAAACTGGTGCGACCAGATGGTGCATCAAAATTTAAGACACTGTCGATTATCGCACAAGAATTGGTATTTGGGTCTTTGACAACATAACTGAATGTATTTGTGTCTTGGTCAAAGAACTTTTTAACTACTGGTGTTATGCCCATATTAATTTTCATAGCGTTGTCCTGTTATGTTTATATATGCTAATATGCTTATATATAGATTTGGCAAATATATTCAAGATACGCAATGGGTTTATTTTAAACACATGAAAATTAAATTTCAGAGATTGTAGCAAGCAGCAATTTTATAGTTTTCAATAAAGACATTACATAAAATTATCTGAAAATCCACAAGTATACTTAAAGGCGTAAATGCTATATTACCCGCAATATTTTGCATTAAAACCCCGTAATATAAGCATTTTATTCAAATTACCACATGGTAATAAGGGTTTTATAAACTATAAATTAATAGATAACGCCTAGCAATAACATCATCTTAACGCCCCCAATATTCTGGCGACAAAAATAAAAACTTCAAAGGTCCCCCCATGCTTGATTTCGTTCATAAAAAACTATCAATAATGCAAAAAATTATATTGATTGCGGTGGTTTTGCTTATGCCTATGGCTTTGATGTCTTATCAATTCATATCGAAAGTGAATGCAGATATTGATTTTAGCGCAAAAGAATTAAAGGGGACAAATTACCTTAAAACTGTTTGGCCAAATATGTATATGGCATCAATAAACAAGCCAGGCGAACTTACCAACGAATTCACAAACGCTAGTGAAAAATTCGACTCCGATATGAATTCTTCCGACGCGGCAAAAGCATTGAAAGATGCGATAACTCAAGATGCAGCAACTCGTCTTGATGCAACACTTGCCTTGATTTCAAAAATCTCGGACGGCTCCAACCTTACTTTGGATCCAGATTTAGATTCATATTATGTGATGGACGTTATTGCATTTAAAATGCCAAGCTTTGTTAGCGCGGCAAACAAACTTGATGCATTGATTAAAACAGTTGACCAAAGGGCAGACCGTTCATTTGCTGAGGGTGCAGAAATTGTAAAGGCAAAAGCCAATGTTGACACCGCGTATAGTGCATTAATGGGTTCTTTGGATTCTGCTATTGCTGCGAATAAAGATGGTAGTCTTGGGAAAAATCTAAATGGCCTTAAAAAAGATGTTGAAGCCAAAATGGCAATTCTTGATAAGAATGCAAAAATTAGCGTTGATGATATTGGTGCCGGTAATGTTGTTAACAACGCATCGCAAATCAACCAATCAATGATAGGCGTACAAGAATCCGCAAACAATCTTTGGGTTAAATCTGCCGATGAACTTTCTCGCCTATTAGAAATCAGAATTAAAGGCAAATATAACGAAGAAATCCGTAATTTCGCGATTGTTGGAATATTGTTGCTTTTGGCTGCTGGTCTCGCGGTTTGGGTTTCACGCGGCCTTACATCACGCATTTCTGATATTGCCGACTGTTTGCAACGCCTTAAAAACAATGAAACACAATTCAAAGTTCCGCATACCGATGACCACAATGAAATCGGACAGATGGCGAATGTTGCCGAAGTTCTTCAAAGAAGCCTTGATGAAGCGAATAAGATGCGCACACGCCAAGCAACCTTAGAGGCACAAAGCGCAACAGAACGCCGCAATGCCGTCTTGAGCATGGCGGATTCATTTGAGCGCAGTGTTATGGATGCCATCGAAGCAGTAGCAGCCGCATCCAACGAGCTTGAGGCATCTTCAAAAACCCTTCTCTATTCCGCCGATAGTGTCGCTCTAAATGCAGAGGCGGCAACCCGTGCAACCGATGCCTCTTCAAGCAATATTCAAACTGTTGCGGCGGCTTCAGAAGAACTTGCGGCATCAATCAATACAATTGCATCACAAGCAAGCCATGCCGCTCAAATCGCTGAACAAGGCCAAGAGCACGCGCTGGCATCAACTGAAAAAGTTCAAGAATTATTGCACGCTGCGGAACGAATTGGTTCGGTGGTGCAGTTAATTACCGAAATTGCCAACCAAACCAACCTTCTTGCCCTAAATGCCACCATTGAAGCCTCGCGCGCAGGCGAAGCGGGCCGTGGATTTGCTGTGGTTGCATCAGAAGTTAAAAACCTTGCAGAGCAAACAGCAAAAGCAACCGATGACATTCGCAATAATATTGATGCAATTACCGGCTCAACCCGCGAAGCAGTAACAACCATTACCAATGTCGCAGATACTATAAAAGAAATGAACCATGTTTCAGCGGAAATTGCCCATGCCATTGAGCAACAAAAGCTAGCGGTTGATGAAATTTCTGGGCGTACCAGTGAGGTTGCCGCTAATGCAGCCGAATCTGCGACCGCGGTCGGCGCTGTTTTAGGGTCATCACAAGAAACCGGATTAACCGCGCGCCAATCACTAGAAGCAACGTCAGAGCTTGCAAAACAAGCCGATAATTTACGCAACTCTGCCAATAGCTTTATACGCAATATACGCGCGGGATAGAAATCTTATAATTCATTATTCTGGCAAGGGGATGAATTCATTTTCGTCCCCTTTTGGCAATTTCATACGCCCTTGTTTCCAATCCTCTTTCGCTTGTTCAAGGCGTTCATTGGTTGATGCAACAAAATTCCAAAACATAAATCTTTTGCCCACTGGCTCGCCGCCTAAAATCATTATTGTGGCATCGGTTGTAGCCTTAATATCGATTGCCTCGTTCCCACTTAAAACCGCCATTTGCCCGGCAATAAGGGTTTGTCTCAAAACCTCAACAGCACCTCTGGCAACAAAAACCGCACGTTCTGAATATTGATTGGAAATTGTATGACGCGCACCATTTTTCATTTCAAGATGAACGTAAAAGAGTGGGGAGTGAGTCTTTACTTTTGCACTCATACCATCAATTGCGCCCGCAATTAACCGCCCACTTATGCCAGTATCCACCCAATGCGGCAAATCATCACCTTCGTGGTGATAGAATGCGGGATTAGTTTCTTCAAACTCATTAGGGAGGGCAACCCATGCCTGTATCCCAAACATATTTGCACCATTAGTTCGCGCATATTCAAACCTCTCGGAATGTGTAATTCCAGAACCCGCAACCATCCAATTAACTTCGCCGGGTTTAATTTCTTGATGAAAGCCTAAACTATCGCGGTGTGTCATTGCCCCATCGTACAAATAAGTTACGGTTGATAAGCCAATATGAGGATGAGGACGCACATCAAGGCTTTTAGGTATGCCCGCATCCAAATACACTGGCCCCATTTGATCAAAGAAAATAAACGGCCCAACCATCCGCCGCTTTTGAAATGGCAAAACCCGACCAACCTCAAACCCGCCACCCAAATCATGTGTGCGTTTATCGATAATTAATTCTATTGGCATTTTACCCTCTCTGATAGTAATTATAGATTCTTATTTTTACATGCGGTTTTAGACATAATGATTAAAAGTATCACATATTTCTTGGCATTATTTTGCGCTATAATTCCAAATTTGGCAAATTCACAAACGCCGAATATAAACGAAGATAAATTTGGTGACCTTTATAATTCCCAAAACCTCAACTATTTTTATAAATCATTAAATAATAAAAAACCAATTCATATTTTATGGCTAGGCGATAGTCATACTGCATCTGATTTTATAAGTGGTGGCGCACGCGATACATTGCAAATAGAATTGGGCAATGCAGGACGCGGATTTATTGATGCAGGCATCCCATACAAAGGTTTTAGCCCTCAGCATGTACAAATTACCACAGAGCCTGAATTAAAAACACTGAAATCATTCCCATTAAGCAAAAGCGATGGCGGACCATTCGGTCTGGGTGGGTATAGAGCCGTACAATCAGACAAAGAAACCTATAAAATTATTTTTGAGCATAATTATGATAATTTTGCCATTTGCTCACGCGCATTACTAATGAAAGACAATGTAGTTTTAAAAGCTGCAAAACCTGAAAATGACCATATTACGTGCGCAAAGATGCAGTTTAACTCCCGTTCAAGTGCTGGGGCTGATTTGGTAATAAATGGCTCTAAAAAGTTTGATATTGAAATTGCCTCAATCGGCGTATGGAACAATCATAGTGGTGTTGTACTTTCATCATTTGGTGTCCCTGGTTCGACCTTAAAAGACTTGGCGGCACGTGACGATATATCAATAAAAAACCAAATTGCGGTTTTGCCACCATCATTAATCATCCTTGCTTATGGCACCAATGAAGGCTTTTCCGATAATTTCAACGCCGATGAATATAAGAATTTATTGGCAGACCAAATTAAAAGATTTAAAGTACTTGCGCCCCATGCCGATATATTGCTTTTACTTGCCCCCGATGCTAACAAAGCCGCACTTAATCGTGGTGAAGATGTTTCTTGCAAAACCTTGCCATCGGATTTGGTAATCAAATATCCGCAGATAAGCCATGATGAATTGGGGGCTGGATATTATATTCCGCCCAATCTTGCCAAAGTTCGAAACGCACAAATTGAATTCGCAAAATCAATGAATATTGCTTATTGGGATTGGCATAATGCAATGGGTGGGGATTGTTCTGCGGCAAATCTTAGCCTGTTGGAAAATCGCGAAATTGCAGGTGATAGAGTACATTTCACCAAAATTGGTGGAACTAAAATTGGGCAAAAGCTTGCAGATGATATTCTTTCAGCAATAAAATATAGGCTGCGACATTAAAACCTGAATATGCATCTTCCAAATCGCACAATTATAACTAAGATAGCGATATGGAAAACAAGTTTAAAACCCCAAAGACATCTTCGCTTATTGCCAATGATATTAAATTAAAAATCATTCGCGGCGAATTAAAGCCAGGCGATTTTTTACCACCTGAAACCCAATTAATGGTCGAATTGGGGATTTCGCGCCCAACTCTGCGCGAGGCATTTCGTATTCTTGAAGAGCAAAGACTGGTTGAAATTACGCGCGGTTCAAGGTCTGGCGCACGAATATTAACACCAAATATTGATATTATAAGCGAAGATATTGGCTCGTATTTACAATATCAAAAAACCAATAATGCCGATATTTATTATTCACGCCTTGGATTTGAACCCTTCATTGTTGAGCAATTGGCGGGACTACAAGACAAAAGCTTTACCAAAATTTTGCGCCAAAAGTGCGAGAATTTAAAAACCTCGATTGATCGTGGCGATTATCGTAATTACCCAAAGATTATGGCGCAATTCCATTTTGCTTTGGCGCAATCTTATGGCAATAAAACCCTAGAGGCCATAAGCCATATTATTACCGATTTGGTTTTAAATCATCAAATCGCTTTCCAAGCACGGGTTAATCAATCACCCGAAACCATGCGTAAGAGATTTCTTGCCGGTTACAAATCGTGCCTAAAACTTGTCAGTTTTATTGAAACTTCGGATGCAAATGCGGCAACCGAACATTGGAAGCTTCACCTAACCAACGTCACATCGGGCTGGGCCATTCGTGACGAAGGTATTAGGGTTTTTGAAAACTTCCAAAATTAGGATTTTCACCATTTAATATTTTTCATCAGCCTCTAGTTCGCGCGCCTCATTTTCCAGCATGATTGGAACACCGTCACGGATTGGGTATGCAAGGCGTGCGGATTTTGAGATTAACTCCTGCCGCTCTTTATTATAAATAAGGCGGGTACGATTTAGCGGGCAAACCAAAACTTCAAGCAATTTAGGGTCAATTTCAGACATCTTTAGACCTTATGAAAATAATATTGTTGATAAACGACGACGACCAGTTTTTGTCAATTCGCTTTGTGGGCCAAGGGCATCAAATATCTTTAATAATAAATGACGCGCGGCCTTTTCATTCCAATCAAGATCAACTTTCATAATCTCAAAAATTGCTTCAACCGCACTTTCAAAATCGCCATGTTTAATATGCGCTTTGGCAAGGTTAAATTTTGCCATTAAATTTTCTGGATTTTCACGCGCTTCATTCTTTGCAGCATCCAGCTCTGGGGCATCAACAACTTCGGCAGCGATATTCATAAGCCCCTTGACCGCAATGACATCTGAATCATTGGCGTCTTTTGGGTCAATCATTGCAAGCGTTTCTTTGGCAGATGCAAAATCATCGCCCTTTAAATATACGCGTGCCATACCAGCAAGTGCTTTAGGGTTTTTAGAATCAACTTGTAGAATTTGCGCATAAGATTGTGCTGCACCGCCAATATCACCCAAAGCCATGCTTTCAACCGCTGATGCCAACATTTTTTCAATTGCATCGCCACCGCCAGCACCAACGTGTTTTTCAACAAATGCCTTAACTTGGCTTTCCGGCAATGCCCCCATAAAGCCATCAACAGGCTGTCCATCTTTAAATGCAAACACCGCAGGAATAGATTGCACCCGAAGCTGTCCTGAAAAATGCGGGTTTTCGTCAACATTGATTTTAACAAGTTTCACCTTGCCATTAAATGACTTTACCACACGTTCAATCGCTGGCCCCAAAGTACGGCATGGGCCACACCACGGCGCCCAAAAGTCAACCAAAACAAGATTTGCTTTTGATGCCTCAATAACGTCTTGAACAAAAGTGGCATCGGTTGAATCTTTTACTATGTCGGTGGTCATATGTCCCTCACATTTATGCGAATTAACTAATATAGCAATTTAGTTATTAATTATATGGTTTCAAGATATGATTACAATTGCGCCTTTGTTTTACCTAATTGCGCTTCACGTAGCGTAATGTAAAGCGTTGAACCAATAACAATTACCGCACCAATCACACTATATTTATCTGGAACTTCTTTGAAAAACAAATAGCCAAGCAAAACTGAAAGCGGCAAGCGCACATAATCCATAATCGAAAGTAAAGTTACATCCCCAACATTTAGACCGCGCACATAAAATAATTGTGACCCCGTGCCAAACAATCCCATCAAAAGTAAGAGTCCCATTTGTGGCAAGGTTGGAATAACTGGGTCAAAAGCAATGAATGGTAAACCAGCCAAGGTCGTAAAAATATTCACCCATAACACAAGCGATAAAGGCGAATGGTCCTTGGTTAACTCTTTGATGGTTATGATTGAAAGTGCAAAAGTAAAGGCAGAAAGAATTGCCACAAGCGAGGCAAAATCCATTTGTGCCGATGGTCTTGTCATTATCAAAACCCCGACAAAACCGATAATTGTTGCGGTAATCCTGCGCCACGCAACTTTTTCGTGTAAAACAAAAAATGCCAAAACCGTTATGAATAATGCGCGTGAAAAGCTTATGGCCTGGGCGTGGGCAATGGGTAAATGGGCAAATGCATAAAAACTTGAGAATAAGGCAATTGTCGTAAACAATGAACGCATCAAAACCGGAACCGGCCTTTTTACAACCCATGCGTCTTTGTTACCAAATGCCATTGGTAAAATTACTAAAAGCCCTGCAAGAGAACGCCAAAATATCATCATCGATAATGAAACTTTATCGCCCAAAATGTGCAGTAACACCGACATAAATACGAATGAAACCGCCGACAGAAGCCCCCACAAAGCCCCCTGCATATTTGGCGACAGAGAAATTTTATTCATTAAAATTGCCAATTCTTATTATGGTTTTGCCCTGATTGTCTTTGCCTTTTATATGATTAAGCGCGTCAATTGCGTCATGGAAATCAAAGACCTTGTCTATATTGGGCGTTATGGTCCCACTTTTCAACCAGCTAAAAATAATTTCGAGATCTTTCTGATGTTGTTCAGGAAATTTTTGTGCGTATGAAGTATAAAAAACCCCAATAATTTCACAAGCTTTTACCAATGTAAGATTAAGTGGCATGGTTGGAATGCCCGACGTAAACCCCACCACCAAAAAGCGCCCGCCCCAATTTATGCACCGCAATGCCGCCTCGGCATAAACGCCGCCAATGGTATCAAAGATTAAATCAGGCTTTTTATCGCCCAATTTTTCTTTGAAATAATCACGCGCAATTTTCTTGTTTTCATCATTATTTTCAAGCCGCGGGGTTACAAAACCCCAATCGGCCCCCGCATTAATCGCAATCTGCAATTTTTCATCCGAACTTGCCGTCGCAATAACTTTAAGCCCCAATGCTTTGGCAATCTTTATTGCGGCAAGGCCAGTGGCCCCCGCCGCACCAGTCACAAGTATGGTTTCGCCTGATTGCGCCCTGCCCTTATGCAAAATACCGAAATATGCCGTACCGTAATTAATGCTTGTTGCGGCAGCGGTCGCAAAATCAATATCATTTGGCATCTTATAGCAATCAACAGCTTTGGCGATTGCATATTCAGCAAGCCCACCATGTGTCATTTCGACAAAAACGGCTTCCCCTGTTTTAAAATTCTTAACGCCTTCGCCAATGGCCGAAATAACGCCAGAAACTTCACCACAGGGGGCAAATGGCCGCATTGCTTTGAATTGATATTTATCTTCGATGATTAAAGTATCGCGGAAATTTACACCAACCGCCATGACCTTTATTTGCACCTCACCGATCTTGGGGTTTGGGGGTTCAATATCCATCCATTCCAAAGCATCAGGTGGCAAAATTTTATTACAGATAAGGGCTTTCATATAAGTTTTGAACAATAATCCGACACCATAGTCAATTATTTTTTGGCAATTACCTATTTAGGCAAATCATCTATTCGACATCAAAATTATAACGTGGCGCATCTTTTGGTTGGCTTGAATGGGTAAAGTGCCACCATTCTTCGGAATAATTGGCAAACCCTTGTGCAGCCATTAAATCAACCAATATCTTGCGGTTTTTGGCTGCTTCACCTGTAATAATCGGGTTAAAAGTATTGGCCGCAGTATTAAAGCAATCAAACGGGGTTCCAAAATCAAGTGACTTTAAATCTGGGCGGCTATTACATGCATAATATTGGCGATTTGTATCTTGGGATGGCTTAAGTGGGGCAAGCCCTAAATCAGTGGTAAAACCACGTGAATGATTGGATTTATCGGCAATATAACCCTTTTCAATCAATAAATTCCGAGGAATATCGGCATAATATGCAAGATTAGTTTCAGTTCCACCGTTTACCCAGCGAACAAAATTATCAACCGCCTTTTGTGGCCTAAAGCAATCATAAATTATCAGACTATAACCTTGCTTTTTTGCCTCGGCCTGCACCTTTTTAAGCGCCAGTGCCGCAGGCTTTTTCAAAATACATTCACCCTTTTTGTAGCCATCAACCACACCACCAGTGAAATTGTTTGTGGTTGAATAACGCATATCTTGGATAATGCTTGGATCAATTGCACTAAGCCTTACGAAATCGTCTGATAATTTGGGTTTGGATGCATCAATTGTTGCACATGATGACAATAGTAAAATTGAAAATATCGCCGAAAATCCCGATAGCTTTAGAAAATTAATGCGCATTTTAACCCCATTTTGAAATCATACTTTAACATTTATTTTGTTTACAACAATTATGATTACGTTAAAAATCACGTTTTAAAATAATTTGCTATAAATATAATCAAGTTGGGAGAGTTTTTTGTTTAGCGTTTTTGACATTTTCAAAATCGGCATTGGCCCATCATCATCGCACACCACTGGTCCGATGCGGATTGCGAAAAGGGTATTAATCGATGCCGATGAAAAGGGGCTCTTGGCGAATTGTGATAATGTTATTGTTGAACTACAAGGTTCACTAGCGCTTACAGGAATTGGGCACGCCACAGACAAGGCAAGCATCTGGGGATTGATGGGCTTTGAGCCAGAAACCATCGATTGTGAGCTTGCGGCAAGAATGCTTGCCGAAACAATCGAAACCAAGAAAATCAAGCTACTTGGCAAATATGAAATTGTTTTCGACACAAAAAAACATGTTGATTTACGTGGTGACATTATCCCGGAAATCCACCCCAATGGTATGGCAATCAAACTTTTTAAAGGCGATAATCTTTTACTTGAACAAGTATTTTACTCAACCGGTGGCGGCTTTATCGCAAGCCGTGAGCAATTATCACGACCGTTATCCAACGATATTGTGAAACGCAGGAAAAAGACACCATTTGAATTCACATCGGCCACCGAACTTTTGAAACTATGCAAAAAACATAATCTTAACATTTTTGATTTGGCATTGAAAAACGAAGATTCACTGCGCCCGCGCGAAAGAACCGAGGCACATCTGCGTGATGTCTGGGCGGCAATGAATTCATCAATCGAACGCGGCCTTCATACCAAGGGGATTTTACCTGGCGGCCTTAATGTTAAACGCCGTGCCTCAATATTGTTTGAAAGCCTCAATGCCACACCGGCACAGGATCTTGAGCGTTTATTCGACTGGCTAAACGTATATGCTATGGCAGTGAACGAAGAAAACGCCGTGGGCGGCAAGGTTGTGACCGCGCCAACCAATGGTGCATCGGGTCTTATACCCGCGTTGATTAAATATTATTGCGCGAACGAAGGTTTTACGGACGCCGATTGCCTACCTAATGGCAAAATTGGTAAGTTTCTTTTGGTGGCGGGGTCAATTGGCATTATCTATAAACAGCGCGCATCGTTATCGGGTGCTGAAATGGGCTGCCAAGGTGAGGTTGGGGTTGCCTGCTCTATGGGTGCGGCAGGGCTTTGCGCGATTTGGGGCGGAAGCGCCACCCAAATTGAACATGCCGCCGAAATTGCGATGGAGCATAATCTTGGTCTAACCTGTGACCCTGTTGGCGGGTTGGTGCAAATACCTTGCATTGAACGTAACGCAATTGGTGCTGTAAAGGCCGCCAATTCCGCAAGACTTGCATTAATGAGCGATGGCGAACACAAAGTAACCCTTGATCAAGTAATTGAAACCATGCGCCAAACCGGCCTTGATATGTCATCAAAATACAAAGAGACATCTTTGGGTGGCTTGGCGGTGAATGTGGTGGAGTGTTAGATTTATTAAATCGCCACACTCCTCGCTTCGCTCGTCACTCAGCGATTTGGTAACTTAATTAAAGTTTGCATGGTCAAGCTTGGTGGTAAGTTAGTTCGCGTTACTCCATCTCACTTGTATTCATCGTATTAGTGAATATATTTGTTATATGTACCGTACAATAATTGATTTTGATAATTCTTATATAAACCTTCCTGAGATATTTTATGCGCCGGCTGAACCTACGCGGGTTCGTGCGCCACAATTGGTGCGGTTTAATCATGTGTTTGCGGATTATTTGAATATTGATATTGCCAATGTGTCCGACAATGCACTTGCAGAGATTTTTAGTGGCAACATCATTCCAAACGGCGCAGAGCCGATTGCACAGGCTTATGGTGGGCATCAATTTGGGCATTTTAATATCTTGGGTGATGGGCGTGCGATATTACTTGGTGAAACCATTGCCAAAGATAATCAGCGCTATGATATTCAGCTAAAGGGCGCAGGGCGAACCGCCTTTTCACGCAATGGCGACGGCAGAGCAGCATTAGGACCAGTCCTACGTGAATATCTCGTTAGTGAATTTATGAATGCCCTTAATATCCCCACAACACGCGCTTTATGCTTTGTAAAAAGTGGGGAGAAGGTTCAGCGTGAAACCGCATTAGACGGCGCAATCCTTACACGAATTGCCAAAAGCCATATTCGTTTTGGAACATTCCAATATATTGCCGCAATGGGTAATGTGGTGGATTTAAAAACCCTCGCTGATTATGTGATTAATCGCCATTTTCCAAACATTGAAAATGCCGGAAATAAATACCTTGAATTACTAAAAGAAATTACCAAAGCACACGCAAAATTGGTCGCAAATTGGATGAGCATTGGTTTTATTCATGGGGTGATGAATACTGATAATGCCAGTATTTGCGGCATAACAATCGACTATGGTCCTTGTGCATTCATGGATAATTATAATCCGCAACAGGTTTATAGTTTTATCGATAAACGTGGGCGTTATCGCTATGAAAACCAACCAAATATCACCCTATGGAATCTCGCCCGACTTGCCGAGAGCCTTTTGCCGTTGATTGATAACGATAGCGACAAGGCAATTGCCATTGCCGAACAAGTTATAATTGACTTTATGGATATTTATAAAAATGAATATTATTCATTGATGCGCGCTAAATTAGGGCTTCAAAAACACCTAAGCGGTGATGATGAATTGGTTGATGGCTTTTTGGATTATCTGTCTGAAAACAATCTTGATTTTACCAACAGCTTTCGTGATTTAAGTAAAAAAATCAATGAAGAGCCATCTAATGATTGGTATGCCAATTGGCAAAAAAGATTATGCCAGGAGAATAATGATAAAGAGAAAATTACAAAAATCCTAAACCAAACCAATCCAGCAATTATAATGCGTAATCACAATATTGAACGCGCAATTAATGCCGCCTATCAATTGGGTGATTATACATTATTCAATGAAATGCTTTTGGCATCCCAAGCACCATTTGAGGCAAAGCCAGAATACGAATATTTAACCAAACCACCACGCGAAAATGAAATTGTTCAGAATACATTTTGTGGAACGTGATTTGAATTAAGAACTTTAGAAAAAAATCTGTTTCAAAACAAAACCCCAGTCGATTGACTGGGGTTTTTAAAAATTTGTGTCTGAGAATTTCGGAAATGACACTTTTCTAAATTCTCAGTCATTATAATCCAACTC
>APMI01010834.1_pt1 | contig 18403 bp, 8 predicted proteins | sample 667938 | NCBI WGS metagenome assembly APMI01 (sample SAMN01084076, study PRJNA167559) | wastewater metagenome | biome: Wastewater | place: Denmark: Ejby Moelle, Odense | collected 2011-11-28 | reverse complement strand
ATCAGGCCGCTATCTTGGCCTGACTTAAACCAACCGGCCTCCACGGAAACCGGGGCGATTCAAGGAAGGGTTCATTGCTCCCGCAGCAATTGAAGGAGCGATCAGCCACATTAAGTCTAAGAGAGTCTCAGACCTCGATGACGAAGAGACAGTCGACGATTTCTTCTTGGCAATATGGAGCGAGGTGAAAGCCCAGTGGAGTAAGCAGTTCGTCCAGAAAACTGATGGCTACCCCACCAAACTTCTCGAAAAGGTTGGGATCATCACACTGACCGAGTTCCTGGTCGGAGAATTGATTTCTATTTCACGCGCAAAGCATACGAGATTTAGCCTTGCTGACATGGACGCCGTACGGGAACACACAAGGGATCTATTAGGATGTCTTAGTCCTGAGTTTTGGGTAGCGGAGTGGAAGAGTGTTAGTTACGACACGAGAGTTGGCCGGGACCTACTGCTCGAGGCTATTTCACGCATGTATGGAAATGTGTCGGACGCCCGTGACTGGCACATCGACCTGGACGCGGTAATTGATCTGTCGAACTAACGCTTGTATCGGCATGCAATGAGTTAAGGCGGGTAAATAGTTACGACTACTCTCCTCGCGAATAAAGTTGGGGCCGCATTAACTTGAACTTGCTCTCTGAATTCTCGAACCGCTCTCCAACACTCCTGCGTACTAATGTAGTCGGTATGGGTAAATCCATCTGAGTTGCTTTAATTTTCGCCAAACTCTCTGCGGAAGGATGCATTGAAGCGAGGCACAAGACAATATTTAACTCACAACAGGGGGAGTCAATTTGTTCTGCGTCGTAAAGGGGATTGAATCGCTCGGGCGCGGCAAAATAGTTGATCAGACAGGCACTAAATGTCTTGTCGAGTACTTCTGTGCGCCGGACGATAGTAAGCGTGACGTTAGAAACGTTCCGACTGCCCACATACGACGTTGTCGCTTAGGCGCGAACACTCGCATTTACTACCGTGACGAAATGACCCAGCAGTGGTCAGTTGGCCGAGTTATTGAAGACAATGGCGACGGTATCACGGTACGTTTTGCCAATAAGAATGATGCCTTCTGCGACTATGCTGAAGTCTTCGTCCGATGTAAGCGACCGATCAATGATCCTGTCGCTTACCTTGCCCAGGGCATTACTGAAACACCTCAATATTCTGAAGCCCGCAGTCGCTTCCTCGCATCTTATATTCAGCAGCGCGGCGCCGCTTGGGGAATCTCTGCCCTCCTCTCATCCGTTATAGAACTCGAACCGCACCAAATCTCAGTGGTGCGTAGAATTCTGAATGACTCCTCGCAGCGGTATTTATTGGCTGACGAAGTGGGGCTAGGCAAGACTGTCGAAGCCGGATTAGTTATTCGCCAGGCGGTTCTGGACTCCCCGATTCATCATCGCATCGTCATTTTGGTTCCGACTGCCCTGGTGAATCAATGGCGCGACGAGTTGACTCGCCGATTTGGCCTTAGTGACTTTTTAGACGACTCGGTCCTCATCACCGCCCAAGAAGAATCACTCGCGGAAATCAATGCCCAGTTGGAAAATGCCACGATGCTGGTTGTCGATGAAGCTCATCACGTTGCGGCAGAAACTAGCGACCGCTTCATGCGACTCTACGACTGCCTCAAGACCTGGGCGACCACCATCGATCGCCTATTGCTCTTGTCCGCCACCCCGGTACTTCGCAATGAAGCAGGATTCTTGCGGATGCTGCATCTTCTCGATCCAGTCATGTACCCCCTCGACGACGAGGGCGGTTTTCGCGACAAGATCCAACACCGGCAGGTTCTCGCCGAGTCGGTCGCAATGCTCGACCCGCAGAATGCACTGTTTCTGGACGGCGTCCTGGACGAGTTACAATCCAAACTTCCGGGCGACGAACGACTGCATGAACTTATCGGTCAATTGCGACCGATTATGCAGGGCATGCCTGATGAGAACGACCCTGATCTCATCGAATCGATCCGCCTGCTGCGTGCCCACTTGTCCGAAACGTATCGCCTCCACCGCCGAATCTTGCGCAACCGACGCAAGCGTGTCCAATTTGTGACCCCGGAACGAGCGGGAGGAATGCCAATCACAGTACCGGAAACTCAGTTGGCGAACCTTGAGTCATTAATTGAGGCTTGGCGAATCGATGCCAGCGTAAATTGCACCAACCAGGCAGTCGACGTCCTTGGCCAATTTCACTGGCAACTCTTGAGTGCCTTGCTTTCCCAACCGGGGCAACTCCCGAACCTATGTGCCGAGCGCCTCGAGGTGCTCAAGCAGTCCGCCACCCACTCCTTCCCTGGCGAAGCGGAGCGCCTCAAGGAACTAGCCTCAGCCGTTGATCCCGACGCCTGGCTCTCAACCCGCCTCGATCAACTCGCAAAACTGATTCCGCAATACCTTAGTGGCCGCACCAAACTTGTCATTTTTTGTTCTGATCCGGAAATGGCAGATGCGGCGTATGAACGCCTTGCCTACCGTTATCCGACCGCCATCGTTCGGCATGCCTTGCAGAGCGTCGATGACCACTTCCGAGCCTCTGCCACGACGCAGTTCACCAGTCAGGACTCGGTCCGCATCATTGTTTGCGACCGGACTGCCGAGGAAGGACTCAATCTGCAGGGCGGGAGCAAGCTCATCATTCATTTTGACCTGCCGATCGAACCGAATCGTATCGAACAGCGCATGGGGCGCGTCGACCGCTATGGCTCCGGCGACCCAGTGAAGTCTCTCGTCCTTCTCGACGAGGGATCAAAGTATCAACAGCACTGGTATACGCTCATCGCGTCTTCGTTAGGCGTTTTTAATCGCTCGATTTCAAGCTTGCAGTATCTCGTAGAAGGCGACCTACAATCTCTAGTCGCGTCTGTATTTGCGGAGGGTATCGATGCTCTCACCGCCCTGGCCCACCGCTTGGGTGGACCGACGGGAACCGTAAGTGCAGAACTCAAACTTATCGATCAACAAGACGCCCTCGACGAGTTGATGCCTTTGGCCGATGTCGACCTCGGCGACATATTTGACGTCGACGCTGATTGGGAAGAAATCCGTCGTGCGACGACGTACTGGGCAAACGACACGCTCTTGTTTGAGCTAGTCCCCGAAACCCGACGTGCCACCGATCTCTCGACCGATCCCCCCTTCCGCTTCCGCTACCAAGTCCCCGGACATGGCGGCCAAGCGACACTTATTGCCCTCTCAGGCTTTCTTGACGATTTCATTGGAGCGCTCGATTACGACGACCCACGCTCGTCGTCCCGGCAACCCCTATCCTATTCGCACTGCGCTCGACGTCAGACTGGCGTCAGAAATAATAGTCGCTTGATTCGCTACGGGGATGAATTCATCGAAGCACTGAAATCCTTCTCCGACATGGACGACAGGGGACGATCTTTTGCACTTTGGCGAAATATGCGAAAGGACTACTCAGAGATCGAACCAAAGTTCTACTTCCGCTTTGATTTTCTCGTTGAAGCCAACCTGAGCCAAACTGAAGCGGTACTTGAACGATTCCAAATGTGTACGGATACGGCCTGCGCAGCGATGACACGTCGCGGTGATGCCTTATTTTCGCCTTTTGTGGATCGCATCTGGATCGACGAAAACGGTGTTGAACCCTCAGCTGAATTCATCGCACAGGTCCTGGACCTTCCTTTCGACAAACACGGACTTAATTCCCATTATGTCGACACCAATCTCAAGTCCCCGCGTCTGCGCGCGTTGATGAAAGCTGCGCCCGATGCCTTCGAGAACTGGAACCTGCGTTGCCTGCGCATGCGTGACGCTGCGAAAGCCAAATTATTGGCACGTGCAAGCCTGGCCGAGTCGAAACAGGCGGCGCTGGCCCGTGCGCGCGAAGAGGATGAAGTACGACACGCTCAATTGCGCACTCGGATTCAATCCTTAGCGGGACGCGAAGCGGACGTTGAGCGCACCCGACTCACAGCAGAACAAGCTATCAACGAGAGCCTCTATTGTGGGATTGTCGCTCCTTCGGTCAAGGTCGATGTCGCCGGGGTGGTATTGCTCTCTGCAAGTCCCTATCCGTTACCAACGACAGCCTGAGAGCCTTCATGACCTTCGGATTTAATGAACTTCAAGCTTGTCTCGCCGAATGGCCGAACGCCCCCCCGAATCGAACCGCTAGCGACGATCCTCTAATCGACCGGATCCACCAAATCCTTGCAACGAAAAGCGATGGAGGGCCCCTTGCGAATGCCGATCTTCAACCCTTGGTGCGTCATTTGTTACTACGCGAGACGGCCAAATCCGGGCATCCAAAAGAAATCCGCGTACCAATAGCGCCCAACTGGCCTACCGCATCAGAGTGGGCACGGCATGGCCTGTCAGTGATGAGCGTCGGCAGTAACGCCTATCTGCTAAGCGCGCTGGCTTGGCATCCTGGTTGGTTGGACGCGACCGACGAGGGAGTTTTTGCCGACGCGTTCGCGGACAAGACAGTTCGTGAAAATGGACAATGCCCGGCAGATCCATTTATCGAAGCGGTCACCGGCTTCAAATATTATTCGAGTCCCGGTCAGCGCGAGTCGATTCGCGCTTCCTTCCTGATGCCCCCTGGCGACACACTGATCGTCAATCTGCCCACAGGGTCGGGAAAAAGCCTCGTTGGCTATGCACCGGCTTTGATCCATCGCCAAGAAGGACACCTCACGCTCTTCGTAGTCCCGACGGTCGCGTTGGCCATCGACCAAGCCCGACAGATCGAACCATTTTTTTTTCGGGACGGCACGAGCCATCAGCGCTGGCCGCTAGCCTGGTATGGCGGACTCTCCGTAACAGAGCGATCTGAAGTAAAGCGGAGGATGTTGAATGGGACGCAAAGAATACTCTTTACCTCGCCTGAAGCGCTGACAACCTCGCTACTACGAACGGTTTTTGAAGTTGCATGCAGTGGGATGCTCCGTTACCTGGTCATCGATGAAGCGCACTTGGTCACTCAGTGGGGCGACGAATTCCGACCGGCATTTCAGGCAATGGCAGGCCTGCGCAATAGCCTTCTACGTCAAACAAGAAATCAACCATTTCGCACGCTCCTTTTAAGCGCCACATTCACGCCCGAAACGCTTGAGACCTTGGCCAACTTGTTTGGTCCCCCGGAACGGGTGCAAATGGTCGCCGCAGTCCATCTACGACCGGAGCCCCAGTATTGGTGGTTAAACGCCGCGAGTGCCGACGAAAAAAAAGAACGCGTGCTCGAGGCCTTACGGTTTGCCCCGCGGCCATTCATCCTCTACGTGACAACGCGCAAAGATGCTCGTGACTGGTACAAAACCCTCATTGGTTCAGGCTATCAGCGAATTCGCCTTTTCGACGGCCAAACGCCTGATGACGATCGCAAAACCATAATCAACGCTTGGGTTGCCAACCAACTCGATGGAGTGGTCGCGACTTCTGCTTTTGGAGTCGGAATCGACAAACAGGACATTCGAACGATTATCCATGCGACGATCCCTGAAACTTTAGATCGTTTCTATCAAGAGGTCGGACGCGGCGGACGCGATGGCAAACCTGCGGTGAGCTTTCTGGTATACGACGATTCCGACTGGTCGATCCCGAAGACCATGGCCACTCCAGCCATCATTTCAAATGAACTAGGTTTTGCGCGTTGGCGGGCCCTCTACGACAGCAGAAAAGACGACAGGGGCGACGGTTGTTTTTCCGTCAATCTTGACGCGGTCCGGACGGGCCTAAAGGGCAGCAACGACGAGAACGTTCGTTGGAATATGCGGACACTGCTTCTAATGTCGCGCGCGGGATTCCTGAATCTCGAACTTGAACCGAGCAGCCACGACGATCTGGAAGACGACGACAGTCTCGCATCGGTGCTCGCCACGCTGGCAACTTTTAGAATTCGACTCCTTCGCGAAGATCATCTGTTGCCGGAGGCCTGGGAAGAGGCTATTTCCAGTTCGCGCATAAACAGCCTGGAGGCCGGAAAGCGAAATTTACGACTGATGCAGCGAATGCTCGTCGATCGCCGCGAAGTGTCCGAAACGCTCGCTGACCTTTATCGCAACGGTTCTCTCCAATGGCCGATAGAAGTGACCCGCGTCTGTGGCGGCTGTCCATCTGATCGTTACTTAGAAACACGTGAATACAGCTATAACGTGCCGATGGCGGTTCCCATCCATAAGGTGCCAATAATCCAGTTGGATCATTGGCAGGCGAAGTTTCCACACCTTGATCCTAAATACGTTCCAGTGTTTTACGAACCGCTGGCGCAAAAATCTGAACTCCTGCGCTTACTCCGCTGGTTAGTCAGTGAATGCGGCGTTCAAGAAATCTGCGCCGCGACGAACTCTTGGGTCGCGGCGTCGCCCGAGGTGCGCCATCTTTACAAACAAACTGCCAGTGGCGTCGTAATCCATCGCACACACCAAGAACTCGAAGAAGAGCCCTACACGCCACTCGCTCGTGTGACGATTTTCGACTCGAGGGTCACCGGCACACAGATTCAATTGGCGCGACTTGTGCAGCGACCACTCCATATCGTTCTGTATCCACTCCAGACGCCCGATCCAGACAACCCATCCCGCCGTTTGACGGACACGGTCACCAACAGTACTCGCCTTGAACAACTTGAAGCGGTTATTCATCAATGACGATCATAAATTACGCAAGCGACGGACTTTATCCTGAACTTATCGCTCTCTTTCGTGTGATATCCCATCTTGGGACAGTTAACAGGAAAGCGATTGTCGATCTTTGCTATCCGGGGACCGTCGATGACGAGAAAAAACTAGCCCGTCTGAGCGGCGCCTTGGCAAAGTGGACGGACCTCGGACTTTTTCTAGCTGAGGCGGAGAGCCTCCGAATCAGCGAACGCTTTGGCAAACAAAAACGTGGAGAAAGCCTTACCGAACTTACCGCTCGGCTTCCTTCAGCGTGCCGGACCCTCATTCTCGAAGCGCCAAACTGCCTCCCGTTGTGGGGAGAATCGCCCGGCATTGCGGCGGATTTTACGCGAGGTGCGTCTTGGCTCCTGGCCCAGGATATTTACAATTTACCCAAGTCATGGGCCGAAATCGAACCGCTCCAAAACGCACAATCTGCGGCAGATAAGAGGATTATTGAGAACGACGTTCGGTGGAACGGCTTGCGTTTCTGGATGCGCTATCTGGGATTCGCCACCGGCGACAGCAGCGCCTTTATGGTTGACCCAACGATCGCGGTTAAAGCGGAATTGCCTGCGGTCTTTGGATCCCGAACCGATCTTCCTGCCGCTGACTTCATTACAGCACTCGCATCCCACTTGCCAGTTCTTGATTATGGGCAGTACCGCCAAGCCGTCGAAAAAGTCCTGAACCCAGCGGCTTGGCGTCCTCCGGAAAAGGGACATCTCTCGATGTCGCTCTCGCTAGCTCTCCGTCGCCTCGCACTCGACAATGTCATTCGCCTAGACGGCAAAGCCGATGCTGGGACGAGTTATCGCCTCACCGGCCGAAATCGTCGGACGTGGCTTGGCTTCGAGTCGGTGCGCTGGATGGGAGAACAGGGATGACCTTACTCAGTTATTGGCCGACAAAAGCGGAAGTCGATCGCTGCATTAAATCAGAGGCGGAAGCGGTTTCCGACGAAGTCCTGCTGGCCGTCCACCAGGAATTTCCGCTGGCCTACTCGAAGGTCGGCCCCGATGGCAAAGTTGCCGTCGATAGCCGACAACTGGCCAGCGAGGAAGACCTCCTGCGCCATTTATTAGGTAGCGCCCCAGAAGGGAGCCTCGTTGTCCCGATCACCGGTGCCTCTGGAGTCGGCAAGTCCCACTTGATCCGCATACTCGACGCACGCTTACGCCGTTCGCCCAACGCCTCGCGCTATCTTGTCATTCGCATCCCGAAAAGTGCCAGTCTGCGGCGGGTGGTCGAACTAATTCTGGAAGCCGAACCCCTACAAGGTCACAAGTACGACACGATCCGAGCTGAATTTGAAAAAGCTCTGGCCGATGTACCTCTGGCGCAAGCAGTCATCCTCTTCCAAGCACAGCTAAGAATTGCGCTCGGCGAATACGCGACAGCACTCCATCAACAACTGCTCCAATCCCCGACCGACGAGACCCTGAAACGACGACTGCATGTCGCTCGTGGATTGCCACAATTGCTCGCTGACGCGGCAACCGAGACCTATTTTCATGAACAGGTTCTGCCCAGGATCATCCATCGCTCCGTCGAAGGACTGTCGAACCCAGACCTGCCGATCGATCCAACCGATAGCCAATTCAAAGCGGCCGACTTCGACTTCCCCGACAGCGTGGCGATCGATAAGGCAGCTATTCCGGTACGAAATTTCTACAAACTGACGTTTACCACCTTTGGTGGTCAGGCCAAGTCGATCGCAGCGGATGTTCTAAATCAGGTCGTCGACCAAGCGACGCGCCAACTCTATAAACTCAACGAGTCGCTCGGGGGCAAGACTCTCGGCGAAATCATCGGTGATATCCGCCAACTCCTCCTTGCAGAAGATCCAAACAAAGAGTTGATCATGCTCGTCGAGGATTTCGCTGCACTGGTCGGAATTCAGGACACACTTGCCAAGATTTTGATCCAACATGGGGAGACGGATGGACAGAAGACCCATGCGACGATCCGCTCGGCGATCGCTGTCACCGACGGTTACCTCGCAGGCCGTGACACTCTAGCTACTCGCGCAGGCCGCGAGTGGGTTGTCGAGAGTCTCTTCGAGTCTGAAGCAGAGGTACTTTCCAGAACAAAAAGGCTCGTAGCGTCATATCTCAACGCGTCTCGCCACGGCGAAGCGACCTTGAAAGCCATCCACAAGCAAGCAAGCCTCGACACCCCCACCACAGACCATCGCCGTGCAGTACCAATTTTTTCTGACGGAAGCGGTGAGCACGAATCAATCCTCAGCGCCTTTGGATACGTCCAAGATGTCCCACTCTTCCCATTCACGGAAGACGCCATCGAGTGCTTGGCTCGATCTGCACTTACCGCCGGCAATGCGCTCGTCTTCACCCCCCGCTTTGTGATCAAGAACGTCATCCGCGACATCCTATTAACCGGTCGCGACGCCTACCTCGCTGGCCAGTTTCCACCACCCGGGATCAGTGGCAAGCCCTATGGGTTTGAGGTCTCGCAATGGCTAGCGTCGAAGCCGTTCACCCCTGACCTCAAAAAGCGCTATGAACGCTTTCTTTCGATATGGGGGGGCAACCAACTGACCACCCATGCCGATGTCGGCCGCATTCCCTGGCCAGTTTTTGAAGCGTTCAGTTTGCCCTTACCGGAAGTCGAGCCTCAGGAGAACAAGGCCAGCGGCAAGGGAACGGCGACCACGACGACAAGTCCCACACCTGAAGTTCAGGATCGAGATGCCAAGAAAGCTCAAGCCTATCGGGACGCTCTTGAAGGTTGGATTCGAAACGGTACTCTGCTTGAGCAAAGAATCGCCAATGCGGTCCGCAGTTCGATTGCGATTTTGATGAATAAAACGATCGACTGGAACGCCGAGTGTTGCCAAAAGCGTGACGTCAAGCCTAATCAATTTTCGCTACCTAACGCCGGGGGAGAGGGTAACCTGGACGCCAATCCAGTCAAGGTCGCGGAATCGATCGAGGATACAGATGGACGGTTGCGGGGAGATCTACTTGCGCTGCTTCGTTATGTCGATATCTACAAAGAGGCAACCGACTACGACGAAGCTGACGAAGATTTGGCCCGCGTCGGAAATCTCTTGGATCGTCTGCGCCCTGAGGTGCTTGCTCGATCACGCACTGCAGTAAAAAAACAAGCGCAGACAGCGATCTTGTTGCTCGTAGTCAATAGCCGTTTGCTTGGACTAACCGAGAAAGGCCACACGCCAGCTGCCGTATCGTCCTTCCTATTCGGTGATGTCAAACCAGTAAGTGAGTTAGTCGACACCGCACCACAAGCCTTCAAGGACTGGCGGAAGTTGCAATTCGACGCTTCTCAAGTCCGCACATCGCTCATTCAACTCGTTCTAGAAACCTGTGGTTGCTTCCAAGGAAGCACGGGAAAAACTGCTCAAGGCGTAGATATTATGCGCTTGGTAGAGTGCTATCCAGACGAGAGCGGTGCCGTCGATCTCAACGACCTGCCAGGTCTTTCCCCAGAACTTCGTCAATCATTGATATCGATGCGGCCTGCCGTGGTCGGAGCCCGCCTCAAGCAAGTACTCGATTCAGCCAAGAGAACACAAGTGTTGATCGCCAATGAACTGGGTACAGAATTCGACAAAAATGAGGTCATTGACGCCGTCAAAGCAGTGGCAACAAATCTCAAGGAGATGGGTGCCTGGTCTACGAACGACATCGGATTCTCTTCCAATACACTCTTTGAAGTCTGCGAATCGTTCCGCAATTCGGCGGTAAAAGAGGCTCTCGCCGGGCTTGCGGACGTACTCACCGACGGTGCCGACGAGTCAACCAATATGCTCAAGAAGATAAGTCGAGTTGCGCAAATACCGTTGGCTCCTCTACTCACGGCCGAGCAATTTATTAGCGATGCAAGCCTCGTTATTCGCGCCGCCGCGAGCCATGCCAAAACACTGGAAATGCAGTACAAAGGCATTTCACCCACTCAAAAAGCCGAAGAATTGTCAAGCATTTTGGCCGGTTTAGCCACAGATCTCGGCCGGTTTCAATAGGGGGTAAACAATGTCACTAATCGCAAATGCAACATCGACGCTTGAACGGTTAACCATATTACGAACAGCGGCCGACGACGCGGAGGAAGCAAAGGCCCTCGACAATTTACGTGTGGAGCTTGCTGAATTAGCCACGCCGATTAATGCCTTCGCAGCCAAGAGTGAAGTCCTTTACAGCGAAGGTGTTAGCCTTTCAGCGATTCCGGACCTGACCACTGTGAGGGAAAGCGTCGAAAAAGTGCTTGAGCGCTTCCAGAAAATACCGAAAGCGACAACGCTCCGGCAGGGCAAGGTGTGGACCACCCTTACGAATAGGCTCCAGACCCTCGCTCAAAAAACACAAGTAAGCCAAAGCGCCGACTGGCAGCACTATTTCGATCATCACATGTTTGGTGGATTGCCCCCATCGCAACGGGAGACAAAATTGGCCAAAACGCCGGAAAACGCACAAGCAATGGAGCGCTACCGGAGGCTTTATCAATCGTTCATTAGGTACCGACAACAATCGCCGACGACCGTCGAGGAGTTCAAAAACTTACGACTGCTGTCGCAACAACTGGCCGAGATCAAGTTTCAGGAAGACGTTCCAGAAGCCGTTGCCAAATTCCTCGAAGCCTTGAGCGAAGGCGCGGGATTGCATTTGCTGACCAGCGAGGTCTTGACCTGGCTGTTCGACAACGGACTACTCGCTAACTATGTCGTGCGTGCACGAATCAACTGAGGGTGCAAATGGGTGATCCACGGCGAGACTTCCTGTCCAAGGTTTTAGATAACATCGAAGAGCGTGAGTCACGCTTGCTCGTTTGGGGCATCGTAGATTGTGCGTTTCAAAAGATCGAATTGGAGGAATTGATTTACCCGATGCTGGACTCGGCGCTTGATGAAGGAATGATGGCTTTTTTCAATCCCGAAGACGTCATTCATGAACTCCTCATGCTCAAATGGATGGTCGAAGTCGAACTTGTCGATCGATCCGTTGGTTACCGTTCACGCATGGCCGAAACCGTCCGCCTGCTACAACGGTTGCGTCAATTATTTCCTAAACACACGCGCCAAAGCAACGGGTGGCAAGAAGCGCCAACTCTGGTAGCGGACTTTAGATTCCAGCGCCGCCGCCGCCAGTATCCGAAGCGCGACCTGTCTGCAAAAGAAACTCTCGAGCGAATTCGGTCCGTGACAGAAGACGCCGCGATATTAGCGGGCATTCGAGCCCTCATTCAAGATGACGCAGGCAAAACGAAACTTTCAGGATTTCAGGTCCGTGCGACCGAACGCATCCTCCGCAGCATCGAATCTGGCCAAGCCTTGGCGACTATAGTCACCGCCGGGACGGGCAGCGGCAAGACGCTCGCGTTTTATCTACCAGCGCTGGCGTCGATCACAAGGCATCTCCTGGCCGGTGATGGTTCGCCTTGGGTCAAAGTTGTCGCGCTCTATCCCCGTTCAGAACTCCTGAAAGATCAGTTGCGTGAAGTGATACGACGTGCGGATGGCATGTGTAAGCGCGTCGAAAAAGTCACTTTCCGGATCGGCGCCCTTTATGGCGATGTTCCATCAGAGGCCCGGTGGTGCAACTGGCCTCGATCAGGAATTGATTATCTGTGCCCTACCCTCAAGTGCATCCATTGTAATGGGGCGATGATCTGGAAGGAGAGTGATCATGCACGAGCCACTGAACGTTTGGTTTGTCATGATTGCAACTGGACGATCACAGGCGATATTTTCCCGCTGACACGAAAATCATTGGCTGCTGTCCCGCCGGACATCTTGTTTACAACCACAGAGATGCTGAATCAACGTCTCTCAGACAACACTCTCAATCGCCTCTTCGGCATAGGAGCGCATGCCGCCCGCCCGCCTGAATTAGTCCTCCTCGACGAAGTGCATACTTACGAAGGACGTCACGGAGCCCAGGTCGCCTATTTGCTCCGACGCTGGCAACACCTCGTCGATCAACCGCTCCGCTTCGTTGGCTTATCCGCCACATTACGCGAAGCCTCCATTTTCTTTTCAACGCTGACTGGCGTGCGCCAAAATCTGGTCGAGGAAATTTCACCTAATCGTGATGAAATGGAATCTGAAGGCGCGGAATACATGCTCGCGCTGCGCGGGGATCCAGTGTCACGGTCCGCTTTGCTATCGACGACAATCCAGACCTGCATGCTCTTGCAGAGATGTCTTGACCCCAAGACAGCAGACTTGGAGCGCTCGGTCAGTCGCGGTGCGTTTGGTCAACGAACCTTTGTCTTCACGGATGATCTGGACGTAACCAACCGCCTCTACTTCGACCTGCTGAGTGCGGAAGGGCGCACGAGTCGGGGAATCGTCGATATTCGACGAGCCCCCGACGGCGGTCTTGCGATCCTACGTAGACCTAGCACTTCGTCAACCCGTTATCGCGGCGGCCAGGACTGGAGGGCCTGCGAAAATATTGGGCACACGCTCGGCAATCGTCTCGACATCAAACGGGTCAGTTCGCAAGACAGGGGAGTTGATGTAAACGCTGACGTAATCGTTGCCACGGCAGCTCTCGAAGTCGGCTTCGATGACCCGAGCGTTGGTGCAGTTGTTCAGCATAAAGCCCCAAGGGGAATGGCGGGCTTCATTCAGCGCAAGGGACGCGCCGGGCGAACCCGCGGGATGCGTCCGTGGACCGTCGTTGTGCTCTCCGATTACGGGCGCGACCGGATCGCCTATCAGGGATACGATGTACTCTTCGATCCTGAACTGCCAGCACGCACTCTGCCGCTCTCGAATCGCTATATCACCCGGATGCAAGCTGTCTTTGCCACAATTGACTATTTTGGTCAGAAACTTCAGGACGCGTTCCCAGGAAGTGTCTGGCAAGATCTTGCGGTCCCCAAGCAAACCCCGCGCAAAGCGCGCTTAATCAAGGAAGTGCGCACGATTCTTGAATCGGAAAATGCGACACGAAAACTTGAAGCCTACGTATCTCGCGCGCTCTGCCTACCAAAGGGTGAAGCGCCAGCCCTCTTGTGGGAGTTTCCTAGACCTTTGATGACCACGGTCCTACCGACAGCCCTCCGGCGATTAGCGTCCCATTGGAGCGCCTTCGGTCAACCAGGAACCGACCTCCAGGCTCGGAATAATCCCTTGCCCGACTTCGTGCCAGCAACGCTCTTCGCGGACCTTAACCTTGCCGAGGTTCGGATTGATTTGCCGACACGTGCAGGCTCCGACGATGAAATATCGCCCCCCGGAATGCCGATCTTCTCCGCCCTCCGGGAGTTCGCTCCAGGTCGCGTCAGTCGACGCTTTGGTGTGCAGTATCGAACTGAGCGCTATTGGATATCACCGCTCCCTGCAGCATTGCTCGGCGAGGCGGTCACTAATCTGCCGATTGAGACGTTCGGTACATACAGTCCGCTAGGGGAGTTTAGTTATTTCTGCAACGAGAATATCGTCAATGTGCCGGTGCTCCGACCGATCAGCATCACGCCGACGATGCCGGATGCCAAAATTTCTGACAGTTCGAACGCGCGTCTCGATTGGCATTCGCAACTTGTCCCCGTGGGCGAACCTACATGGCTTGAATCTCCTATTGGTAGCGCATGGAGCACGCGTGTGCCGCGGATCGGATTTTTTACACACGCCCGACATGCCCCGATCCAAATTCGACGGTTTGCCACCGGCGCAATTGCAGAAGTCGGCGTCGCCCCAGGAGAACGCTTGAGACTGTGCAGCGACTTCACGCACAGCGACCAACCAGTCGCACTAGGTTTGGCTTACCCGGCAGACGGAGTTTTGTTCGAAATCCATATCCCCTGCGACTTACTGGCGACAGTGGATGACGCCTCAGAAAAATGGCGTGCGATTCGCACCGCACGCTATTTCGACAGCGCCTGGCGAGGCGAAGCACTGCCCGGCATAGCAAACCCATTCCTCCGCGAATGGCTCGCGCATGTGTTCATGTCGGCCTTGACTTATGAAGCAATTGAGACGAATTCCTCACTCGAAGTGTCATCGCGCAGGATCGTAAATGGCGAAGCAAGTCTCGACCTAAGTGCTGTTCTTGACACCCTCTTCCAGTCACAAGCCCACTATCCGACCGACGAAACCGAAGCATCAGCGCAGGAGCGCCTGCGGCAGGATCTCGATGAGTTGCTTAGCCAACCTCACGTCATCAATCAACTTGAAGGTTTAGCTAGTTACCTTTGGGAATCAATAACTGCAGAGTGGGAACCTTGGTTACGGCGCATCTATCAAGGTACTCTTGGCGCTGCATTGCTCAAGACAATCGGTGATCTCTGCCCGTCAATCAATCTGGACGACCTCGCCCTCGACCTCGATCGCGGTCCGAATGCACGTCCCCATCTCGCCATCGTCGCCCCCGGAAACGCCGAGATTTGGATCACTGAAAAAAATCCTGGTGGTAGTGGTCTCGTCGAAGATTTCATGCGTCATTTTGCGGAAGATCCTCGCCGCTTCTTCTCGATGGTCCGAGCAAGTCTTGAAATGGGCGAGTTCGAACTGATTGACCACCAACTAGCCAAATTGTTGCGCTGCTTGACCGATGTCCAGACGACTTCGGTGACGCCCGATCTCGTGCAAAAGGTCCGAGTAGCCACTCATTTCGATACGTTAGCAACCGCCTCGCGTAATCTTCGCCACGCCTTGTTGAAGGATGGGTTCTCTCCATTTCACGGTTTCATCTCGTCTATCAACAACCGCATTTTGCGGCCCGGATCCGGCCCCGGCACCGATCAATATCTCGCTTCCGCGATTGAAGAGTGGGGTTCTCAAGAAACGCGTCTTGGGGTTGAAATTGATTTGCGGGTGATCTGTTTTTGGCTCAGCCAAAGAGCAGAAATCGATTCGATTGTGGACGAAGTCGGCATTCCCGACGGACATGATCGCCACGCTTGGCGCATGAACGCCATCTATGGACTCCTCTGGGCTCGCGGACGCTTCATTCGATCAGCCCCTCTCCAGACCCGCAACCCCTTCTTCGAACTGCCACCGGTAGAGCGATTATTAGTCGTTGATTCGGTCGTTGACGATCGACTGACTATTTCGGTGGAGGATCCTCAGTGGCTTGGCACAGTTCAAGCGCTGCTATCCCAAGGCCGCCTTGTCACACTCGTATGCTCATCAGAAAACCGCATACAACTTGGGGCAGCCATCCACGCCCTGATAACGAACCCCGTCGAATCGGGATACCTTCGAGCCTTCGCTAGACTTCAAGGTGTTCGCCAAACCAAAGATGCGTTTGAGGCGGATCTTGAACTCTTGGAGGCATCCCAATGACCGCCCTCTATCGCCGTATCTTCAAAAACCAACAAACCGGAAGTGCAACGGTCCGAGAACTGCTGCAGTCGATGTTCGTTGGCGAAATGCTGGGGACTGGAAACCGAATATGGATTGTCTCCCCTTGGGTAAGCAATATTGTCATCATCGACAATCGGTCCGGGAATTTCGACTCTTTAAATCCAGAGTGGGGGAGAAGAGAAGTCCGTTTGGCAGACGTGCTTATAGGTTTTATGGCCCGTGGCACCCAAGTTGTCCTCGTAACGCGCGACTTAGATACCAACACACCCCTAGTCAACAGGCTGCGAGAAATGGCGGCGATGCATGCGATCGATGAACAATTGATTATCCAACTCGACCCTCTCCTGCATACCAAAGGCATTCTTCTTTCGCACAGCCTGCTCATTGGTTCGATGAACCTGACTTACAACGGCCTCGAGATGAATGATGAGTGGATTCAGTTTTCCGTCGATCCGGACGATATTGCGACGACACGACTCGAATTTGCTAAATACGTGGAGGCCGCGTGAGTAGCACCTCTCAACTCTCAAGATCGAATTGGGTGCAGACCTTCTTCTCCGGACGCAATCAACTCCGCTGGGAAAGCATTGAGCATCAAACTGCCTCCCCCAAGGCGCTAGCGCACGTTATACCATGGCTCAAGAAATTGACGACCGTCGGTGATAGTGCTCCCGTAGTACTCCCGCTCTACGCGATAGATGGCCAGATCACCTGGTACGCAATGGCTGCCGACGATCGGCTCTTTGGTCAAATGGTCGACGAAATCACAGGATACGTGGGACCGAGCTTTAGCGATTTTCGCGGCGAGTGGGCGCAACTGAGCATGGACGACGAACAGGAGCGCGCCTTAGCGGAACGCTTCGGACCTCGGGTTATAAAATTTGCAGCAAAACGGAGCGCCGACCAAGCTGAAATTGAAAACGCGCTGACGCTGTATCTCTCTGTGCTCACACGCCGCCCAGATACACCAGACCGCACCCATCGACCATTTGGCAGGATTCGCGCTGACTTCGACCGCGCCGTGCTCGCCAACAACTCAACGGGGGCCCAAGTACTTTTCGAAGAGTTGCTTGCCTCCGGCCGTATAAATGCCGAACAGCGCAAATGTTTGGAAATCCGCTTGTTGGCAGGCCTTGGCCGCACTGAGGAATTAGCAAAAAAAACCGCATTAATCACCTCAGTATCTGACCTGCCTCTGCCCGCCCAAACGTTGGTCGATGTCATCACAGCCCTCTATGAAACGTATATAGCCCCCCTTGAATCAGCCTTTGATCACGTATCTGTCATCGAGACGTTCAAGCGCCAAATTCTTAAGCCCTTTGGGGCACTATTTCGTGAGCGAAAGGGTCTTCGCCAACCGATGGTCCTCCGCGCCTTTTTGTTGTCTGAATTGGCCTCCCGCGAACCCAACGTGGATCGCTGCCGGTCGATTCTAGAGGCGTATCCCAAAAGCGCAGAAGGTTATCAATTGGCGCTCGACTGGTGCAAGGGCCTGAACGAACCGACGTCTCAAGTGCATGAGGATCGGAAGACCGTCTGCCTAAACAATGCCAAACAGTCGATCGCAGACGAGGACTACGAAACGGCCATCGTACGATGTTTTGAGTTGCTTCCCCTTCCGTGGGCCTACAGCGCCCTCCTCCGTTGTGCTGCAGAACTCGGGGCACCTGATCTCACGCAAAGAGTACTCAACCTACTCGCAAGTGCGCCGAAAGAAATCCACGCGGGATTATCAGACAAGGACCGTAGCCGCCTTAATAAGCTTGGAGGCCCACCCGACTCGACTACTGCCACCTTAAAATTGGGATGGGTTGTCTGGGCCGAACACGTCTTGGCGAACCCACACACCGCACCTTCGGTGGTGGAACTACAAGAGTTAGCAGCCAAGTGGAGTATCGACGATTACGCTGCCGACACTCAACTCTGTGAAACTTTTGCTCACCTTATCGGAAAAGCGAGCGGCGATGCGGAGAACGTTTTTCGGGACGCCTTCTCAGTATTGGTTGATTTCTTCACAGAAGGTGGCTTCGGGGCCCGGCGTGCGTTTAAAGCGATCTATTCCAATTTAATTAAGGTGCTGGGTTGGAGCGGTAGCCTGTCCTCTGATGAATTGGAAATCGGCATGCAGTTGATGCAAGCGCTGTTGACGACAGGCCCAAGCGCACACGAATACTCCGAGGCTCTAGCTGACATCCAAGAAATCCTCAAAGCAAACGCGTCGCCGGCACATTTTGATTGGGGTCTCAACATTGCCGAACTAGTCGTGCAATATCCAGCACCAGATGGAGGCGGGTTGCGATTACGCCTTTTCTTGGACGTCGTCGGAATGTTGCAAGCCACCCCTCACCGCATCACCGTGCCGCAACGAGACATCCTGACAGCACTCTCTTGCGACTATGGCTGCCCCTCGCTTTTAGACACCTTTCCGTCAGCCAGCATTGGCCAGGAAGTAACCGCCTCAGTTGGTGCCCTTT
>APMI01000570.1_pt1 | contig 18403 bp, 13 predicted proteins | sample 667938 | NCBI WGS metagenome assembly APMI01 (sample SAMN01084076, study PRJNA167559) | wastewater metagenome | biome: Wastewater | place: Denmark: Ejby Moelle, Odense | collected 2011-11-28 | reverse complement strand
TTCGGCGTCCCGGCGATGTTCATCGCGTTGAGCCAACTGCCGACGTTCGCCGACGCCGACCTGTCCACCGTGCGGATCGCGGTCAGCGGTGGGGCGCCCGCGCCCGAGCCCCTGCTGCGGACCTTCGCCGACCGGGGCATCGGGGTGTTGCAGGGCTACGGGCTCACCGAAACGGCGCCGGCGGCGATCTTCCTCGTCGCCGAGTTCGCCCTCGACAAGCTCGGTGCCGCGGGCCAGCCGCACCTGTACATCGAGGCCAAGCTCGTCGACGAGCACGGCACGACGGTCACCGAGCCGGGGCAACGCGGCGAGGTGTGCCTGCGCGGGCCGAACATCACCAAGGGCTATTGGAACCGCCCGGACGCGACGGCTGCCGCCATCGACGCCGGTGGCTGGTTCCACACCGGCGATGTCGGCCAGTACGACGAGGACGGGTTCGTCTACATCGTCGACCGGCTCAAGGACATGGTCATCAGCGGTGGCGAGAACGTCTACCCGGCCGAGGTCGAGAGCGTGCTGTTCGGTCATCCCGCCGTGGCCGAGGTCGCCGTCATCGGCCTGGCCGACGCCAAGTGGGGGGAGGCCGTCACCGCCGTGGTCGCGACAAAGCCGGGCCAGACGGTGACCCTCGAGCAACTGCGCGAGTATGCCACGGCCCACCTGGCTCGCTACAAGCTGCCCGGTCGCTTGCACCTCGTCGAGGCCTTGCCGCGCAACCCCACCGGCAAGGTGCTCAAGTACCAACTCCGCGAGGAGCTCGGGGGCCGGTAGCTGCGCCGACCAGTCAGGCTCGAACGCCCGGGCAAGATCGGCGGCCGGTGCGCGCGAGTCGGGCCTGGTCAGGCAACTCGGGTCAGTCATTCAGCCGGTGCCCGTAGGGTGTGCTCCGTGCCGGGAGCCGAACACTGATGTTCCAGGACTGGCCCTTCGGCTGGGTGTTCGTGGTGTTCTTCCTCGGCGCCATGGTGCGCGCCAACGCGACGTATTGGCTGGGCCGAGGGGCGCGCCGGGGCGGGGAGCGCACCCGCATGGCCAGACGTCTCGAGGGTCCGTCGATGCGCCGGGCCGAGACGCTCGTGCGGCGTTTCGGGGCCCCTGTCGTCGCGTTGGGCTTTCTCACCGTCGGGGTCCAGACGGCGGTCAACCTCGCCTCTGGGGTTTTGCGGATGCCGTTGGTCCGCTTCGAGGTGGCGGCCGTCGTCGGATCGCTCGCGTGGGCGGGCATCTACGCCACCGTCGGCTTCGCCGTCGTGGAAGCGTGGCTCGGTGGGGTGGGGGTGCCGCTCGTCGTCGCGGCCGTCATTGGCATGGCGGCGGTCCTCGTGTCAACCATGGTCCTGCGGCGAAGTCGGTGAATGATCTCACCAGGGCCGGGCGAGGAGTCCATTCGTCAGCCGCAGCGACACCCCTAGACTCCGGACTGCGCCCCGCCGACACGTTCGAATCGTCCGGTCCGCCCACCCGGAAGGAACACCAGTGACCAAGCCCGTCGTCCTCATCGCCGAGGAACTCTCGCCCGCCACGATCGACGCGCTCGGTCCCGACTTCGAGATCCGCCACTGCAACGGTGCCGACCGCGCGGAGCTGTTGCCCGCCATCGCCGACGTCGACGCGGTGCTCATCCGCTCGGCCACGCAGATCGACGCCGAGGCGCTCGCCGCCGCCAAGGCGCTCAAGGTCGTCGCCCGGGCCGGGGTGGGCCTTGACAACGTCGACGTCAAGGCCGCCACTCAGGCCGGGGTGATGGTCGTCAATGCCCCCACCTCGAATATCACCTCGGCAGCCGAATTGGCGGTCGGGCTGCTGCTGGCCTCGGCCCGCAACATCGCTCCGGCCAGCGAGTCGCTCAAGGGTGGGGCCTGGAAGCGCAGCAAATACGGCGGCGTCGAGCTGTTCGACAAGACCGTCGGCGTCGTCGGTCTCGGCCGCATCGGCCAGCTCACGGCCGAGCGCCTGGCCGGGTTCGGGATGAACGTCATCGCCTACGACCCCTACGTCGGCCCGACCCGCGCCGGCCAGCTCGGGGTGCGGCTGGTCAGCTTCGACGAGCTGCTCGAGCAATCGGACTTCATCACCGTCCACCTGCCCAAGACCGCCGAGACCATCGGGCTCATCGGGGCCGAGGCGCTGACCAAGGTCAAGCCGTCGGTGCGGATCATCAACGCCGCACGCGGGGGGATCGTCGACGAGCAAGCCCTCGCCGACGCCCTCGCCGAGGGGCGGGTCGCCGGGGCGGGTATCGACGTGTTCGCCAAGGAACCGTGCACCGATTCCCCGCTGTTCGGTTTCGAAAACGTCGTCGTCACCCCACACCTCGGGGCATCGACCGACGAGGCCCAGGAGAAGGCCGGCGTCTCGGTGGCCAAGTCCGTGCGCCTGGCTCTGTCCGGTGAACTCGTCCCGGACGCGGTCAACGTCTCAGGTGGTGTCATCGACGAGGACGTCCGCCCGTATATCCCCCTCACCGAGACGGTGGGCCGGATCTTCACGGCGATCGCCGGCGGGGCTCCGTCCCAGTTGGACGTCGAGGTCGACGGGGCTATCGCCGGCGCCGACGTCGCCGTCCTCGAGCTCGCCGCGCTCAAGGGTCTGTTCCAGGACGTCGTCGCCGAGGGAGTGTCCTACGTCAACGCCCCGCTGCTGGCCAGGGACCGCAACATCGAGGTCCGCCTCGTCAAGGACCCGAGTACGGAACGGTTCCGCAACCAGGTCATGCTTCGGGGGACGATGCCCGAAGGCCGCCAGGTGAGCGTGGCGGCCACCCTCTCAGGGACCAAGCAGGTGCCTAAGTTGACCTCGATCAACGGCAATGACCTCGACATCGCTATCTCGCAACACATGGCATTTCACTCGTATGCCGACCGTCCGGGCGTCCTGGGGATCGTCGGGCGGGTGCTCGGCAATGCCGGGGTGAACATCGCCGGGATGCAAATCGGCCGAATGGAGTCCGCCGAGAAAGCGAGCGTCGTGCTCACCCTCGACAGCGAGATCCCGCCCGCGGCGATCACCGCCCTCGAGGAAGAGATCGGCGACACGAGGTTCGCCACGGTCAACCTGTCCGACTGAGGCCGCACCGCCTGACGTGGGTCTGGGTCCGGGTCTGCGGCCGGGTCCGAGGGCTGGACCCACGCCGGCACGCCTTGTGGTTCGCTATATAAGACGCGATTCCCACTTGGCAAGACAGCTCTCCTAGTCTGGCGGGCATGCCCGACGTTGCACCGACGCCCTCTGCTCCCCATTCGCTGAACATCGCCGTCGTCGGTGGAGACGGGATCGGCCCGGAAGTCCTCGCCGAAGGACTCAAGGTGTTGCGGGCGGCCGCCCCGGACCTCTCGGTGACGACCACGGCATACGATCTCGGGGCGAGACGCTGGCACGCGACCGGCGAGACCCTACCCACGTCGGTCCTCGAGGAGATCCGCGGCCACGACGCGATCCTGCTCGGCGCGATCGGCGACCCGACGGTGCCCAGCGGGGTGCTCGAACGGGGGGTCCTGCTGCCGTTGCGCTTCGCCTTGGACCACTACGTCAACCTGCGTCCGGGGCGGCTGTTCCCGGGGACGTCTAGCCCGCTCGACGTGGCGCGGGTTGCACCGCAGGGCATCGACTTCATCGTCGTCCGCGAAGGGACCGAGGGCCCGTACGTCGGCAACGGCGGGGCGTTGCGGGTGGGGACCGCCCAGGAGGTGGCCACCGAGGTGAGCGTCAATACCCGCTTCGGGGTCGAGCGGGTCGTGCGGGACGCGTTCGCGCGCGCCCAACGTCGCCCGCGCAAGCACCTCACTCTCGTGCACAAGCACAACGTCCTGACCTTCGCCGGTCACCTGTGGCGGCGCACCGTGGAGGAGGTGGGCGTGGAGTTCCCCGACGTCGAGACGGCCTATCAGCACGTCGACGCGGCAACGATCTTCTTGGCCACCGACCCGGGACGGTTCGACGTCATCGTCACCGACAATCTCTTCGGCGACATCATCACCGACCTGGCGGCGGCCGTCTGCGGCGGCATCGGCTTGGCCGCGAGCGGCAACATCAACCCGGCTCGGACGACGCCGAGTATGTTCGAGCCGGTTCACGGCTCCGCTCCCGACATCGCCGGTCAGGGCGTGGCCGACCCAACGGCGGCGATCCTCTCGGTCGCGATGCTCCTGGAGCACGTGGGTCGCGAGGACCTGGCCGACAGGGTCCAGGACGCCGCCGCGGCGGATCTGGCTGCTCGGGGCGCGCAGCCCCGCTCGACCGCCCAGATCGGCGATGCGATCGCGACCGCGGTGGCCTGACCGAGAGGCCCTTCCTGGGCGAGCCGCCGACCGGGTTCATGGCAGGACCGCGCCGGCTCCCTGGGGGTCGGGCTTCTCGCGGTGGCAGTTCCGTCCCGGTGTGGGAGGTCGGCCTTGCCAGGTTGGGGCATCAGTGCCACACCGCCTCGCGACGTCATGGGTCGCCCACCCGATCGCCACCGCGGTGCGGCGAATCGCTCGGGGCGAGGTATGCGCGCCAGCGAGGGACCGGAGGTCCCAGCGGCGTGGGCCGGCCCTCGATCAGGGGCCGGTCGACGGTTCGGTGGTGGGGTGCGAGCTCGTCGTCGTGCTCGACGTGGTCGTGTGACTGCTGGTCGTCGTACTGGTCGTCGTGCTGGTCGTCGTGCTGGTCGTCGTGCTGGTCGTCGTGCTCGTCGTGGTGTTCGAGGAGGTTGTCGTCGTGGCCGGCGGCGTCGTCGTCGAGGGCGTGGTGGGGGAGCTCGACGTCGGGCTGGTCGTGCTCGCAGCCGCAGTGGTGGTGGCCACCCGGGCGGTGCTCGTCGGGCTCGCGCTCGACGTCGGGCTGCCGCTCGAGGGCGCCATGGCCGGCGGGATGGTCACGGAGGGTGCCGGCGCGAGGTCGAGGAACGGTGCCGGGTCCACGAACGCGCCGTTGACGAGCACCTCGAAGTGCAGGTGGCAGCCGGTCGAGTATCCGGTGCTCCCGACATACCCGATGATCTGGCCCTGCTTGACCGCAAGGCCCTGGGCCGCGGCAAACGCGCTGAGGTGGTTGTACGACGTCGACAGGCCACCGCCGTGGTCGATGACGACGCGGTTGCCGTAGCCGCCGGCGTAACCGGCGATGGAAACCGTTCCGTCCTTGACCGCTTGCACGGGAACCCCGCAAGCGGCGCTGAGGTCCAGCCCGGTGTGCACCTTCCACACATGCAGGATCGGATGGAACCGGAGCCCGAAGACGCTCGTAACGACACCGTCGACGGGCTTGACGAACCCCGACTGCAGGACCAGTGGGTTCGCGACCGTGGTGATCTGCACGCTCCCGGCATCGGGCAGCAGGTCGAGTTCACCGAGCGTCGCCGGATCCGCGGCCGCGCGGGCCTTACTGCGGTCGGTGAGGACGTCACCGGCCTCGGGCCGAGTGAGGTCGACGGCGGGAGCGGCGGCGGTGTACTGCAGCTCGGCGGCGACGGGGCGGCCTCCGACGGCCAGGAGTGCGACGACGGCCAGGGCCAGCACGCCGGTCCCGGCCACCGGGTGCTCGAAGCGGGGCCCGGACGCGGCATACCGCCCGCGCGGCCCTCTCGACCACCAGCCCGCCACGTGTCTTCCCCTGTCGCTCGCGGCTCACGGCGCGCGATCGCCCTGTGCCACCCCGGTCAGGCTAGGCGAGTTCGCTGTGGGGCGGTTGCGTTTCTGGGCAACGAATGAGGCACAGTGGCTGACGGTCCCGCCGAGTAGGCTCGGGTCCGACGCCGCGACGGGAGAGCTGAAGTGGCGGAAGTGGCTGAAGCGACGGGAGCGGCGGATGAGCACGCAGGCACGATCAACGACCGACCTGACGTATGCCGTCCACCGCCGCCCCGACCCACGCTCCGACGCCGAACGCGCCACGATCCTCGCCGACCCGGGCTTCGGCCTGCACTTCACCGACCACATGGTCACCGCCACGTGGACCCAGGGCCAGGGGTGGCACGACGGGCAGGTCACGGCGTACGGACCGATCACCCTCATGCCGGCGGCCGCCGTGCTGCACTACGCCCAGGAGATCTTCGAGGGGCTCAAGGCCTACCGTCACGAGGACGGGTCGGTGTGGGGGTTCCGGCCGCAGGCCAACGCTGCTCGGCTGGCCCGCAGCGCCCGACGCCTGGCCCTGCCTGAGATGTCCGAGGCCGACTTCGTCGCCTCGCTCGTCGCCCTCGTCCAGGTCGACCAGGCCTGGGTGCCGCCGTTCGGCACCGGCGAGACGAGCCTGTACCTGCGCCCGTTCATGTACGCCTCCGAGGCCTTCCTCGGGGTCCGGCCGGCCCGCACGGTCACCTACTCGGTCATCGCCTCGCCGGCCGGGGCCTACTTCAGTGGCGGGCTCAAGCCGGTGACGCTGTGGGTGTCCACCGACTACGCCCGGGCCGGGGCTGGCGGCACGGGAGCTGCCAAGTGCGGCGGCAACTACGCCTCGAGCCTCGCCGGGCAGCTCGAGGGCATCGAGCACGGGTGCGACCAGGCGGTCTTCCTCGACTCGGCGACCCACACCTACGTCGAGGAACTCGGCGGGATGAACCTCTTCTTCGTCACCAAGGACGGCCGGCTGGTCACCCCGGAGCTCACCGGGACGATCCTCGAGGGGGTCACCCGGGCGTCCATCCTCGAGCTGGCTAAGGAGCTCGGGCTCGACCCCGACGAGCGGCGCGTGTCGATCGAGGAGTGGAAGGACGGCGCGAGGTCCGGCGACATCGTCGAGATCTTCGCGTGCGGGACGGCCGCGGTCGTCACGCCCGTCGGCGAGCTGCGGTGGGACGGCGGCAGCGTCGACCACCGTCGGGACGGCGCCGACGTCGGCGCCGTGACCCAGGCGATCCGCCAGCGGTTGCTCGACATCCAATACGGCCGGGCCGAGGACACCTTCGGCTGGATGACCCGGCTGGTCTGAGGCGCGGCATCCCTCGTCGCGCAGGTATGCCGTGTCCGCGCCGCTGATCGTCGCCTCCGACCTCGACGGCACCCTGCTGCGCTCGGACGGTTCCGTGTCCGCACGGACCCGACGCGCCTTGGCCGACGTCGAGCGCGCCGGGATCGAGGTCGTCTTCGTCACCGCCCGCCCGCCCCGATGGATGGACGAGGTGGCCCACCTCGTCGGAGCGCACGGGATCGCCCTGTGCGGCAACGGCGCCTTCGTCTACGACGTGCGCTCTCGTCGGGTGTTGGCCGACCACGGCATCGACGACGACCTCGTGACCACGCTCGTCACCGAGCTGCGCGACCGGGTGCCCGAGGTGCGTTTCGCGGCGGAACGGCGCACCGGCGCCTACGCCGAGCCGGGGTTCCCCGAGCAACCGCCCCCGGACGCGCGGGCCAGCGAGGTCGCCTTCGGGGCGATCGAGGACCGCGACGAGATCCCTATCGGCAAGCTGCTCGCCATCGCGCCCGGCCTTGTGCCCGAGCAGTTCCTCGCCCTCGTCGACTCGATCGTCGGCGGGCGCGCACACGTCGCGTATTCCGGCGCTCGCGGCCTGGCCGAGATCAACGCCCTCGGGGTGACCAAGGCGGCGGCCCTGGCCGCCTGGGTCGACCGCCTCGGCGCGACCCCGAGCCAGGTCTGGGCCTTCGGCGACATGCCCAACGACCTGCCGATGCTGAGCTGGGCGGGGCGTTCCATCGCCGTGGCCAACGCCCATCCCGAGGTCCTCGCCGAGGTCGACCAGGTATGCCCCGCCAACGACGCCGACGGCGTGGCCCAGACCCTCGAAGCGCTGCTCTCCGAGCTCCTGCCTCGGTGAGCACCCGGCATACTGGCGTTCGCATGTCGAGACGGGCGGTCCGTTCCGCGGTACTGGATGACAGGCTGTATACCGTGCATCCCGCGACCGTGGCGGCCACCGCCGCCGTGATCATTACCTGAGCGCGACGAGCTCTCCCTCGTCGCGCAGACCTCCCGCACCCGGGGGGTCTTTTTGTTGGTCCGGGCACCACCCCCGCCCGGCGACAGCGACAGGGACCGCCCACGGTCGACAGGTGCACACCGACATGGACCGAAAGAGTGCCCGATGCCCGCCAGCCCGACAGACCTGCACGTCTACGACACCACGCTGCGCGACGGCGCCCAGCAGGAGGGACTCAACCTCTCGGTCGCCGACAAGCTTGTCATCGCCCGCCAGATCGACGAATTGGGCGTGGGGTTCATCGAAGGCGGGTGGCCGGGCGCCAACCCCAAGGACACCGAGTTCTTCGCCCGGGCCCGGACCGAGTTGCGGTTGCGCAACGCCACCCTCACGGCGTTCGGTGCGACTCGCCGCGCCGACGGCTCGGCCGCAGAGGACCCCCTCGTCCGCGCGCTCGTCGACTCGCAGGCCCCGGTGATCACGCTGGTGGCCAAGTCGCACGTCCGCCACGTGGAACACGCCCTGCGGACGACGTTGGCCGAAAACCTCGCGATGATCCGCGACACGGTGTCCTTCCTGCGTGGGGAGGGCCGGCGGGTCTTCCTCGACGCGGAGCACTTCTTCGACGGGTATGCCGCCGACCGGGCTTACGCCCTCGAATGCGTCCGCACCGCCGCGGAGGCCGGGGCCGAGGTCATCGCGCTGTGCGACACCAACGGCGGGATGCTGCCGGCCCAGGTTGCCGACGTCGTCCGCGACGTCATCGACGCCTCGGCCGCCCGGGTCGGCATCCACTGCCACAACGACACCGGGTGCGCGGTGGCCAACTCGCTCGCCGCGGTCGCCGCCGGGGCGACGCACGTCCAGGGCACGGTCAACGGATACGGCGAACGCACCGGCAACGCGAACATCCTCACCGTCATCGGCAATCTGCAGATCAAGCAGGGTCTGGAGCTCGTCGCCCCGGAACGCCTGCGCGAGGCCACCCGGATCGCGCACGCGATCAGCGAAGTGACGAACGTGCCGCCCTACAGCCGACAGCCCTACGTCGGGGCGAGTGCGTTCACGCACAAGGCCGGCTTGCACGCGAGCGCACTGCGGGTCGACCCGGACCTCTACCAGCACACCGATCCGGCCTCGGTCGGCAACTCGATGCGCACCCTGGTGTCCGACATGGCCGGTCGCGCCAGCATCGAGCTCAAGGCCGGCGAGCTGGGCGTCGACCTGACGACGGAGCCGACCCTGGTGGCCGGTCTGCTCGCCGAGGTCAAGGACCTCGAGCTCAAGGGTTGGACGTTCGACGCGGCCGACGCGTCGTTCGAGTTGTTGCTACGCAAGCACCTCGGGCGGCAGGTGTCGTACTTCGAGGTCGAGTCGTGGCGGGTCATCACCGATGCCCGGGCCACCGAGGAGGCGACCAGCGAGGCCACCGTGAAGCTGCTCGCCGGCGGGCTGCGGCACGTCGCGACGGGGGAGGGCAACGGTCCGGTCAATGCCCTGGACCACGCCTTGCGCCAGGCCCTCTCGGGCGTCTACCCGGAGTTGGACAGCCTCGAACTCGTCGACTTCAAGGTCCGCATCCTCGAGGCCTCGCACGGCACCGATGCGATCACTCGAGTGCTCATCGAGACCTCCGATGCGACGACGACGTGGCAGACCGTCGGGGTCGCGGCGAACATCGTCGAGGCGTCGTGGCGGGCGCTGGTGGACGGGATCGAGTACGGCCTGGTCCGCCAGCAGATCCCGGTGCGCTGAGCCGGGGTCGCGCATCGCCGCGGGTTTTCGCGTCCCGGACCGGGTCGAGGTGCGTGAAAGCACTCAATGTGTTGCTTCAAGGACCCTGATGTGACACTTCGGCGCCGCTCACGGGGCGGCGTAATCCGCACGCCTCGCCCACGACGCGGGCGCACCGCCTCGGACCGGGCCAAGGATTTCCTCCGACCGCCGTCACGCGCTTCGTAAGAGTACGCGAAGTGTTGTTTCAGGAGGCTTGATCCGACACCTTGGCTCCACTCACGGAGGTGGAAGCCTCAGGCCCGACTCGGGCTCGCCGACGGGGTTGGCGGACACCTCGGGCGCGGCGAACACGGGAGCTTCGGCGAGCAGGGCGTCGCACACCGCCACGAGCCGGGCCCGCAGGTCCTGGCCCACGGCGGCATACCGGCGTTGGGCGGCGACGTACTCGGCCTTGCCCTCGGTGGTCTCCACGGCGATCGGCTCATAACCGAGCCCGCTGAGGTCGTACGGGGAGGCGCGCATGTCGAGCACCCGCAGCGCCAGCGCGAGGCCGAAGCAGTCGGCGACCAGCTCGCTGGGCACCGCGGGGGTCAGGCGCATCGCCCACTTGTACAGGTCCATGGTCGCGTGCAGGCAGCCCGGCTGCTCCACCTCGACCTGCCGCTCGCGGGTCGGCGTCAGGGCGTTGCGGGGGCGCGCGGCGGGGGTGAAGAAGCGGTAGGCGTCGACGTGCGTGCAGCGCAGCGCATGGGACTCGACGACCGCGTCGGTGCCCGCCGCCCCGAGGCGCAGCGGCCAGCGTGGGTGGCGGCGCTCAGCGGCGTCGAGGCGGTACACCATGGCCCACTCGTGCAGCCCGAAGCACCCCAATTGCATCGGCCGGACCGCGGTGTGGCTCAGCAGCTCGCGCACCCGGCGGGCCTCGTCGGCGCGAGCGCGCAGGTATGCCGCCTGGTCCAGTTCGAGCCCGCCGTCCGTCGCGCGGTAGAACGGCCACCCGGCCCGCTCGTCGCCGGCCGCGTCGAGGAGAACGACGGCGGGACCGGGGTGCCATCGACGCAAGGACGCGACCGTGAAGGGGTAGTACGTGAAGAGGAAGTCCTCGACCGGATGCGCCAGGCCCCGGGCGCGCCGCTGTCGGTGCCCGGCGGTCAGGGCGTCGATCCGCCGGGCATGTCGGGCCGCCCGATCGCGCCAGGTCGGCGCGTCCAGACGCAGCCTCGGGGCGCGAGATGCCTGGATCACGGGTGGCAGCGTAGTCGCCCGATTTGCCTCTCGTGCGTGGCCGCTCGCGGTGTCACGATGGCCCGCATGACACGTCGCGGACTGCTCGTCGCCGTCGCCCTGATCGCGTCCCTGGTCGTTCTTGCGCCGACCGCGGATGCGCGCCCGGCACCACCGGAGCACGCCACGGGGTGGTACCTCGCCCTCGGGGACTCGCTTGCGGCCGGGTACCAGCCCGGAGCCGGCGACGACAAGATCGGAGGCTACGTCGGGCACGTACTTGCCGATCTGCAGGCCACTGACCCCAAGACGAAGCTGGTCAATCTCGGCTGTTCCGGGGAAACGTCGGTAACCCTTCTCGCTGGGGGGCGCTGCGCCTACGACGAGGGGTCGCAATTGGCCCAGGCCGTCGAGTTCCTGCACGCCCATCGGCGCACCACCCGGCTCGTGACGATCGACATCGGCGCCAACGACGTCACCGGATGCGTCGCCACCCCGGATCTGCCCAGTTGCGCCGCTGCGACGATCCCGCGAATCGCCGCGAACCTGTCCACCGCGCTGGCCGCCCTGCGTGGGGCCGCCCCGGACGTGACGATCGTCGTGCTCGACTACTACGACCCCTTCCTCGCCGCCTGGCTGATGGGTGGGCCGGGACAGACCCTGGCCCAACAGTCGGTGCTCGCGCTCGGAGCGCTGAATTCGGCCATCGCCGCCGCCGCAGGCGCCCACGGTGCCCGGGTCGCGCTCGTGTCCACCCAGTTCCAGACCACCGCGTGGACTCCCACGGTGACGTGGTCGGGCCGCGAACTGCCGACGAACGTGGCGACGATCTGCACCTGGACGTGGATGTGCGTGCGTGGTGACATCCACGCCAACGACGCCGGGTATGCCGCGATGGCCGCCGCCGTTGCCGCCGCGGGCCCCTGAATGCGGGCCCCTGAATCGTTGACCTCAAACGCGCGCCCGGCGGAGGCTTCGCCGCGGGACCCCGCCTGACCCGAGAGGCGCCGATTGCCGGCGCTAGGGTCGGGGCGTGCGGATCGCGAGGTACACCACCGGCGAGGACCCGGCATACGGAATCGTCGACGGCGAGCCGGGCGGACAGCTCGTCCACCCACTGGCCGGCGACCCCCTCTACATCGGGATCGTCCCGGCCGATCGGCCCCCGCTGCCGTTGGAAGACGTGCGGCTGCTCGCCCCGGTAATCCCGCGCAGCAAGGTCATCGGGATCGGACGCAACTACGCCGACCACGCGGCCGAGTTCGGCAACCCCGTCCCGCCCGAGCCGATGATGTTCCTCGTCCCGAACACCGCGGTCGTCGGGCCGGGGGACCCGGTGGTCCTCCCTCGCGGCAGCGAGACCGTCGACTACGAGGGCGAGCTGGCGATCGTCATCGGCACGATCGCCAAGGGAGTGCGCGAGGATGCGGCGCTCGAGTGTGTCTGGGGGTACACGTGCGCCAACGACGTGTCCGAGCGCACCTGGCAACGCACGGACGGGCAATGGGCCCGGGCGAAGGGCTTCGACACCTCCTGCCCGCTGGGCCCGTGGATCGTCACCGATCTCGACGCCTCGGACCTGTCCCTTGTCACCCGCGTGGACGGCGAGGTGAGACAGGACGGGCGCACGTCAGACCTCGTCCATGGGGTCGCCCGGTTGGTGTCCTTCGCCTCCGAGGCGTTCACCCTGCTGCCCGGTGACGTCATCCTCACCGGGACCCCGGCGGGGGTTGGGCCGGTGCGCCCCGGTCAGCGGGTCTCGGTGACCATCGAAGGCATCGGCACACGCCTCGGCGGGTTATCCGAGGGGATTCACCACCGCCGAGCATCATGGAGCGGTGCCCACCGAGACGAGCGTGTTCACCTGCCGGGTCTGGCGCAACGGCGACGTCGTCACAGAGTCCATCCCGGTGGACCGGGTCTCCGACGAGATGGCCGACCCCGGATCCCTGGTGTGGGTCGACCTGGTCAACCCCTCGGCCATGGACCTGCACCGCCTGGCGGCCGAGGTGGGCCTGGACGCGGGGGCCGTCGAGGATGCCGTAGCACCCCACGAGCGGCCGAAGGTGACCCGACACGAGGGCCACCTGTTCTTCATCGCCTATGCCACCCGGCTGCTGGATCGGCCCGTCGACGCGGACGGCACGCACGGGCGACTTCAGCTGAGTCGCGTGTCGGGGTTCCTGACCGAGTTCGGCCTCATCACGGTGCGCCTCGACGACCGCTTCGACATGGCCGCGGTCACCGACCGGTGGAACGACAACCGGGACCTGCTGCGCAACGGACCTGGTGCGCTCATGCACGGCCTGCTCGACGTCATCGTCGACGGTCACTTCGAGACCATCCAGGCGCTTGACGACGGCATCGAGGAGCTCGAGGACGAACTGTTCGCCGAGCGCCGCACCGGCTCGGTGTTCCAGCGGCACGTCTACGGACTGCGCAAGGACCTCGTCGCCCTGCGTCGGGTCGTTCTGCCGATGCGCGAGGTCGTCAACGGGTTGCTGCGCCATCGCAAGGGCGGCGACGAGCTCGACGCGCTCTACGACGACCTGTACGACCACGTTCTGCGCGCGTCGGAGTGGACCGAGTCGCTGCGCGACATGGTCACCTCGGTCTTCGAGACGAATCTCTCGCTCCAGGACGCCCGACTCAACGTCGTCATGAAGAAGCTCGCCGGATGGGCGGCGATCATCGCCGTGCCCACGGCGATCACCGGGTGGTTCGGACAGAACGTTCCCTACCCAGGGTTCAGCGAGCCGTGGGGGGTGCTGCTGAGCGCGGGCTCGATCGTCGGGCTCTCCGTGCTGCTCTACGCGCTCATGCGGGTGCGCGACTGGATCTGAGCGCGACCGGCCCGGTCATCGACGGGACGGCGGTGGGACACTGAGGCCCATGACGGACCAGGACTTACCCAAGCAGCAGGAGTTCTTCGAGAAGTGCGCGGCGCTGATCCGCCGCTACCACGGCTGGACGATCAGCGGCGACCCGGGGGACATGAGCGAGCCGTGCCTCATCGTGTCCCACCACGGGTTCGGCACGATGACCGACCCGGGCGTGTATGCCGTGTTCGCTTCGTTGGGGTGGATCGACCGGAAGCTGCCGGTGACGATCATGATGCACGACCTCAACTGGAAGATGAAGATGGGCAAGCAGATGGAGCAGATCGGCGGTCAGCCGGCCAGTCGACAGGCATTCTCCGACGCCGTCGCCCGCGGCCACCACGTGTCCGTCGCGCCGGGCGGGGACTACGACACGGGGAAGGCGTGGAAGGACCGCAACACCGTCGACTTCCACGGCCGCAGCGGGTTCGCGAAGATGGCGATGTCCGAGGGCACGCCGATCGTGCCCATCGTCACTGCCGGGGCCGCCGAGGGAGCCTTCGTCGTGACGAACGGGGCGAAGATCGCCCGGACGTTGCGGCTCAACAAGATCCCCGGGTTCAAGACCTTACCGATTTCGGTCTCGGTGCCCTGGGGCGTAACGGTGGGCGGTCCGCCGCCCTACGTGCCGCTGCCGGTGCGCATGCAGAGCCGGGTCTTGCCGAAGATGACCCCCGAGCCGGAGGAGTCGGCCGCCGACTACGGCCGTCGCGTCCAAGACACCATGCAGGCGGCCATGGACGAGCTCGTCGCCGCGCGAGGCCCGCTGCTGGGATACCCGGCCAAGCGGGGCTGACTCGGCGGTCAGGGACGGATCGAGGCTCGGCGTAGCCGGCCGACCCCGTCGATCCGCACTAGGCTGACGCCACCATGGACGATCAGCAGAGCGCTCCGGTGCGCGTGCGGGTGGCCCCGTCGCCGACGGGTGACCCGCACGTCGGCACGGCATACATGTCGTTGTTCAACCTCGCGTTCGCGCGCCAACACGGCGGGCGGTTTGTCCTGCGCATCGAGGACACCGACCAGGCCCGCCAGCGCCACGGCAGCGAGGCGCAGATCTTCTCGACCCTGCACTGGCTCGGCCTGTCCTGGGACGAGGGTCCCGACGTCGGCGGGCCGCACGGTCCCTACCGCCAGTCCGAACGCCTCGGCACCTACCGGCCCTACGTCGAGCGATTGCTCAAGGACGGACACGCCTACCACTGCTGGTGCTCTCCGGAACGGCTCGCGCAGATGCGCGAGGCGCAGCAGAAGGCCAAGCAACCCACCGGCTACGACCGGCTCTGCCTCGGCAAGACCCGCGAGCAGCGCGCCAAGCTGCCAGGGTTCACCGAGGCCCCGGTCGTGCGGATGCTCGTCCCCGACGACGTCCCGCTGTCCTTCGTCGACCTCATCCGCGGCACGGTGCACGCCCCACGCCCGGACGACCAGGTCATCCTCAAGGCCGATGGGTTCCCCACCTACCATCTCGCGGTCGTCGTCGACGACCACGAGATGGGGATCACCCACGTCGTGCGTGGCGAAGAGTGGATCTCCTCGACGCCCAAGCACCTGTTGCTGCACGACTGGCTGGGACTGACCGTGCCGGCATACGCGCACATGCCGCTGCTGCGCAACCCCGACAAGTCCAAGATCAGCAAGCGGAACAACCCGGCCGCCCGTCTGGGGTGGTTCCGCGAGCAGGGGTACCTGCCCGAGGCCATCGTCAACTTCCTCGCCCTGCTGGCCTATCCGCCGGCGCACGGAGATCACGGCGAGGACGTCGAGGTGTTCACCCTCGATCAATTCGCGGCCGACTTCGACTGGGCCAAGGTCAACCCGGTGGGGCCGATCTTCAACCTCGACAAGCTCGGGTGGCTCAACGGGATCTACATCCGGGCGCTGCCAGTGCGCGAGCTCGCCTCCCGACTGCTGCCCTACCTCGAGGCCGACGGCGTGTTGTCGGCCAACCCGTCGCTCGGCGAACTCGGTCGACTGACGGAGGTCACCGAACTCATCCAGACCCGGATTGCCCGGCTCGCGGAGGCGGCCCCGCTGGTCGCGCCGTTCTTTCAGGCCGACGACCAGATCGCGATCGCTGCTGACGCCCGGCACCAACTCGACGCCCACGCGCCGCGGGTGCTCGATGCCGCACTGCACGCGTTGGCCGATCTCGACGATCACGGCGACGGCGTGCTCGGGACCGCCGGCGGGTGGACCGCCGAGCGTATCGAGGCTGCCCTGCGCGCGGCCCTCGTCGACGGTTTGGGGCTCAAGGCGAAGCTCGCCTTCGGGCCGTTGCGCACCGCGGTGTCCGGCCAACTGGTCTCGCCGCCGCTGTTCGAGTCGATGCAGATCCTCGGCAAGACCTCGACGCTGGTCCGGCTGCGGGCCTTGCGCGACTCGCTCTGACTCGCGCGCTGGACCGCGGCCCAGGCGGCGTCGCGCGCGGGTAAACCGGGTGAAGTAGGTCGGTCGGTTTGAGAAACTGACCGGATGCACCTGGGCGCCTACCGATCCGTCCTGGCCGTGCCGGGCGTTCGTGGCGTCCTCGGTTTCGGCCTGCTCGTGCGTGTCCCGATGTTCGCCGCGTGGGTCGCGCTGACCCTGCACATCATCGTCACCCTCGGGCGCAGCTACGGCGAGGCGGGGCTGGTCTCGGCCGCGTTCACCGTGGCCGTCGCGATCTCGGCGCCGTGGCGTGGACGGATGCTCGATCGGGTCGGCTTGCGCCGCACGGTCGCGCCGTCGATCGTCGTCCAGGCGCTCGCCTGGTCGGTGATCCCCTTCCTGCCGTATGCCGCGCTGCTGCCACTCGTGCTCGTCTCCGGGCTCTTCGTCGTGCCGACGTTCTCGCTGCTACGCCAGGCGTTGATCCACGCCCTCCCGAAGGATCGCCGACGCGCCGGCCTGTCGCTGGATTCGGCCCTCACCGAGGTCTCGTTCATGATCGGCCCCGCTCTCGGGGTGTGGGCCGCCACCGCCTGGGACACCCGGTGGGTGTTGGTCGGCCTGCAACTGGCCAGCGTGGCCGGCGCGGCGGCCCTGCTCGTCGCCGACCCACCGCTGCGCGGCGACGAGCAGAGCGACCCCGCAGTCCCCGATCGGGACGGACCGGCATACCGTGCGGGACGTCTGGGCTGGGTCACCCTCGCGGTGCTCGCCGTGCTCGGGGCCGGCACCGCGGCGTCGGTCGTGCTCGCCGGCACCGACGTCGCCATCGTCGCGGCGCTGCGGGCTATGGACGAACAGTCCGCGATCGGGTGGGTCATGGCCGTGTGGGGCGCCGGTTCGATGCTCGGTGGCCTGGTCTACGGGGTGTGGCATCGGGCGATCTCGGTGTTCTGGCTGCTTGGGGGACTGGCTGCGACGACGGCGCTCGTGGGGGTGGCCCCGTCTCTGCCGCTGCTTTCGGCGCTGCTGTTCGGGTGCGGCATCCTGTGTGCTCCGACGATCACCGCGACGCTCGACCACCTCTCCCGCCTGGTCCATGAACGCTCGCGAGGGGAGGCGATGGGTTGGCACGGCTCGGCCATGACGACCGGGCAGGCCATCGGTGCCCCGATGGCCGGCTTCGCCATCGACCGCGGGGGCTGGCAGTGGGGTTTCGTCACGGTGTCGACCCTCGGATTGGCCATAGCCGCCGTCGGCGCCGCGGGATTGCGATGGCGATCGCGAGGCGGTCGGCCGATTGCGCTGCCTTCGGGATAGAACCGCCGGGCCCGACTCGGCTGGTACCCTTGGTGCCGACCAGCCGGGTCCGAGCGGGCGACCGACCGGGTCTGGCGTGCAAAGAGAAGCCTTGCTTCCACCCGCGTCGACCGTCGCCTTCACCGGCTCAGGTCGCCGGGTCGGGTCCGACCAGGGAGTCCGGTATGCCGGGCGCCCACCGCTGGCGCGCAGCCGGCGGGGTCTCGCGTGCTCGGCTGCGGCCGAATGCGTCGGACTCGACACCGAGGCTCCTCGCGCACCGAGCGGCGAGGGGCCTTCTCTCGTCGCAGGGTCGACGCCGCGACGACGAAGGAGCACCACATCACCGAACCCCGCATCAACGAGCGCATTCGGGTCCCCGAGGTGCGCTTGGTCGGGCCCAACGGCGAGCAGGTCGGCATCGTGCGCGTCGAGGACGCGCTGCGTCTGGCCGCCGAGGCCGACCTCGACCTCGTCGAGGTCGCACCGACGGCCAGGCCGCCAGTCGCCAAGCTCATGGACTTCGGCAAGTTCAAGTACGAGCAAGCCATGAAGGCTCGCGAGGCCCGCAAGAACCAGGTCAACACGGTCATCAAGGAGATCAAGCTCCGCCCCAAGATCGACCCCCACGACTACGGCACCAAGAAGGGCCACGTGGAGCGGTTCCTCAGGGCCGGGGACAAGGTCAAGGTGACGATCATGTTCCGCGGGCGGGAGCAGTCCCGACCGGAGCTGGGCTTCCGGCTGTTGCAGCGCCTCGCCGAGGACGTCATCGAACTCGGCTACGTCGAGTCCGCTCCCAAGCAGGACGGGCGCAACATGATCATGGTCCTCGGGCCGACGAAGAAGAAGTCCGAGGCCAAGGCCGAGGCGCGTCGGGCGAGGGAGACCGTTGCCCGCAGCGACGAGGGGGCCGGCACCTCGACCGCCGCCGTCGCGACCGGACCCCTGCCGGGGTCGGACGCCACGGCCACCAACCCGGCGACGGCACCGGCCAGCCCAGCCCCTGCCGCGGCAGCGGCGAGCCCGGCCGCTG
>APMI01002653.1_pt1 | contig 18407 bp, 18 predicted proteins | sample 667938 | NCBI WGS metagenome assembly APMI01 (sample SAMN01084076, study PRJNA167559) | wastewater metagenome | biome: Wastewater | place: Denmark: Ejby Moelle, Odense | collected 2011-11-28 | reverse complement strand
ATGCCAGGAAGCGCCGCAGCGTCTCCCGCCAGCCGGGCGAGCGCAGGCGGTTCGCCATGGTCGAGAAACAGGCTGCCGTTGATTGGCGCGCGCGCGCCGATCCAGCGCAGCAGGCCCGCGTGATCGGCATGCGCCGAATAGGTGTCGAGTGACACGACGGTGGCGCGCACCCGGACGTCTGCGCCCGATATCCGTACCAGTTGCGCGCCATCCTGGAGCACCGCGCCCAAGGTACCGCGCGCCTGATAGCCGACAAACAGGACCGTCGATTCCGCGCGCGGCAGGTTGCGCAGCAAATGATAGCGGACACGGCCGCCGGTGCACATGCCGGACCCGGCGAGGATGATCGCGCCGGAGATCCGGTTCAGCGCCTTCGATTGCTCGATGCTGCGCACAAAGCGGATCTTGGGATGATCGAACGGCGAAGGGCCATGCCGCTGTACGTTGTCGAAGCGGCGATAGGCCTGGGTTACCTTGTCGGCGAGTGGCGCGTCGATATACACCGATACCGGCTCGACCTCGCCGGCATCGAACAACGCGACAAGGTCCTCGATCACGATCTGCGTCCGCTCAAGCGCGAAGGTGGGGATGATCAGATTGCCGCCACGCGCGAGCGCGGTTTTCACGGCATGGGCGAGTTCATCGCGCCGGCGCTCGGGCGTCGGCACCTCGCGGTCGCGGTCGCCATAAGTCGATTCGCAAATGACATGATCCCAACCGCCTTCCGGTGCAGGCGGTTCGGCGCCATGGGTCGCGCCGTCCCCGATATCGCCTGAGAACAGCAAGGATTGACCGTCGAGGTACAGTTCGACCGAGGCAGCGCCAAGAATATGGTGTGCATCCCACAGCCGCAGCCCGACCCCCTGCAAGGGCTCGATCCATTTACCGGCGCGCACCGTGTCGAGCCGGCCGATCAGCCGCGCCACATCCTGCGTGTCATAGAGCGGCTCGAACGGCTTGCGTCCCGCGCGGTCCGGTCGATCATTGCGCCGTTTCGCGTCCGCGGCCTGCAGTTTGGCAGCGTCGTTGAGCATCGGCCCAAGCAGCTGCCGATTGGGCGGGAGGCAGATAACCGGTGCGGTGAGGCCGCGCTGGACCAGTGAGGGAAGCCGGCCCGCGTGATCGAGATGCGCATGCGTCAGGATCACCAGATCAAGGCTGTGCGGGTCGAAGGGTAGGGGCTGGAAATTGAGTGCCTCGAGCGTTCGCGACCCCTGGAACAGGCCGCAATCGATCAACACCCGATGCCGCGCGCCGCGCAATTCCATGCACGAGCCGGTGACCGCGCCCGCGGCGCCGTGAAAGATAAGGTCGATCGACATGGGAACGATATCTCCGCTGATCTCGTCCATCGAGATGCAGCGGCAAGGGCGCCCGCTTGAATCCGTATTGTCCCGTAGCGCTGATCGCGGGTTGAGCGCTTGTACCCGCTGCCAGTGTGTCGAGGCGACCTCATGTCCCGTCTTCGACTAAGTACATCCCCTCATGGCGGTTCGGCGCCGCTTGATGGATGAAGGGCGGGTCAACAGAGAGCTGGAAAGAGCGGATCGTGACCGAAGCAAAAGCCCCCATTCGCCATCTCGTCGTATGCGCCAGCCCCGCGCCGAGCGGGTTCGGGCACGCCGTGGTCGACGCTTATGTCGATTCCGTCCGCCAGGCCGGCCAGGAGACGATCGTGCGCGACCTCTATGCCATTGGCTTCGATCCGGTGCTCCAGGCCGACGAGCGGCCCGATGCGCCGCAATGGACGCCCGCGGCCGACGTCGCGGTCGAACTCGAATATGTGCGCCAGGCCGATATTCTCGTCCTGGTCTATCCGATCTGGTACGGCCTGCCGCCAGCGATCCTCAAGGGCTATGTCGATCGCGTGCTCGGCGCGAATTATTCGTTCCACCGCTTTCGCAACGAGGCGGGGCAGCCGCCGCTTGTCGGCAAGCCGCTCCTGTCGTTCAGCACCTCGGGGACGCCGCTGGCATGGCTTCATGAGCGCAGCCAGGTGCTGGCCTTGCGCGAAATCTTCGATGTCTATCTGTGGCGGGGCTTTGGCATGAAGCAGAGCCGGCACGTCATGCTCGACGAGGTTGTTGCCAACATGGCCGCGGTCGATGCCGCCGAAAAATTGCAGCGGGTCCGGCAGACCGCGGCGGAGACCTGTGCGACGCTCGCTGGTGAACGGCCGACAGCGACGGGTTTCGAAGCCTGAGCAATGCCCCGGCTGGCGATCCGATGGTCGCCCGCTCGCATATCGAGTAAGCACGCGCACGCGTGATCGCCTCTCAGAGACGGAAAGCATCCCATGTCCCGGCCACTTGGCGAAGCCGATCTCTCGGGTGATGGCAAGAAGCGCGGCCGGCGACGTGATCGCCTGTTCGAGCGACATCCGTGGTTGCGCCATCCGCTGAGCTCACTCGGGCCTGGCCTCATCACCGGCGTCGCGGACGACGATCCCAGCGGTATCGCCACTTACTCGCAGGCCGGCGCGGCATTCGGGTTCGGTCTGCTCTGGACCATGCCGCTCGCTTATCCGCTGATGTCGGCGGTGCAGGAACTGACCGCGCGCCTTGGCCGGGTCACCGGGATGGGCCTTGCCGCCAATATCCGGCGTGTGTTTCCGCCTTCCGTCCTGCGGACGCTGGTCCTGCTGCTCCTCCTGGCCAATATCTTCAACATCGCCGCCGACATTGCCGCGATGGGCGAGGCGGCCGAGCTCGTCCTCGGCTTTGACCGCCATATCATGACCGTTTTCTTCGTTACGGCAACGCTCCTCCTCCAGGTGCTCGTACCGTACCATAAATATGTCTTCTATCTGAAATGGCTGACATTTTCGCTGTTGGCCTATGTCGCGGTGCTGTTCGTCGTGCATGTTGATTGGGGCATGACGGTGCGGCAGACACTGCTGCCGCATTTCAGCGTCGACGGCACCACCGCGATGATGGTCGTCGGCATCTTCGGAACGACGATCAGCCCCTATCTCTTCTTCTGGCAGGCCTCCGAGGAGGTTGAGGACATGAATGGGCGCCCGGCGCTGGTCGATGCTCCCGGTGAGGCACCGGCCGAGCTGGCCCGGATCCGGTGGGATACGTGGAGCGGCATGCTCTATTCGGACGCTACATCCTATTTCATCATCCTTGCGACCGCGGTCACCCTGCACCCTGCCGGCATCACCCAGATCGATACCGCCGCACAGGCGGCAAGCGCGCTTCGGCCGCTTGCCGGGCCGTTCGCTGAAACCGTCTTTGCGCTTGGCATTCTTGGCGTCGGGATGATCGGCGTGCCGGTCCTCGCAGGTTCGGGTGGATATGCTTTGTGCGAGGCGATGGGCTGGACCTGGGGGCTGGAACGCCGCGCAGGCGATGCGCGCGCCTTTTATGGCGTGATCGCGATCAGCGTCCTCCTCGCGCTCATTTTCCAATATCTTCCGATCAGCCCGATGCGCGCATTGGTCTGGAGTGCGGTTGCCAATGGGATGGTTGCGGTACCGCTGCTCGTCGCATTGGTCGTGCTGGTGACCCGCAAATCGGTCATGGGCAAATTCATTCCTTCGCGGACGCTCGTCTGGCTGACCATTCTTGCCGCTGTCGTCATGGGGATCGCCTCGATCGCGACGATCGTCGATGCGGTGCCCTGGAAGGCCATCGTCACATGGAAGCAATGACGACCTGGCGCGCCTTGCTGAAACGGTAAGCGCAAGCGTGAGAAAGCGGCGGCTATGCTGCCAGCGTCTGCTCCACGGTCCAGAACTTGCTCGCGTCGATCAATTGCTCATAACCGCGCTCGGCACGCCGCAGCAATTTCCTCTGGCGCTTACGATGCCGATGCCGTTTTTCGTCGGGCCCCGGCAGGCGTTTCAAGATCCGACGTTCAAGCTCGAGGTCGTTAAGCTCGCCAAGGCTGTCCTGCAGCACGCTTAGCGCCGCGATGAATTTTTCATGGCGCCGCGCCGCTTCCCCGGTAGGGATCAGCGAGACGAAAAAGTCGGACGCATAACGCAGCTTTTTGACGGTTATTCGAACGCTGTGGCGCTGCTTCGGGCCAAGCGCCGCCAGCCCCTTGCCACGACGCTTGAGCCGTTTGCGCAGCCTTTGCAGCACATCGGTTGCAAACGACATCACGCCTTCTACCGGATTACCCGACACCGCCGGTCGGGTCCGCCAGGCGCCAATCGCAAGCCACTCGGAGAGGTCGAGCATCATGCCTCTAGCGCGCGATGAGGCGAGGTCGGTCCGCAGCACAACCATCGCCTGTTCCCGGGCTGCCCCGAGCCGATGGCGGGTGTTTTCATCCGCGCGCGGCATAAGCGCATCGAAATTGCGCACCTCGCCAAGCCTGCCGGTGAGCCAGCGCAGGTCGGTCTCGAGCGCCATGGCTTGCGGATCATCAGCAAACAATGACCTCGACAGCCAGAACGCGGTGCGCAGGCGCCGCAATGCGACCCGTGCCTGGTGCACTGCTTCGACATTGCCGCTCTCGATGAGCAAGGTCTCGTTGATCCGAAACTGGCGCAGGCACGAATGGGCAATGGTAGCAAATGCCTCACGCGCGCTTTCAGTACGATCGAGCAAAATCCGCTCGGCATGGGCCGGCGCAGTCATCGTCTCGTCGAGCAGGCGGTAGCCGCGCTGGGACTTCGACAGCACGGCAATGCGGACGGGTACCCGATCAGCTATCTCACGCGCGACATCGAAGAGAATCTTCGCCGATCCCTCGCACAGCTCAAGCTCGATCTCGCGCAATGGCGCGACCTGATCGCCTGCGCTGATCTCGCCATTGTCGATCGCCCATTCGATCTTGCCGTCGGCGCGCTCGATCAGCCCATGGGTGCGGCGAAAATCGGTGGCGATGCGCGGTTCGAGCCGGTTGACGCCGATCGCGCGCAAGGCGGGGCCGAATGGCCCGATTGTCGCATCAAGGACCGGGCGATCACTCTCGACCGACCGCGTCCATTCGGTGCGGGTGAACAGTCCCGATGCCGGCTCCCTTGCGCCCTTGATCGTTTGCGCCCGCGCGCCATGCTCGCGCCTGATCCGCAATGAGCAACCTGCGCGTCGCACATCTGCGTCCCGGGTGTCGAAATAGGTCGTGACAAGACGATCCGTCTTGCCGCGTGCGCCAATGACATCCGCGGCACTGAAATGCCCGGCACCGGGATCTACCTCGAGCTTCAGTTCGACCTCACGCACACCCGGCGTCGATGGTTTTGGCCGGGTGCGAGCGGCACGCTGGTCGGAGCGCAAATGTGCGGGTGCTGATCGGCCTGGCATGAGGGTCAATGGCTCATGAATACCGGCAATGCCGCGTTCGAAAGAACATGCCTCGTCGTTCCGCCGAACGCAGCTTCGACCCGGCGGCTATGTCCATAAGCGCCCATGATCAGCAGATTGGCGTCGACCGCCTCGCAGATGTTGAGGATTCCCGCGCCGGCATCGTGGATGTCGGCATGCCTCACCTCCGCGGTAATGCCATGCTGCCAGAGGCGCGCGCCCAGCGCCGCACCGCCGCATATGCTGCTCCCAGGGGGGCGTCCGAAGGTGACGATGCGCACGGTGCCGGCGCGCTTCAGGAGCGGCAAGGCGTCGTTGACGGCGCGCGCCGCTTCGCGTGAGCCGTTCCACGCGATAACCACGCGATCGAGCGCGACCGGCATCGCCAGCGCCGGTGGAATGAATAGCGCCGGCGCACTTGCGCGCAGCAGCAAGGCGTCAGCGAGCCGCATGCCATGCCGATCGAGCCGGTCGGGCCGCGACACCAGCGTGAGATCTGCGAGCCGCGCGCGGAGCGGTGCTATGTCTTCCGCCTGGTCGGCCGGAATGCGGGTCCAGTCCCCCGATGCGCCATATTGCAGGAGCTTGGCCTTGAATGCCCGCTCTCCCACGTCAGCCGCCTGATCCTCACGAAACTCGAGATGCCGCATGACATCGGCTTCAGCTTCAGCGCCGATCGCGAAACATTCCGCGACTGACGGGATGGCCGGGGCGATGAGGCACAGCGCGTTGATGCGAGCCTGGAACCGCGAGGCGAGATAGGCGGCAACGCTAAGCGCCGAGCTGTTCGCCTGTTCGCTTGGCTCGATGACGAGGATGTCCTTCAATGCCATCATGATCTCCCTAACCGATCGCTCGCGGTCAGTGTGAAAACAGGACCGGTATCGGCGCGCCCTCGACAAGGTCGCGCGTGACGCCGCCCAGTACGACTTCCTCGAAGCGCGAATGCGCGAAAGCGCCGATGGCGAGCAGCTGCGCCTGTTGTTGATCGACGAACCGCAACAGGAGGTCACTTGTCGCGTCTTCGCCGGTGAGGGCATGCTGTGTCGGTGTATGGCCCAGCCGGCGGAGATGCTCGCTGATTGGATCCAATGCACTCGGCGAGCCGCTTGGCGAGACCGATACGATATCGATGCGCGCACGGCTCTCGAGCAGCGGCAATGCGTCGTTGAGGACGCGCGCCGCCTCTCGCGATCCGTTCCAGCCGACGACGATGTGGTCGAACCGGTCAGCGACCCCGCGCGGCGGAATGGTGAGGACGGGCCGCCCTGAGAAAAGCGCCAGATCTTCCACCACCCGGCTCCGGAATTTCCGGTTCCCATAAGCGCTAGGCGGTCCGACCAGCGTGACGTCGCCGACACGCGCCCGCGCCGAGAGCATCTTGCCGAGTTCGGCAATTTCTCCCTCGTAGCAGCAAATGTGAACCGGCCGGCCAATGGTGGCGAACTGGCCGGCGAGCGCGGTCTTCTTGTCCTTGGCATAGCGCGCAAATTCGTTGGTGAGGGGATAGCCGCTCGCCGAGGCCAGCGAAAACTCGAGCGTGCTGACCGGCGCCGCCAATGCGATCGTCAGCTCTGCGCCTCGCGCATGAGCGAATTGCTCCGCCTGGGTCACAAAATTGGTGTCGGTCGATCCCAGATCAACGACAGCCAGTATGTCGGCAACCATGACCGCCCTCCCGAGCGTAGAAGCGCTCGCTTTGCTGTTGACCCGAAATGACAGGAGGAAGGGCAAGCGCGCTATACGGAATAATGCGTGGTTGCCGAGGCGTGCCGAGCGTGGAAAAACACGCGCCGATCGTCGGCATTAATGCGCGACCTCGCCGCAAGCAGCGGGCCGCGGGAGACGATGAGATGCCGCAATTGACCAGCTTCTCGCCTCGGGCGCACGGCACGCCGGATTTTCTCGCACTTGGTGCGCTCCCCAGAGTCAGAACGCTACACGCCTGCGCCCGACTCGTCGGTGCCCGGATCGAAACGCACGACATTGAAGGCAACCCTGCGATCGCGGGCCTGGTCAACGCCGCGGGCCTCGTCTTCGTCTTTCGCTATGGCGTGATAGTGACCATCGGCGCTGCGGAGGACGCGATCGCGCCACTCGCGGCGGCGTTGCAGCGCCATGTCGCCGATCCGACGACGATGAATGAACACGAAGCGGTCGGCATCGATCACGCTCCGGGGGAGGGCGACACGATCGCTGCGGGGGGACATATCCGGCTCGCCGATCTTGGACGCGAGCGACTGACGCTTGTTGCAATCGTGCTTGCGCGCAGTGTTGCCCTCGCGCGCGATGAATTCCAGCTGTGGGAGGCATTTGACCGGATCGCGCCGCTGGTGACCGACCTTCAGGAAAACGGTCGCGCGCGGCTTCCGATCCGTTCGGCGATGCGCCTGGTCGGCAATGTCCTCGCGGCGCGGCATCGCATCATCGGAACCGCACAGGTCGATGAGCGCCCGGACCTATTGTGGGATCACCCCGAACTCGACCGGCTCTACACCCGGCTCGAAGCGGAATATGAGCTCCGAGAACGCGCTGACGTCGTTCAGCGAAAGCTCGACGCTTTGGGCGGCTTTACCGAAGCGCTGCTCGATATCGTCCAGGACAAAAGGGCGTTTCGCGTCGAGATTGCCGTGATCGCATTGATCACCTTCGAGGTTGCGCTCTCGCTGCTGAACCTCATCGCCCGGTGAAGCGCGAGATTGAGCCGTTTCGGCCGGAACGACTGCCCCTGCCGGTGCGACCGACCTCTGGTATCCTCCCGCCAAACGCTTACGCGTCCGCTTCGGCGGCTTTTGCTGCCTATTCCTGGGCGAACTTGGCGTGGATCATTTTGCCGCTCGAAAACTGGCACCGCCCGATCCCACCTCCCGCCATCCCAGCCGCGGGCTCGGTGAGGGTGAAACGGCAGCGCATCCGCTCGCCGTTCGGCTTCACGAGATTGGCGAGGGCTCGCGGCGTATAGATCATGGTCGTCGAAAGACCGAGGCCCCAGCCATCCCAGCCACGCCAGTGGCTTCTGCCTTCCCAGCCCTGCCAGAGCGGCGTCAGCCGGTCGAGCTTGGTGTGGTGATCAGCCTGGAAGTATGGCCCCTCATAGACGTCGCCATTGGATAGGGTCGCGGTCATCGTGCCGCGCATCCAGCCCTCGGCATGCCAGGAAAAACTGGCCTCGACGGCGGCGGGCTTTGAAGGGCTCAGCCCACTCGTGGTCGTTGCGCATCCGGTTGCAAGCAAGCCCAGTCCGGCGATTGACAAGACCCTGGCGAGACTATGCTGCACGTCGATACCTCCGGCTTGCGAATAATGACGCGTACGATGAACGTGACCTCGAAACACGAAAATCAGGATAATTACGGACTAGGGCGCAAACACGGGATACGAATTTCGGCGGTTCCTCACATGCCCGGCAAAGCAGGTGCCGATGAGTAGATTTACGGACAGCAACCATTTTGCGGGCGGGTCATATTGGTTCGAACGGATCAACCGCAGGGTATGCGCTATGACCACCGATATATTCGGAGCTTCAGGAGCCGATAGATCGCTTGATCGAGCAAAGAGATGGTTCTTCGGCATCGGCGCCGCGATCGCGATGCTGGGATTTATCGCCTCGGCCAATCTCATGCTGGCCGCGCTCGCGGCAGTCTATATCGTGGCAGCCGCGATGTTCGCAGGCGGTCTGCTCATGTTCCTCCATGGATTTGCAATAAGGCACTGGAACTGGGCTATTTTGTGGATTCTTTGTGGTTTGCTCTATGCTGCCGCCGCCGTCATCATTCTCTATTACCCCGTTCGTGCGGCAAACTATCTAGCGCTTGGGTTCGCTGTGCTCTTTGCCGCGGTCGGTCTCATGCGCATGATCGCGGCCCTCGCGCGGCGACGCCATGGATGGGGCTGGCTCCTTGTGTCGGGCGTGTTCAGCATTGCCGCGGCTTTTTTCATTGGCGCAGGCTGGCCCAGCGACTCAATCTGGGTGCTCGGGGTCATTGTAGCCGTCGACCTCTTGATCCAGGGATCGATGCTGATGCTGATCAGCCTGACGCTACGGCGCCCCGCGTTCATTTGAGTGCAGACGCTGATCTTTCGCGCCGGTCATCACGCGGTGTTGCGGTGCAGGTGGCGGTGATGCCGGGCCAGCAAGCCCCGCTTTTTTGTCCCGGACCAAGCTCGTTACTCGGGCAATGCGGCTTTCCAGCCAGAGCCTGCCTGCGTGAGCAGCGAGATGATCTCCTCGTCGCGGGTCTTGCCGAAATTCCCATAGTGCGGCGCCTGATGGCGATGGTGCAGGGCGGGCGGGTGGATACCGGCGCCCTTGTCACGCATCACCTTTCGCTCGATCAGATCGAAAAAGCCTATGACCTGTTCACCAATCAGCACGACGGCGTCTTGAAGGTTGCGATCAGGCCGTAGCAAAGCGTGCGGCACGAGGGCAGTCCCGCTCGACGTCCAATATCGCACAATGGGGCGCGCGCCCAATGCGCTGGAAGCGGGCATATCCGGTCCGTTTGACCTGCGCTGTGCGTGACATGGTAAGCGGACCAACGTCGCGATCGTCCAGCGCGAAATCTCGCAGCCAGGGTTGAGGGCCAAGCCTCGCCGCGACCGTTAGTCAGCCGGCCTCGCTGACAAGCCGTGCGTGATCAAGGATGATCACCTCCCGGCGCGATGGCAGATCAACCGTGCCTTCGTTCTTCAACCGGGTAAACTGGCGGCTCACGGTCTCGACCGTCAGTCCCAGCACATCGGCAACCTGCTGGCGTGAAAAGGGCAGTGTGATGTGCCGGTGCGCTGCTTCGTCGCCGGATGTACAATGCCGGGGGCCGAGCCGCTCTGACATTTCGATGAGGAGGCAGGCGATCTTCTCGGATGCCGATTTGCGGCCCAACAGCATCATCCAGCGCCGCGTGCGATCGAGCTCGTTGAGCGTATGCTCGAGCAATTTGTGCTCGAGCGCAGGATGGTCGCGTGTGAAGGCATCGAAGTCGCGGCGATTGAACACGCAGACCCGCGCATCAGTCAGCGCGGTCACTTCGTGGCTTGCAGTGGCGGCGAACGGGCGACCGATGAAGTCCGACGGATAGACCAGACCGAAAATCTGTTCACGCCCGTCCCGCGTGCCGGAGGAAAGCTTGAGCATGCCCTCGATGACATTGGCGACGCGGACCGAATCCTCGCCCTCCCAGATCAAGGATTCCCCGGCGGACAGCTGCTGACGGCGCCCGATGGCGTTGAGTGTCTCGATTTCGCTGGCGTCCAGTGCAGCGCAAATCGAACGATTCCGGATCGCGCATAGGTCGCAGCTAGACATGCGATAAGGCTATCAGTCCGAAAGGGTTGGGGCAATAAATTCTCCCCGTTTTCGCGCTATCCGCCGCGCGACATTGGGGCTGCGCCGCTGGCCTGCGGTGGAAATTTACAGATCCGCGATGAGGGAGACGAATCGCGATCTTCGCGACGAGAATGTTTGGCCGGGGCAGGAAGGCGATTTCCGCTGCGATAATTGATCGGGATCAATGGAGCAGTCGGGCGAATCGCATAAGTCCACTCATCATGTGGACCTATTATCCCGAGCTGCTGGCAACCCCCGTGCCGCGCTATACCAGCTTTCCGACGGCGGCCGAATTTGCCGAAATCTCCGCATATGATGCGAAGCAAGCGCTGGCCGACGTTGCTGTGGACGCACCGGTCTCGCTCTATCTTCACATCCCTTATTGCCACGAAATCTGCTGGTATTGCGGGTGCAACACCGGCGCGGCGAACCGCACGGGACGTGTGGCCGCCTATCTTGAGCGGCTGATCGAGGAAGCCAGGGCGGTCGCGCAGCAATTGGGCGGGCGCGGTCGGGTGGGCCGGATCGCGTTCGGCGGTGGCAGTCCCAACGCACTGGCGCCCGGGCAATTTGCCGCGCTGCTGGGCGAGGTGCGTGCCCTATTCGACTGCTCGGAGGCGATCGTCTCGGTCGAGCTCGACCCACGCCAGTTCGGGCCGGGCTGGGATGAGACACTGACAAGCGCTGGCGTGACCCGCGCCAGCCTTGGCGTGCAGACCTTCTCGCCCGACTTGCAACGCGCGATCGGTCGCATTCAGCCGGTGGCGATGATCGCCGACGTTACCGCGCGGCTGCGTGCGGCGGGGGTCAATTCGATCAGCTTCGACCTGATGTACGGTCTACCAGCGCAGGATGTGGCGCACTTGCGCGAGACGATCGACATAGCACTCGGCATGCACCCCGATCGGCTGGCGGTTTTCGGCTATGCGCATGTCCCGCATCTTATCCCTCGCCAGCGTCGCATCGATGCGTACGCGTTGGCGGGGCCCGAAGCACGTTTCCGACAGGCAGAAGCGGCGCACCTCATGCTGAAAGAGGCGGACTGGCAGTCGATCGGATTCGATCATTTCGCCCGCAGCGATGACGATCTCGCGCTGGCCGCCCGCTCCGGCACGCTCCGGCGCAATTTTCAGGGTTTCACCGATGACGATGCCGAGGTGTTGGTCGGGCTTGGAGCATCCGCGATCAGTATGTTTCCCGGACTGCTGGCTCAGAACGAGAAGAACGCGGGTCGCTATCAGTTGCGCATCGCACGCGGCGGGCTGGCGGCGGCGCGGGGTATCCGGCGGAGTCCGGTCGACCAGCGGCGTGGCGTTGCGATCGAGCAATTGCTGTGCCGCGGTAGTGCCGATCTGACGGGGCTGCCCGATCTGGCGACGATCCGCGAACGACTGGCGCCGTTTGCCGCGCGCGGGCTCGTCACATGGATGGGGACGCGGCTCAATCTGGCGCCGACCGCAACGCCTTATGCCCGCGCTATCGTCGCGACGATCGATCCCTATCGCCACCATAGCGCGGTGAGGTTCAGCAGTGCGATATAGCGGCGGCACGATCGCGCTGGTGATCGCCGGCGCGGGGGCTTTGGCGGCGGCCCCGCTGCAGGCCGCCGCGCCGCCGGGGGTCGTGATTGGCATCTGCGGTCAGCCGGGCATCGAGATCAGGCTTCCGCTCGCACCGCGACAATCGCCGGTGCGCGACGATGGCGCATGCGGTTGCCATGCCTGCAACACGCGCACCCGCGCGACCTGCTGCGATGAAGACGTATCCTCCTGAAACTCGCACGAGAAGCGGCGTGACGCCGCGCGGCCAGGCAGTGCCCGCCCGGCGTTGCCGAACATGTCCGGTGCGCAATACGTCCTTATGTTCGGTGCTCGACGATCGCGATCTTGCAGGACTCGACGCCACCCGGTCACGGCAGGTGATCCCCGCGGGAGCGCGGATCGATCATTATGGCGACGCGTGCGGGAATATCGTGTCGGGCGCGCTCAAGCTCTCGGTTCATGCGCGTGACGGGCGCGAGCAGATCGTCGGCCTTGTGTTCGCCGGCGATTTCTTCGGCGCGCCCTTTGCGCGGGACGAGGGGGTGATCGCGACCGCGCTGGCCGAGACCGAATTATGCTCTTTTTCACGGGACGCGCTGGCGGAGGCGCTCCATGTGCGGCCAAAATTACGCCGATTGCTGCTGAAGCGTGCGATCAACGCGCTCGGCGAGGCCCGCGACCGTCTTGGCATGCTCGGTCACGCCAGCGCGCGGGAGCGGGTGGCGGCCTTCATCCTCGATCTCGCCGCGCGTGCGGATGACCTGACGGTGCGCATTCCGATGCGGCGCAGCGACGTCGCCAATTTCCTCGGCCTCACCTCCGAAACCATCAGCCGCGAACTCGCCCGACTGCGGGCAGAGGGCGCGATCATTCTGGTCGGCGCGCGCGACTGCACCGTGGTGGATTACGCGCGGCTCACAGCAATCGCCAGGCGCTGACGAATTTTGATCTAGATCAATGTTTGAGCCGTCAACCGGGCGCATTTGGCCATGTCGGATGCGCGTACGGGGGGCGCCCGGCACATTCTTGAGCCCCTGCAGGACGTGCAACCGGCCCCCAGCCGGCCGCACATCCTGCGCAATGAGGTGAAGCGAATGGCAAATGATATCAGTGCACCCGCGGGGTGGCTGTTTCTTTCGCTGCTGGCGGTATTCGCCGCGGTGACCGCAGTCGATAGCGGCTTTGCGGTGCATATGGCGATCGCCGCCGCCGCGGCATTCTTCGTCGCGGTGCGTGGGCTGGGCGCGAAGCCGAAAGAGGGGATGGGGCCGCGCGTCTCGCCGGCGACCGCAGGTCAATATTATGACGACGTGATCCGCTGGGGCGTGATCGCCACCGTCTTCTGGGGCATCGTCGGCTTTCTCGTCGGTGTGTTCATCGCTGCCGAACTGACCTTTCCGCAGCTCAACCTTGGCGAATATGTCAATTTCGGGCGTATCCGGCCGCTGCATACCTCGGCGGTGATCTTCGCCTTCGGGGGCAATGCGCTGATCGCGACGAGCTTCTACGTCGTCCAGCGCACCTGCCGCGTGCGCTTGTTCTGGCCCAATCTCGCGAACTTCGTGTTCTGGGGCTATCAGCTGTTCATCGTGCTGGCCGCGACCGGCTATGTCATGGGCATTACCGAGGCGCGCGAATATGCCGAGCCTGAATGGTATGTCGACATCTGGCTGACGATCGTCTGGGTGGCCTATCTCGTCGTGTTCGGCGGCACGGTGATCCGCCGCTCGGAACCGCATATCTATGTCGCCAACTGGTTCTACCTCAGTTTCATCATCACCATCGCGATGCTGCACATCGTCAACAATCTGTCGATGCCGGTCAGCATCGTCGGATCGAAATCCTATTCAGCCTTCTCCGGGGTGCAGGATGCGCTGACGCAATGGTGGTACGGGCACAATGCGGTGGCGTTCTTCCTTACCGTGCCGTTCCTGGCGATGATGTATTACTTCGTGCCGAAGCAGGCGGAGCGACCAATCTACAGCTATCGCCTGTCGATTGTGCACTTCTGGTCGTTGATCTTCCTCTACATCTGGGCAGGGCCTCACCACCTCCATTATACCGCGCTCCCTGATTGGGCGCAGACCCTGGGCATGGTCTTTTCGGTCGTGCTGTGGATGCCGAGCTGGGGCGGCATGATCAACGGGCTGATGACCCTGAACGGTGCGTGGGACAAGATCCGCACCGATCCGATCATCCGCATGATGGTCTTCGCGCTCGCCTTCTACGGCATGGCGACCTTCGAAGGGCCGATGATGTCGATCAAGAGCGTCAACTCGCTCAGCCACTATACCAACTGGACGATCGGTCACGTCCATTCCGGGGCGTTGGGCTGGAATGGCATGATCACCTTCGCGGCAGTCTATTATCTCGCGCCGCGCCTGTGGGGACGTGAGCGGCTCTATTCGCTGCGCATGGTCAACTGGCACTTCTGGTGCGCGACTTTGGGCATCGTCCTCTACGCCTCGTCAATGTGGGTCGCGGGGATCATGCAGGGGCTGATGTGGCGCGAATATGGGGACGACGGCTATCTGGTCTATTCGTTCGCCGAGGTCGTAGCCGCACTCCACCCGCTCTATCTGATCCGTACCCTGGGCGGCGTACTGTTCCTGACCGGTGGTTTCATCATGGTCTGGAACGTGTGGATGACGATCCGCGGCCGCATTCGCGAGGAGGCGCCGATGACCACCGCCGCCTTCGATCCCGCGCGCGATCGTCCGCTCGTTCCCGCCGAAGCTCGCTAAGGAGGAGCCGCAACATGGCTACCTGGGCCAATCGCCACAAGAAGATCGAACGCAACGTCACGTTGCTGGGCGCGCTCTCGCTGGTCGTGGTTGCGATCGGCGGGATCGTCGAGATCGCGCCTTTGTTCTGGATCGAATCCACCGTCAAACATGTCGAGGGGGTGCGCCCCTATACCCCGCTCGAGCTCGCCGGGCGCAACATCTACATCCGCGAGGGGTGTTACGGTTGCCACAGCCAGATGATCCGCCCGTTCCGCGACGAGGTGGAGCGCTACGGCCATTACAGCCTCGCTGCCGAAAGCATGTACGATCACCCGTTCCAATGGGGGTCGGAGCGCACCGGGCCCGATCTGGCGCGCGTCGGCGGGCGCTATTCGGACGAATGGCACGTCCAGCACCTCAAGGACCCGCAGTCTGTGGTGCCTGAATCGATCATGCCGAAATACGCCTTCCTCGCGACGCGCAATCTCGACACGAGCCGGTTGGGCGCGGATCTTGCCGCGCTGCGCCGGGTCGGCGTGCCTTATACCGACGAAGATATCGCCAAGGCGGACGAAGATGCCCGTACCCAGGGGTATGGCGAGGGCGACACCGCCGGGCTCGCCAAACGCTATCCCAAGGTGCAGGCGCGCGATTTCGACGGCGACCCGGAACGGATCACCGAGATGGATGCCTTGGTCGCCTATCTTCAGGGGCTCGGCGTGCAGGTCGACTTCAAGTCGGCCAGCGCGCGGGAGGCAGCGAAATGAGCTACGACAGCATGCGCCATCTCGCCGACAGCTGGGGGCTGGTGATCATGGTCGGCGTGTTCGCCGTGCTGATCGGCTGGGCCTTCCTGCCGCGAAACCGCGAGGCGAACCGCCACGCCGCCACTAGCATCTTCGACGAGGCCGACAATGGCTGACAACAAACGCATCGATGCCGCAACCGGCACCAGCACCGTCGGCCACGAATGGGACGGGATCGAGGAACTCGATACGCCGATGCCGCGATGGTGGCTGTTCGGATTATACGCCTCGATCGTCTTCGCGATCGGCTATTGCATCGTCTACCCCGCCTGGCCGCTGATCCACGGTGCGACCCCGGGCATCTGGGGCTGGACGAGCCACGGCGAACTGGCGCGCGAGACTGCCAGGGAAAATGCCCGGCGCGCGCCGATCCTCGCCGCGCTCGCGAAAACGCCGATCGAGCAGCTTCCCGCCAACCCCAAGCTTATGGCGGCGGCTACCGAAGGCGGGCGTTCGGCCTTCAAGGTCTATTGCGTACAATGTCATGGCGCGGGCGCGGCGGGGGGCAAGGGCTATCCCAACCTCAACGACGACGACTGGCTGTGGGGCGGCGACCTCAAGACGATCCAGCAGACGATCATTCACGGCGTCCGCCAGCCCGGCGATGATGCGACGCGCATGTCGCAGATGCCGGCCTTCGGGCGCGACGGTATCCTCAATTCGGGCGAGGTGCAGGATCTCGTCTCCTATGTCCGCTATGTCTCGCACCAAGAGACAGCGAGTGCGTCGGCCGCGCGTGGCAAGGCGCTGTTCGCCAACAATTGCGCGGTCTGCCACGGTCCCGAGGCCAAGGGCAATCGTACCGTCGGGGCGCCCAACCTCACGGATGCGATCTGGCTCTATGGCGGTGATCGCGACACGCTGACTCAGACCATCAACAATGCGCGTTACGGCATTATGCCCGCCTGGGGGCAAAGGCTTGATCCGGTGACAATCAAGATGCTGGCGACCTATGTCCACTCGCTGGGCGGCGGCGAGGCTGATCCGGCACCGGCACCCGCGCAAGCAGCGGCGCAGGCAGGCAGCAATGCCGGTCGCTGACCTCGCGCCCGAGCCCAAACCGCGGTTGTTCGAGGCGCGGCGCAAGGTCTTCCCGCGCCGCGTCCATGGCACGTTCCGCCGCCTAAAATGGGCGATCATGGCGGTAACCCTGGCGATCTATTACGTCACGCCGTGGCTGCGCTGGGATCGCGGCGCCTATGCCCCTGATCAGGCGGTCCTGATCGATCTCGCGCATCGCCGTTTCTACATGTTCTCGATCGAGATCTGGCCGAACGAATTCTATTATGTCGTCGGCCTGCTCGTCATGGCGGCGGTGGGGCTGTTCCTGGTCACTTCCGCCGTCGGGCGCGCCTGGTGCGGCTATGCTTGCCCGCAGACGGTGTGGACCGACCTGTTCGTCCATGTCGAACGTGCGATCGAGGGCGATCGCAATGCGCAGATCCGGCTCGATCGCGCGTCCTGGGGGATTGAGAAGATCGCTAAGCGCGGCAGCAAATTCGCCATCTGGTTGCTGATCGCCATCGCGACCGGTGGCGCATGGATCTTCTATTTCGCCGATGCGCCGACGCTGGCGCGCGAATTCGTCACCGGCACCGCGCCGTTCGTCGCTTATTCGACTGTCGCGATCCTTGCCGCGACGACCTTCACGCTCGGCGGGCTGCTGCGCGAACAGGTGTGCATCTACATGTGCCCCTGGCCGCGCATTCAGTCGGCGATGATGGACGAGAAGTCGCTCGCCGTCACCTACAAGGACTGGCGCGGCGAACCGCGCACCCATGGGCTGAAGCGCGCCCAGGCGCATGAGGCGGAAGCCGCGCCTTTGCTTGTCCGCTTGGCGGAGGGCGAGAAGGTCGGGGATTGCATCGACTGCAACGCCTGCGTCGCGGTCTGCCCGACGGGGATCGATATCCGCGAAGGGCCGCAGATCGGCTGCATCACCTGCGGCCTGTGCATCGATGCATGCGACGAGATCATGGCCAAGGTCGATCGCGCGCCGCGCCTGATCGGCTATACCACCGAAGCCGATATGAAGCGCGCCCGCGCCGGCGAGGTGCCGGTTCCGCCGCTCAAGCGGCTGCTGCGCGTGCGCACGATTGTCTATTTCCTGATCTGGGCGGGCATCGGCTGCGGCATGCTGTTCGCGCTCGGTACGCGCACGCATATCGGGGTGAATGTGCTCCAGACGCGCAACCCTTTGTGGGTGCGGCTGTCCGACGGGACGATCCGCAACACTTATACGATCAAGTTGCGCAACATGGAGGGGCGCCCACGCGTCTTCGCGGTCTCGCTGTCAGGCATCGATGCAAAGATGTGGACCGAGGGCGGATCGCGTGAGACTGCGGGCAGAAAAGTGACGATCACCGTACCGGCGGATCGCGTCGCCAAGGCGCAGGTGTTCGTGATCGCGCCGGCTGAAGGGCCGCAACGCAGCGACTTGCTGTTCATCGCCACCGCGCAGGACGATCCGAAAACGATCGCGAGCGACGGCAGCTATTTCGAACGACCGGAGGGCAATCGATGACGCGTCGCTTCACCGGCTGGCATATGGCCGCGATCCTTATCGGCTTTTTCGGGGTGGTGATTGCGGTCAACGTGACGATGGCGTTCTTCGCCTCCAGCACCTTCGGCGGCGTGGTGGTGGAAAACAGCTATGTCGCGAGCCAGCATTACGATCGCTGGCTCGCCGAGGCGCGCGCACAGGACAAGGCCGGGGGGCGTGCGGTACCGGCGCGGGCGGCCGGGGG
>APMI01009196.1_pt1 | contig 18416 bp, 19 predicted proteins | sample 667938 | NCBI WGS metagenome assembly APMI01 (sample SAMN01084076, study PRJNA167559) | wastewater metagenome | biome: Wastewater | place: Denmark: Ejby Moelle, Odense | collected 2011-11-28 | reverse complement strand
GCCGCCCGCCCGGCCTTCGCGCTGTCGCGCACCGATGCCGTCTTCGCCTCCGGCTACCGGGAACCGGACGGAAGCTTCGGCATTGCCGTGCTTGCGGAAGACGGAACGATCATCGACCGCACACCGCTGCCGGCCCGCAGCCACGGCATGGCCTTTTCGCCCGCCACGAACCACCTCGTCGCCTTCGCCCGCCGTCCCGGCATTTTCGCGCTGGTGATCGACCGCTCCGGCAAAGCCGCGCCCGTCACCATCGCCGCCGCCGAAGACCGGCATTTCTTCGGCCACGGCTGCTTTTCGCCGGACGGAAGGATCCTCTACGCCAGCGAGAACGATTTCGACGCCAACAGGGGCGTCATCGGCCTCTACGACGCCCGCGACGGCTACCGCCGCATCGGCGAATATTCGACCTCCGGCATCGGCACGCACGATCTTTCCGTCAGCGACGATGGCAGTCTGCTGATCGCCGCCAATGGCGGCATCGAGACCCACCCGGATTTCGGCCGCACCAAGCTGAACCTCGACCATATGGAACCCTCGCTCGCCCTGATCGACGCGGCGACCGGCATGCTTGTCGAGCGGCATGCGCTGCCGGAAAAGCTGCGCCAGCTCTCCACCCGCCATGTCGATCTCGACGAGAAGGGCCGCATCTGGTTCGCCTGCCAGTATGAAGGCCCCCGCAACGACCTGCCGCCGCTCGTCGGCCATTTCGGCAAGGGCGAGGACCTCACCTTCCTCTCGCTGCCCGAAGAGACGACCATCGGCCTTGCCAACTATGTCGGCGCCATCGCCGTGAACCGCCGCGAAGGCCTCGTCGGCCTCACCTCGCCGAACGGCGGACGCTTCGTCATGCTGGATGCGCGAACCGGCCGTGTCCTCAAGGAGGAAACCGTCGCGGACGCCGCCGGCATCGCTGCCGCGCCAAACGGCTTTGCTGTCTCCTCCTATGACGGCCGCTTTGCCGGCCGACGCGAAGACGTCGCCTGGGACCAGCACATCGCGGGCCTCAGACCTCGCTGATTTTCGCCTCTGGACGACGGGCCGCCGCGCGCTATCTCCCCGGCATGAGCAACAGGCCCCTCGTCTATCTCGCCTTCATCATCCTCGTTCTCGGCGGCGGCCTGCTGATCGGCGCCAGCAACATGCCCGGCGACTGGTATCAATCGCTGGCAAAGCCCTCGTTCAACCCGCCAAACTGGGTCTTCGCACCGGTCTGGAGCCTCCTCTACGTCATCATCGGCGTGGTCGGCGCCCGCACATGGCTCACCCTGCGCCGCTCCATGGCGATGCGGCTGTGGTTCGCCCAGCTCGTCTTCAACTTCGCCTGGTCGCCGGTCTTCTTCGGCCTGAAGGACCCCGCTTCCGCGCTGATCGTCATCCTCGCCCTCCTCGTCTGCGTGGCGGGCTTCATCGCCGCTTCCTGGCGGCAGGACCGGACGGCGGCGCTGCTCTTCCTGCCCTATCTCGCCTGGGTCGCCTTCGCGACCGCGCTCAACGCGGCGATTATCGCCCTGAACTGACGGGGACGCTTGCAGTGCAGCATGCGCCGTGCAAACCTCCGCCCATATCGGGCAGGCAACACGGGCACATCATGACAGGCATTCCCTCGGCGGACTTCGCCGGCCGCATCGCAAGGAGCTTCGAGCGGCAGGCCGCCATGCGGCTCATCGGCGCGGAACTGACCCGCATCGAGCACGGCACGGTGGAGATCGAGCTGCCCTTCGACGACAAGCTGACGCAGCAGCACGGCTTCCTCCATGCCGGCATCATCTCCGCCGCGCTGGATACGGCCTGCGGCTATGCCGCCTATTCCGTCATCGATGCGGATGCCTCGATCCTCACCATCGAGTTCAAGGTGAACCTCATGTCGCCGGGGCGCGGCGAGCGCTTCCTGTTCCGCGGCGAGGTCACCAAGCCCGGCAGCAACATCATCGTCGCAGACGGGCGCGGCTATGCCATCTCCGACGGCCCCGCCAAGCTCATCGCATCCATGACCGGCACGATGATGGTCGTGCGCGGCCGCGAGGACATCGCCGAATGAGCTTTACCCTCAAGACCGTCGCAGACAAGCGCATCCTCTATGTCATGGCCGCCGATGCCGAATACGGCCCGCATCTGAAAGCCCGCATCGCGCCCTTCATGACGGGCGTCGGCCCGGTCGAGGCCGCCGTGCAACTCACGCTCGCCCTCTGCCATCTGGAAGCGGGAGGGAACCTTCCCGACTATGTCGTCTCGCTCGGCTCGGCCGGCTCCGCCACGCTGGAGCAGACCTCCGTCTATCAGGCAACGTCCGTCTCCTATCGCGATATGGACGCCTCGCGACTTGGCTTCACCAAAGGCGCAACACCCTTCCTCGATCTGCCCGCGGAGGTCTCCCTGCCCTTCACCATCCCCGGCATTCCCACCGCGCGGCTTTCGACGGGCGCCAACATCGTCTCCGGCGCGGCCTATACCGATATCGACGCCGACATGGTGGAGATGGAAACCTATGCGGAACTGCGCGCCTGCCAGGCCTTCAACGTGGCGCTCATCGGCCTTCGCGGCATTTCCGACGGCAAGGCCGAACTCACCCATATCGGCGACTGGACGGAATACCTTTCCGTGATCGACGAAAAGCTCGCCGCCGCCGTCGATCTCCTGGAGGCGGCCATCGCCAGCGGGACCGTGGTTCGCAACGGCTGAAAATCCGGCTTTCCCCCGTTGCACGCCGCGCGGATATTCTTTAAAGGCTCGCCATGACCCAGACAGCTCATCCCGACAGCGTTCTCATCATCGATTTCGGCAGCCAGGTGACCCAGCTCATCGGGCGGCGCGTGCGCGAAGCAGGCGTCTATTGCGAGATCATCCCCTTCCAGTCGGCGGAAGAAGCCTTCCACCGCATGAAGCCGAAGGCGATCATCTTCTCCGGCGGCCCCGCGTCCGTTCTCGACCAGGGCAGCCCCCGCGCACCGCAGATCGTCTTCGATTCCGGCCTGCCGATCCTCGGCATCTGCTACGGCCAGCAGACGCTCGCCACCCAGCTCGGCGGCACCGTCGAGGGCGGCCATGCCCGCGAATTCGGCCGCGCCGATGTGGAAATCCTGAAAGAAAGCCCGCTCTTCGAAGGCTTCTGGGACGTGGGCAACAAATACCCGGTCTGGATGAGCCATGGCGACCGCGTCACCGTCGCGCCCGAAGGCTTCGAGATTATCGGCGTTTCGGAAAACGCCCCCTTCGCCATCTGCGTCAACGAGGCGAAGCGCTACTACACGACCATGTTCCACCCGGAGGTGGTGCACACGCCGGACGGCGCCAAGCTGCTCTCCAACTTCGTGCACAAGATCGCCGGCATCAAGGGCGACTGGTCGATGTCCGCCTACCGCGCCCGCGCCGTGGAAGCCATCCGCGAGCAGGTCGGCGACAAGCGCGTCATCTGCGCCCTTTCGGGCGGCGTCGACAGTTCCGTCGCGGCCCTCCTCATCCATGAGGCCGTCGGCGCGCAGCTCACCTGCATCCTCGTCGACCACGGCCTGATGCGCAAGAACGAGGCGGCCGACGTCGTCGCCATGTTCCGCGAGCACTACAACCTGCATCTCATCCATGTCGACGCCGTCGACCGCTTCGTCGGCGAGCTGGAAGGCGTTTCCGACCCGGAGACCAAGCGCAAGATCATCGGCCGTCTGTTCATCGAGGTGTTCGAGGAAGAGGCCGGCAAGCTCGGCGGCGCGGAATTCCTCGCCCAGGGCACGCTTTATCCGGACGTCATCGAAAGCGTCTCCTTCACCGGCGGCCCCTCGGTCACGATCAAGTCGCACCACAATGTCGGCGGCCTGCCCGAGCGCATGAACATGAAGCTCGTTGAGCCGCTGCGCGAACTCTTCAAGGATGAGGTGCGCGTGCTCGGCCGCGAACTCGGCCTGCCCGACTCGTTCATCGGCCGCCACCCCTTCCCGGGTCCGGGTCTTGCCATCCGCTGCCCGGGCGGCATCACCCGCGACAAGCTGGAGATCCTGCGCGAAGCCGACGCCATTTATCTCGACGAGATCCGCAAGGCGGGCCTCTATGACAAGATCTGGCAGGCCTTCGCCGTGCTGCTGCCCGTCCAGACCGTCGGCGTCATGGGCGACGGCCGCACCTACGAATTCGTCTGTGCGCTGCGCGCCGTCACCTCCGTCGACGGCATGACGGCGGATTTCTACCACTACGACATGAACTTCCTCGGCCGCGCCGCCACCCGCATCATCAACGAAGTCCGCGGCATCAACCGCGTCGTCTATGATGTGACGTCGAAGCCGCCGGGCACGATCGAGTGGGAGTGAGCGTGTAACGCTCCCCATGAAGCAATCCCGAAAGCCCCGGTGTTCGCACCGGGGCTTTTGCTTTTCCGGCGAAGGTTAGGACCGATCGGCATGGGCTGAATGCCGGTCGGTCCTAGAACCCGAACGATTGCTGCGCCGGTTCCGGCGGAGCGAAGGAAATGCCCTCCAGCGCCAGCATCTTCAGCTTGGAGGACGAACCGCCGGGAGCCGAAAAACCGCCGACCTTGCCGCCGGCGGCAAGAACGCGGTGGCAGGGGATGATGAGGGCGACGGGATTCTTCGCCATGGCCTGCCCCACTTCACGGGCCATTTCCGGGCCGGCGCCGAGGTCGCGGGCGAGCGTGCCATAGGTGGTCGTCTCGCCCCAATGCAGGCGGCGCGCCGCATCGTAGACCGAGAGGAAGAAATCGCTCTGGCCGGCAAGGTCGAGCGGGATATCGGTGAAATCGGCTTCCTCGCCCGCGAAATAGCGTTGCGCGGCGGCGACGGCCCTTGCGACGGCAGGCGGCGGGTCAGCCGCTTCCGCCTCCGGCAGGTGGCGCAGCAGCAGGCGGCGCGTGGTGGCGGCGTCCTCGCCGGGAAGCTGGAAGCGCACGACGCCCGCCGCCGTCCAGGCGATGCCGCAGGGGCCGCCCGCGGTGTCGAAGATCAGATAGTGGGTCTTGCCGGTCATGGTCGGCTCCTGTTCCCGTTTCGTCACAAGATCGGGCTTTGCCCGTCCGCTTTCAACCCGTTTCTTGCCGGGGCTTGCGCCATGGGCGGCCAATTCGCATAAACGCGGCAAACCACTTGAGGAGAAGCGACGTGGAACGTTCCGAGATCATCATCAGCGGCGATACGGCAGGCAGCGAATGGCGCGTGCCGGTCTTCCGCTTCAAGGGCAGCGACAAGGCCGCGCCCTCGGTCTATATCCAGGCGGCGCTGCATGCCAACGAACTGCCCGGCACGGCGCTCCTTCATTTCCTGCTCGAACGGCTGCGCAAGGCGGATGCCGAGGGCGCGATCCGCGGCGACATCACCGTCGTGCCGCAGGCCAATTCCATCGGCCTCTCCCAGTATCATTTTGGCGAGATGGGCGGCCGGTTCGACCTTGCCTCGCGCACCAATTTCAACCGCGATTTCCCGCTGATCGCGCTTGCCGAGCGGGAAACGCTGCTGGAAAACCTCGACCGCCGCAGCGCCGCCGACCAGTTGAAGCGCTCGCTGCTGCACATGGCGCTCGGCGCGGATCTCATGCTGGACCTGCACTGCGACGACGAATCCCTGCAATATGCCTATATCGACGAGGCCTTCTGGCCGGAGGCCGCAGACCTTGCGGGCGAACTCGACATGGAGGCCGTGTTCCTCTCGGACGGCGAAAGCACCGCCTTCGAGGAGGCCGTCGGCCATGCCTTCAAGCATCAGGGCGGCGGGAAACTAAAGAGCGTGCCGGGCCGCCTTGCCGTCACCGTCGAGCTGCGCGGCCGGCGCGACGTCTATCCCGACATGGCAAGGCGGGATGCGGACGGTCTCTGGGCCTTCCTCGCCGGCCGCGGCGTCGTTTCCGACCCGGCGCACAAGGCGAAGGCCTATGCCGGCCCCGCCGTGCCGCTCGACAATATCGAGATGGTGAAGGCGCCCGCGCCGGGCACCGTGCTGTTCCACCGCGATATCGGCGAGACCGTGAAGACCGGCGATCTTCTGGCGACCCTCATCACCCGCCCGGGCGAGCCGGACGGCACGATCGAGGTCAAGGCCGGCCATGACGGACTGATCGCCACCCGCGCCTCCGCCCGCTATGCGCGGCGCGGCGAGGACCTGATGAAGCTCGCCTGCCACGAGGCGACGCGCAAGGATCGCAAGCCCGGCACGCTGGAAGATTAAAATCTTTCGCGAGGGGGACTATCCTCCCCCTCGCATTCGTATCATCCAGAGCAATATATAAAGGCAGCGAAAGCATTTGCCGCCTTGGGATGGTCCGCACGCATCATGTTTGAGACGCTCTCCGCCTACTGGCCGCATATCCTCGTCGCCCTGTCGATTATCCTCGGCGTGCCGGCCGCCATCCACGCGACCATGACGAAGGAAGAGGTGCGGGCCGCCATCGGCTGGGTCGGCGTCATCGTGCTGTCGCCGGTCGTCGGCCCGCTCATCTATGCCGTCGGCGGCGTGAACCGCATCCGCCGCAAGACGCTGAACCTCAGCCGCGAGGGGCTGCTGGCCGCCGGCTGGCACCACATGGAAGAATACGACGTCTCCAACGAGCATGTGCAGGTGGCCTATGGCGGGGCGCTCGCCGCCATGCAGCGCCTCGGCGATGCCGTCGGCCGCTGCAAGCTTACCTCCGGCAACCGCATCGCGCTGCTTTCGACCGGCGACGAGGCCTATGCCGCCATGCTCGCCGCCATAGACGCCGCCGAACGCTCCATCCTCATGGAAACCTATATCTTCGACCGCGACGGCGCGGGCGAGCGCTTCGTGGCGGCGCTTTCGGCCGCCGTCGCGCGCGGCGTGGCGGTGCGGGTGCTGATCGATGCGGTGGGCGCGCGCTATTCCATTCCGTCCATCGTCTCGGAACTGAAAAAGGCGGACGTGCCGGTCGATGTCTTCAACGGCAATATCGTCATGGGCCTGCGCCTGCCCTATGCGAACCTGCGCACCCACCGCAAGATTCTCATCGTTGACGGCAGCGTCGCCTTTACCGGCGGCCTCAATATCCGCGCCGGCTTCTGCACGGAGTTTTCCGGCGAGGCGGCGGCGCTCGACACCCATTTCCGCCTCACCGGCCCCGTCGTCAGCGACCTTTTCCGCATCGCTTACGAGGACTGGCGCTTTTCCGGCGGCGACGACCTCTCGGGCGAGGCCTGGCAGATCGCCCCGCCGCCGGACGCACCCGACAGCGGCATGCTCGCCCGCGTCGTGCCCTCCGGGCCGGACAAGAGCCTGGAAACCAACCACCGCATGCTGATGGGCGCGGTCTCCGTCGCCAAGCAGCATATCCGTATCATGTCGCCCTATTTCCTGCCGGACCGCGAGCTGATCAGCGCCATCGTCACCGCTGCGCGGCGCGGGGTGGAGATCGATATCGTCGTGCCCTCCGCCAACAACCTGAAGCTCGTCGACCTCGCCATGACCGCGCAGTTCGACCAGCTCCTGAAATATGGCTGCCGCATCTGGCGCGCCTCGGGGGCCTTCAACCACTCCAAGCTTACGGTCGTCGACGGCGCATGGTCCTATGTCGGCTCGTCGAACATCGATCCGCGCTCGCTGCGGCTGAATTTCGAGGTGGATATCGAGGTGGTGGACCCGGATTTCGCCGACCTCATCGGCAACCGCATCGACGCCGCGCTTTCGCAGGCGGAGGAAGTGAAGCTCGAAGACCTCCAGGCGCGGCCCTTCGCCCAGCGCCTCGTCGAGCGCGTCACATGGCTTGGCTCACCCTATCTGTAGCGCGCGCGGAAGCGACCTTGAGGTTGATATGCGCCTTGATCGGCAGATGATCGGAGGCGATGCGGGCGAGCGGCGAATCGTGCACCTCTACGGAGGTGACGAGATCGTGCGGATGGCCGAGCGCCCGGTCGAGCGCCAGAACCGGAAAACGGGACGGGAAGCTCGGCACCGCGCCGGAGGCCGGGTCGAAGGTCGGCTGCAGGCGCGAGAGCGAGGAACGGCGGCCGACGCGCCATTCGTTGAGGTCGCCGACGAGCAGGGTCGGCATGTTCTCTTCCTCCGCGACGGAGGCGAGGATCGCCATCGCCTGCTGCTCGCGCGAGCGCTTCAGCAGGCCGAAATGCGCGGCGACGAGCCGTAACTTGCCGAGCGGCAGGGCGAGTTAGCCGCGCGGCTCCACGCCCGGCAGCTTGAGCTGCCGCACGCCGCCGACGGCGCCCTTGCGGATCAGGATCATGTTGCCGTGCCAGCCGTGGCCGGTGGAGGAGAGCGCGGTGATGGGCACCGGCACGAGACCGCAATCGCGCTCCAGCACATCGAGATTGAGCAGGCCGGAACGTTCGCCGAAGCGTTTGTCCGCCTCCTGGATGGCGATAATGTCGGCGTCGATCTCCGCGATCACGCTTGCCGTGCGCTCGGGATCGAAGCGCCGGTCGACGCCCACGCATTTGTGCACGTTATAGGACGCGATGACGGTGTCGCCCGGGCGATTGTTCTCCGGCGGCCGGTGGCCGCGGCGGTTGCGGATGGCCGTCAGCAGCGCGGCCGACATGACCTTGTCGTTCAGCTTCCTGTCCACTGGCCCTTCCTTCGTGGCACCGCCCATCATATGGGCGCTTTGCCACGATCGGCAACCACCGGCCGCCAAGAAAGGTTCCGCAAACGCATCAGGGAAGAGGGCTGACCTGCATCTTCGGGCTGTCGAGAAGGATGGTCGAGCGCAGCGTCTTGATCTCGCCCATGCGCTCGAATTCGCTCCACAGCAGCCGGCGGTAATCCGCGACGTCCTTCACCGCGATCTTGAGGAGAAAATCGAAATCGCCGGCGACCGTATGGCACTCCACCACTTCAGGCATGCGCCGCACGAGATCGATGAAGCGCTCGCCGACCTTCGGCGCGGTGCGCTCCAGCGTCACCTCCAGAAAGGCCTGGAAACCGATGCCGGCCGCGCGCGGATCGACGATGACGGTGTGGCGGATCACGCCGCTCGCCTCCAGCCGCGCCAGCCGGCGCGAGAGAGGAGCGGGCGACAGACCGACCTTCTCCGCGAGCTGGTTGTTGGAGAGCCCGGCATCCTCGACGAGCAGGCGGATGATGCGCCGATCCGTCTGGTCCAGCACCAGTTCCTCGCCCACCCTTTTCTCCATATCGGCCTCCACGCAAAAACCCATATCAATCTATCGATATGCAGCAATAAGACAAAAGCTTCTTGCGCTTTCGCCGCAATATCATGGTCGATTTTGCGACAAATTTGCCCTACACCGCTCTCACACTCCACCCACACAGGAACCCGACCATGTTCGACGCCCTCACCCGCCAGCCCGACGATCCGTTGCTCGCCCTCATCGGCCTTTTCCGGGCGGACGAACGCGCCGGCAAGGTGGACCTCGGCGTCGGCGTCTATCGCGACGAGACGGGCGCAACGCCGATCTTCCGCGCGGTGAAGGAAGCCGAACGCCGGCTCGTCGAGACGCAGCCGACCAAGGCCTATGTCGGCCCGGAAGGCGACCCGGTCTTCCTCGACCGCCTCTGGGCGCTGACGACGGGCGAGGCCGGCAAGGGCCGCGCCACCGCCGCGCTCCAGACGCCGGGCGGCTCGGGCGCGCTGCGCCTTGCCGCAGACCTGATGGCGCGCATGGGCACCAAGGGCAGCTGGCTCGGCCTGCCGAGCTGGCCGAACCATGCCAGCATCTTCAAGGCTGCGGGCCTCGAAGTCATCACCTATCCCTTCTTCGACATTCCCTCGCAGGCCGTTCTCTTCGACCGCATGATGGAAGCGCTTGCGGGCGCTGCCGCAGGCGATGCCGTGCTGCTGCATGCGAGCTGCCATAACCCGACGGGCGCGAACCTTTCGGCCGAGCAGTGGCGCGCGGTTTCCGATCTCATCGCCGAAAAGGGCCTGCTGCCGCTCGTCGACATCGCCTATCAGGGTTATGGCCGCGGCCTCGACGAGGACGCCGCCGGCCTGCGCACGCTGCTTGCCACCGTGCCGGAAGCACTCGTTTCCGTCTCCTGCTCCAAGTCCTTCGGCCTCTACCGCGAGCGCACCGGCGCGATCTACGCCGCCTGCAGCAATCCCGAGACCGCGCTTTCCGTGCGCACCAACCTCGCCGCCCTCGCCCGCACCAGCTATTCCATGCCGCCGGACCATGGCGCGGCCATCGTCAGCACGATCCTCGGCGACCCGGCGCTGACGGCGGACTGGAAGGCCGAGATCGAGACCATGCGCCAGCGCATCACCGCGATCCGCGAGCGCCTCGCCGCCGGCCTTTCCGCCCGCTGGCAGGTGCTGACCGCCATCCGCGAACAGGAAGGCATGTTCTCGCTGCTGCCGCTGGAAGAGGCCGATGTGCTGAAGCTGCGCGCCGAGCACGCCATCTACATGCCGACCTCCGGCCGCATCAACATCGCCGGCCTCAAGACGGCGGAAGTCGATGCCGTCATCGCCAAGTTCCTGAGCCTCTGAGGGAAAGATGGCCATCGAGACCGCCGCGCAGACCGAGCGCCATTCCGCCTATGAGGATATCATCGCCATCGTCATCGGCACCTTGTTCATGGCGCTCGGCGTGGTGATCTATACCAAGGCCGTGCTGCTTGCCGGCAGCACGGCGGGCCTTGCCTTGCTGCTGCAATATGCGACCGGCATCGGCTTCTGGTGGCTGTTCTTCGCCATCAACCTGCCCTTCTACATCCTCGCCGTCAAAAAGCTCGGCTGGGCCTTCACGCTGCGCACCTTCGCCGCCGTCACGCTCGTGTCGATCTTTACCCGGCTCACCGCCGAGCTGATCTCCTTCTCCCATCTCGATCCGCTCTATGCGGCGATCATGGGCGGGGCGCTTTCCGGCACCGGCCTTCTCATCCTCTTCCGCCACCGCACGGGCCTCGGCGGCATCAATGTACTGGCGATCTATCTGCAGGACCGTTTCGGCCTGCGCATCGGCTATTTCCAGCTTGCCGTCGACCTTTGCATCCTCTCGGCCGCCTTCTTCGTCATCCCGCTCGACCGCCTCGCCCTGTCGGTGCTCGGCGCCGTCGTCGTCAACATGACGCTCGCCATCAATCACCGCCCCGGGCGCTATCTCGGGGTGACGTGAGGGCATCGGCGCTCTATGAAGGCCATCGCGAAGGCATGAGGAGACAGACGTGACCGTCACGATCTACGGCATCAAGAACTGCGACACGATGAAGAAGGCCCGCACCTGGCTCGACGCCAAGGGCATCGCCTATCGCTTCCACGACTACAAGGCTGAAGGTATCGACGAAGCGAGCCTGAAACGCTGGGTCGACACGCTCGGCTGGGAAACCGTGCTCAACCGCGCCGGCACCACCTTCCGCGCCCTTCCCGATGCCGACAAGCAGGATCTCGATGCGAAGAAGGCCATCGCCCTGATGCTCGCCCAGCCCTCGATGATCAAGCGGCCGATGCTCGACCGCGACGGCGCGCTGACCGCCGGATTCAAGCCGGATATCTACGAAACCCTGTTTTAAACGGGACGACGATAGCCCGTCGGCTGCTGGTAGAGATAGCCGGTGCGCTCGATGGCGGCGGCAAGCGGCTCACGCGCCACGCTCATTGTATGGCCGTTGGCGTGGATGATGGTCGCCTCGTCTTCCATGATGGCGACATGGCCCTTCCAGAACACGAGGTCGCCGCGCCGCAGCTCTTCCCGTTCGATGGGCGTGCCGAGGCCGGCGACCTGCATGTCGGAATCGCGCGGCGCGCTCTGCCCCGTCATCATCATCGAAAGCTGCACGAGGGCCGAGCAGTCGAGGCCGAAGCCCGAGCGGCCGCCCCACAGATAGGGCGTTTCAAGGAAGCGGCCGGCAATGGCGACATAGTCGCCGCCCGCCGTCCCGCCTAGCGGAAGGCAATGGCCCGCGACGACGGACTGTCCGCCTTCCAGCGTGAAATAGCGCGTGCCCCGCGTCTCGCTCTCGCCGACAACCGTTAGCCGGCTTCCGATGGAAAGAGCGAAGGCCGTCGGCGTGCGCAGGTCCGGCCCGGTATAGGCGAAGGTGCGCGGCACGGCGACGATGTGGGTCGCAGGCGTCACGGTCGCATCCAGCGCCGTTTCCGGCAGATAGCCGACATAGCCGTCGAAATCCGATTTCACCCAGGCCCAGCCGTCCGCCCGGTCAAGCACGCGGAGGCCTTCGCCGAACAGCACCTGCGTGTCGATGCCGGCGGTCTCGTCCGGCCGGGGCCGGAGGGAGGCGACGGGGGCCGAAAGGCGCGCCGCCGTGCCGGCGACATAGTGCCCGGCGGGAACAGAGCCGCGCAGGGCCTCCTCGGCAAGATCGGGGCGGTAGGCGTGGAGGCGGCGGTCTGGCAGGGCGTTCATGATCTTCTCGCGGAAACCTTCAGGAAGTCTGGCTGCGGCCTGTGGCGATTATAAGATCGCCAAGGCGTTCAAGGAAGAGGGCGCCGTCCACCGTGCGCTTGATGACGACGTTGCGCTTGTCGCGCTCATCGCGCTGGCGGGTGACGAGGCCCTGTTCGCCCATCGTGTCGAGCGCCCGGGTGATGACGGGCTTGGTGACGCCGAGCTTGGCGGCGAGCCCCCGCACGGTATGCGGCGGCGGCACGAGGTAGATTTCGAGCAGGATGGCGAGCTGGCGCAGCGTCAGGTCGCGCCCGTCGTGATGCACCTGCTGCACGGTGACCGCGTGCCAGAGGCCGAGCGCCTGCGATGGGGTCAGATCTACCGGCACGGCGGTTTCTCCCGGGCGAATGATTTCGTTACGCTACCGTATCATTCGCCCTAAGGGAAGCTTACGCCGTGACGTTGCGCAGATGGTGGTAGAGCGCGCGGATCGCCTGCGCCTCGCCGCCGACCGGCGAATGCGGCCGCTCGGCCTGCGCCCAGCCGTAGATGTCGAAATGCGCCCAGTGCTTGTTGCGCGTGACGAAGCGCTTGAGGAAGAGCGCCGCCGTGATCGAGCCGGCCATGCCGCCCGAGGGGGCATTGGTGAGGTCGGCGATGCGGGCGGAGACGTCCTTGTCGTAGCCCATGTACAGCGGCATGCGCCACATCGGATCGTCCACGGCAAGGCTCGCCTCGGTGAGGTCGTGGGCAAGGTCCTCGTCGTCGGTGAAGAAGGGCGGCAGGTCCGGGCCGAGCGCGACGCGGGCAGCGCCCGTCAGCGTCGCCATGTCGATGATGAGATCGGCATCTTCCTCGTCCGCATAGGCGAGTGCGTCGGCAAGGATCAGCCGGCCCTCGGCGTCGGTATTGTCGATCTGCACCGTCAGGCCCTTGCGGCTCTTGTAGATGTCGCCGGGGCGGAAGGCATTGGCGGAAATGGAGTTCTCCACCACCGGCAGCAGCACGCGCAGATCCACCTTCAGCTTGGCGTCCATGATCATCAGGGCAAGGCCCATGACATTCGCCGCACCGCCCATGTCCTTCTTCATCAAGAGCATGGAGGAGGACGGCTTGATGTCGAGGCCGCCGGTATCGAAGCAGACGCCCTTGCCGACCAGCGTCACCCGCTTGCCGCCCTTCTTGCCCCAGCGCAGTTCGAGCAGGCGCGGGGCCTGCGCGGCGGCGCGGCCGACCGTGTGGATGAGCGGGAAATTCTCCTTGAGCAGGTCCTCGCCGGTGATGACCGAGACCTTCGCCTTGTAATGCTCGCCGAGCGCGCGGAAGACATCCTCCATCGCCTCCGGCCCCATGTCGTTGGTCGGTGTGTTGATGAGGTCGCGGGCAAGGAAGACGCCGGCGAGCTGGCGCTTGATGTCCGTCGCATCCGCATCGGTCGGGATCAGCAGGGTCGGCGCTTCGGAGGCGGAGGCCTTGTAGCGCTCGAAGCGGTAGCTACCGAGGCCGTAGCCCAGCGAGAGCCGGTTCGCCGTCAGCGGCGCTGTCTCGATATGCCAGTCGCCGGCCGGAAGCGTGCGCGCGAGCTTGCCCGTCAGGAAGGGTGCATCGGACGGGTTCTTGCCGAGGCCGAACAGCGCGCCGCCGAGATGCCCGTCCTCCGTCGGCACCATCAGGAGCGCGCCCGCCTCCGCCTTGAAACCGGCCTTCTTCGCCCAGTCGAGCGCGATCGGATCGATCGTCCCGGTCTCGATATGGGCCGGCGTGATGGCGAAGATCGGCAGGGTCCTGCCGCCTTTCGTGTTGAAAGGAGAGGGCCGGTCGATGAACTGGAAGGGGGCCATGGCGGAACCTTTGGAGCGAATCTCTGAACGAGGGCAATTAACACTCTGTTAGGGTTAACAGATTATTGCTGGAGCGGAGATTGCGGCGTGATTCCTTAACCGCCGCGGGATGCGGAAATCGCTTCGGGGACTGATCATGGCCGCTTGCCCTCCTTCCATTCGCTCGACGCTCCTTACGGGCGCGGCCCTTCTTGCCATCGGCATCGCGGTCACAGGCTGCGCCGGCAAGAGCAACATGACCACCGGCTCCATCCCGAACAGCGGCAAGCCGGTCGGCACGATGAACGCGACGGAGCTGCGCAGCGCCGCCGACAGAATCGGCCAGGCCTATGAGAAGAACCCCAGAGACCCGCAGGTCGGCATGAACTATGCCAGCGTGCTGCGCATGAACGGGCGCAACGACCAGGCGCTCGCCGTCATGCAGCAGGTCGCCATCAACAATCCCAGCAACCGAGAAGTGCTCGCCGCCTACGGCAAGGCGCAGGCCGCCGCCGGCCAGCTCCAGCAGGCGCTGGACACGATCCTGCGCGCCCAGACACCGGACCGGCCGGACTGGAAGCTGAAATCGGCCGAAGGCGCGATCCTCGACCAGCTCGGCCGCTCGGGCGAGGCGCGCCAGCGTTACCGCGAAGCGCTCGACATCCAGCCGAACGAGCCGTCGGTCCTTTCCAATCTCGGCATGTCCTATGTGCTTGCCCGAGACCTGAAGACCGCCGAAACCTATCTGCGCTCGGCCGCCCAGCAGCCGGGCGCCGACAGCAGCGTGCGCCAGAACCTTGCGCTCGCCGTCGGCCTGCAGGGCCGCTTCCAGGAAGCCGAGACCATCGCCCGGCAGGAGCTGACCGCCGCGCAGGCCGAGGCCAATGTCGCGTATCTGCGCGCCATGCTGACCCAGCAGAACGCCTGGAAGAAACTGGCGGCCGACGACAGCAAGAGCACCAACTGAGACCCGAAGCGTCCCTCCCAAGACGCAAACGCCCCGGCCGACACAGCGTCGCCCGGGGCGTTTTCATATCGGCAGGGCTTTAGAAGCGGTCGGAGACCTGGATGCCGGCGGGGCCGAGAATGACGGCGATCAGCACGGGCAGGAAGAACAGGATCATCGGCACGGTCAGCTTCGGCGGCAGGGCAGCGGCCTTCTTTTCCGCCTCGTTCATGCGCTGGTCGCGGCATTCCTGCGCCAGCACGCGCAACGCCTGAGCGAGCGGCGTGCCGTAGCGCTCGGCCTGGATGAGGGCCTGCGTAACGGATTTCACCGTATCGAGGCCGATGCGCATGCCGAGATTCTCATAGGCCTGTCGCCGTTCCTGCAGGAAGGAAAGCTCGGCGGTGGTGAGCACCAGCTCCTCGGCCAGTTCCGGGGAAGCCATGGCGATCTCGTCGGCGACGCGCTTGAACGCGACCTCGATGGAAATGCCCGATTCCACGCAGATCAGCATGAGGTCGAGCGCATCCGGCCAGGCCCTGCGGATCGACGCCTGACGCTTCGTCACCTTGTTCGAGATGAAGATGTTGGGCATGTAGAAGCCGATATAGGCGATGACGACCGTCGCGAGGATGCGCATCGGCAGCGGCTTCTCGCCCAGGAACCCGAGATAGAAGATGTAGAAGACCGCAAGGGCAAGGAAGACGAAGGGCAGGACGAAGCGCGCGAAGAGGAAGACGTTGAGCGCGTTCTGCGACCGGTAGCCTGCCTGCCGCAGCCGGTTCATCGTGTTGGCGTCGACCAGCGCCTCGCGCAGGTTCAGCCGCTCGACCACCTGCCGGACCGAGGTGTTGTGCTGGGCACGCAGCGAGGCCTTGCTCTGGGCGGCCTCCGCATTGAGGCGGGCGCGTTCGCGCGCGCGCATCTGCTCGCGCTCCAGCGCCACCGCCTTCATGCGCTTGTCGAGGTCGCCGCGGTCGAAATAGGGCGCGGCGAGCGTGTAGAAGGTCGCCAGCACGGCGACCATCACGAAGGCCGGGAGAAGGACCGCTGGATCGGTGAGCATGGCGATCATGACCGGTTCTCCTAGATGTCGAAATTGATCATGTTGCGCATCACGAAGATGCCGATGGACATCCACACCCCGGATATGCCGAGAATGAGATGGCCGCGCGGATCCGTGAACAGGATCATGATATATTCCGGCGAGGTCAGGTAGACGAGCAGCGTCACGATGAACGGCAGGGCGCCGATGATGGCGGCCGAGGCCTTGGCCTCCATCGAGAGCGCGTTGACCTTGGCGCGCATCTTGCGGCGCTCGCGCAGCACGCGGGAAAGGTTGCCGAGCGCTTCGGACAGGTTGCCGCCGGCCTGGCTTTGGATGGCGATGACGATCGAGAAGAAGTTGACTTCCTGCAGCGGGATGCTGGTGAACATGCGCGCGCAGGCCTCCGGCACGCTGAGGCCGACCTGCTGGGATTCGACGATCTTGCGGAATTCCGTGCGCACCGGCTCCTGACCTTCGGAGGCGATCAGCCGGAGCGCATCGGTCAGCGGCAGGCCCGACTTGATCGAGCGCACCATGACGTCGAGCGAGTTGGGAAACTCTTCCAGAAACCTGTTCAGCCGGCGCTTGACGAGGAAGCCGACGAACCAGCGCGGAAAGCCCGCCGCCGCGATGAAGGCGACGCCGAGCGACACGAGGAGGCCCGCCCCCGCCAGAAGGGTCAGCACGAAGGCGAAAATGCCGAAGACGGCGCTGAACACATAGAACTTCGTCGGCGTGAGCGAGAGGCCGGCCTGGGAGAGCTTCGCCTTCAGCGTGGTCGCCACGCGCTTGGTCTGCTCCTGCTGCTTCTTCTCCAGGTCCTTCAGGGAATCCTGCACCGACTTGCGGCGCTTGGACAGCTCCTGCATGCGGTCGCGCGCGACCTTCGCCTTGTTCTGGTCGGTCTCCGTTGCCTGTACGCGGCGCACGCGGCTTTCCGTTTTCTTCTGCGCCTCGATGCGCGAGAAGAGCAAGCCGTAGGCAAGGCCCGCGGTGGAGAGCGCGGCCAGTGCGAAAATCGCGACGATGGTGATATCCAGTCCGAACATCCCTGCCCCTTACGGCTTTTCCATCGCGTCGAGCGTCGCCGCCAGGCGCTTGTCCTCGTTGAAGTAGCGGGCGCGGTCCCAGAAATGCGGCTTGCCGATCCCGGTGCCGGTGTGCTTGCCGATGATCTTGCCGTTGGCGTCCTCGCCCTGCATCTCGAAGCGCATCAGGTCCTGCGTGACGATGACGTCGCCTTCCATGCCGACCACTTCCGTGATGTGGGTGATGCGGCGCGAACCGTCGCGCAGGCGCGAGGCCTGGATGATCACGTCGATGGAGCCGGCGATGATTTCGCGCACGGTCTTGGCCGGCAGCGTGTAACCGCCCATGGCAATCATCGATTCCATACGGGAGAGGCATTCGCGCGGCGTGTTGGCGTGGATCGTGCCCATGGAACCGTCGTGGCCGGTGTTCATCGCCTGCAGGAGGTCGAAGACTTCCGGTCCGCGCACTTCGCCGACGATGATGCGTTCGGGACGCATACGCAGGCAGTTCTTGATGAGGTCGCGCATGGTGATCTCGCCCTCGCCCTCGATATTCGGCGGGCGGGTTTCGAGGCGCACGACATGCGGCTGCTGGAGCTGGAGTTCGGCCGAGTCCTCGCAGGTGATGACCCGCTCGTCCCGGTCGATATAGTTGGTGAGGCAGTTGAGCAGCGTCGTCTTGCCCGAGCCGGTGCCGCCGGAAATGACGAGGTTGCAGCGCACGCGGCCGATGATCTGGAGGAGCGCGGCGCCTTCCGGCGTGATCGAACCGAAGCGCACGAGCTGATCGAGCGTCAGCTTGTCCTTCTTGAATTTACGGATGGTGAGCGCTGTGCCGTCGATGGCGAGCGGCGGGGCGATGACGTTGACGCGCGAGCCGTCCGGCAGGCGCGCGTCGCAGATCGGGCTGGATTCGTCGACGCGGCGGCCGACCTGGCTGACGATGCGCTGGCAGATGGAAAGAAGCTGGGCGTTGTCGCGGAAGCGGATTTCCGATTCCTGCACCTTGCCGCCCACTTCGATATAGGTCTTGCCGGCACCGTTGACCATGATGTCGGCGATGTCGTCACGCGCAAGCAGCGGCTCCAGCGGGCCGTAGCCGAGAACGTCGTTGCAGATGTCGTCGAGCAGTTCTTCCTGCTCGGAGATCGACATCGCGAAGTTCTTGATCGTGATGATGTCGTTGACGATATCGCGGATTTCCTCGCGCGCGCTTTCCGTGTCGAGCTTGGCGAGCTGCGACAGGTCGATCGTGTCGATGAGCGCGGAGAAGACCTGGCTTTTCGTGTCGTAATAATCCTCG
>APMI01014065.1_pt1 | contig 18425 bp, 14 predicted proteins | sample 667938 | NCBI WGS metagenome assembly APMI01 (sample SAMN01084076, study PRJNA167559) | wastewater metagenome | biome: Wastewater | place: Denmark: Ejby Moelle, Odense | collected 2011-11-28 | reverse complement strand
AATTCTAACCGATCCTTTAATTTGATAAATAATGCAAATAAGTTATAAGCGATCTAGGACTTGTTCAATTTTTGTAGTTAGTTTCAAAAATTATTGAATATATTAAACAATCATCATTTTTTCGATCAAATTAATCAATTGTTAGTAAATAATTCATTAGATATGACTAAATTGATAGTTTGAACTTTTGAAAATGAGTTTTAATTTTGACAGTAATTAATCAAGCTTCCAACCATATAATTCCAGAACACTCAGTAGAAGAAGTAAGAAGGCCAAAATATAAAAATAAAACTATTCTCATATCATTTGTAGTTCAGACCTTGAACTTTATCTTTTGAAGTAGTTTTTTGTGGCTCTAATCAAAAGGCTGCTTAATTTTTTGCTTCTCACTTTCAAACTATTTTAGAGCCGACTATCCGATGTTAGAAATCGATATTTTCTGTATAATTTCCAGTTGGGTTCCCTCCAGAGTATCAACAAAGTCCGTGTCTTGGTCCTGGGACTCCATTTGCTTTTATTTTTGAGTATAGACATAGTTGATCATGTAGTCGAACAAACCTTACTCACCTGAATAGGGAACCAAGTACCTCCATCGACTGGGAAAAGAGAGTTGAAAGGCTTGAGCGTTTGTAAGCGCTTTTTATAAAGCTAGCTAGTCTTGGGACTGCCCTAAACTTTGGCCTCGGAGAGCATTGAAATTGATTTCTAGTCACTGAGAGCATCGTGTACAGCTTATTAAGTCTATATAAAATAAGAAATTACAGCCATGAGTTTTCTAGGTTGCGGCTCCTAATTGAGAGCAGTGCCAGGGGTTTTGCGCTTGGCTGATTTCGAATCTGTCTTCGCCTGAGCATAGAAACTAACTAACCTTCTGGATTTCTTCACGTTTTAGGCACTTCTACAGTTTACTCAACTCCCTTCTAGACAGTCCTTCTATTGGTTGGGTCTTATTCAAGTTACTTGTCATCAGTTCAGTATTTAAAAATATTAGAGACCCTCAACAACTTTCAAACTTTTACCGACACAATATTTCCAATTTTAGCAGGCGATGCTCAATTTATCCGCCCAATTATTTTCCATTAGTTTTGGTTTCAAGGCTTGATCTTTTTCAGCGTTCTTCAAAATTACATAACAGCATTTATTTAAATGTTTACGACACCTAGGCAGCCTATTTCTAATTTATTGTTCATCGCATCGTTTCCTATGCTGAAGTCTGACTCGTTTGTAACGATATCTTACAGTGTGGTCATGTACGGCAGCTGGGAGCTGTCAATAAATTGCGACAATAACAAAATTAAATCTTCACTCATGATTAATCTGAAGTAACTCGTAAAATTAAAAACATCAAAAATATTAAAATCAAGTATTAATAAAATTTGTTAATGGAGTTCCCACCGATTTCTTTGAGTAAAGTCTCAGTTGACTCGGTTTCAGAGGAGAGAACAAAAACTACTGTAAATCTTATATTTTAGAAACGAGCTCATTTCCTAAATTATCTGATATTTCGTTGCTTTTGCTTGAGAACAGCTTGAGTTTGTTCTATAGCTGATCAAGTTCAATAATGGTCACATTAGATTTCTTTAAACTTCTGTACATATACTTCAACTTGAAAATAACGTTCTGAATATTATGATAATTACATTAAGGTCTTGCGCAATAAATTTGCTGATACTGTTCAGGAAAGGGAAAGAAGTCTTAAAAAATCGATGAGTGTCTGTTAAAATAGGATCAAGTGTTTCCAAAGTGCTCATTATAAAATTATATCGCCGATACCAGTCTACCAGTTTCAAGCTAATTTTTTATTTTTCAGAGTCTTATTTTTATACCGATGTCTATTTTTGGAAAGTAGGCGAAGTTTATTATTATGGTTTTGTATCTAGCTCTTGTGCTGAATTAAAATCGTATTTGGTAGTCTCTTCTGGCATACTTAAAAGGCAAAGTTTACACAGAAACTGTATATAAGGTTTCACCAAATTATCTGATAGGTATCTTTCATAGGGTCCAAATCGATTTTACTATTTAATGACCGATTCTAGACTGACTTGTAATGCTTTTAAAGTGAAACCATAAAGTGGAGTGTTTTATTTGAAAGATTTGATAATCTGATGCATGACTATAATCCACTTGAGCTGAGTATAGAGACTACGATTCATTACCGTAAATGCAATGAAACGGTCATAGAACAAATTGATAAGATTTCTCTTCTCCATAATATCTTTTAATGTGACAATTTCACTAAAATACTTGATCAGCTCGCAGCATTCGAAATCTAACATGAAGTGTTTGGGGTTGTCAATTCTATCCATATCGTTCTTGAGAAACTATGCAGTTAGTAGAAATTCGGACATTTTCTCTATTTTACAGTTTACGCTTAATATATATAGTATACTTAATTAGTCGGTATGCAAGAGATAAAAAAACATAAGTTTATGAAATCAAGGCTTGGTTTGCTGAATCAGAAAATATGGCTGCTCGAACTTGCCCGTTGTCCACATGTTCAACAGCCAGAAAAATGTTGCGATTATCCAGATGTTCTCAAAAATGCAGATGAATGCTTTGTGCTCAAATACCCACTTGTGAAACTCAAGTAAATTGAACAAGATTAACGGAATCATTATCAAGAAATACAAGACGAAGGAAAATGCGTAAGTAACGCCTAGAAGAAATCCTAAGGCGAATGTTATAGTCAAGGGGACCAATGCTGTTGAGAACTTGAGTATTTTTTTCATCAATCGCACAGTGCCTGTATCATCTTATGTCATAACTTGCGATTTGATGACAGCTTTATCGAAGGATTAGCTTGATTACATTTTGTTTTATTTGGCATCTTTAGTCCCTTATTTGCCTTCCTCGTAGGCTCCTCCATCAGGATCAAGGTTGCCAGAGATGAGTCTTACTCCTGTGACAATCATGATTACAAGGACAGTGACGAACCACATGAAAATGGTACCTCTTTGCACGTTAGTGAATTGTGTTAAGCTGACTGTGGAGGGTACTGCGAGATACACTGAGGTTACGTTTGTGGTGGACATTGCCAATTAAATTTTGAATTATATAAACTAGCCTTGTATTTTATGAGCATTAAATCTATATCCAATTTTATTAATCTTATCTAATACTTAGAAAATAAGACATATCGTATCTATAATTGAGTCTAATATGACAATTTATATTATATCTTTTATCTACTTTGTAATTAATGGTAAATTAATTGAGTAAATTGGTGATTCGTGAATAACTCATTAGTTTCTCATAATTTAAATACTTAGGTTTTATTAAGTTGCCTAAAATTGAACAGTGTATCATTAAAAATTGCGAAAAATAATATTTTGTATATTCTCACGCGAATCTTTCCATGAATGAAACCGAACTCCACCAATTTCGACTATCAGTAACAATAATAAAAACTTCCTTATCAGTACGTTTTCCATGCTCAATAAACTACACCCTCAAGACAGGTACGTCATCATCTACCATAGACAGCAAGACAGTGTAGTCAAAATCCGCATACTAACTAAAAAATGGAGTCTGTTAACCAAACTAGAGACTCTATATTGAGACCGAGGTGCAGACCATGGGCGAATAATACTTCGATGCTAGTGTACGTATATCTAGATGCAGGTTGTACTCTGCGTTGGTATGATTTCAGCCAATGGCAAAGTGCCCGCTGGAAGTGTTACCATACCCATCACGCACAAAGGATAGCTCATGTCACAGTAACGGGAATAAGTCAAATCTATTGATAAATGTGCAGATAAGCTAGCCAAAGTTACATACAAACTCAAAATAGATTTTATACGGTCAATCAAGAAGTAGAATGCAGACTTAACTGGAAAATCAGCTTCAAAGTTCACACCGAAGATTAATCACTCATCATCAGAATATTTCTTTAAGTAATTTCAACCTTTAACAGGGAAGAGTCACTCCCGAGTCAGCAAGAATATATCTTTATATCAAAAAAAGTAGAAAACAAACTTTAAAGACTAAAAAAGCACATCGAGAGTTGGAAAATCTAATTCAAACAGAGAAGAAGACGATAGTTCCAAAAGCAACAGCAAGAGTAAAAATTAACACTTTTCAGCATATGATAGTAAAATAGCGCCGTTTGAAGAATCTAGAGTGAGAGTCAATTTGAAGCCAGGCAGTAGATAAGACCCAGATACCTACTTATCCGCTAGTAGAGTCAGAATATAGTCAAAATACTCGACAGCAGTCAAAGGTCTATCGTAAGAGCAGTTAGCAAAATATAAACAATAGATTCAGTAGCTGACATCTTAGCTAAATTTACTGAGATAAAAGAATAAAAACCTGTAACGAAAATAACGTGAATAATTACAACAAATACGATAGCTACGTGATCAAATATAAAAATTGAAAACAAAATTGATAACTGCAGATAGTACAATTATGGAGCATAAATTCAGAATATAAGAGAAGGATAGAATAATAAATAAGCTTGAAGAATAACTTAAGATATTGAAAGATTATGTTGAATAAATTAAAGTTAACTCAAATATGCAAGAGAAGAAGATAGATTATCGAGAGAGTGCATTTGCTGAACAAGTCAAGAAAATTAATGAAAAATATCAACAAAGTTAAAGTTAAAAGCAGAAAATTATGGTTTAAATGAATAATATGTTGACAGACTATTAAACTAAAGAGAAGAAGAATCTATTGCAGTACAAAGATAAATAGAGAGTGCTTATTGAATAGAAAAACAAACTTATGAAAAAAGTAGAATCATTGACTCAAACCATAAACTCTCAATCTTAATCAATCACAGAACTAAAGTCTCAAATATAAGAATTACGGTTATCGCAAACATAAACAAACAGACAGAAATAATCTGTTGATCTGTAAATGCTCGAGCTACTCAATTTATATAAAAACTCAACAGCAGATTTGAAGAAAATGGAAAATAAGTGTGCTGAGTTAGAGACTGAGCTGCAAGTTTAGAATGATGTATGTCATCAATTAAGGATTAAATAGAAAAAGTATGAGATATTATGTGTATAACATGCCAAACTAAAATAAAATGAAGGTAAGTTAATAACAAAAGTGTAGTCAATGACAAAAATAATAAAAGATCTATAACAAACACTAAAATAACAATCCAGTCAAAAATAATCCTCATTATCAAAAACAGCATAACTGACACGTTAGCTCCAATCAAATAAAAAATCCCTATAAAGCCAATAATCCTAACTGCAATCTCTCCGATCACATAACACAAAACTGCAAAGTAAAATATAAGAGCAGTCTCAGAAATATAGCACTGATGTATATTTATTGCAGGAACAGAAGAAGAAAATGTAAGGCGATATTGTGTATCTTATGAAAAGTAAGGAAAATTTAATGAATTAGTATTAACAAATTAAATGGAGAGTTTAGAAATTAGAGGAAAATTAGAATAATTTTAGAGATAAAATTGCATAACAGAGCTAGAAAATATTGGCATTAAGTTCGGAAACTATCGATATGTAGGGAAAACTTAAAGCACAAAAATAAGTCACCATTGAGCTTGAAAATAGCATTCAGTTGCTGAAATCATAAATATTGTCAAGATAAAGCAAATAAAAATAATTGAACTTCCAACTAAAATCTAAATCATAGTCCGAAATTTAAAACATTAAGACAATCAGAAATCGAGAACATTAATTACACCTTGCAAAATAGAAATAGCTGCAGCTAATTAACATTGGAGAAGAGATGAAAAAGAAAATATAATAACTAGTCAAATAAATTGATAATGTTAAATCTAACACAGCAGTGGACTATGATATTATTAACAAATAATTATAAGAAGCTATTGATCGTAAAGATTAACTCTTAAAAGAAGTAGACAGACTGAAAGAATAATGCAGATATCAGAAGAATGGTAAAGCTTAAGTTTAAAGAAAAGTTAATGAATTAGAGTCTCAGCTAGCTAATGCAATAAAAACTATTAAGGATATGGATAACAAAATATAATAAAATGGCGAAAATTAGAAAAAGATTAATACATCAATAAAACGAAAAGAGGAGTAAATTCGCAATATAAAATAGTAATTAACCAAATATAAGGCAGGAATGTGTTCATTGTGGTAGAATTTTACTACCGAATATCTCAAAGATGCAACTCTTGAAACATTTACGCTTAGCCTCACATAGAAAACATCAAGGTCTGATGTTTTAGATTAGTCTTTAATCAGTCTTTTAACAAAATTATTTAAATTTAAGCTTTAGTTACAGGCAAAACATATAACCCTTGCAGAAAACTATGAATAACTATTACAAAATCATGAAACTCAAGTGACAAAACTGCGTTAGAATATCTTTAGCATTGAACAGCATTTTTAAAATCAGCTTAAATAAGAAAAAATGAAACAGAAATAGCTTTATGAGAGGTCAAACACTGAAAAGAATGATCAGCTTGTAATGATCTCTACTCTGGAATAGAAAATGCATGAACTCCTTACATAAAAAGAGCGACTTGCTCTACAATTATAAAGTTCGAAATAAGACCGAGACGAACTTTCTATAACTATTCAAAAGTACGCAACTAAGCAGACATAGCTAGAGTAAAACATTCACAGGCTTGAAAATGATAAAAAGTAGCAGTCAAAATAGATCTAATATTTGAAACTGAACGCAAATAGTGATATTAAACAAGTAAATTAATAAAATAAAATTATACTTGACAAACAGAAGAATATCATTAAGGATCTATAAAAGAAATTGCAAAAACAGGATGAATTACTGTAAGAAGCTGAAGCTAAAAATAAATTATTGTAGGACTCGCTATCTTAGAAAACAAGTTAATTGAACAGAATTGTTAAAAATTTATAATCGGCTGAGGCACAAATACAAGAATATAAATTGACACTTAAATAATTAAAACAACAATTAGGTCTTAAAGAAAAATCTATTAACTAATATAATACTTCAAAATAAATACAAAATAAATAAATTAGTGATTTAAAGTTTAAACTGTAAGATCTGTAGCTTAAAAATAGTAAATTGGCTCAATAGAAATCATAGTTAATTAATTAAAATAAGAATTATTAACAATAAATAAAAGATCTGAACAATGTTAATAACTAATCAAGCACAAAATATATAAAATTATTGTAAAATTAACAAAAAAATGTCGAAGGACAATTAAAACAAATTAAATAGCAAAATTAAAAAATCATATCATTAAATTCAGACATAGAACTCAAGCAGTTTATGATTTAACAGCTGGAAACTAGTTTAGCTGAGATAAAATTAAACAATACGAAAACTATCGATGAACTTAATCTTAAGAAATAAGAGATTAAATCTTTGACTGCAACTATAGATCAGCATACAAGTTAGAACTTGGTTTTACAACAAAATTATCAAAGTTTAGTCATATAAAAACAAGCTTTATAATAAAATGAGAGTGGCTACAAGGAGAAAGTATAAGCATTATCAATTTAATCATCTTAAAAGTCATTCATTAAAAACATGCTTGAAAATGAGAGAAAATAGGCTTAAAAAATTAAGAGCGAACTTGCAATTAATATCAGTAAAGTAGAATCATTATCTAATTAACTTAAAGTGTCTACTGCAGAATATAAAAAAGAGATCACAGTCAGAACTGCAAGAGAAGAGTAAATGAAAAAGAAAATCAGAGACTTTTAAAAATAAGTTGCCGATAAATCATACGAAGGATAAATGTAAATGAAACGAAAAATCTAAGCATTTGATCAAGAGAGATAATAATTAATTCACTAGCTAGAATTATATGAGCAAGAAAACACAAGAATAAAAATTGTGTATGAAAATCTTCGAGATAAATATCAAAAAGATGTAGAGCGTTTGAATCAAGAGTGTGCTGAGCTGACTGGTCTGTTGACTGAAAAATAAGAGATTCTGTGCTCCAAAGATGATAAAATAGCCCAAAAGGATGGTAAAATTAAATTGTTAACACTTGAGTTAAAGCAATGCCTATAAACATGGGAGACAGAGAGAAGAGAGTTAGAAAATGCCAAAATTGGTAGTACTCAACAGAAAGCTGACAAAATAATGAGCGAAGTCTAAGCTAGGAGTAAATTGTTATTGAATGGAATGCAAAGGAGAATTCCACAGTTCAGCTCGACTTTTTGAACAACAATACATAATATTTAAAATATTTATATTTTTCATATCAATCTGTGTCATCTCATGCTGTTATGTAAGCACTCTGTTCACTGCTTTTCAATATAATATTTTATAATATCTATTATAAATTGGAAATTTACCAAAATATATTACGTGATTTAGACTATCACAAAAAATCTCATATCTTATCGATATTGTTTGTGCTTTAGCTCAATTGTTTCCGGTTTAACTCGATTAAATTATTTATAGTTCAGCATCATTATGTTTTCGATAATTAAAGTCAATCAAATTAATTGATTATATCTTAGCGTTTTCCACCAATATGTTACTCTCTTAACATTCTATTTTTGCCAAATGTGTACATTATAGGAATAGTATATTTATAAAAGGTTTTAAATAACTTATAATGCAATGAAGTTTCAACAATGACCCGCTCCTTGACGTTTCGCTTTGTTCTATGTCCGATCTATCTCAAAGTTGGTCAAAGTATTCTATCTTCAGGTAGTGCTGTTTTGAGCCCGTTTGAAAGCATAATCACTAATTTAAAAATTAAGAGTTGAGAAATAATTTAAGATCTATTCTAAAATATATCTCACCCAATTTTAATAGATTTCAACAATTGGTTATTATAAAGAATTTATAAAATGCCACCAAAGAAATCAGATAAGATCCACATCAACCTCGTCGTCATCGGTCACGTCGACTCCGGAAAATCCACCTCAACCGGTCACTTGATCTACAAGTGCGGCGGTATTGACAAGAGAACTCTTGAAAAGTATGAGAAAGAAGCTGCCGATCTCGGAAAGGCTTCCTTCAAGTATGCTTGGGTTATGGACAAGCTTAAGAGCGAGCGAGAAAGAGGTATCACCATCGATATCTCCCTCTGGCAGTTCGAGTCACCCAAATATCACTTCACCATCATCGATGCCCCCGGCCACAGAGACTTCATCAAGAACATGATTACCGGTACCTCCCAAGCTGATTGCGCCATCCTCATGATTGCTTCACCCCAAGGTGAGTTCGAGGCTGGTATCTCCAAGGAAGGACAAACCAGAGAGCACGCTCTTCTTGCTTTCACCCTCGGTGTCAAGCAAATGATCGTCTGCTGCAACAAGATGGACGAAAAGACCGTCAACTTCTCCGAAGCTAGATACGAAGAAATCAAGAAGGAAGTCTCTGAATTCTTGAAGAAAGTCGGATACAAGCCCGAGAACATCCCCTTCATCCCCATTTCCGGATGGAACGGTGACAATATGTTGGAGCGATCTGCCAACACCCCCTGGTACAAGGGCCCCATCCTCATTGAAGCTCTTGACAAGATTGACCCACCAAAGAGACCGACTGAGAAACCACTCAGAATTCCTCTTCAGGACGTCTACAAGATCGGTGGTATTGGTACCGTGCCCGTCGGCAGAGTCGAGACTGGTATCCTCAAGCCCGGTATGACTGTTTACTTCGCCCCCACCAACGTGAAGTCCGAAGTTAAATCAGTTGAAATGCACCACGAAGCCCTTGCTGAGGCTATTCCCGGAGACAACGTCGGATTCAACGTTAAGAATCTCTCAGTCACTGACATCAAGAGAGGTAACGTTGCTGGTGACATCAAGAATGATCCACCATCCGAAGTCGAGAGCTTCCTCGCTCAAGTCATCATCATGAACCACCCAGGTCAAATTGAAAACGGTTACTGCCCAGTCTTGGACTGCCACACCGCTCACATCGCCTGCAAGTTCCACGAAATCCAAGCCAAGATTGACAGAAGAACTGGTAAGGCCACTGAAGAAGAGCCCAAGTTCATCAAGAACGGTGACTCAGCTTTGGTCGTCATGAAGCCCACCAAGCCCATGTCATGCGAACCCTTCGCTGACTATCCTCCTCTTGGAAGATTTGCCGTCAGAGACATGAAACAGACCGTCGCTGTCGGTGTCATCAAGGGAACCACCAAGAAAGCCCCCAAGAAATGATTCTAAATATATGTATATAGCTCCACCATTCTTTTCTCTATTATTTATAAAAAATTATCTGCTGATTGAAGAACAAATTAACTGATAATATTGATAAATATACTTAAGTTTGACAGATGATGAGATAAAAAATATGATAAATTGTTCAATAAAGCGAATTTTCCTCGAAGACTCTATGAACAGCTAAATTAAGGCTAACTTGTAATTTCTGAGCCAATAGCGCATATTCTTGTCGAAGTTTTCCATTCTCTAGTTGAGCCAATCTTAACGAATTCTCTGCTTCGCTTAATCTAAATATTAGAATAATTGATACCTATCGACTCGAGATTGTTTCTCAGCTTCACGTACCGATGTAGCCGCTTAATGAGCTTATCGAAGTTTAGCGTGCTCATCGTCTCCAGCTGCTCTTTTGGCTTCAATTTATCTATTTAGCCTATTTATTTGTTATTAAAGTTTATCAAGAGTTATTTGTTTCATTTGGATGTCAGCTTTAACTTTCTCGTTTTTCGAGAAGAAGTCTTTACTTTTCGCATTAAAATCTGTCTATTTATTCTTCAGTTCAGAGAGTTATTATTATAGTTCTTCGATTTATTTGGCATTCTCGGCATTAGATTTCTCAATCTCGTAAATAATTTATTGATTTCTACGAATGTAGCCATCTCTATTACTCTCAGCAATTCTTAATTTTGACTACAAATCTTTAGCTTTAAAATTAAAACGATGGGTTTATTAATCTTGAACTCTATTTCTAACTCCATTTTCTTCTTCAACTATTTATATTCGTAATCGCTCTCTTCGATCCATACACTTTTTTATTTATCCTTCCATTAACTTGTTTTAATTTTAAGTATTACGTATTTTTTACTCAACACTTCTGAGCCTGTGTTACCAATCTCTGACTATTTCCTTCATCTTGAGCTCATGCTATTTATTCATGCGATTTTCTATTTATTCATATTTCTGTTATAGATCTTGAACTTCTCTTGTTGACTCTTTTATTTTCTCTTCATGAGCACGTAGATGTGCTTAATCGTCTCTTTAAATCTGTTCATATTCGCCCATTGTTCGATCAAGTTAAAACTTCAAATTCCTGTTAACGATAACCATTTAATTGCATCTTCTTTCGAGCTAGTTCAAATCTGCAGCATCGATTCTTTATCTTTTTTGAAGTTCAACCAATTACTTTTATAATCGGATCTTATTTTCAGAAATCTATGTACGATTTTGGTCCAAAATATCTTCCATATATCGAGTCATCTCGAAATAAGGAATCTGCTCAACAAATGTGCTATTTTTATGAATGCTGACTGAGTGAGTTCTATCTGCTTCTAGAGATACATCAGCTTGCCCAGGCATTCCGATTATTTTTTATTTTGTTATTGGATTCTTTGCTCTATTTTTACTAAGTACTGATTCAAGTTCATTTAAGGCTTACTTCTTAATCTTACTATTACCGACAAATTAAGCATACAGCAATACCAAATTATTGTCTGTTTTCAAATATCTGGCAAACTCTTCAATAGCATCATTAGTAATTTTGTTATATTTGAGCTCCAATAACTTCAAGCTAGTACTTTTGGACAAAGCCTGTGCTATTCTAAAAAACCCTTCTCTAGAAATATTATTATTAGACAAATTCAATCTTTATAGTTTAGGACATGCCTGAATCAGCGCAGAGAGACTGTCATGCCACTGCACGTAATCATTACTCAAATCGTTGAACTATATACTCAACTATTTTAGTGTCTGCCTTGAAGAAAAGAGTAAGGCTAAGAAAATAGGGATTAGTCCTTGAGGCGAAATATCGTTGCTTTTTAGTTACAGGCAAGTAGTGCCTTTGTGTTGTTGCAAGAAGTGTGCCAGTTCAGATGCGCCTTGATCTCCGATGAATTTGTCCTTAAGACTGATTCTTGTTGTGGATTTGAATTGTTAGAGTTTTGTGGAAATTGACATTTCAAATATTAATACATTCTGTTATATTAGTAATAACATTGTGCATCATACACACAATTAAATACTCTGGGTAAAATATGGACTGTGATCTTCATCATTTTTAATAATTTGATTTTTAGTATTTATATAATCCTGATGTGCAACTCCAGGCTACAAAATAAAATTATAACTCTTAGCTTCACATTATATTAATTTTATCAAAACAGCACATAATTGAATGACACAGGTCGGAGCTCAGAACCTTAAATTCAAAGTTAAATAGTTTTAATGGTTTGAAATGGAAACCAAAGTTCGTCAGATAATTCAGGAAGTACTTGGAGCATTGCAAAAAAGAATATTATAAAGCTCGAGCGTGACCAATAAATTAAAGTTTAACCAAGACAAATGCGAGAAGAAGATTTAAGAAATTACTCTTATGATCGAAAATGATCCAAAAGTGTTCTAAACCGGTATATTCGCGAGTGTCGATAAACGTTTCGAGCAGCAAGAGAAAAAGATCGAAGAACTATCACGGCAAATCGAAGAGTAGAACAAGTACGTCGATCAAAAATTCAAGATTCTCGATATCAGAATGCAATAAAGCAGCTAGGTGCTTCAGAATGTGGCTTCACTCAGATAGCGAGTATCAAAATAAATCTAAATACAAAACTAAAATATAAATACAGTCCGACTCAATATTGAGCAGATGATTAGTGATCTCAACAATGATATTAGAAAAACAAGAAAACAACAGCAAGAAAACCTTGAAGCTTGCTAGAAAGCTGATTATGCATTAAGTTAAAGAATTGGTAAAAATTCGTAAGATATCAAACAAATGAAAGAAATGCTTGATAATCACAAAGAATTACATAGAGATTAAGCAGTCAAGCTTGAACATATTTTTGAAAATCTTAAGAAACATACTTAATAAATAGATGGACTTCAATAAAGTAAAGCACTGACAAAGAAGCTTGAATACTATGTAAAAGATTTATAGAATTAATTGAGAAAAGTCTAGTTCAAGCTTGAGGCTGTTTCACCTCTGATCACATAAGCACAAATAAGCTAATGTTTGTATAATGTGTTGCCTCCAAAGATGAAAAAGAGAATAGCTATTCACGAGCATAAAAAATATTTCAAGCTAAATAGAGAAGTTCTTGAAAAGCAATATAAAGAAGTTTAAGTTAAATTTAAAGGCTTGTAACTGTTGTAAGAAATGCAGAAAAAGAATACTAAATAAATTGTTCAACTTAAAAGAAAGAAATTGCAGACAATGGGAGTTGATGTTGACAATCTTACGTATGAGCAGAGAGAAAAATACTACAGTGAAATGGTTCTTGATGACACAGCTAATGATGACGATGAAGAAGTGAAGGTGACTGCTAAAGCCGATGAGAAATAAGTTCTTTCTATTGTTGACAAGCATTTTGCTGATTTCGTTAACAACATAAAGCAAAAAGTCAAAATCTAACTAGAAGACTCTAAAAAATATTTGTTTGGCATTTAAGAATAAATTAAGCACTAAGTAACAACTTTTGACAATAAAATCAAGACAATAAAAGACGCAATGACATTAATTCAATCAGATCAGCTCCTTGAAAATAAAGCTTTCTCATAATAATTTAAATAACTTCATAAACTTCTTTAACAGAACGAGCTTGAGCACAAACAAATAAACGAGACCCAAAAATCATTCTACAACTTCTGCTCCCTGGTGAACCATCTTGAAATCCAGGATGAAATCGACAAACAAAATATTTCATTGATGGGTGTAAGTTAGAACAACTCTGAGGATGCCACTGCAGCAAGAGCCAAAAGTAGCATAGTTTAATTAGATAAGAAATGCTTCTCATGTTGTGGGTTCCCTGCTTCGACTTTGAGTGCTTTTAAAATGGCATGTCTAGCCTATAATCCCTCTTCTATTGTTATCGATGCTAAAGAGTATCGTAGATAGTAACTGCTTGGTATCACAACGAATTTGCTTCAGAAAATAAAGAAAGGCTTTGTTTCTGTTAATAAAACTTTAACAACTAATCAAGTACTAAGCGACAGTCAAATAGACCATCACATGTAATTTAATGAAATGGACGACAAAATGTAATTCTCAAATGATGAAATTAAAGGTAAAGTTAATGATCCATAAAATGAACTAGGAAAGAAGAAAGATAGTGGAGTAAAGTTTAGGAAAACTAAAAAATTTGTAGGAAATTCTACAAGCAAATATTATCACAAATCAGTCGGGAAACAGTCTACTGGGCTTAAGGAAGATCTGATGACTGCTACCCTACTATTCAGTGAGCTAAAAAGAAGGAATATGACATTCCTTAATTGATAGTAAACTGATTTTTTAGGCTTTTTTAATTAATTTTATACAATAATATTTGTCATACAATTATCATTTTATTTCATCTTCTCGCAATAATATGTGCTATTGAGCATATCAGTTTCTTCACATATGGAATATGCAAGAATTAATTGGGTCCATGAGCATTCGATTGTGGGCCAAGGACGCCAGTCACTATGAACTGACCTTTGGGCCAGATATCCCTCAACATTCCCAAAAATGGAATCGACATCCCCTCGCTTAAGGCGAGCATCTGGTTTCCATAATAAGTTTATGAGGCTTCCTTAATAGATTTTTATAAATTTTAAGAATATTGCGGAGCATTAAAGCCACAAGCACTTACAACATTGGAAAGTGTAATTTTAGAATTGTAAGGAGGATTTTATGTTAACAGATGAACGAACTGCTTCTATGCCTACTTGGGATTTTTTGTAGGTGGTATTCTCAGAGAAATTCTCACTTCACTGTATGGTAACATCACATTACCTGCTCTTTCACACTCAGGTAAACCAGATGCTCCAATCACTGCCATTTGTGGTTTCCATCCTCTTGTGATAATTGAAGTTAAGATATTTTTGTGTGCTCTGTGAAGCCCTTTCATTGTTGGGAATTATTTTATAGCTTGTTATCCTTTTGTTGACACCAAATTGTGCATTTATTCGTATCTCAGAGGAGGGATGTCAACGTTAAATATTTAGTTGACTTCACCAGTATCAGGATTCTCCAATCTATTTAAAAGTTGTCTAATTATTCTGAACGATGATGGCACAATACCCGAAGCATCACCACTATGAATCCCCTCAGTGAGCACATCAACTCGAAGTGTACCAGCCACCATACCTCTCAAACTATTTGTAATCCAGACTCTTTCATAGTCGAGTGTACCACTATCAAGGCAGAAAAATAGTGTAGGATTTCCAATTCTCTATTTTAGTTTTTGTATATATGGACCAATATGAGCAGACCCACTTTCTTAATCTCCTTAAGTGATCATTACGCATCTTGGTATTTTTACACCTTGTTTCTGAAGGGCTTTGATTGCAATTAAAGTGCCATATGTTGCATAGCCATCATCAGCACCTCCTCTTCCATATAGCTTATCATCCTTGATGACTGGAATAAATGGGCCGAGTCCTTCATTCCATCCTGAAAATGGAGGTTGTTTATCATAATGCCCGTAGAAAAAGAAAGTTTATTCAGTGTCACCTTTCACTTAAGTAAAAATAATTGGGCTCAATCCCTAAATCTTAACAATTTAAGAAGTCAACCCTGTGATTTCAAATGATTCAGCCCATTTCCTAATATGTTCTGCTGCTTTTTAAAGAAGCCCATTGGTTGCCCATTACTTATCAAATGCTCTTGATAGATTTTCAATTCTGATGTAGTCAACAAGTGAAGGCAATGCCGAGCTTGTAAAGTATTATTCAACTAATTCTTGACACTTCTTGGTGCAGAATTTGTGCTCTCCGTCCATATGTTAAAGCAAATATGATTATTATAAGATATGTATGTGTAAATACTTAATATTTTTACTATCAATACAAAATAATGTAAATAATCATTAACATCTTACTTATTAATCATAGTGATTTATGATCACTTTGAATACCCATTTAAATTTTTCTAATTAAATTTAATTTTAGGCACAACACTCATATATTTGGGTGGGTTAGGAAAAGATTCTCTAGGCTAATATACCTAATTATTAATCTGCAATTTCTATTTAGATTTGCTTTTATCAAAAATGTGTTGTCTTCTTTACTTTGAAAATTTAAAGTTGATACCTAATCGATCAGGAATATGTGTTTAATATTAACCTGGACCTGGGATATTGGCTAAATGTTTTATTATATTTGAGCGCTGTGAGGTTTGCATTTTATGGGTGAATTATGATTATTGGACTAGAGAAAGTTTAGGATTATAAGAGTTTGGGCTCGGGAATTTTTATACTTTTTTGAATAAATCGCGATTTTTAGTCTTACTTATACTGTATTATGGAGATCCTCTTTGACTAAAATATTTATCAAAATTATAAAATCCAGGCCCCAATTTTTCAGAACTTTGATTGTGAATTGAATCTGATAAATAATTACTCTTTGACTTGCTAAATTTATGCAAGCTCATAGACCTAAATTTCATTCTATCCACACCCTCTAAATCAAAAGATCCGGGTCCTGGGTTATTCTTAAATGCTGCAATATTATGATCAGTGAATGTAAATCTTTTTGCTTTTGCCATTTTTATTTATGGAGATGAGTGATGTCTATTTAGTACTGGAGTTTAGTAAGAGCCGGGTCCTGGTACTTTTGAACTAGGGCTGTTGATTAGAAATTTAGCACGACATGAGAACCCTTTTTGTTTAGCTTTGTTATCTTCAATGAAAGATCGTCTATCATATGATCCAGCTGAGTAAAGAATAATATACGTCCAGGCACTTTCTATCTAAGTGAAAAATCAATATTGCGCTTATCTCTGCCTATTTTACATTTGCTTTAACTGAGTACTGAGCTATGATATGATTTTTCAGCTTCATAAGAGCCAGGTCCAGGATATTTCTAATTAAGTATCACTGATCTTCTTTTTGATTTTCCTATCGTACTTATTTAAAATTTAAATACATTGCGCTGGCTGATTTAAATTTCATGATTGGCTGCTCGTATGCTGTGGGGGAAGGCTTGTCATTATTTCTCGAGGCTAACAGATCATGCAAGGAAATTGTTTTCTTTTGCATACTAAAACTTGGCTATTTTTTCATTAACACTATTGAATCGCCATGGTATTTATCTGGACCTGGGGTTAGTGATACAAATTTTTTGAACAGCACTTTGCTTATTGTTTTCTTAGGGCCATCCTTAAATTATGAAATAATTGTACAGTTGTAAATGAGGCTGGTTAAAAAGATCCAGGTCCAGGTACATTCTTTTTGCTTTTAATTTCATCCCACTATTTTCTGACTGCTTTAGGAAACTTCACGGTGGGAGACTTGTTTAGTGAAACTTTTTATGGGTTATATCGATCGGGTGAGGGAAGAGCTGATGGGTCATTACTACTCGTAATTGCTTCAATAAAATGTGATGTACATTTTGTATATCCTTTGAAGGTAAAAGTCGGCGTCGATTTATATTTGCTCGTGCTGCTGCTCATGAATAATTATATTGCTTATTTTCGATATTACAAATCATATGATTCATACTTATTCATCTTTTTTTTGATTTGGCAATAAAGATCATCTATGTGTTATATAATGGCAAAATTGATCAGCAAGAGCGAGGGCGAGTCAGAGTAGTCACTGATTTAGTTTGGTTATCAGCTGAAAGTCTAACACATTGTTTTAATTTAGGATCATCAAGTGCTTCTAATTTCTGTTGCATGACAACAAGCGTGGCCTATAGCTCCATCACTCTGAACCTCAACACTTAATTTTCCTAAACAGCCTCAGATAAAGCTTCTCTCAATTTTCTTACTTCCTCTTCACTATGATTTTTGATCTTGCTACTGCCCTTTTTGCTATGCTTCTTCAAAACAGGTTTCTCAAACGAGTGATTCTGCTGTCCGGAAGCAGTCTCTCCACTTTCTATTTAGTACTAGCTAGCTGTGTTCATGATTGACTTATCTGCGGGTGTATATCTGTATTACAATATACTAGAATTGAATAAATTGTATTAATTATTTTAGGCCAAATCAATGAGACCATCTATCATCTCTATATTAATAATAAATCAATTATTAAATCTCATACATTTAAGTATAATCTTGCTTCAATAAATCCCATGATTACAAAAATGTATATTCGAACTGTGTTATTTACCAATATTTGCTATTTTTTATTAATTAATATTAAACACCAATTTTTAAATACATTATAAAAACCCTTAAAAAATCCAATAAAAATCTATTACCTTATTTTACTACCGTTATTGAGTTCTAGTATTGCAAATTTAAAATTTAATGACTTATCCTTAGAATGTCCAATATTTGTAATGGTAGTTTGTACGTATGACATATATCAATACGGATAAAATTCAGTTTTATAACAAAATACAGCTATTGATATTGTATAAGAGCATTAGCTATAAAAT
>APMI01002941.1_pt1 | contig 18426 bp, 17 predicted proteins | sample 667938 | NCBI WGS metagenome assembly APMI01 (sample SAMN01084076, study PRJNA167559) | wastewater metagenome | biome: Wastewater | place: Denmark: Ejby Moelle, Odense | collected 2011-11-28 | reverse complement strand
TATTTAACCAAAAGAATTACCAGAGAGAGATTGCCAATAGAAAACATTTTATACATTTTCGGACCAGTTTTATTGGTATTTGGTTTGGTAGCAAAAGACAACGGTTCTACCGCTTTGATGATTTTGATGGTTTCCTTAATTGTAATGGTTATCGGTCAATTGTCTTCAAAATATATTTTAGGATTTTTAGGAATTTCTACCGTTTTCATAGGAATATTTTTGTTTTTAGCCCTCAAAACAGACTTAATTGGAAGTTCACGTGTACATACTTGGGTGAGTCGTATAGAAACATTTACCAATTCTAAGAAAACCACAGAAATAGAAGACGAAAGTGTAAAAGCCAAAAACTATCAGGTAAACCAAGCAAAAGCGGCCATCGTACACGGCGGAATTACCGGACAAGGACCTGGGAAATCGGCATTGAAACAAATGCTTCCACAGTCTGCATCGGATTTTATCTTTGCCATCATTGTAGAAGAATACGGTTTTATTGGGGCATTTTTCCTCATTACCTTGTATCTTATAATGATGATTAGGATTGTAATGATAGCCAGCAAAATGCCCGCTTTTTTCGGGAGTTTACTGGTGCTAAGTTTAGGAATTATGATTTTTATACAATTGGCAGTTAATATTGCAGTTGCAGTCAATCTAATTCCTGTAACAGGACAGCCTTTACCGCTGATAAGTTATGGAGGAACATCTATGTTGGTCACCTATTTGCAGTTAGGTATCATCTTAAATGTAAGCTCTAGAATTCAAGTTTTTGATGAAGAAGGAATGGGCAAAAAACAAAATATTGAAGAAATAAATGATATAGCGTAAATATATGGCAAAAAATTTCTTTAAAAAATTTGATGAAGAAACACTTCTAAAATTAGAAATCTTTGAAGATTATTTTAAAGAATGGCTACCTGTATTTATAAAAAATGCAATAAATTATAGTTGGACTGAATGCTTCATTTATGATTTTTTTGCAGGTGCTGGAAAAGATACAGAAGATAGATTTGGCAGCCCTCTAATCATTTTAAAAACTATAAATGAAAATATAGAAAAAATAATAAAATCAAAATTAAAAATAAGATTTACAATAAATGAATTTGATGAAGTAACGTTTGCAAGGTTAAAAGAAAATGTTAGAATATTTTTAGAGAATAATCATGCTGTAAAAGATAGTATTGAAATAGAATTTTGCAAAGAAGACTTTAAGAAACTTTTTAATGAAATTAAATTTGAATATGACAAACCAAATTTCATGTTCCTTGATCAATTTGGAGTAAAACAAATTACAGAAGAAGTTTTTAAAAAATTAATTAGTTTTAAAAGAAATGATTTTTTATTTTTTATCTCATCTACACATATAAAAAGATTTGGGGATTCTTTAGAATTTCAGAAATATTTAAAAATAAAAAAAGAAAATTTTGAAAACGCAAAACCATTTCATGCACATAGAATTGTTTTTGAATATTATAAATCGTTAATTAATAACAATTATGTAATTGCGCCTTTTTCTATAAAAAAGAATCAAAACATACATGGACTAATATTTGGGTCTAATCACTCTTATGGAGTTGAAAAATTTTTGAAGGTTTGCTGGAATATAAATAAAAATACTGGAGATGCCAATTATAATATTGACGATGAAAAAATCATTGATGGGCAACTATCAATTTTTCCAGAAGAAAATAAAATAAAGAAATTATCACATTTAGAGGAAAAAATAGAAAATTGGATTAAAAGAGACTTATCTCTATATGAAATTTATAATAAAACAATTGAATTTGGTTGCCAACCTAAGCATGCCAATAATTTTTTAAAAGGCTTAATTAAGAATAGAAAAATAAAACCTTTAGAATTAGTTAATGATAGAATTCATCAAATTGATAAAAATAAAAAAATAGAATTTTTATGAAAACTTCTAAAATAGAATGGACAGAAGCGACTTGGAATCCAACTATCGGTTGTAATAAAGTTACATCAGGCTGTAAGTTCTGCTATGCAGAAGTTATGGCGAAAAGATTACAAGCAATGAAAGCTCCAGGTTATGAAAATGGCTTCGAGTTTTCAATAATGAGAAATAGGTTTGAAAGCCCATTGTCAATAAAAAAACCAACAAAGTTTTTTGTGAATTCAATGAGCGATTTATTTCATGAGAAAATGCCTTTTGAAGATTTAGACAAAATTTTTGATACCATTAGAAAAACACCACATCATACTTATCAAATTTTAACTAAAAGAGAAAAAAAATTAGAAGAATATTTTGAAACACGAGATGTTCCTGAAAATGTTTGGTTAGGTGTAACTGTTGAATCATCAGAAACAAAACATAGAATAGATTCTTTAAGAAAAATAAATGCTAAAATTAGATTTTTATCTATGGAACCTTTATTAAATGATGTGGGAGAATTAGATTTAGAAGGAATTCATTGGATAATTGTAGGAGGAGAAAGCGGACACAAGGCAAGACCAATGAAACCAGAATGGGCTATTAACATTAAAAAACAATGTGAAAAGCAAGGAAAAGAATTCTTCTTTAAACAATGGGGAACTTGGGGAGAAGACGGAATAAAGAGAAATAAAAAAACTAATGGCAGAACTCTTCAAGGTAAAATTTACAATGGAGAACCAGCAACGATTTAAAGATAACTTTTAAAAATGTCAAACAGTATAGAACAAAATCAAACTCGCAACACAAAACTCGCGCCTCGTATTTTAATGAGTGGCGGCGGAACTGGTGGTCACATCTTTCCAGCAGTTGCTATTGCGCAGGAAATTAAAAAACGTTTCCCCGATGCAGAATTTTTGTTCATTGGTGCTAATGGTAAAATGGAGATGGAAAAAGTTCCGCAAGCAGGATTCAAAATCGTAGGATTGAACATTGCAGGATTTGACAGAGGAAATTTATTGAAAAACTTAGGTTTACCGTTCAAATTGATTTCGAGTTTAATTAAAGCTAAAAAAGTAATTAAAGAATTTAAACCAAATTTCGCTGTAGGAACTGGTGGTTTTGCAAGCGGCCCTGCTTTATTTATTGCTGCAAGAATGGGAATTCCTACATTTATACAAGAGCAGAATTCTTTACCTGGGAAAACCAACATTTTCAATGGAAAGAAGGCAAAAGCTATTTTCACTGCATATCCAGAAATGGAACAGTTTTTTCCGAATTCAAAAGTTCATTTTTTAGGAAATCCTATTCGCGAAAACTTAATTACTGATTTAATAGACAGTGATTTAGCAAAAGAAAAATTAGGTTTAGAAAAAGAAAAATTAACGATACTTTCCGTAGGTGGTTCATTAGGTTCTAGAACACTGAACAACGGTTGGAAAGAAAATTTAGAAAAACTAAAAGAAAAAGGCTATCAATTGATTTGGCAAACAGGAAAATTAGATTTTGCTGAAATTTCATCCAGCATCCAACATCCAGCATCCATCCAAATCAAGGAATTCATTTCTGATATGGCAACAGCCTATTCTGCGGCAGATGTAATTGTTTCTAGAGCTGGAGCAATTGCAATCTCGGAATTGGCAGTGGCAAAAAAGCCCGTTTTATTAGTGCCTTTTCCGTTTGCAGCAGAAGACCATCAGACCAAAAACGCAATGACTTTGGTTGAAAAAAACGCAGCTAGAATGGTAAAAGACACCGAAATGAAAGAAAAATTTTGGAACACGCTTTTAGAAATTTGTGAAAATGAAACAGTAAGAAAAGAAATGTCACAAAACTTGGAGTTTTTTGCCAAACCAAAAGCTTCAGAAGATATTGTAGAGGAAATAGAAAAAATATTAAGAATAAATTAATAACTAAATTCAAATGAAAAAAGCAATACTAGTAATTTTCTTTTTTGGAATCTTTTCAAGTTTTTATTCTCAAAATTTAGATAAAAAAATGATTGGATGTTGGAAAGGAACTGAGACTGATCAACAAATTGTAGGGCTATCAAAATATTGGATTTCTTGTAGGCAAGAAGATGGCAAGAGTATATTATTATTTATTGCAATTAAAGACGGAGAAGTTGTAGAGCAATCTACTGAAAATGGAAAATGGTGGACAAAAGACGGTAAATATTTTGAGCTTCATGATTATGATGGAATTACAGATGTTTATAAATATGAGTTTGTAAATGATAATAAAGTTGAATTCAGATCTATTGAATTATTTGGAAAACCAGATAACACCTATTTTTTTACCGACGAAAAAATCATAGAAAAAATAAAAAAATGAATAATTTAAAAGCATATCAAAACTTCTACTTTGTAGGAATTGGCGGCATTGGGATGTCTGCTTTGGCAAGATATTTCCATGCTTCAGGAAAAAATGTTTTGGGATATGATAAAACCGAGACAAAATTAACTACTGCGCTTATTTCGGAAGGTATTGATGTTGTTTTTGAAGATAAGATTAATGAAAAAATTTCTTCTCTAAAACCCGAGGAAACACTCGTAATCTATACGCCGGCGATTAAAATTTTAGAAATTTTAGATTACTTCAACGAAAACGGTTTTGAAGTATTAAAACGTGCAAAAGTTTTAGGATTAATTACTGAAAATACAGAATGTATTGCAGTAGCAGGCACTCATGGTAAAACCACCACATCAAGTTTGGTAGCTCATCTTTGTAAAGTTGCCAATCTTCCTTTTTCAGGATTTTTGGGCGGTATTGCAGAAAATTATAAATCAAATTTCATCTACAATGGCACTGAAATTTCTGTGCTAGAAGCAGATGAATATGACAGAAGTTTCCTCAATCTTTCACCAGATTGGGCGATTGTAACTTCTATAGATGCAGATCATCTCGACATTTATGGCGATACTGAAACCATAGAACAAAGTTTCAGAGACTTTGCAGATTTAGTACCAGAAAATGACCAACTTTTTATAAGAAAAGGAGTTAAAATAGGAAGACCAAGCAAAACGTATGCAGTAAATGAGGAGGCAGATTTTTATTCTGACAATCTAAGAATAGAGGGAGAAAAAATGTTCTTTGATTTTAATTATGACGGAAAAACAGAAGAATTTTCTTGGGAAATCCCAGGAATTCATAATGTAGAAAACGCTACAGCTGCCATTGCTGTTTTATACAGCTTAGGCACTGATTTTGAAACCATTAGAAAGGGAATTTCTACCTTCAAAGGAATTAAAAGAAGATACACCAAACATTCTTTTACCAATGAGAAAATTTATGTAGATGATTATGCACACCATCCAACAGAATTAAATGCGGTGATTGGTTCTATCAGAACTTTTAATCCGGGTAAACAATTATTGGTGGTGTTTCAGCCACATTTGTTCAGTAGAACCAGAGATTTTGCAGAAGGTTTTGCAGAAAGTCTAGAAGCAGCAGATGAATTATTGCTTTTAGATATCTATCCTGCTAGAGAATTGCAAAAAGATTTTGAAGGAATAACTTCTGATTGGTTATTAGAAAAAATAAAATTAGAGAAAAAAGAGGTTTGCAGTTTAAGCCAAGCTTTTAATAAAATTAAAGAAAAAGATTTTGATATTTTGCTTACAGTAGGTGCAGGAAACATAGATACTTTGTATGACCCAATTATGAATTGGCTTTCTGAAAATTAAAAGTTGAAAGTTGAGAATTGAGAATTGAAAATTAATTAAAAAGCGGAATTCAAGAATGAAAAACAAGTGGAGAATTCTTAAAATATTAGTAACAGTAGTGATCTTCGGATTTCTATTGAGCTTCTCTTTGAAGAGGTTCAATGAAAAACCTTTGGATGATATTTCTGTGAAAATGTCTGATAAATCTCCCGTTTATTTTGTAGATGAAAAAGACATCAAAACCATTGTAGAAAGATACAATACCACCAAAAAAGTAGGCGACATAGACATCCCAAGTTTAGAGAAAAAACTAAATGAATTACCAGCCGTAGATAGCGCCAATGTTTATCTAAGCTTAGACGGAAAATTGCATCTAGATATTTTACAAAGAGTTCCTGTTTTTAGATTAAATAATGGTGGAAAAGGTTTTTATGTAGATAAAGATGGTACAGAATTTCCCATTTCTAAAAATTATTCGCATCCATGTATGCTGGTTTCGGGTGATGTGAAGAAAAAAGAGTACCTAAAATTGGTAGAATTAATAGAAAAAATAGATAAAGACAGCTTCTGCAAAAATTATTTTGCAGGAATTACGAAAGAAAATGGCAATTTCAATCTCATTACCAATGAAGGACTTTACAAAGTAGAATTGGGAGATTTAGATCATATTGAATTTAAGATTAAAGGGTTTAAGACTTTTGTAGAAAAATTTTTGGTGAATCAAAATCCAGAGAAATATTCAAAAATCTCTGTAAAATATGACAACCAAATTGTAACTACACTTAATAGCGGTTACAAACCTGAAGAAGATTCTCTATCCACAGAAGAAACTAAAGAAATTGTAGAAAAACCATTGGAAAAAGAGAAAGAAAAAAAATCAAGTCAAAAAGAAGAGAAGAAACAGTAAAAAAGAGAACAGCAATATATGGAAACACAAGATTATTCAGTAGGACTAGACATCGGTACTACCAAAATAGTAGCCATTGTTGGTAGAAAAAATTCGCACGGCAAAATAGAAGTTTTGGGCGTTGGGAAAAGTAAAAGTTTGGGAGTGCATAAAGGCATTGTCAATAATATTTCTCAGACCATAAGTTCTATTACAGCTGCCATTTCAGAGGCGGAAAAATCTGCTGGCGTACCCATTAAAAAAGTAACCGTCGGGATTGCAGGTAAACACATCCGTAGTTTACAGCATTCTGATTATATAATGAGAGAAAATCCTGAAGCCTACATCACCGAAGATGATATAGAAGCACTAAAAGATCAGGTAAAAAAATTAGTCATGCTTCCTGGTGAAGAAATAATCCACGTTCTTCCGCAAGAATACAAAGTAGATTCTGAAGGCGAAATACAAGAACCAATCGGGATGCATGGCAAACGTTTAGAAGCTAATTTCCACGTTGTAGTTGGGCAAATGGGAAGCATTAGAAATATTGCAAGATGTGTAAAAGAAGCGGGTCTAGAAATGGAAGCACTTACGCTAGAACCTCTTGCTTCTTCTGAAGCTGTTCTTACCAAAGAAGAAAAAGAAGCGGGTGTCGCCATTGTAGATATTGGTGGTGGTACTACAGATATTGCAATTTTCAAGGATAATATTATTCGTCATACTTGTGTAATTCCTTATGGTGGAGGCATAATTACAGACGACATCAAAGAAGGTTGTTCTATCATAGAAAAACACGCAGAACAACTGAAGGTAAAATTCGGGTCTGCGGTTCCAGATTTAGAAAAAGATTCTACGTATGTTACCATCCCAGGATTACACGGAAGACCAGACAAAGAAATTTCTCTGAAATCTTTGGCAAGCATCATTAATGCCAGAGTAGAAGAAATTCTAGAAATGGTAAATACAGAATTAAAAGCTTACGGAGCTTATGAACAAAAGAGAAAACTAATCGCTGGTATTGTTCTCACTGGTGGTGGTTCTAATCTTAAAAATCTTCGTCAGCTAGCCAATTATATTACAGGTTTTGATGCTAGAATAGGTTTTGCTAATGAATACATTGCCAATGATAAAAACCAATATCTGAAATCTCCAGAATTTGCTACTTCCATTGGTTTATTAATGGAAAGTTTAAAAATAAGAGATAAAAAACAATCTGAGGAATATTATGCAGAAGAAACACCTGCACCAGAGCCAGTACAAGAAGCTCTAAAAACGGTTGAAGCAATGTCAGAACAAACAATAATACCTCAACCAGCAGAAGAGCCAAAACCTCAGCCAGAAAAAAAGAAAGGAAGCAAACTGACTTTCGGACAAACCATTTTAGAAAAAGTAAAAAAATTCTTCGAAGAAGTAGAATAAAAACATAACCATAATAGTTTAATAATATTTACATCAAGAAATATGGAAAATACATTTAATACAGGATTTTCATTTGATTTACCAAAAGGTACTTCATCTATCATCAAAGTAATTGGCGTAGGTGGTGGTGGTAACAATGCACTGAAACATATGTACGAAAAAGGAATAAATGGCGTAGATTTTATCATTTGTAATACAGATGCCCAGACTCTAGATAATAATCCTATTTCTACCAAAGTACAATTAGGCGTTGCCATTACCGAAGGTTTAGGTGCTGGTGCAGACCCAGAAGTTGGAGAAAAATCTGCTATAGAAAGCATAGACGAAATAAAATCTGTTCTCGGTCAAGGAACCAAAATGGTTTTCATAACCGCAGGAATGGGTGGTGGTACTGGTACTGGTGCTGCACCAGTGATTGCAAAAATTGCCAAAGAAATGGGCATTTTAACCATCGGTATTGTAACCGTACCTTTTAGTTTTGAAGGGAAAAGAAGACTAGATCAAGCAGAATTAGGTTTAGAAAAACTTAGAAATAGTGTAGATTCTCTTATCGTTATTAATAATGATAAACTTCGTCAGCAATTTGGTAATTTGGGCTTCAAGTCTGGATTTGCAAAAGCAGATGAAGTTCTTGCTAACGCCGCTAAAGGAATGGCAGAAGTAATCACAGGTTATTTTGATGTAAATATTGACTTCCGTGATGCGCGTTCAGTTTTACAAAATTCTGGCACCGCTTTAATGTCAACTGGTACTGCTTCTGGCGAAAACAAAGCAGAAGAAGCCGTGAAAAAAGCTCTAGATTCTCCATTATTAAATGATAACAAAATCACAGGTGCTAAAAACGTTCTACTCCTTATCAGAAGTGGAAACGAAGAGGCCACAATGGACGAAATTGGTACAATTAATGACCATATTCAGCGCGAAGCAGGCAATACCGCAGATATTATTTTCGGGGTAGGAACAGACCCAGAATTGGGAGATGCAATCAGTGTTTTGGTTATTGCAACAGGTTTTTCTGCTGATGATCAAAAATACTCTGGTCCTACAGAAAAAATAAAATACACTCTAGATGATTCTCCATCAGACAGACCAAGAAGAGAATCACCTTTTGACAGAAGTTCTTCTAAAGAAAGAACAGAAACTCCTTCTACAAGAGAAAACAAAAATGTTTTTCTATTAGATGATAATAATGATAATGTAAAACCAGATTTCCCCACCAATCATTTTTCTCAAAATTTTGAGTCAGAAGAAATTGCAGTGCAAGAAAAAGTAGAAGAAATAAAATTCTTTGAAGACGAAAATCCTATTATCGAAAGCTATACAGAATCCTTTGAAGTAGAAGAAAAAGAATCTGGCGTTCTAGAGCTTTTCAACTTTGATGACGAAGAAATTATAGAAACTCAATCTTTCTCTTTCGAAACTGAAGAAAAGAAAATCACTCCAAAATCAGAAGAAGTTAACTTTTTTGTAGAAGAAAAAAAAGAAGAAATTAAGTTTCAGGTAGAGGAAAAAACATCAGAAATTACAGAACCTGTAGCAGAAACTAAAACTTTCGTTCAAGACAGACCAGTAGAATTCACTTTTTCTTTCACCAAAGATGCAGATGAGATTAAACCAAGTTTTAAATCTGTAACCGAAGAAGAAAAACCAACAGAAATTCCTCAGGCTGAAGCGAAAGAAGAATTCAAATTCATTGAAAAAAATGTAGCCTCAGACAAAGTTCAGGAAAGAAGAAATAAACTAAAAGAATTCAATTCTCGTTACCAAACTTTAGAAAACGAAAACGAATTTGAAACAATTCCTGCATTTAAGAGAAAAAACATCAATATTGGACAAGAAAACCCTTCTCAACAGCAGATTTCTAGCTTCCTTTCAGAAAACAACGGAAGAGTGAGTCTTAGAGAAAATAAATTTTTGAACAAAGATGTAGATTAATAATTATTTTTCGCAATTAGCTAAACTTTAAAAGCTAATTGCCAAAAACCAAAACATAATAAAATGTCATTAGAACTTACCATAAACGAAGCGATTAAAACCGCAATGAGAGAGAAAGACAAAGTAGCTCTAGACTCTCTGAGAGCCGTAAAATCTCAAATCCTTTTGCTAAAAACAGAAGCCAAAGGCGCAGATGTTTCCGCAGAACAAGAAATTGCTATTTTACAAAGAATGATTAAACAGCGCAAAGATTCTTATGAACAATTTGTAGCGCAAAACAGAACAGATTTGGCAGAAGTAGAAGCAGCACAGATGAAAGTTATAGAGCAGTTTTTACCTGCCCAGCTTACCGCAGAAGAACTAGAAGCAGAAATCAAAAAAATAATTACCGAAACAGGGGCAGAATCCATCAAAGATTTAGGAAAAGTAATGGGAACCGCTTCCAAAGCTTTAGCCGGAAAATCAGACGGAAAATCAATCTCCGAAATGGTAAAGAAGTTATTATCTTAATTAAATTTTCAGTACAATTACCCAAAAATTGCCAAAGATATCTTTGGCAATTTTTTTTAAAAAGAGTCAAAATGTCTTAATAGATTTTTGGCATACTTTTGATAAAATATATAGATAGAAATTTTAAAATTTTAATAGTAAATTTGCAAACGAAATATTCATTTTTTAACTTATAAACTTAATATAATATGTATCCAGCAGAATTAGTAATGCCCATGAAGGCAGAACTTACAGATAAAGGTTTCCAAGACCTTACCACACCTGAACAAGTAAACGAAGCGCTTAAACAATCAGGAACTACCCTAGTTATGGTAAATTCTGTGTGTGGTTGTGCAGCAGGCGCAGCCAGACCAGGCGTTATTTATTCATTAACTGGTGACAAAAAACCAGACCATTTAACCACCGTTTTTGCAGGTTTCGATACCGATGCTGTAGCAGAAGCCAGAAAACACTTCGCTCCATTTCCTCCAAGCTCACCTTGTGTAGCACTTTTCAAAGACGGAGAATTAGTGCACATGCTAGAGAGACACCACATCGAAGGAAATCCTGCCGGTGCCATAGCTGCCAATTTACAAGCAGCTTACGAGGAATTTTGTTAATTTTTTTTTGAGAAAATATTCCCCCAATCCGTTCTAATTTTTTAGAGCGGATTTTTTATTTTTAAAAAATCTAAAATTTTGGCGCGCCCTTCCACAGCCACATTCCCAACACCTCAGGTCAGGCTGTTCGTTACAATCTTTTTAAATTTTCCCATCACCATTCCTTACTTCTAAAATTTAAAAAGGATTTTCACTACCATCCTTCGCGCATATTCAACTCGTTTTTTTTAATTATGCATCTCAGAAAATTTAAGCCAATTTTCATTTCTCTCGTTCAGTTTTTTTATTAAATTTGAGCAATGGCAACAATGGCACTTTTCAATATGGCAGTTAATTGGTTTATCAGGCAAAGAATAGACCAGATTCAGAATTTTATGAATCATCCTATTGAAACACAACAAGGCGTACTTTTCTCACAACTTTTTCACGCAGACGAAACAGAATACGGAAAAAAATATGGCTTCAAAGACATCTCTTCTTACAGAGATTTTCAGCAACAAGTTCCCATCGTAAATTACGAAGAATTTGAACCTTACATAGAAAAAGCAAGGCAAGGTCAAAAAGATATTATCTGGCCAGGCATCATCCGCCAATTTGCCAAATCATCTGGCACCACCAATGCCAAGAGCAAATACATCCCAATTACAGACGAAAGTTTAGAAGAATGTCATTATAAAGCAGGTAAAGATTTAATCTCCATTTATGCCAATAATCATCCTGATAATCAACTATTTCTCAATAAAAATTTAAGATTAGGAGGCAGCTCAGAACTCTACGAAAGCTTCAATACCAAATTTGGAGATTTATCTGCTATTTTGATAGAAAATTTACCTTTTTGGATAGAAATCACTACCGTTCCTAGCAAAAAAACCTCACTAATGTCAGAATGGGAAACCAAACTAAAAGCCATCGTCTCCGAAGTAAAAAACCAAGACGTAGGCAGCTTAACTGGTGTACCAAGTTGGATGATGGTTTTGCTACAAAGAATTTTAGCAGAAACAGGAAAAGGTAATATTTCAGACGTTTTCCCGAATTTAGAGGTTTTTTTCCACGGTGGAATTAGTTTTAAACCCTATAAAGAACAATACCGAAAAATCATTGGCAAAGACATTAATTATTATGAAATTTACAACGCTTCAGAAGGTTTCTTCGGAATCCAAGACAGAAGCGGAAGTGATGAGATGCTTCTAATGCTAGATTATGGCATTTTCTATGAATTTATTCCAATGGATAAATTTGATAGAAACAATCTTCAGGCTATTCCGCTAGGAGAAGTAGAACTTGGGAAAAATTATGCTGTTGTTATTTCTACCAACGGCGGACTTTGGCGCTATCTTATAGGTGACACCGTGAAATTTACGTCTCTATCACCACATAGAATTCAGATTTCTGGCAGAACCAAACATTACATTAATGCCTTTGGTGAAGAACTCATGATAGACAATGTAGAAACCGCCCTCAAAAAAGCTTGTGATGCAACCGAAGCTCATATTTTAGATTACACAGGTGCTCCTGTTTTTATGAGCGAAGGAAAATCTGGCGCGCACGAATGGTTGTTAGAGTTTTCTCATCACCCGAATAATTTAGAACATTTTTCTAAAATTTTCGATGAAACATTGAAGTCCATCAATTCTGATTATGAAGCGAAACGTTATCTCAATATGACGCTTAATCCGCCAATTATACATACTGCAAAACCTCAACTTTTCTATCAATGGATGGAATCTCGAGGAAAATTGGGCGGACAAAACAAAGTGCCTCGTCTTTGTAATGACAGACAATACATTGAGCCACTTTTGGAATTGAATAAGTAAAATTTTGTCAAGTTTTTACGGTTCATTTTTTCTATCTCTTTCTTAACATAAATCAATGACAATACGCCATTTTACGTATTAACTTTGCAGAAAAATTTTTATAAAATGGAATTATTAGATAAATTACAATGGAGATACGCTGCAAAAGCAATGAACGGCGAAAAAGTGAGTGATGAAAAAGTAGAAAGAATTTTAGAAGCAGCACGCCTTGCTCCTACATCTAGCGGTTTACAACCTTTTGAGATATTTGTAGTAAGCAATCAGGATGTTAAAAACCAGTTGAAAGAAGCCGCCAGCAATCAACCACAGGTTGCAGATGCTTCTCACGTTTTGGTTTTCGCAGCTTGGGATACTTATACCGCAGAAAGAATCAACTATATGTTTGATTTAACCAATGAAACACGTGGAGGAACTAATGAAGGTTTTGAAAATTACAGAAATTTCCTTTTGAATGCTTATGTACCCAAAACTGCCGAAGAAAATTTCGTGCACACTGCTAAACAAGCGTATATTGCATTTGGCGCAGCGATTATTGCAGCTGCTTTCGAAGGTGTAGATGCTACTCCAATGGAGGGTTTCAGCCCAGAAAAAGTAGATGAAATTCTTGGTTTAAGAGAAAAAGGATTGAGAAGCGTTTTACTTTTACCTCTTGGTTACAGAGATTCAGAAAAAGATTGGTTAGAAAAACTAGTAAAAGTAAGAAAACCGAAAGAAAAATTTATCACAGAAGTGAAGTAATAAAAAAATCCTCAGAAAACTCTGAGGATTTTGTTTTTTATATAAAAATAGGTTTTTAACCGTTCCATTCTACTACCGCTCTTATAAAAGCTTCGGCATTTTCTAAAGGAATATTCGGCAAAATTCCATGACCTAGATTGGCAATATATTTATCTTTTCCAAATCTATCAATCATTTCGTGAACCATTTTTCTAATCACTTCTGGCGAAGAATGTAATCTTGCAGGATCAAAATTTCCTTGAAGTGTTATAGAATTATCGGTAAATTTTCTCGCCAATTCTGGAGTAATCGTCCAATCTACACCTAGAGCCGAAACTCTAGATTTTGTCATTTCTTCTAAAGCGTACCAACAACCTTTCGCAAAAACCACCACGTGAGTTTCTGGAGCTAAAGCTTCTACAATTTGATTGATGTATTTCCAAGAAAATTCCTGATAATCTTCCGGAGAAAGCATTCCTCCCCAAGAATCAAAAATCTGTACCGCAGAAACGCCACTTTGTACTTTTCTCTTAAGATAGGCAATAGTAACATCTGTAATTTTTTGTAAAAGAAGATGCGCCAATTCTGGCTTTTGGAAACAAAAAGATTTCGCAACATCAAAAGCTTTACTTCCTTTTCCTTCTACACAATAGCAAAGCAAAGTCCACGGTGAACCTGCAAAACCGATTAAAGGAATTTCGTTTTCTAATTTCTGTAAAGTGATTTCAATCGCATCATAAACGTATTGAAGGTTTTCTTCCGCAGCAGAAACTTGTAGATTTTCTATTTGTTCTAAAGTTTTAATAGGGTTGTCTAACCAAGGTCCAACTGATTCTTTCATTTTGAAATCAATTCCCATTGCTTGTGGAACTACCAAAATATCAGAAAATAAAATCGCTGCATCTAGCGGAAATCTTCTAATTGGTTGCACAGTGATTTCTGCTGCCAATTCTGGAGTTTGACAGCGGGTAAAAAAATCGTATTGATCACGTAGCGCGATGAATTCCGGCAAATATCTTCCTGCTTGTCTCATCATCCAAACTGGTGGTCTTTCTACAGATTCGCCACGCAATGCTCTTAAATATAAGTCGTTTTTAATCATTTTTTTGCTTTCTGCATTCAGCTTTCCGCTTTTTGCTTTATAATATTTAATAAATCTTCTAAATTGCTTTCTTTACTTGTGAAAATTCTATTTTGGGTGAATTTTTTCAACTCTTTTTCTGTGGTTTGTCCGATAGAAAAAATTTTCAAATTTTCTAAAGAATTAAACTTCGCAAAACTACGAACTCCACTTGGACTAAAAAAAACTATAGCATCATAATTTTCAGAAATTTTCGGGTAGAGCAAATTCGTTTTGTAGATGATTATTTTTTTGTAAGAAATATTTTGCAAAGGAAGCTTTTCATCTAAAATATCTAATGCTAAGTTTCCACAAAAATGAAAAAATTTTTCCTTTTGACAGTAATCAATAATGAAATCTGCCAAATCACTTGCATGTTTGGTCACTTTAAACGTTCCAAAACCTTGTTTCCTGAGTTCTAATTTAGTTTTAAAACCTACGGCATAAATTTTATTAAATTTTTTAGGATTCAAGAAACTTTCGTGAGGTTCAAATTTATTTTTAAAGAAAGATTTCACCGCATTTACGCTGCTGAAAATCAAAGAATAATTCTTTAAATCAAAAGGTTTGGTTTTAATTTTTTCGATGGCGATAAAATCCTGAAAATCACAGATAAAATCTGTCTCCATTTTTTTGGAAACTTCATTTTCAATGCCTGTTTTGGTAAAAAGGATTTTCATTTTTGAATTGATAACTTCCCTTTTTGTGTTGTTTTCAAATTTAGTTTACGCAGAAAAGGTTTTTAATTAAAAAATTAATTTTTCAATGTAGATTTTATCTGTTCCATCATTTCTTTTCCGCCATTTTCTAAAATTATTTTTGCGAATTTTTCTCCGAAATTTTCAGAATCATTAAATTCAAATTCTTCAACTAAACTTATAGTTTTACTCCCGTCAAGAGCATTTAATTTTCCTTTAAAATGAATTTTTCCTTCATTCCAAATTGCAATAGCTCCAATTGGTGCAGTACAACCACCTTCTAAAGTTCGTAGAAAATTACGCTCTATTTCTACACAAATTTGAGTTTCTTTATGATTAATTTGCTGTAAAATCTCTTTAATTTCTATATCATCAACTCTACTTGCAATGGCTACAACACCTTGACTTGGCGCAGAAATCATAAAATCTAACTCTTCAAAATCGAGTTCCATTTCCATTCTTTTAATTCCTGCCAAAGAAAAAAGAGTGGCATCAAAATCGCCTTCTTCTAATTTCTTCAATCGAGTTTGTACATTTCCTCTAATGTCTGAAAATTCTGTTTCGGGAAATTGTTCGAGCCAAAAAGCTCGTCTTCTTAAACTGCTCGTCGCAATTTTTAGTTCAGCTAAATTTTTATGCTTTGGAGAAGATTTTCTCACCAAAACATCTTGAGGAAAATCTCTTTCCAGAACTGCCGAAATTTCGATATTTTGTGGTAAAAGTGTAGGAACATCTTTCAGAGAATGCACCGCAATATCAATCTCATTATTGAGTAAAGCAATGTCTAAATCTTTGGTAAAAACGCCTGTAATCCCCAGAGAATAAAGCGGTTGATTAAGGTTTTTGTCACCAGAAGAAAGCACAGGAACCAATGAAGTTTCGTAACCTAAATTTTGTAATTTTTGTTCTACTTCTTTTGCTTGCCACATTGCCAATGGCGAATTTCTGGTGCCTATTCTAATCATTTTCTATTTTTTTAAACCACAAAAGAAACAAAGGCTTCAGTTTTTTTTAAAGAATTTCAAAAGTAAAAAAAGTTGAATAGATATCTTTTTAAACTTTTGTAGAACTTATTTTCAAGGATTTCTTTTGTTGCTTTTGCGGTTAATTTTATTGATGTTTTTTATTAAATTCTTCTTTCGGTTGTTCTACCAAAATTTCGTTCATTAGTTTGGTAATTTCTTCGGCTCTTAAAGGGTTTTCAATAATATATTTTGCAAATCTATTGGTGATTTTTTGTATCATTTTTTCGCTCAATTTCATATCTTCCACATCTATATATTTGTGTTTTTTATGAAAATTGTGCATTTCGTGATCTTCAATTTTCTTTAAAGCCGATTTGAACAAATGAATATTTGGGGCAAATTTTCTCTTTTTCTCCCAAACCAAAAATTCTTTGGTCATTTCCTTAATGATGGCTTCCGCTTTTGGAATTTCTTTCTTACGTTGCTCCATTGTTTCTTCTATGTGCGTAGAAAGTTCATCAATATCCACCAATTTTACTGCTTTGTTTTCGGCAACGTTTTTGTCCACATTATTAGGAATAGACAAATCTATCACCAAAGTTTCTTTCCCATTAGGGAAATGTCTTGGCAAGATGATTGGCATTTGCGCACCCGTTGCTACAATCAAGATATCCGTAGATTTTAATTCATCTTCGAAATCGTCAAAAGCAATTTGAGGAATGTGGTATTTTTCAGCAATTTTTTCTGCTTTTTCGAAAGAACGGTTGGCAATTTTAACCTTTGGCTTGTAAACGTGTTTTACTAAATTTTCAACAGTATTTTGTCCGATTTCTCCTACACCCAACAAAAGAATATTTTTATCAGAAATTTGAGTTTGAGTTTTTAAAATATAATGAACTGCCGCATAAGAAACCGATGCTGCACCGTTTGAAATTCCTGTTTCGTTTTTAATTCTTTTAGAAATTTGAATTGCCAGATTAATGGCTCTTTCTAAATAAGGATTGCTAAATTTTCTGTATTTTTTGAAACGATGATAAGCGTTTTTAATCTGACCAATTATTTCAAAATCTCCTAAAATCTGACTTTCCAGACCAGCAGAAACCCGGAAAAGATGGTTAAGTGCTTCTTCGTTTTTGATAACGTTTACAAACTGCATAAAATCCATCAAACTTACATCTACCGATTTACAATACATCTCTGCTATAGACATATAATTGCTGGTAGTAGTATAAATTTCGGTTCGGTTACAGGTAGAAACAATAAAGGCGTCGCCCAGCTTTTTGTCGTGAATTTCATTCACAAAACTCTTGATGTTTTCATCAAAAAAAGCAAATTTACCTCTGATTTCTGCATTGGCTTTCTCATAGCTAATGCTTAAAACCGTGAAATTCTGCGTGTTATATGTCTTTACGTGAGTGTTCATTATCAATCTGCAAATTTAATCAATATTCTGATAAAAATCTTCTAATTTTAAATATGCTTTTGTTTTATAATATCAATCAAAATATTTTGCCATCAAATAATGAAAACCAATTGGTTTTATGATGAAAATTTCTCCTTCAATTTTGTAACCACATTTTTCGTAAAACGGAACTACTTTTTCTCTTGCATTCATCCAAATTTTAGAAATTTTATCCTTTTGTAAAATCTCTTCTGCTTTTTCTATAAGCATTTTACCGATACCTTTTCCTTGACAATCTTCAGAAACTGCCATTCCTCTTAGCTGAGCCACGCTTCCGTTTTTCATGATAGAAACCACGCCTTTTATTTCATTCTTTTCCAAATATCCTAAATGAAAAGTATGAGGATCTAAATCCCCATTAAATTGATGTGGCTCATCTGGAAATTCTTTTCTAAGAACTGCTCTTCTTACAGGATAGGTATGCTCTGCCAATATTAATTTAATCATTTGATTTACTGTAATTTAATTGAAAATCATTAAGAATTTTATCAAATTTACAAAGAAGTAAAAATAAAACTGAAAGTTTAAAGTTTAAAAATACAATAAGCATTTAGAATTTAATAAAATTTTAACTAAATTTTTTATTTTCCTCTATTTAGAATGCGTTTAAATTTATATCTTTGTAAACTAAAATTTATAGTAGAAAAATGGGGTTATTTGATATGTTCACGCAAGAAATTGCGATAGACTTAGGTACAGCTAATACACTTATCATTCACAATAATAAAATCGTGATTGACCAGCCGTCAATCGT
>APMI01018117.1_pt1 | contig 18432 bp, 22 predicted proteins | sample 667938 | NCBI WGS metagenome assembly APMI01 (sample SAMN01084076, study PRJNA167559) | wastewater metagenome | biome: Wastewater | place: Denmark: Ejby Moelle, Odense | collected 2011-11-28 | reverse complement strand
AAGTCTGGGAGGAGCCACCAAAGTAAAACACTCTAGCATGCCTAGGGTGTTTTACTTTTGTGATGTGTCCAACTGCATGTGAAAAGTGCTATTATATAGGTAAATGTTGCGGGGGAATATGTCACCACGGCCACAGCGGCCTAATATGAGGCGCATCGGCAAAAAAGCGATGTCAATCTATCGTACCTCAGTGCTGCTTGAGAAAAAGCTGGTTCCTGTAAAAGTGCGGCGGACTTTACATATGCCAACTTGGCGACCATCGCGACGACAGTATGTCATTGCAGCGATTATTCTGGTAGTTGGGCTTGTGTCGTCCATCGGGTATCTCTATTGGAAGGGTGAGCAAGATAAAGCACTGCGCGCCACAGAGCAGGTTCAACAGGAGCGCGCACGGCAGGCTAGCGCTAAATCGAACGAATGTCGCAAGCAAAAACTAGCCGCCAAGGCGGATCAAATCGGAAAAATCACGTACGACGAACTGTACGACTATACGGTTTGTGACTACACGGATCAATAATGAATGATATATCTGATGTTGAGTTCGATTCGCTCATTACACGGGCAATGAATGAGTTGCCGCGTGAGTATATACAGAATCTCGATAATGTTGCTATTGTTCAGGCGGACGATCCCACGGAAGAGCAGCTAGCTAAGCAGGGAGTGCGACATGGTCAGCTACTGCTCGGGCTGTATGAGGGAATTCCGCAAACCCAAAGAGGAGCGGGCTATCAACTTGTTTTACCCGACAAGATTACTCTGTTTAAGCAGTCAATCCTATCCATCTCTCGCGACAGGCAGGCATTATTTGAGCATACAAAGCGTACCTTGTGGCATGAAATCGCGCATCATTACGGACTGGGTCACGACCACATTAATCAGTTAGAGAGGGATGTGTAAACCGACGGGCTCTCACATTCTACTAACGGTACGCTGATAGCTGGCTTAGTTCTCATTGTGATGGCCGCTGGCGGGGTATTATGATAAGAAGAAGACTTGCATGCAGCTCAAAACCCAACTAGCCTAGTTGTTTTTGGGTGCTCTTCTGTGTTAACAGATCATGAGGTCCTGCCTCGGCGTAAGCGCGAATCGAAACAACCGGTGTCTTACTGGTTGGATTTCGGATAATACGCGTCGATCACGATCTTTTTCTGCTGCATCAGCGTTGCGAAGGCACCTGGCTGCTGCATGAGCTCTTCCATGTTACCCGGTACGATCTGCCAGCTGACGCCAAATTTGTCTTTGCACCAGCCACACTGTTCGTTTTCGGAATGAGCTGATAGTTTGCTCCATAGTTCATCGATCTCAACCTGGTCTTTACAATTTACTGCCAGGGAGACGCCTTCGGTAAACACAGCTTCTTGCTCAAACGGGCTGTCCATCGCAGCCAGCCACTGACCATCGAGCTGCACGTCGCCGTACATCAACGAGCCAACGACCGTGCCGGGCGCACCTTGGCCTTCGGCGTAGCGTTCAAAGTGGCCTTGCTTGGAGTCTTTAAATGTCTCAGTATAGTAAGTCAGCGCTTCCTCAGCTCGTAGCCCCGTCGCGCTCGTAAACAGCAGCGACGGCACGATAAATCCATGATCGGCGCCATCGATAGGCGTCAGCATCAGCTGCCACGACACGCCGTATTTGTCCTTCACCCAGCCATAATGTTCGCTAAAGGGGTACTCACCGAGCTCCATCAGTGCCTCACCGCCTTCCATCAGCTTGGCCCACAAGGCGTCGAGGTCTTCGCGAGGGTTTTGGCTCTGCGCAGTGTTAAAGTATACAAAAAATGAGATTGTGTGATTGGGCGCAAACTCCGCACCGGCGTTGATGCCGACAAACCGGTAGCCGCCAAGTGAAAAATCAATAGTCAGCACCTTGCCAGCCAGACCCTGCTGAAAATCCGCTAGTCCTTCGGCTGCCGACTCCGGGTAGCGACTGGTTGCGTTGATGGTACCGCCAGGAAAGATCGAAGTATACCAGTCGGCGGCTTCCGCGGCCGTTCCGTTAAACCATAGATTCGGGACAATTTTTTGCGAGTCAGACATAGTACAAACACCTCCTTAGACTATCATTAGTATACGTGTTTATTATGTTATAACTATACAGTACGAGCGAGCTAGTCGTCGTATGCCGCCACGAGCAGTTTTTCGTGATCGTTAAATGGCGTGACAAGCGGATTGCTGCTAAAATTTATCAATTTCCCATTGTCTGCGATGTACGCAACTGATCCCCTCACTATCACCGGCTCTTTTGTGTCTGCTTTGCGGTATGTTATGACCCAAAACCTCTTTGAATCATATATTCTCGGCTCAGCGTCGACTGTGGCCTCTACGTTGTCGCGCGTCGGCACAAGTTCTCTGGCGAGTGCATCTGCCTGCTCAAATTCTGTGATACCGTGCATATAGTCAGTATAACAGGGCCGTAAAATGGCTGTCGCAGCGATCGAACACCTCTACTTCTTGGGTCTTATTATCGCGCCCAGGATTTCTTCCGCTTGCGCCACATCGCTTGCTGGTAGGTCGATGATTTCGTTTAGTCTATCACCGAGGACTATGTTCATACGGTCAAATGCTTCGCTGCCTGCTGCCGTCATCATGATCACGACAGTACGCCTGTCGGCTTCGTCGTATTCTTTCTTGACCGACCCGCTGCGCTCAAGTTCTTTGAGGAGATGCAGCACGCCCGCGCTGGTCAGCTGGACAAATTCCGCCACCTGCTTCTGGCTACACGGCTGCATGTACTGCAAGCCGACAAATATCAGGTATTGCCGATACGATATCCCAAAATCACGCTTCAGTACTATATCCGCCTGTTTGTTGAGATAGTCAGCAGTTTGGTTGATACTATAGGCGAGTTTAAGATTTGGATTCACTCGTCGTCTCCAGTAGTTGTTTGGCCTGTGCCGAGCCGCCATCACCAGCCGTATCGATCTCGATGGATTTTTTGAGATAGTCGGTTTTTGCTGCCGAGTCTTTCGACAATTTACCGAGTGACAAGTAGCAAAAACTGATGATTTTGGCCGTCGTGTACACTTGATCATTATTGTATTTGCTGATGACACTTTCGAAACGTTTCTTGGCCTTTGTATGAGCTCCAAAAACATTTGGTAGGTTTTCCAGCAGGCTCGCTTGCAAAAATTCTGGGTGATAACTAGCCGCACTATACGTGTCGATCAGCTTGTCGTATGTACGGATAACTTTCAGGAGGCTGATCAAGTTTCCTTTTGTCGCTGCGACGAGCGACCGAGACGAGTTGATATACGAGTCGAGCATCGGCAGCGACCAGTCAGGTGCATTTGGTCGTGTCGTGGCTAGCGCCGTCAGCGCCTTGCCGGCATAGGGAGCGTAGCTTTTATCTTTGCCGAGCATGAAGTGTAGTACGCATATTTCATGGTAGGTCAGACCTAGCGCGATTTGCTGGAGGACGTCCGGCTGGCTGATGCTTTCGAGTGCTTTTTCGTTTGCGCTAAGTGTGTCTTTGCTGAGTATTTCGGTGTACTCTTCGAGGTCATGTAGTTGTGATATGGTTTGTGTCATATCGTAATAATAGTTTAGTACTAAACTATTGTCAATACGAATACCACTTGCGGGCGTGGGGTACGTAGCACACTACGCTAAAGCGGCGTGTTATCAAGTGATTTCCATAAGTAGCGACAGGCTGTGCTACGGTAGGGCGCCCACCGCTCGGCGAAAGCCGCGGCTTGTTTGGGCGTTGGCTTTTCTGGCAAGTCATAGAGTCGCATGATGGCGTTTTGGAGCCCAAGATCATCCGGCGCAAATACATCCGGCCGCGCCAGCGTAAATATCAGGAACATCTGCGCCGTCCAGCGGCCAATGCCGACCACGCCGGTCAGCTCGGCGATCACCGCTTCGTCGTCGAGCGTATCGAGATGCGCAAATACCGCCGGGTTATCGACGAAATGCCGTGCCAGATCGCGGATGTAGCGCTGTTTTTGCCCAGACAGGCCGATTTGTTTGCACTGCTCGTCACTCAGGCTGAGTACCCGCGACGGGTCAAGTGCGGTAGCTTTGCGCAGCCGGCCAAATATCGTATCGCTGGCTTTGACCGACAGCTGCTGGCTCACTATCGACTCGGCGAGGCTATAGAAATACTCATCCGCCATTAGCGCGTCGAGCGGCCCGTACTCTCGTATGACAACACCAAGTGCCGGATCAAGTTCTACCAGTGCTGTTTCTGCATACAAAAACATCTTCATTATAGGCGTCAGTATAGCATACGCCGGTTAGGACAAGCGCGAAGCGCCCACTGAGCTGATAAGTACGGGTTGAGTAATTGAGGGTGGAATGCATTACAATGGAGAACGGACTAGTTGAGTAGTTACTATGAAAATGATCAAAACAAAAAAGATATTTATTGCCCAATCATTCGTCGCAAATGCATTGGTGATATACCCTCTGTATGCAATCATGTTTACGGAGCGTAGCGGTCTTAGTATCGCTGATATTAGTATTTTACTGGCCATTTGGACGGCTGCCGCTCTCATTTTTGAAGTTCCGACAGGTCTTGTCTCAGACAAGTTTCCCCGTAAATATGTCTTAATTAGTGGAGAGCTAATCACTGCAGGAGCATTCCTGATATGGTTATTTATGCCTATATTTCTTGGCTACGCAGTGGGATTTGTTCTGTGGGGACTCGCGTACGCTTTGAGGTCGGGTGCTTACCAGGCGCCTGTATATGATGAACTCGCGAGCAGCGGACAGAGCGGCGCCTATACTAAGACGATGTCTCGCATCAAAGCCGCAGAGTTTTCGGGAATGTTGCTTGCGTTCGTGAGTGCCTACCTATTAAGTCTTAATGGCGTCAAGTACGGAGTGCTTCTTGCCATTAGTATTGCCACAAGCCTCATTTCAGCCTATTTGTTAGCACTGCTGCCTAGTGTAAAAAACCGGCCAACTGATGCGATACCGGAGTCGCAGCCAAAACTACTTAAGCGGGCATTAAGTACTGTAATACGTCATCCACGTATACGCATTATTTCGGCATGGCTTGCAATTGTTGCAGGATTCATTGGGTGGTATGAAGAATATACTCCACTATTTGATTCTGCTGTGGGGATTGATACGAAGTATATACCGCTTATTATTTCGGCTGCACTGGTGTTTAATATTCTGGCGAGTCTCATTGCCCCTCGATTTGAGACAGACAGTATAGGGTCTAAAGCTTTGCTGATATTGAGCGCCAGCTTGATGTTGATATGTGCTACGCTTGGCTGGTGGTTGCCGCTTATCGTGCTCCTTGCTCATGGTGGGCTCATCATTCTCAGGGTTCTTCGTGTCTTGCTCGATGCTGAGCTACAGCATGCAATCGACGGTACTATGAGGGCGACCGTCGGTTCGGTTGTTAGTCTGCTGGGCTATCCGGTGACGATTGGGGTGACATTATCATTTGGGCTACTAAGTAGCCACGCCCAAAAACTTTTGCCATTTCGCTGGATGGGTATCGCACTGTTCGTCGTTGGTATTATTTTACTCGCTAGTACGAGGCGGGCTGCAACGGCAATTAGCAAGTAGTCGTATGCCTCCTCGCTACTTGCTAGCGAGTGGATATATGCTAAGCACCTTCCTGTGTTGCCAGTTGTCATCGGGGAACATATCAACAAGGCTAATCGTACGGATACTATCTACATCACCCGGCTGTAGTCGTCCTGATCTTTGAATGGTGCTGTGGGGCAGAAATCCATCACCCGTGAATGCCGGGGTGTTAAATATCGCACCATTAGACAAAAGTAGGTCGAGTATACAGTAGTGTAGGCTAGTCAGCTCATCCGTCTTTTCTACGAGGACAACGGGTATTGTGCCGAGGGTTGCTTCATTGATAGCGGTGATTGTGACCGCTGGCTGCTCAGCTAGGAGGTCTCGCAGCTTTTCGTCAATTCTCGATTCCTCTCGATCGATTGCAAACACGTCAGCGAGCGTAATGTGCAGGGGCCATTCGGACATATCAAACCCATCACCAACCTTTTGTGGCTCGAGGAACGAAACAAGACAGTATTTCTGTGAATATTGCATATTTATATAGTCTACACTATTTTTTACGTGATGGACGCGTACTAGGCTGTGTGACATCCAGCCCTCTTTGAGATACCGCCAGGAAGATCGCCCATGTCAAAAAGTTGACGACCCATGCCAGGCCGGCGACGTATGTGAGCTTGAGTATCATTTGTCCGAGGCCAGGGTTAACGAGTGAAAACAGGCCAGCTACTACTACAGAAGCACCTATAACCACAAGGTAAATGCCCTGTAGTTTTTGGCGGTCATTGGTGGTCTTGAGCCAGTTTGTATACAACTCTCGTATCATATCTATATCGTATCATTATATTTACTGCACGTCAATATTGTACTACTGGGATATTGGCTTTTGGACTTTATAAAAGATTGTTCATGAGTAGCCGAACTAGCTATTGACATTTTACAAACAGTAAAGTACTATGTATTTAGTAAAGTAAACAAGGATTCCTATGAATAATACAATTTCACATAAGGAAGCTACGCAGGCAGTTAAGCAGATCAATGACGTTCAAGCTGATATCAGTAGACACGGTGCTAAAGAGTACATGCCTTGGATTGGCTGGGGGTTATTTACTATGTTGCTGTATCCACCATTTGATTACTTTGATCAAAATAAGTGGGGCGTTGTTGTGGGTGTTGTCACCATTGTTGGCGCGATATTGACGGATAGGTATATCCGTACGAGGCAGTCGAAAGTGAAAAGGGAAAAGAAGACGTCACCTCTGGTGTGGGTAATTTATATGCTATTGATTCTTATGGGCAATGTATTTGCTTTTACCGCGCACTCCCAATTTGCCTATGCGTGGACTATAACAGGACTCGCAATCGGGTTGCCGACTATTTTGTACGGGTTGTGGTTAAAAAGTCAAAATTGATATGGACAGGTCATACCAGCAGCTAGGCACCCTACTGCATCAACCCGCACGACTTTCAATAATGGCTGCGCTAGCTGCGGCTCAAGAAGTTGAGTTTGCCGTGCTAAAAGATACTATTAACATCAGTGATAGCTTGCTCTCGCGCTACATAGGAATGCTTGAGGATGCTAAATACATCCATGTCCGTAAAGGCCATGTCGGTAAGCGCCCTCGAACATGGCTCTCGCTGACAGCTACAGGGCGCAAAGCGTTTAGTGAATATGTAGAAACACTACGCAAAATTGTCGGTCATAATATCGGCAGCGCATGAGGTTATCCTTCGACAACCACAGCGAATCCACCATAAACCATCCTCTTCGTATTTGTAAAATATAGTCCAGAATGCTTGAGTTAACACTTACCTACCTATTGAAATAGGTAGTAATAAATAGTATTATAATCATAATACAACCAGGCAATTAACTCCGATGAAGGCATCTCATGCGATACACGAAAGACCATAAACAGCAGACACGTACACGTATCATCGATACGGCGGCGAAGCTGTTCAAAGAAGAAGGCATCAATGCTGTCGGCATAGCGGCGATTATGAAGTCCGCTGGTCTCACCAATGGCGCATTTTATGCGCATTTCTCGTCCAAGCAAGCACTGGTGGAGGCGGTGATCGTCGAAGAGTTGAAACACCAGCTAATGACATTTGAGAGTGTCCCCCACGACAAGGCTGGGCTCGAGTTCATCATCAACACATACCTTTCGGCAGAGCATCGCATAGACTGCGCAAGTGGCTGTCCTTCGGCTGCGCTTATCGGCGATATCAGCAGGTTGCACAGTGACGCCAAAGCTATCTATATGCATAGCTTAACTGGCGTGACGGACGAGATCAAAGACCGCATTGCACCTTCTCAGGTAGACAGCACCTATGCGTTATTTGGCCTATTACTTGGTACGTTACAGATGGCGCGGAGTGTATCGGACGAGTCGGTAGCTGAGGCTATCCTCGCTTCGGGGCGTCAGGCCGCACTGCGTCTCGCTGGCGCGGCTTAACTACGCTTTTTATGCTTGGGCATTTTGCCGGTACGGATGCCTTCTTTCAGCGCCACTGGGTCATAAAAGGGCAGCACACCGTTATCATCCGTAGCCTGGAGATAATCAACCATAAGTTCTTGTCCTTCCTCGGACCGCGCGACGTCGAGGAAGCCGATGTGTTCTTCGCGTAGCCCATTTTCAAGCGTATTAGAACCGCCGAAATAGATGGCTCGTTTGATATGCTTCACTGAACGCTTCACTCGCCCGCCGAAATAGTCTGCGAGCTTGACCGCCTGCTCGACGACATCTTTCCTAGCGGCTACTTCGTCAACTGCACCATACTCCAGCGCTTCCTGAGCGGTTAGTGGTTTACCTTCAAGGATTGCCCTGAGCGAACGATGCGTACCGATTAGCCTAGTCAATCGCTGCGTACCGCCACCGCCTGGTAGGATGCCCAGCAGTACTTCTGGTTGTCCGATCACTGCATCGTCAGCGATGACGCGGAAATCACAGGCCCAGGCAAACTCCGCACCAAGTCCCATCGTCGAGCCATTTATTGCGGCGACATAGATCACGCCACTACGGTTCATCTTGAGAAATGTTTCGTGCATACGGTCCACCTGTACGCCGCCCCATAAAGGCGTAGCACGAGAGAGCGGATCAAGCGCCGCCAAGCCACTCATCTTGTGCGATACATCGATAATAGCTGCTGCTCCTCTGCGCTTCATATTTGGTACATCCAGACCGCCTACTTGTAGCCAACGAACATCAGCATGACTGACGAAACGATCGGGGTGCTTACCGGTAAAGACAACCGCGTGAACATCTGAGTCATTTTCGGCACTATCTACAAGAACATCGAGCAGTTTTGAAAACTTTAAGCCAAAGAGCTGGTGTTTGCCGCCATCTACTTTGACAAGCAACGTACCGCCTCTATTTTCAATATCAAAAGATGGTTCGTTTTCGTCTATTGGTTGCTTTGTCATTCCATTACCCTCACGGTTGATTATTATATTATAGTCATAATACCATAGATAAGAAACGCACAAAAGACCCCGGGTGTTATTGCCGCGGGTGAGAAGGCTCTACTCCGAATTCCGATGCGCCCAGAGCTAGAGAACTACGATATATCAAATAAAAACCGACCATTGGTCGGTTTTTATTTGATGCGCCGTAAGCTACGGAGTAAAATGTTGCTCCTGCGGCATCACCTGCTTACAGATTAGATTTTCGTGCCTTGAAGCCTAGTAGGATTTTTTTGCGCCATCTTTGACGGCTTTTTCGGCATTTTCTTTAGATATCATTGCACAAACAGTTGTTCCGCATTTCTCATGCTTGCCTTTGGCCATGAAGCCGCCTGTTTTAGTTTTGACTACCTCTGGTGCTGACAACTCAACGCCCTTTTCCTTACATTTGACGCAATATCCTGTGACCATGTCTATCTCCTTTTGCATTGATCGTACTTTTATAGTGCTCGTCTATTATACTCGACTTACGCAAAATAGCGCTACCGACAGGCTCATCCATGGGGTCCTTATTTGGCGCGGGTTAAGAGACTGTAAGCTCCCGACATCGCCTTCGGCGCGTCAGAAGCAATCTCGACTATTGGAATCCTCAACGAGCAGATACCCCCGCAGCATTGAACTTATGACCTGATTTATTATAAAAATTCTTTGAGCTTTTGAATGTCGCCATTCAGGAATATTGGCTCCAGTCCGAGTATCTCATCTATTAAGGGCGAGTCATTCGGCTGACCGTTGAGTATATAAATCGGCTTGCTCAAGAAAAATGCGGTCGACATCTCCATTAGAACGTTTGGACCGATATAGTTTTGCTTACCGTGCTTTTCATAGTTAGCGACAAGGATCGCATCGCACTTAGCTATTTCATCGAAATGCCCTCTAATAAGCAGTGCTTTGCCGTGATATCCGATTGGGCTACTAGACCAATCGGTGGTTGCCTCATCGTTCTCGCGTCCCTCTTGTTTCATTTTCTGAGCAGTTTTAGGTAGAGCTATATCAACACCTAGCGCTTCAAGCTCATAGCTTAATGCGATTACCTTTTTATAAAAACTAGCGCTAGAACATACGGCTAGCTTTGTCTTTTGCTTGACCATAGAACAATTATAACAAAGAGAGTCTTTCTGAGATCTAGGGCCATGAATAATGAGACTCGACTCCACGCTCCCGACAGCTCCTTTGGCGCGTCAGGAGCAATTTCGACTATAGTTTTTTCGCAAGTACATTCAAGCGCTTAGGCTTTTCCTCGTCGCATACAGCTACTAGGTCAACCAGGCCAAAACCATTATCTGTAAGTAAAGTACTCAACTTACCCAATGTACGATGAATCATGGTTAGTGTAAGGCCAAAATTTCCCACCTCGTCTACATATTCACCCTCTTCTACGGCCGAAGGGAAATGGTGCTGTGTCTTGTCTGGGTGGGGAACGGAGAATACAAGATGGCCACCCGCCTCGAGTTGCGTGTTGAGGTTAGCGAGAACCGTGTCTAAATCAATAATGTAATGAAAAACTAGCTTGGCAACCACTAGGTTGTATTTCTTGTTTGTTTCGACCCGTCCATCACTGCTGCTTGAAATAAAGTCTATGCTAGGGTAATTTTGCCGAGCGATATCCAATAGTCTCGGCGACGTGTCGCTGCCATCAACGACTCTATCCTGCCGTTGTAGCATAGCGGTAAAATTACCCGCGCCACAGCCAAAATCAAGGACATCTCCCGAAAAAGTATCTATTAAGGTGAGTAGTGATGGCATGTTTTTCTCATACTCAAATCGGTTAGCACTCTTGTCGGATGCCTGGCTCGCAAACACCGACGCCTGGCTGTCATAGTATGCGATTGGGTCAATTTTTTCAGGCATTGCCAATGGCCGCTCTTACGTCTCGAATAATTTGCTCAGGATTTTTAGCGAGAATAACTTTGAACCCCATCGCTATCGCTGGGTCTAAGTTCGCTTGTTTGTCGTCGATGAATACTGATTCTTCCGGAGTTGCACCAAGACGCTCAAGAGCAATCTGATAGATATTTGCTTCGGGTTTTGCATAGCCCTCTGTACACGAGGCAATGACTCCATCGAATGTATCGTAAAAACCGGCATCCTTAAGTACTTTGTAGGTTGGCTGAATCACATTAGACAAAATAGCCACTTGCCATCCTTTATCTTTTGCTTCATCGACTAGTGCAAGAATGTCTTGATTGGCAATAAGCCCACTCCATTTCTTGAACTTCTCAGAGATAGATTCGTGAATCTTGAATCCATAATTAACACGCAGCTCATTCCAGTATTCGTCCTCCGAGATATCTCCACGCATGAATTGCTTCATGTATAGCTGGAAAATCTCTTGAATCTGCTCAGGACTTGCGCCAAGATCTTGCAGCAACTCTGCCAAAAACTCATCACCCGGGTCGTCGGCAACGACACCACCCCAATCAAAGAATAAAGTCTTCATCTACTCTCACTATATCAAAAAAGACGGCTTTAACCGTCTCTAGTATTGCATCTTTGGCGCACATGCACAGAGCCTACTTAGACTTTTGAAGAGCCCCTCGGTGCACCTCACTTTCTCGCGAAAGTTGGAGGTGCTCCGAGGGGCTGTAGTCCGTCAGGCCGCCATGAGCGGGTTGACGGTAAAGTAGGGCTCGCGCCCGTGCACACCATTTCCGATGATGCGTAGGAACTGGCGGCGGCAGTTCGCTCGGACAGGAAGGCTTTCGTGTGGCGTCAGGATGCCGATGCAGTGAACTTCGCCAGCCATCATCAGGATGGCCTGCCCGTATGGGTACTGGTCGGCCTGGTCGCCGATGTCACCGTCGTACGAAGTGGCGGGGTGCTTGGCGTTCCAGATGGCGCAGCTTCGGTCTAGGCTGTTCGCGAGCAGCACCTGGACGTCAGGCTCAAGCAGCACGTTGGCTGAGCTTCCCCAGCCACCCCAGCCGTACTCGTTGTTGGGACGGAGCCCAGCCTCGGTATGGAGTGCTCGCCCGAATTTTGCGCGGTCACCACGATGCGGAGCTCCCCGGCGGACGGGCGACTCGTCGATGGTCAGGTATCCGATGTCGCCCTTCTTGAGGAAGGTCGACCCGATGATCTCCCGGTACGCGGCATACTCCTCTGGGACAGAGTCTGGATTGCCCTGGATAAAGGGCATCATCAGGCAGCGAAGTCCCGAATACGCGGGGAATGCCACTGTTCCAACGTGCGTCATGACTATCCTAACTGTCAGGTTCTACACGCATCCGTGTGGATACGATTGAACTATAATAAACTAAAACATCAAATAATGCAAATGAAAGAACTCTAGATCCTGAACTCGGAGGTATTCAAAAGCCGCGTATTAATTACTTGATAAACTGAATTATTCTAAATAAATCATGAAGCCCATGGATTAGATTATCCATCGAGTCTGCCTCATCAACAGTTACCCATGCATATTCTGAGTGTGCACCCGTTTCGATGATTACATCATGGTGGTTGTCGAGCAATACCTGAAAAGTAACATATGTAAAAGTATCGCCTCTCGGTGAGACGAAGTCATGCTCGTTTAGCTTGTTGAGCTCGTGATCTTGAGCCGAATAGCCAGTTTCTTCGAAAAGTTCACGCCGGATTGCATCCATGTCAGATTCATCCTTTTCAACTTTTCCACCAGGAAGACCCCATGTATCACCATCTATTTTGTGTGACAGTCTGTGAACTAATACAAACTTATCATTATATTGTAAGAAACATCCAACTACTCTCATGATTTAATTGTATAACAAAAAGTCATTTTAATCAGTCACAATGTGAGATGCTACCATAGTATTAGTATTAACATGATTCAGGAGAACGTGTGGAAGTAGCCTATGTCGCAACATTTCTTGTTGCATTTATCGCAAGTGTACTAAGTGGCATCGCAGGCGGTGGCGTCAGCTTTGTAACGACTCCATTTTGGCTCGTTCTTGGTATGTCGCCCGCCCAGGGTGGAGCTACGGGTGCATTTATGGCTACGGGCATGTCGCTAAGTTCGGTTGCGGCTTTTCGAAAATCTGGACATCTTCCAAAAGATAAGAAACTCTTCTACATCTTGGCAACCGTCACACTTTTTGCATCTATATTGGGCGCGATGGTCGTGCCAAAGATAGATATAGAGGCGTTTAAGGCTGCGTTGGCCATAATCACAATACTCGCGATACCGTTACTCTTCATAAAACCAAGTGCTCAACACACGCTTAAGAAATATAAAACCGTTGGACTATTTTTGGCATCTCTGCTCATGATTATCGGCTCAGTGATTATTAGTGGTGCTTTTTCGATTCTTTTTACGCTGACGTTGGTAGCATTCTTTGGCATGTCGGTTCTTCAAACTACGGCTATGAAGCGACTTCTTTTTTTCGTGCAGTCAGTCGTACTTCTTGTAGGATTTGCGCTTCAAGGTTACTTCATTTGGCAACATGGCATCGCTGGATTTTGTGGAGGCATCTTGGGTGCGTATATCGGCACAAAATATGCTGTGAAGAAAGGTGAGTCGTTCGCTAAATATGCACTTGCCTCGATGTCGCTCATTGGCGCAGTTGCACTCTTGGCGTAGCTAACGACTACATAGTAGGGCGAATACCACCAATTCCAAATCAAAAACCCAGCGGCGAGGCTGGATTCTTGATTTGGTGCGGGCAGAGACTCTAAGCTCCCGACATCGCCTTCGGCGCGTCAGGAGCAATCTCGACTATTATTTTCTTTGAAGAGGTCGAGAGTTAGAGAGTCGTCATAAGCACAGACCACGAAAAAACCAGCCGGGAGAGCTGGACTTTTCGTGGTGCGGGTTAAGAGACTCTAACTCTCGACCTCGTCCTTGGCAAGGACGCGCTCTAAACAACTGAGCTAAACCCGCATGAGGTGTTTGATGAAACTGAAAGGTACGCTATACGATTATGCATGCTTCCTTGGCCTGGCAAGGATCGGTCACGTTCCGCGACCCCGTCGCCACATCTATGCAAACCAGTTTGCAAGAGTGGGCTCCCTTGCGACCCGCCACTGGCGGCTCTCACTCTAAACAACTGAGCTAAACCCGCATAGGTTCACAGGGAAGTATACGTGAATATTGGCGATTTTTCAAGCGGCCTGGGGAAGAATCTGTGAATGCTGCAGAAAAATGCCAAATAATTGCAATAGTATACAATATGTTATATTCTAAATAGGTAGGACAGCGCCCGCTCACTAGCGGGGTCCATGGCGGCTACGAATTACTAATCACTAATTCGTGCGGCCTTTTTTGTTTACAAAAGGTCGCTGGAGGAAACAAAATGCCAAAACATGAAGATTTAAAAAACCTACCAAATATTGAGCGACGACTGCATCCGGAAGTGTGGCGAGCACTTCAGATGGCCGCAACTGCCCACGAGGGCATACAGCGCAAAGACGGGCGCGGTCCATATGTCGTGCATCTCTATGAAACGTTGACACTTGTTGAAATGGGTACGAGCGATCTTGCGACACGCATCGCTGCACCGCTCCATGACGGGCAGGAGGATGTACCCGATAAACTAGGACTTACTATTGTTGCCAAGGAGTTTGGTGACGAGGCGGCTATGCTGGTGGCTGGTGTGACAAAACGACCAAAGGACCCAAATGCTATCACGCCCGACGAAAAGCGAGCTGATTGGTTCGCGCGCAACCAAGACTATGCGCAAAGGCTAGAGTTTAGGGCAGATGAACGATCATCGATCATTGCGGTCGCTGATAAGATTAGTAATCTACGTGATATGATTCGCAATACCTATACAAAAGGCGATAGCTTCTGGTCCAAGTTTAACGCAACGCCCGAAGACCAGCTGTGGTGGTATAAACTCGTCTATGATGTCGCGCAAAAGCGCATACCAGACAACCCGCTCAACACAATTTTTGCAGCCTCCATTGTAGAGTTTGAGTTTGCTATCAAGCTATATCGTAGTAAGTAGCACGCTGGCTGTATCTAGCCATATACGCTATCATGAGTGTATATGTTTAAAAACTATGTGCTCAAAAAACTCCAGAAATATGTCGTAAAGTACTTCAAGAAACACCCCGAAGTGAAGCTGATTGTTGTTGCGGGGAGTGTGGGGAAGACGAGCACTAAGCGGGCGATTGCTGATCTGCTATCGAAGCGCTACCGGGTGCGAATGCACGAGGGCAATCACAACACCGATGTGTCGGCGCCGCTAGCGATCCTCGGTATTCGCTACCCAGCCAATCCCAAAAATCCGTTTGCATGGATGAAGGTGTTTCGCGCTGCTCGCCGACGCATACACCAGTCGACTGATGTAGATGTGATAGTGCAGGAACTAGGCACGGACCACCCAGGTGAGATTGCCGCCTTTGGCACATATCTCCAGCCCGACATCGCATGCATTACTGCGGTGGCACCGGAGCACATGGAGTTTTTCGGCACGATTGAGGCGGTTGCTCAGGAAGAAATGGCAGTAGCGGCATATTCTAAATTCGTACTCATCAACCGTGATGATGTGGAGAGTAGATTTGCTGACTTTGAAACCAACCCAAACTTTAGCACCTATGGCACTTCGGGTGCGGCTGAATATCGATTTGAGCAGCAGGAATTTAGTGTTGACCATGGCTACGTAGGCAATATTTTGGCCGTCAACCACGAGCCGTTTGCGGCGACGATCAACGTTGTGGGTGAACACAGCTTGCGGCCAGTGGTAGGTGCGGTGGCGGTGGGTATGATTATGGGGCTGACGCAGCAGGATATTACTGACGGGCTCGCGCTCATACGCCCGGTGCCAGGGCGCATGAACATACTGCGCGGTATCGGGGGCACTACGATTATTGATGACACCTACAACTCGAGCCCCGCTGCGGCTTCGGCGGCACTCCAAACGCTCTATAGCTTTGTTGATGCCGGTCAGCGCATTGCAATACTGGGGGACATGCGCGAGCTTGGTGCGACGAGCCAGTCAGCTCATGAAGCGCTTGGCAACATGTGTGATCCGAGCCTGCTATCGTGGCTCGTGCTGGTGGGGCCAGAGTGCGAGAAGTACCTTGCGCCAGCGGCCAGAGCGCGTGGCTGTCAGGTGCACATTGCGCGCCATGCGATAGAAGCGGGCGAGTTTGTGCGCTCAGTAACCGAGGAGGGCGCAGTGATACTGGCAAAAGGCTCTCAAAACACGATCTATTTGGAAGAAGCGGTCAGGGTATTGTGCGATATGACTGAGGATGCTGAGCTGGTTCGCCAGTCTGCAGAATGGCAGCAGGTAAAAACAAATTACTTCAGCAGCTTCTCGTAGACCCAGCCGCCTACCTCTGATATACTAGTGGCAATGAAGCGCTATAATCCTACTGAAATTGAGCCAAAATGGCAGCAAATTTGGGCTGACGATGGTCGCTATGCGGCAAAAGATTTTGATGACAAGCCAAAATACTATGTGACGGGAATGTTTCCATACCCAAGTGGAGTCGGCATGCACACCGGTCATTTCATGGAGCATTCGATTGTCGATGCAGTGGCTCGTTTCCGCCGCGCACTTGGCTACAATGTCATGTACCCGATGGGATGGGATAGCTTTGGCCTGCCTGCAGAAAACTTTGCTATCAAAACCGGCAAAAAACCTCAGGATACCACGGCGGAAAACATCGCCAACTTCAAAAACCAGCTACAGAGAGTGGGTGCGAGCATCGACTGGAGTAGAGAGGTTAATACTGCTGACCCCGAGTACTACAAGTGGACGCAGTGGATTTTCACACAGCTGTTTGAGCGTGACCTAGCCTACCAAAAAGAGGCTAATCAGTGGTGGTGCCCGAAAGACAAAACAGTACTTGCCAATGAGCAGGTGGTGAATGGTCGTTGCTGGCGCTGCGAGACACTAGTGGTCAAAAAGCCGATGAAGCAGTGGTTTTTCAAAATTACCGACTACGCTGATGCGCTACTTGATGAAATCCCGGCGCTCGACTGGCCGGAGAAGATCAAAACAGCACAGACCAACTGGATTGGTCGGAGCGAGGGGGCCGAGGTTGAATTTGTTATTGGCGATAGTGTTGCTGCTGCCGATTCGCTTAAATTCACGCCACAGCTATCAAAGCTGATCATTGATGGCACAAAAACCTCTACAATTCGACTAGAGCCTAAAAAACTGAGCGTTGGCGATATTGCTGAGTTGCTCACTCGACATGACGAAAGCCATGTTTCTCATCTGGGTAAAGCGACTATCACGCAGGTCAGGACTATGAAGTTGCGCGATATACCTAATGACCTTGCCGGACATGAGCCAATGGTTGGTGACGAGCAGAAACTTATAGCCTACAGGAAGTACTATGATGATGGCGTAACGCTTGAGACAGAGTTCACTATCTACGACTTTGAGTTTATCCGAGATACGATCACGGTTTTCACCACTCGTCCCGACACATTGTTTGGTGCAACATTCCTCGTGCTCGCACCCGAGCACCCCCTGGTAGGGCAGCTTGTGAATGATGACACTCGCCCTGCGGTTGAGGCATATGTTGCAGAAGCGGTGAAACGTAGTGAGATTGATCGTATGGCCGAGGGCAAAGAAAAAACAGGCGTATTCACCGGTAGCTACGCCACCAACCCGGCAAACGGCGAGAAAGTTCCGATTTGGATTGCCGACTACGTGCTGTGGGGCTATGGTACAGGTGCTGTGATGGGTGTACCGGCTCACGATGAGCGCGACTTTGCATTTGCTGAGAAGTTTGAGCTGCCGATTATCCAGGTACTCATGCCTTCTGCGGCTGATCCATTTAATCCGCCACAGCCCAACCTGGAAGAAGTGGTGCGCGATACGGTTATCGTGCATTTACAGGACAAGTCGACGGGCAAATTTGCCGTACTTGACTGGCATGAGTCACTCGACGGCATTACGACGGCTATCATGGGAGGGATCGAAGACGGTCAAACAGTCGAAGACGCTGCCCGTATGGAGATTTCCGAGGAAGCTGGTCTCAATGTCGTCACTATCGTCAAGTCTGCGCCATGGGTGACGGCTGCGTCATACTGTGCGTCGCATAAGGGCCAGAACCGTAAAGCGATCGCCCGCGTGGTACTTGCCGAAGTAGAGAACCTTGAGGATCAGACGGATGTTGCGGCGTATGAAAAAACGACACACACACTTCGTTGGGTAAATCGTGAGGATATGCTCTCTGCGCTCACTCCCGACCACCAAAAGATGGTATGGATGCTACTCGAGAATGATGAGATTATCCGTTCTGAGGGCGAGCTAATCAACTCTGGTCAGTTCGATGGTATGCGTAGCGAAGAAGCTCGTGAGCAAATCGTCGCATGGCTAGAACAGCAGGGCGTGGGCCGTGCAAAAGTTACCTACAAAATGCGCGACTGGCTGATTAGCCGCCAGCGCTACTGGGGTGCGCCGATTCCGATTATTCACTGCCAGGAGCATGGTGCGGTGGCAGTGCCGGCACGCGATTTACCAGTTATACTGCCTGATATTGATGATTTTGCGCCGCGTGGCGATGGAAAGACTGCTCTCGGGAGCGTCGAGGCGTGGGTGA
>APMI01008504.1_pt1 | contig 18435 bp, 24 predicted proteins | sample 667938 | NCBI WGS metagenome assembly APMI01 (sample SAMN01084076, study PRJNA167559) | wastewater metagenome | biome: Wastewater | place: Denmark: Ejby Moelle, Odense | collected 2011-11-28 | reverse complement strand
GTCAAGGGGTAGCCAGCGAGCGTCGTAAATAATCTTCATAGGGTGCTATCCGTCGTAGCGCAGCTGTACGCCAGCTTTGTCGGCGAGCTGAAAAATCCACCGCTCTAGGCGCTCCTGCTGATGCGCCTGCACCTTTGTCTCTTGGATAAGTGTTTCGATGCGTGACATATGGCCATCAAGAATGCCGTAGATTCGTGATACGTCAGCTTTTAGCTCGGCAACGTCGGATTTGAGCCCGGCAACATCAGATTTAAGCTCAGCAACGTCGGATTTGAGCCCGGCAACATCAGATTTCAGTCCGGCAACGTCGGACTCGAGCTTATCAAAACGCGTATCAACATTGTTGGCAAATTGCGACAATGCGGACATGATTTCATCATTGGTGACTGCTGCTTTAGTCATACTCTGTAGTATACAGGAGCGCACATAAAAGGCATAGCTCGAAACTGTGGGTGGTATAATGGGTCACATGAAAATTCTTATTGCGAGTGATTTGCATTGGCCGGTTATCAATGGCGTCGCGACCTTTAGTCGCAATTTGGCACAAGGCATGGCTGAACGGGGCCATGAAGTTGTAGTGATTGCTCCTAGCCAGGATGGCAAAAAATCGATCGAGGTTGACGGTAATTACACTATTTACCGTGTGCGTTCGACGATCTTCCCCTTTTACCAAAATTTCCGCATTAGCCCGACCCCGCAGCTAGAGGTGCGCAAGATTATCCAGGAATTTGAGCCCGACGTCATTCATATCCAAATGTTGCTCTGGATTGGCCAGGCGGCGATGTTTTTTGGTCGTCGTGCCGATATTCCTGTGGTGACAACCAGCCATGCGATGGCTGAGAATCTGATGGACAACCTCAAAAAGGCTGCGGTACTGTCGCGACCAATCAACTACATGCTGGTCGAGTATGGCCTACGCTTTCACTCGCGTGCCGATGTGATCACGAGTCCGACCGCTAGTGGCCTCGAGTCATTTGGCGGACGTGCCGAAAAAGTTGCGCGCCCGATCGAAATCATCAGCAACGGTATCAATCTCAAAGAGTACGTGCCGGCTAAGCCAAGTGCAGCTATCTACGACAAGTACGAGCTGCCAACTGATCGACCGATAGTGACATATATTGGGCGTGTCGACGCCGAAAAGCACTTGTCGGTGCTGGTGACGGCGTTTAAGACTGTCCTCGAGACGATGGATGCGCATCTGCTGATAGTGGGCTCTGGGGTTGATCTCGAGACGTTGACCGAGCTGGCTGATGAGTATGGTATTTCAGAAAACGTGACATTTACGGGCCGCGTGTCAGATGAGGATAAGATTGCCCTTGAGCATGTCGGTACACTCTATGCGATCTCCTCGCCTGCCGAGCTGCAGAGCATCGCCACGCTAGAGGCAATGGCTTGTGGGCAGCCTGTCGTTGCCGTGGACGCCGGCGCACTCGGCGAGCTGTGTCATGACGGCAAAAACGGCTTTTTGTTTGATCTTGACGATGACGATCAGATGGCGGACGGTATCATTACTATTTTGCGCGACCATAAACTGCGCGCGAAATTTAGCAAAGAATCGCTTCGTATTGCGCGCACGCATGATTTGCGGCACACGCTCAAGCAGTTCGAGGCACTCTATACCCGTACTATCAAAGCCAAGCACAAAGAAGTGGCCGAGCGACCAAGCGGCTGGCGTGATCGCTTGCGCGAGAGCTATCTGGCCGAATATCTGCGCAACTGGCGCGAGGCCGACCCTGACGAATACGACGAAGATGCCTAGTCTTCTGCAATGAACTCGCGGATAGCCTGAGCGGCTTCGGCTGGCTTTTCGTAGTGGACAATGTGTCCCACGTTATCTATTTCAACCAGGCGCGCAGTAGGCATGGTTTTAGCGAGCCGACGCGCAGCTTTGATGGAAGTGATTGTGTCGCGGTTGCCACTTACCATTAGAATGGGAGTGCTGATATCTTTCGCAAAGTTCCCTACCACCACATTTGATGATGAGTCATATGCTTCAAGGAGCGAGGTGCGATCGCTAAATTGTTGCATATAGGTCATATGGTTCCAGTGAATCCATTTGCGGAGCTCACGGTCTTTTGTTTTTGTCATCGTAGCACTCCCGACAAGGAAGAGAAATTTGTTCATCAGGATACGATTGCCAAGCTTTTCGGGCAGTATTTTGCCTGCAACGTGGTGATAGAGGATGCCTGGTGCAATTTTGATGGCCCCGAGGCCCTTTGTAGGCGGCTCGGACACGGGGTTAATCATAATCGCACGGGTTGTCAGCGCTGGGTTGGATGCCAGCATGGCGGCAAGTACGCTCGCGCCCATGGAGTGACCGAGCAATATGACGTTTTGCTGTGGTAGCGCCTGTAAAAACTTTGCCATGAGCTCGGCATAGTTTGCTACTGTGTGTGGCTCTTGCATACGCTTTGCTTCGCCAAAGCCAGGCATGTCTGGCACGATAAATTGGTATTCTGGGAGTTGCTCAACAATACGCTCAAGCCCGTGGTGGGTACCGCGAAACCCGTGGAACATGACAATAGTTTGCGGTTGGTCGGCATAATACACCCAGTATGGCAGTGTGTAATCGCCTAGTTTGATCGTGTGTTTTTCTGATTTCATCGTGTACTAGTATAGCAAATAAAAAGCCCCGAGACTTGGCTGGTGAGCAAAGGTCGGAGGTGGCAAAAAAATATCCACCCGAAACAAGTTGCATGAAACAGCTACCGATGCTTTATAGCGCTCCTGGCATCGCGCTCCTGGTCGCGGCGCTTCAGGGTTTCGCGCTTGTCGTAGTTTTTCTTGCCCTTGCCGAGAGCAATGACGAGCTTGATAAAGCGGCCTTTGTTGAGCAGCTTGGTAGGTACGATCGACATACCGTCTTTTTTGCGGGCCTGTAGTTGGGTGATCTGTTTGCGGCTGGCGAGAAGCTTACGCGGCTCGGTATCGACTGTTCGTGCACCTGGCTTGCCGCGTTCGTTGAGCTTCAGGCTAAAGCTGGCATTGTTGAGCCATAGTTCATCGCTGCGGACCGTCACGAATGACCCCTTGAGTTGAATATGGCCGTCGCGCGCGGCGCGGGTTTCGGGGCCAGTGAGTACCAGCCCGGCTATAATCTCTTCGCTAAGCTCATAGTCAAACTTCGCCCGTCGGTTCAGGATGGGAGTGGCGGTTCGTTTGACCTGAGGCTTTTTCTTTGCCATGAGGTCATTATAACAGATGGCAGACTGAGGTATCGTCAAATGATTACGCCCATGCTTGCACTATTCGTACTACGAGGGTGCTATTAGATTAATTGCTCCTAGGACATCCTGGGGCGCAATCGAGAGAAAGGTCACCATGGCTACCGAGGATGAGATTCTCGCGAGACTCGCCGAGTTGGTGCACGATATCGTTGGCGTTTCTACCGAAGACGTGCAGATGGACAAGTCCTTCACCGATGACCTAGACGTCGACTCGCTGTCGATAATCGAGATCGTCTACGCATGCGAAGATGCGTACGAGGTAAGCATCCCTGATGATGCGATCAAGGAGATGAAAACGGTCGGCGATGCCGTCCGTTACATCCACAAGGAACTGACGATCTAGGAGGTGGTCCAATCTACCGCTCCGTCAACGCATGCCCACCTAGGGCACGTTGGCGGAGTTTTTCTTTTGCAAAAGAAAGAGCCGCCCCCGTAGGGACGGCTGGACCGGACGAATCCGGTGTGGTACTTAGTCGCGACGCCTGCGCAAGCTCGAGCTACCGCTGAAGACGGTGCTGACACCAAAAAGGTACCAGAAGTTGTACCAACCACTGCCTCCGGTCGCATAGAGCGGCAGAGACGAATGTCCCGAGAACAGGTTCACGACGAAGTTCAACCAGATGAACATGCCGTGGAAGAGCCCATCCGACCAGCTGTGGTGGTCCCCCAGCCAGGGTGCGATCGTGTTGTACTCCCACACGAAGCCGGCGAGATACACGAGTACCAAGGCGACGAGGGTGGCGATGACCACACCGGCGCTACCTTTTTCGTTACGACTACGCATAATTCCTCCTAGGAATATGGACAACCTGGGCGAACCTTTCGCACGAGTAGTTATATTATATCAAATAATCGCCTAAAAGTCAATATTTCACCGAAGTCATGCTATACTATCCCCTATGATTGCCGATATTACTGTGACCGAAAAATCTTTCGGCCCCAAGCTACTGATGACTGGGGTGAAGTTTAGTGTGGATGATGGTGAGAAAGTCGGTATCATTGGTCGCAACGGCGTGGGTAAAAGCACGCTGTTTGGCATATTGGCCGGGATCGACCAGGACTATATAGGAGAGGTTATCTATCGGCGCGGTACCACCGTGGTGGCTACGGCGCAGGAGCACCATGATGCATCTGGCCAGACGGTGCTGCAATACGTGCTAGCGGGGCTACCTGAGTATAGCCAGCTGAGCCATATTATCGAAACTTACCCCGAAACTATGGGCGACAATATGCGCCTGATTCATGAGTATAGCGAGGCGCTGGAGCGCTTTGAGCAAAAGGGCTACTACCAGATTGAGAGTGACATCGAGCAAGAACTTATCAATTTTCAGCTGAGTGGTGTGGCGCATCGGCCACTCACTACCCTGTCTGGTGGTCAGAAGCGCCTAGTAGAGGTAGTGAAAGTGATGCATAGCGATGCGCATCTGGCGCTACTCGACGAGCCTACCAACCATATGGACTATGTTGCTAAAAAGCAGTTTATTGACTGGCTGTCCGGTGCCCGCGAAGCGATGCTGATTATTACCCACGACCGCGACGTACTGAAGCAGATGGACAGAATTGTCGAGCTTAAAGACGGTGGCTGCCAGACGTTCAAGGGCAACTATGACGCGTATCTGCGCCAAAACGCTGTGCATACCGGTACGGCCATGAACGAGTTTGAAATGATTGAAAAACGAATTGCCAATCTGAAGGTTAAGGTAATAGATTATCAGCGACTGAAAGAAAAGGCTCGCAATCCCGCCACGATTCAGAAGTTTAAGCGCCTCGAGCAGCAATCGCGCGCTGAGCTAGCGGAGCTTGAGCAAAAAGAAAAGCCGACGTTTTGGATCGACAAAGACAGTGTTGAAAACCTTAATTACAAAGTGGCCGGACAGTACGAAAAGTTCAAAGCGCGCAACATCCGCATGCATCTCAAGAACGACGCGTCGCGCAGTAAGCACGTGCTCGTAAAAGCGAGCGATTTGGCGCTAGGGTATGACGACACTCCCCTCTTTAAGGGAGTCAATATTGACTTGCGCGAGGGTGAGGCGATGGAGCTTCGCGGCCGTAACGGTGCAGGCAAAACGACACTCATAAAGGCGCTGCTAAACGACCCATCGGTTGTGACCTTCGACGGCACCTTGCAGCTGGATACGCATATTCGCGTTGGTATATATGAACAGGAAGTGAATGACCATTATTTCGACATGCCGCTAGCTATGGCGGTTGAGCGTATGTATCTCGACAAAGATTTGCCAATTAGCACAACTAAAATTCGCGGGCTTCTGGCGGACTATTTGTTCAATGAGAGTGATGGTCAGACGCCCCTTTCTCGCCTGAGTGGTGGGCAAAAAGCCAGATTTCAGCTGATTAGTATGCTTGCCAATGACCCGCAGCTGCTCATCCTCGATGAGCCGACCAACCACCTCGACCTCCCAAGTATCGAAGAGCTTGAAACGGCGCTTGAGCGCTATAGTGGCGCCGTGCTGTACGTGAGCCATGACAACTATTTCCGCGACAAGATCGGCGGTACGGTTGTTGCAGTCGGCTAGCGCTGTGACTTGGATGGCGCTATAAAATGAAGCCGCCGGTACCCCTGCGAAGCGCAAGAATACCGGCGGAGTGTGTGGGTTCACATCTCGATGATGGTGATGATCACGCCCGCAACCACGCACCCGACGAGGAAGGCGAGGAGAGCCTTGAGCGCATAGTCGCCACTGTCTTTGCCGCTGTCGTTAATCGACACGCAGTTGAGCTGCTGGCCATTGACGACCATTCGCTTTGTCTGGTTCCCTGTGACCGCAGCGTCACCGCTGCACAGGTAGGTGCGCTTGTCGACCCGCACCACCGTGGTGGTCGTCACCGGCGTACTGTCGTTGGCGGGCGCAGCGGACGCGCTCGTGCTGCCGGCGACGACGCCGATAAAGGTGACGAAGGCGATCAGCAGGGTGGCGCCGATGCGGCGAAGCGTGGACATGAGGTGCTCCTGTCGTTGACGGGCTGTAGGGGTTCCCACTAGTTCCATTGTAACATAATTACAGCATAAAGTCAATGTCTCAGCAGACAACTATAGTAGATCCCCGCTACGGGACGCTACTGCTAGTGTGTCCAGCCCTGGTGCCGCTAGTCCTGGTGTGCGAGAAGGCCTTTTTCTTTCAGTACCTCATCAATACGCTTGCGGTCAAAGCCGCGGACGATGACACCGTCAATATCAGTCACCGGAACCCCGGTGTTCTGATGATCAACCTTGGCCATCAGCTCCTCGTAGGCGCTGGCATCTTCTTCGATATCTTTGCTGACAAAGCCTACTCCGAGGTGTTCAAGGTATTGTTTCTCGGTTTTACAAAATGCACACCACGGCGTGCTATATACAATCACTTTTGCGCTGGTTGTGTCTGACATACGAAATCCCCTTATATCTAGTGTCTAGTATATGTCATGTGCCACTAGATTTGCAATCTGCTTCTGCTTTTTGTTACACTAGCATCATGATATCCCGAGGTGCGGCCAGGAGTGGCTTTGCTCTGCCTACTATCGTAATTTCTACGGTTATACTCTTCATGGTACTTGTTGCGGCGATGTCGAGTGTCACGAGCACGAACCTGGCGCTCGATGAGCAGTATTACCAGCAGCTGGCGAAAGATGCGGCGGAGTCAGGAATCACCCAGGCAACTGAGTGCCTGCAGATAAACGGCTACGTATCGACATGGAACGGTACGTATCTACGACCGCATAGTAAATGCGCTGGTGCACCGCTATGTATCGACCAAGCTTCTTGCTTCACTATCTACACCCCAACCTACCGCGCGAGATACTATGTGGGAGATGTTACTAATAATGGCGATGGTACGATGACGCTGTCGTCGACGGGCGTAGTGACGCTGATTCGCACCAGCACTGGAGCGATATGGAAAACCATCAACTATCAGTCCAAGGCGGTAGTTGGAGGCCAGATAAAGTCGCAAGTAACCACTTTTGGCTACAATAGCCTGGGTGCATTCTATGGCACTCTGGGGGGTGATGGTAGGCTGCGTGTTGCGGGCTACAATGGGCAGGGCCAGCTGGGCACGGGCAATACGACAAACCAGGTGGTCCCGGTCGTGTACACCATCCCCAGCACCTCACCGATTGTCAATGTGTACAGTAACGCAAGTTCGAGCGGCCATACGCTTTTCGCGCTGACGGCAGCTGGCGAAGTGTACGGTACGGGCATGAATAGCAGCGGGCAGCTAGGAAACGGTACGGTCTCGGCTACGCAAACAACCCCCGTCAAGTACAACTTGCCTGCGGGCAAGAATGCGAGATCGGTGGTGGCGGCCAATATGGCAACCTATGTGATCACTACTGATGGCAACGTGTATGCGGCCGGCCAGTGTGCATCGGGCATGCTGGGGAGCAACTATACAATTGCTGGCTGTAGTAATCAGTCAACCCCCGTGAGGGTCAACCTTCCGACACCAAATGTCGCTGATCCGAATACGCTTCCTACGGACGACCTAGCTTCTGACTATCTAGGCGTATTTCTACGTATGCAGGGCGGCCGAGTATATGGCTGGGGAATCAACGAGTACGGACAGTTTGGTAATGGTACGCGAACTGCATCTTCTACGCCAGTCCAGATTGGACTCTATGGCAATGCCGGGCAACCAACGGCAACAGATGTCGCGTATGATGGCAATACGGCGTATATTCTCGACTCAAACGGAGCGGTGTATTCAGCCGGCAGGAACAATTTCGGCCAGAGTGGTATTGATAAGATGTCGCTGTACCTCCCCTCGCTCGACAAGTGTCTCGGCAATAACAACAGCGACAACGTCACCATTACCTTTGCGGCCTGCAATGGCAGTACGCGACAGTTGTGGTCTGCCAACAATAACAACGCCCTACTATATATGATGGCAGACACGACGAGATGTCTCGAAAACACGAGCGGCGATGGCTATTCGCTCGCCCTTAATGCATGTAACGCTATTGATGCACAGCGTTTTGATCCAACCTACCCACACTTTTTCCGGAATCGTCTGAATGGCAAATACATCGATAACGAAGCTGGCAACGGGGTGACGGCAAAGTTGTACGCGCCATCGGGCACGGGAAATCAGATTATTCACGGAAGTAATGCAGCTTTGGTGAGGTTTTCTGGCTATGCGGATACGTTTAATGACAAGGTGATTAAAATGTCGACTGACCAGTGGAATGTTAGTGTGCTGACAGAAAGGGGCGAAGTGTGGAGCGCGGGGGCAAACACAAGTGGTATGTTTGGCGATGGCACTCAGGCCGGTTACAATCCATACCTTAGGAAATTTGCACTTCCTGCCGGAGTGCATGCGGTTGATCTATATAACACATACACCGGTGACCCATCGACGACTCAGTGGCATAATCTATTCGTGATTGGAGACGATGGCAAAGTGTACGGCGCAGGCTCGAACGTATTTGGGCAGCTGGGCAACGGCGCTACTGCTGCAACCGTTTCTACCCCTGTTGTTATGAATACGATCGGCACGGTGAATGGTCGAGCAGTGTCGGTACAGGCCGGCCTCGGCACCACGATCGTGCGAACGTCATCCGGAGCGACATATACCGTTGGGAATAATAGCGTTGGACAGCTGGGCGACGGCACGACCACTAACAGCTCAGTGCCTATTCTTGGTAAATTCCTCAACGGGCAGGCAGCGACTACCTACTAGTGTCGGGTGAGCTTGTGAGATACCAGCCACCGTCGGTCGGTGATTGATAGACGCGCAGCACTAGATCAAGATGGTGCCTCATCTGATAGTCAGCAGCCCTGCGAGCATCATGCTCGTTGGTGTAGCGTGTTTTTTGCTTGGCGGGCTGCTGAGGAATTGACTTAATTATCCGAGGTGATTTGTTACGACGTGGCATCTAGCGGCGCGACCTTTCTTCTGCTACACTATATAGGTACATGAGTAACAATACAAACGAGGGGGACAAGCCCGTCCCACCTGCGAGCGTTTTGATATTGACCATTGCTGATACCACATGGCGTATGTTCGTGCCCACTATCAGTATGATATTACTCGGTAACTTGGCAGATGATACTTGGCACACCAAGCCGTACGGCGTCCTTGTCGGGGCTGCACTCGGCGGGCTCATCGCTGGATTACTTATAAAACGCCAATTGGCAAAGGACGTATAGATCGTATGGAGATCCCCCCTATTCACCTGCCCGCAGCGACACTGTTTCATATCGGCCCTCTGCCGGTGACTAATACGATGCTGCTTGGTGGAATTGGCGTGGCGGTGATGCTGACGATTCTTATCAGCGCGGCGATGCAGCTTCGGGCGGGAAAACAAAATCGTTTTACCGGCTTTGTGCAGTGGGTGTTTGAGGGCATGTATAGCAATATTTATACTATTATTCCCGACAAAAAAATTGCTGCAAGCATTGCGCCACTAGCACTCACTATCTTTTTCACAGTCCTTTGTACCTACTGGATCAGTATCATTCCCGGTGTCGGCTCGATAAAGCTCAATGGACACGAATTGCTGCGCGGCCTGCCGACAGATCTTAATTTTACGACTGCTATCGCGGTCATCACGATGGTGACAGTACAGATATATGCCGTCAAGCATCATGGTTTCTTCAAAAACATCGGTCGCTATCTTATCAACCCATTCAAAGACCCGATTGGGTCGTTCGAGGGGTTGCTTGAGATTGTCGGCGAAGGGTCACGCTTGCTGGCTCTTAGCTTTCGACTGTTTGGTAATGCATTTGCGGGCGAAGTGCTGCTGATGATTGTCGGTGCGCTGAGTGGCTATTTTGCGAGCCTTAGCTTACCGGTGTTTATGGCATTTGAGCTGTTCATCGGCTTTATTCAGGCCTACGTGTTCTATATGTTGACGCTCATTTTTGCCGCTCTCGCCACGATGAGTCATGGTGGCCACACTTCACCCGATCATTCCGCTCCCCCACTTCGTACTGGGACGGCCGAGTGATGTTTGTATGCGTAAAAGATAAGTAATAATTATATAAAAGGAGAATACTATGGAACTAAAAGAACTTGCATTCGGACTGACCTACGCCCTACCTGCATTTGGTGCAGCGATCGGTATTGGGCTTATCGGGGCGGGCGCACTGAGCGCGTTTGGCCGTAACCCAGAAAAATTGAGCGATATCCGCACACTCATGATCACCGCGATCGTGTTTGCCGACTCACTCGCAATCATTGGTATCATTGTGGCATTTATCGCAAAGGCATAGTACCCGCATGAATATCCTGACAACATTTGCAAGTACAACTGAGGCTCCAAAAGAGAGCGTCGTTGCTGCACTTGGCATTGATGGAACACTACTGATTTTTCAAATTGTTGCGTTCGGGCTCTTGACATTTGCGCTTGGGAAATGGGTGTACCCAGTTTTCATTCGTACGATTGATAAGCGCCAAGCAATGATCGAAGAGAGCACACGGGCAGCTGTTGAGGCCGAGAAAAACGCGGCCAAAACTCAAGCAAAGATCGACAAATTGCTGACAGAAGCACGCATGGAAGCACGTGAGATCGTTGCGACAGCGAAGGACGAAGCCACCAGTATGGTCGCTGACGCCGAGACAAAGGGCAAGCAGCAGGCTGAGCACATTGTCACGATGGCACGAGAGTCGCTCGCGAAAGATGTCATTGCTGCCAAGAAGGCGCTTCACAATGAGACGATCGAGCTCGTGGCACTGGCGACACAAAAAGTAGTGACTGGTGCGATGACACCGGCGATTGACGAAAAAGTCATCACTAAAGCACTCGAGGCGACGAAATAAATGGCCAATAGACTTTCTCGGAGCAAAATTGCCAGCTATGTAGCGGATGAAGTGCAGCATGGTGGATCGCTTGATCTGGCCTTGCAGCGCGTAGCGGGCTATCTAGTAGAGAGCCGACGAACACGTGAGCTCACCCTAGTGGTCCGAACAATCGAAGATGCACTTGCGGCGCGTGGCATCGTGATTGCATCGATTACGGCCGCGCAGGCCCTGGACTCACAGCTGCGTGAGGCAATCGAAAAAACCATTACTGCAGATACGCTGTATCTGCGTGAGAAAGTCGACCCCTCTGTGATTGGTGGTGTACTTGTCGAAACACCCGGGTCAAAGCTCGACGCAACTATCAAACGAAAACTCCTGGCACTTCGCCGGGCTAAGATATAGGAAGGACAAACGGATGGCTGATATAGCAGTAACAGAACTATCCAAGGGCCTACGTGATGCGATTGCGAAGCTAGACCTTGATGGCAATATGGAGCAAGTCGGAATCGTCACGCGAGTTGGCGATGGTGTGGCTTGGGTGCACGGACTGAGTGATGCGGGCTACAGTGAGGTACTCCAAATTGAGACCAAAACCGGTATTATAGAAGCGTTTGCGCTTAACCTCATGGAAGATGAGATTGGTGCGGTGTTGCTCGGGAGCGACCAGGGTGTCGCGGCTGGCGACAGCGTGAAACTAAAGGGTGAGGTGCTCTCTGTGCCTGTCGGCGAGGAGCTGCTGGGGCGTGTGGTTAATCCACTTGGCGTGCCGCTTGATGGCGGTCCTGCTATCACGACTAAATCTCGCGGTCGCGTTGAACGCGAAGCGGTGGGAGTGCTCGGTCGCAAGCACGTGCACGAACCCCTTATGACGGGTATTATGGCAATTGATGCTATGTTCCCTATCGGACGCGGTCAACGTGAGCTCATCATTGGAGATCGACAGACTGGCAAAACTGCTATTGCCATTGATACGATGATCAACCAAGCTCGCCAGAAAACCGGTGTGGTGAACGTCTATGTCGCGATTGGTCAGAAGCTGAGCAAAGTTGCGCGACTTGTGGAACGACTCAAAGAAGAGGGTGTGATGGAACAAACGATTGTTGTGGCGACTGGTCCGAGTGACCCTGCGTCTCTTCTCTACCTCGCTCCCTATGCAGGCACAGCCATGGGTGAATATTTCCGCGACAACGGCCAGCATGCATTGATGATTTATGACGACCTGACTAAGCACGCAGTCGCCTACCGCCAAATGTCCCTTCTGCTTCGTCGCCCACCAGGCCGCGAGGCATTCCCGGGTGATGTGTTCTACCTGCACTCTCGCCTGCTTGAGCGTAGTAGCAAGCTGAGCGATGACCTCGGCGCCGGCAGTCTGACTGCCCTGCCTATTATCGAGACGCAGGCTGGTGACATTAGTGCCTACATCCCGACCAATGTGATTTCTATTACCGACGGCCAGATATTCATGGAAACGGATCTGTTCTACCAGGGTATTCGCCCCGCGATCAGCGCCGGGCTTAGTGTGAGCCGTGTTGGTGGCGACGCGCAGACCAAGACCGTGAAAAGTGTGTCGGGCCACCTCAAGCTCGGCCTTAGCCAGTTCCGTGAGCTAGCCAGCTTCGCACAGTTTGGGAGCGACCTTGATGAAGCCACCAAGTCACAGATTGAGCGTGGCCAGCGTCTTACCGAGCTGCTCAAACAACCGCAGTACCAGCCAATGAGCGTCTGGGAACAAGCGGCAAGCGTGTTCACGGTCAGCGAAGGGTTGTTCGATGAAGTACCATCAAGCAAAATCAAAGATGCACAGAAGGCACTACTGACTCGCCTCTGGACTGATCATAAAAAGGACATGCAGGAATTGACCAAAGGCACCGACAAGCTCGAAAGTAGCAGTGATATGGGTAAGCTGATTGCTAAAACTGCCAAGATGGTGGCGAAAGGCTTTGAAGACTAATGGAACGGCAATATGTATGCGAGTCAGAGGCCCAATGGAAGTTGCGCATGGCGGAGATTGAACGGATCCCTGGTGACCGCCGTAGGCGAGCTATTGCCTATCTTGAGCTAGCACTTGGTGATGGTGCGGGGTTTTTGGCGCTCGCTGATAGGGAGCCACGCTCCGTTAGCCGGAGCGAGGGCACCCCGGAGGAAAAACACAAAGCGGCATGTGATTTCTTCGAGTGGTGCGCAGCGGGTGAGGCGCAACGTGTGGTACATGGACTAGCCAATGCGGCATTCATGGTGCTACCGCTTGAGGGGAAGTTACTTGCACTTCAATCAGTTCAGGCATTAGAGTCTAGCGAGGCTGATGATCAAACACTGGAGGGTGAGCGTGGCCTCAACTCAGCAACTTAAATCACGCATTCGTTCCGTCAAGTCGACGAAGCAGATCACCAAGGCCATGCAAATGGTTGCGGCGAGCAAAATGCGCCGTGCGCAAGATGCGACAAAGGGCAGCTCGCCCTATGCGCAGGCCGCCAGCGAGATATTGAGTTATCTCGCGAGTCAGGGTACGACGAATGGCCACAAGTGGTTTACTGCACGTCCTGTTAAGTCGCGGATGATCATTGTCATTGCGAGCGACAAGGGACTGGCTGGCGCCTACAACGCCAACGTGCTGAAGGCCTATATACAGAATTTGCGGTCTGACGACAAAGACGATGTCAAAAACTATACGGTAGCAGTTGGACGAAAAGTGGCCAGCTTTGTGACACGTATCAAGGGCACGGAGGTGGTGGGAACCTATGAAGACTTGCCCGACCATCCCGAGGGATCGCAGTTTCATGCCATTCTCAACACCGCAAAAGATGCCTTCGAGCAAGGCCAAGTTGACGCTGTTGATATAGTCTACACGCGTTTTGTCAGTAGTATGACGCAGACTGCCGAAGTGATGCGCCTGTTCCCTGCTGGTTTTGTTGAAACAGATGTGAGTGAGTTTGTGCGCGATGCACTCTATGAGCCATCGATCGAACGGGTACTCGACGACGTCGCCTACCGGTTGATCGGCTCGCGACTCTTTCAGGCGCTCCTCGATGCGCGCGCCAGCGAACACAGTATGCGTATGCTTGCTATGAAAAACGCCACCGATAACGCAACCGATCTTGTTGACGACCTCACACTTGAAATGAATAAAGCCCGCCAGGGCGCAATCACCCAGGAACTCAGTGAGATAACCGCGGGTGTGGAGGCTATGAAATAATGTATCACGCAGACAAAGGCAAAACGACATTTGAATTATACGAGGAAGAACGGCGTGATTCCCAGAGCAATATAACAGCCGATATTGTGCCGCCGCACATGCTTCAGAAAATAGAACAGGCGCGGCGACAAGACGCACTTACGCGGGTGGCAAGTGTCCTTGGTGCACTCGCGAAGCAGCAAGATGATGAACGAAGAAGCGAAGCTATGATTGCAGAAGGCGGACCAGTAGATACTGAAGAAGAAGGAGAAACAATATGACAGCACAATCCGGAAAAATTATACAAATCGTGGGCGTGGTAGTAGACGTTGAATTTACGAGCGGCGCGCTGCCAGCAATTTACGACGCGCTCCGCGTTGCGCACGATGGACAGACGATCACCCTAGAGGTTGCACAGCATCTTGATGAGCAAACAGTACGTACAGTTGCCCTGTCGAGCACCGATGGCCTCAAGCGCGGTCAGGCTGTCGAGGCAACAGGTGCGCCGATTCATGTGCCAGTGGGCCCTGAAACACAGGGGCGCATGTTTAACGTAGTTGGTGAACCAATTGACGGTAAGCCTGCTCCAAAGGGCAAGACCGCGAGCATTCACCGTGAACCGCCTGCGCTCAGCGAACAGACCAACAAGACAGAAATCCTTGAAACCGGCATTAAGGTGATTGACTTGATCGCACCAATGGCGAAAGGTGGCAAGGTGGGTCTCTTTGGTGGTGCTGGTGTTGGTAAAACAGTGCTGATTCAGGAGTTGATTAACAATATTGCTAAATTCCACTCTGGTAACTCAGTATTTGCCGGTGTCGGTGAGCGCACGCGTGAAGGCAATGACCTTTACTACGAAATGAAAGAGGCGGGCGTGCTGGACAAAACGAGCCTAGTGTTTGGCCAGATGAACGAACCACCAGGGGCGCGTCTGCGCGTGGCACTCTCTGGTCTTGCTATGGCAGAAGCGTTTCGCGATGACGGTAAGGATGTGTTGCTATTTATCGACAACATCTTTCGCTTCACTCAGGCTGGCGCCGAGGTATCTGCGCTTCTTGGTCGCCTGCCGAGCGCAGTAGGCTATCAGCCAAACTTGCAGCAAGAAATGGGCGCATTGCAGGAGCGCATTACGAGTACAAAGAAGGGCTCGATTACCAGTGTGCAGGCAGTGTATGTGCCAGCAGACGATCTCACCGACCCAGCGCCTGCGACGACATTTGCTCACCTCGACAGTACCATCGTGCTCAACCGTGCCTTGACCGAGATCGGTATCTACCCTGCCGTTGACCCGCTCGATAGTAACAGTACGATTCTCGATCCTGAAGTTGTTGGTGAGGAGCATTACCAGGTGGCGCGCGAGGCACAGCGTGTGCTACAACAGTACAAGGAGCTCCAGGACATCATTGCAATTCTGGGTATGGAAGAGCTGTCTGATGATCAAAAGCAAACCGTAGCGCGTGCGCGGCGTCTGCAGCGTTTCCTGGCGCAGCCATTTTATGTTGCAACCCAGTTCACCGGCAATGAGGGCGTCTACATCAAGGTCGCCGACACGGTTAAAGATGTCAAAGATATTTTGAGTGGCAAATACGATAGTAAGCCAGAGAACTGGTTCTACATGGCACCTGGCCCACTTAGCGAGAAAAAGGACTAGTCGGCCATGGACTTTGAGCTCATCACACTGGCTGGTAGTAAGGTAAACGAAAAAGTTTACGAGGTTATTCTGCCGACCGCCGACGGTGAGATTGCGGTATTCCCCGACCATGAACCACTTGTTAGTGTTGCTAAAAGGGGCATCATTTGCGTGCGTCGCGACAAGCATCATAGTGATGAGCAGCTTGAATATTTCGCCATCAGTGGCGGCGTGATCGAAATTGGCAATAACCGCGTTCGCGTCCTTGTAGACGAGGCAGAGCATGGTGAAGATATTGTCGAAGCCGAAAGCAAAGCGGCGCTTGAGCGTGCACTAAAAATGCGCGATGAAGCGACAAATCAGGTTGAACTTGAAAAGGCACACCAGCTTGTCGATCGCCATGCTGTGCGTCTCAAGGTTGCTGATCTTCATAGGCGAAAGCGCCGGATGTAACGGAACTAGGGGTGGGATATGTCGCAGATTATTCATCTCGGAAGACTCAGTGATAAAAAATGGCCCGGCAGTGTATCGGCTGAGGATGTGTATGTCGACATCCCTTCGGTCACCAGTGTGCTCGATTCATACTACGTCGTTGTACATGAAAAAGCGAAGACACGCTGTATTGATGGGAGGCATGATCCGTCACTTGACGAGACAAAGCTTGGGCCTCAGGTGCCTGGCGGTGCAATCGGTGCAGCGCTCGCCTATCGGCTTGGTGTTGACAAGGACGATCTAACGCGCGGCACATTCTATAGTGATGCAGAAGCGATGATCGATATGTATATGCGGCTCGGACTGGCGCCTGGCGGTCACCGTGATGATCGTGAGCACGATGAGGGTGTCGGGTGTGGGGCGATTGATGGTGTTGACGAAATTCTCGATCAAATGATTGATGCGCGACTGATCGAAGATCATAAACGTCTTGTCCGCATGGTGCTTGATATGGATTTTGACCGAGATCGCTACCTGCGCGTACTCGGAGCGGGCACTGTACTCGAAAGTCATGCACGGGAGTATTTCCTCGGGCGTGACGAAGTATTTGATTTATTGGAGCTAAAGTCACCAGGCAGTGTGTCGGTGCTACAGGGCGCGCATCATGAAAAGTTGCTGATCGTAAATTTTGTTCCAGGCACAACACTTGCATCGAATCGTTTTGCCAACGACCATAGCGGAATGCAAGCGTTTGGTTATGATATTTGGCGTAGCAAGCAGCTCGCGCGGATGCTGCTGCCACTTGATTCTCAGGATGAAGATAGGGCGCGGTTTGTGACGGCCCGCGTGATGATTACGATTGCTACCCTCATGGCGCTGACCGATGGCTCTCAGCAGGTGCTTCTCCGCCTGCCGTAGTGTATCTAGTATCGTCCCAGCGCTTTGCGGATTAGCTTGCGACTACGCATACGGTAAGCCTCGTGCATCGTTGCGGCAATCAGTTTGGTGAAGTTGCCACTGCGTAGTAGCGTAAAGAAGCGAGTTTGGGCCGCGGTAAAGCCATGGCTAATGTCGATGCGTGCCGCAGCTGCTATGACGTCGGGATTTTGTACAATACCACGGAGATACCCAAGGCGCTTCCCTAGCGGCTTTTTATGTCTATAATAGAACTCCTCGAGCAGGATGCTGCGCACATTGTACATAAAATAATAGTCAATCTGTATGTCGAGGTCGTAGACAGCCTTGCGATCACTTAGCTTACGGAGCGCTTCGATAAGCAGCAGAGCATTGTCGAACTGCTCCTTGCAGTATGTCCGAGTAATCGAGTCATTATTGTCACGGTACTGGTATAAGTGATTCTCGATAACAACGATTTTCTTTGCGTCGAGAAACGCGCCATACGTCGCCACGCCATCTTCACCGATCTTGATCGCCTCGTCAACCGCCAGGATGTTGGGCCCGATAATCTCGCGGCGAAATAGCTTGTTCCACATCGCTGCGTAGATGCCAAAATAGAAAAACTGACCACTGTAGAGCATTTTTGGATACAACTCTTTTTTCATGCGGGTTTTATCATAAACACCCAGTGGTACACGCTGCCCGACAGGCACATGGTGATTGGCATAGTGGAATGCGGCGCCACAGGTGACGATGTCCGCGGTGTGTTTTTCTGCCTCGCCTACCATAATCTCAGTCATGTCTAGCGCGAGCCAGTCATCGGCATCAACAAAATGGATATAATCCCCTTTTGCCACTTTGAGGCCACGAGTACGCGCATGGGTTTGCCCCTTGTTGGCGCCATGCAGTGCGCGAATACGAGTGTCGCGGGCTGCTAGCCTATCGCATAATCTGTCAGACCCATCCGTGGAGCCATCGTTGACGAGAATAAGTTCAATGTAGGGGTAGGTTTGTGCCAGTACGCTCTCGACGCACCGCTCCAGATGAGCCGCGGCGTTGTATACGGGCACAATAATACTGACTAGCGGCTGCTTCACTCTGTTATCATAGCGCACTATGATGTGAAAGCAAAGCTCTCACTTCGTCTGTTGATTGGCAGTGCATGAGCTTTTCGCGTAGCTCGCTAGCGCCATCGAAATCACGAATATAGATTTTGAAAAACCGTTTCAGTGTTTCAAACGGACGCTTGGTGACGGGAGCATAGAGATCATATTGATCAAGATGGTAGTGCAGCAGCTCAATGAGTCGTTGCTTCTGGTCGCTTCCGCTAAAGCTTGTGTC
>APMI01001741.1_pt1 | contig 18435 bp, 19 predicted proteins | sample 667938 | NCBI WGS metagenome assembly APMI01 (sample SAMN01084076, study PRJNA167559) | wastewater metagenome | biome: Wastewater | place: Denmark: Ejby Moelle, Odense | collected 2011-11-28 | reverse complement strand
TTGCCTTCTGCGCCCTCGATATCCACCTCGATCAGCCGACCGGCGGCCAGTTCGGCCCTTGCCCAGGCCTTCGACTCCTCGGGCGTGATCGCGTTCCAATAGGCCTGCAATTCGCCAGTGGTGGCAAAGCCAAGACGGTCCAGCGCGGTTGAACAGGCCCAGTCAATATGGTCGGGGCCGGGAATGTCGGGCAGGCGGTGAGCATCAGGGATGACCCGCTCTGTCAGGTCATAATACTTGCGGAACCCCTCGCGCCGGGTGACTGACAACTGGCCGGTGCGCCACAACCATTCCAGCGCCGTTTTCGACGGATGCCATTCCCACCAACCGCCGCGGCGCTCCTCTCCCTCACCCACTTCAGTGGACGACACCGGCCCTTCGGCGGCAATACGGGTCAGGATGGTATCAAGCTGCGCCTCATATCCATCGGAAAACCATCGGTTCCAGTTGGCACGCAGCCGGTCGTGGGCGCGGGCGAAACGGTGCTTCCAGTGGGGAAAGATGGCGATGGGCAGGATGCTCGCGTCATGCGTCCAGTGTTCGAACAGCGTGCGATCCTTCTCGGCCAGCCGCTTCAATGCCGCAGGCCGATAGGTCGGACGACGCGACCACAGGATCATGTGATGCGCGCGCTCGACCGTGTTGATGCTGTCAACCTGCACAAAGCCTATGCGGTCGATCACCTCGCACAAAGCCTTGCCTTTGGCAGGGCCGGCAGGCACATCACCCAGCCCGTGGCGGTGCAGGAAAAGGCGGCGGGCAAGGGCGTTGGGCAGAAGGGGAATGGCAGTCATGCGACCATCGGTAGCACGTCGGCGACCCCGATCAAGACCTGTGGTAACATGCTGAAACATTCGCGCCAAAATCGTGACCCCAAAGGGCAAATGCCTCTCTTGAACATGGGGGCAGCGGGCTTAGTTTGGGCGTAACCCCGTAAGTTATTGCAAAGAAGAGGTGCCACTTTTGCCCCATGAAACGCCCTTGATCACCACGCTGGTCGTTGGTCTGTCGCTGGCCTTCATCTTTGGCGTTTTTGCCCATCGGCTGAAGCTGCCGCTTTTGGCGGGCTATCTCATGGCGGGGGTGGTTCTGGGGCCGTTCACGCCGGGATTTGTGGCCGATCAGGAAATTGCGACCGAGCTGGCAGAGCTCGGGGTGATCCTGTTGATGTTCGGCGTGGGGATGCACTTTTCGCTGAAAGAGTTGCTGGCGGTCAAGATGATCGCCATTCCCGGTGCCGTCGGCCAGATTGCGGTGGCAACGGCGGCGGGGGCGGCCCTGGGCTGGGTGCTGGGCTGGGGCATTGGCGCGGGGCTGATCTTTGGCCTGTCGCTGTCGGTCGCTTCGACCGTCGTTCTGCTGCGGGCCTTGCAGGAACGCGGCATCGTCAAGGAAGAGCGCGGCCATATCGCGGTCGGCTGGCTGATCGTTGAAGATCTGGTCATGGTCATCGCACTGGTGATGATTCCGCCTTTGGCTGGGCTGTTGGGCGGAATTTCGGCCCCGGTGGAGGAGGGCGCACAGGCGGTGGCCCGGCTGGGCTTTGGCCCGGTGGCGGCGACCCTGATGCTGACGGCGGTCAAGGTGGCCAGCTTTGTTGCGATCATGCTGATCATCGGCACCAAGGCGATTCCGGCCGTTCTGCACTATGTCGCCCATACTGGGGTACGCGAACTGTTCCGCCTTTCGGTTCTGGCCATCGCGCTGGGAATTGCATGGGCGTCCTCGACATTCTTCGGGGTCAGTTTCGCTTTGGGGGCGTTCTTTGCCGGGATGGTCATGTCAACCTCCACCCTTTCTACACAAGCGATGAAGGAAACCCTGCCGCTGCGCGATGCTTTTGCGGTGCTGTTCTTTGTATCGGTGGGAATGCTGTTCAACCCGTCGATCATCTGGACGCAGCCCTTCTCGCTGCTGGTGACGGTGCTGATCATCGTGGTGGTCAAGGCGGTTGCCGCCTATGCCATCGTCCGCGCCTTTGGCCGCGACCGCGAAACCGCGCTGACCATCGGCGCCAGCCTGTCGCAGATCGGCGAGTTTTCCTTCATCCTGATCGTGATGGGAGTGAAGCTGTGGATCGTGCCGGTCGCCGCGCGCGATCTGGTGGTGGCGGGGGCCTTGGTGTCGATCCTGGTCAACCCGTTGATGTTCAAGTGGCTGGACAAGCTGGTGTTTCCGGAAAGGCAGGGGCCAGAGGCCAATCGTGAAGCCGAGGTGGACGATACACCGAAAGCCGCCTGAGCGGGTTAGGGGATGCAGAGCGAGGACGCTTTCCTTGCAAAGGATGAGGACTGTGTTGAGGTATTTGGCGACCTTGACGATTATCGCATTGCTGATGCCACCGCAGGTCAGCGCCGAAACTGGCCTAATGCTTTTCCGACGCGAGATATATTTCCCCCCGGCAGAGATTCTGGCCACATTGAAAGCAGATCGCGCAACTTTGGAAGCACGAGCAGCAAAAGACCCTGACCGCGCGCGCCTTCTAAATGCAACAAACCATTACATCGACAGTCAAAGACACATGGGTTGGATGGAAACCTACAGCTTTATACCCACTCCGAGCCCCGAAGGCCGATTGATCAAGAGTGGCCACGACCCCTTGGGTCTGTTCGACTTGGATGATGACGGCATCCTGATGCACGATGAGGTGCGACGCAGCATTGAGGCTTTGTCGCACTAGGTGACCCCCACCCCTCCCCTCCCCACGAAGGGGAGGGGGCCGCGCCTGCCAGGTGTTCGAAAAGGCCTTACAGCCCCGCCTCGGCGGCAATCTCGGCCCGGCTTTTGCGCGACCGTTCGGTGGCCGATTTCAACTGGCCGCAGGCGGCCATGATGTCTTCGCCGCGCGGGGTGCGGATGGGGCTGGCGTAACCGGCCTTGTAGATGATGTCGGCGAAGGCCTCGATCCGTTCCCAGTCCGACCGCTCATAGGGGCTGCCGGGCCATTCGTTGAACGGGATAAGGTTGATCTTGGCCGGAATGCCCGCGATCAGTTTCACCAAGCGGCGGGCGTCGGCGTCGCTGTCGTTCACGCCTTTCAGCATGACATATTCAAAGGTGATGCGTTCGGAGTTCGACAGTTTCGGGTAGGCGCGCAACTCGTCCAGCAAGGTCTTGATATTCCACCGCTTGTTGATCGGCACCAGACGGTCGCGCACCTCATCGGTGGTGGCGTGGAAGCTGACGGCCAACTGGCAGCCGATCTCGGTCGCAGCGCGGGCAATCTCGGGCACTACGCCAGAGGTGGACAGGGTGATCCGGCGGCGGCCCAGCGCGATGCCCTCGCCGTCCATCACCACGCGCATCGCATCGCGCACGTTGTCGAAATTGTACAGCGGCTCGCCCATGCCCATCAGCACGACGTTCGAGACAAGACGGGTTTCGTCCTTGGGGTCGCCCGGCTGAGGCCATTCGGCCAGGTCATCGCGCGCCAGCATGACCTGGCCGACGATTTCCCCAGCCGTCAGGTTGCGTACCAGTTTCTGCGTGCCCGTGTGGCAGAAGGAACAAGTCAGCGTGCAACCCACCTGCGAGGAAATGCAAAGCGTGCCGCGGGTTTCCTCGGGGATATAGACCACCTCCACCTCATGCCCGCCGGCGATGCGGACAAGGTATTTGCGCGTGCCGTCGGCAGAGACCTGACGGTTCACCACCTCTGGCACCTCGATCACGAAGTTTTCCGCCAGAAGAACACGGTATTCCTTGGCAAGGTTGGTCATCAGTGCAAAATCGCGCACACCCCAGTGATAAACCCATTGCCAAATCTGGCCCAGCCGCATCTTGGCCTGCTTCTCCGGGGTCCCGGCAGCGATCAGGGCAGCGCGCAACTGGTCGCGTGTCAGGCCGACGATATTCGCCTTGCCGCCCTCGGGCAGCTTGCGGGGGATGGTATGCACATCTTGTGTAATAGGAGCATGGGCCACGGCGGCGGCATGGTCAGTCATGGGCAGATCCTTGGGTTTGGCCTTGCGACAGGCGATCTGGCTGCGGATGGGGGCTTTTAGGTGATTCTTGGCGAAAACAAAAGCGCCCCGGGAAACCGGGGCGCCAGATCGCGGGAAACGCGGCTTATTTGCAGCGTTTGGCGGCTTCGTCCATCGCGGCGGTAAAGCCGCGCAGGCTGAACGTGTCCTTGGTCTGGGTGCCTTTGCCCGACCGTGCCGACATCACGGCAGAATTGCCCTTTTGCATGGCAGCCAGGATAGCGGCATCGTTCTGCGCGCCGTCTGCCTGCGGCCAGGCCCATTCGTTCTCTGGCGAGGTGGTGCCGGGCACCAGTTGGAACGTGTTGCCGTCGATGTCCATCTTGACGGTCGATCCCGAAGCGAACGGATAGCCGCCGGTGAACGACACCTCGGGCGCCGAACCGGGGCGGAAGGTCACGAACATCTGGATATCGCCGCGCCGTACGGTGGCGGGCTTGCCATCCTTGATGTTGACGGTTTCCTTCGGAACTGAGACCGCCCAGCATTCCTTGGGGTTGTTTTCGGTAAAGACACTCCAGTCGGTTTTCACCGCGACCTGGTTATTCGATTCCTGTGCCTGGGCGATGCCTGCGGTCATCACCACAGCGGCGGTGCAGGCCGCACGGACCATCCGGTTCATCATTGTCTCACAGCCTCCAAGCTGTTCATGCCTCGACTCCGCCTGGCCGGGTCTTGCCTGGCCGATTGATGCAGCGGGTTTTCTTCGCTCGATATTCCAGACATAACCGGAAAAGGCCAATCGGCGAAAGCCCCTTGGGCATGAATTCGCGCATCCGTGAGGGGGAAAAGGTATGGGCAAGGCCATTCCGATGGTGGAACTGTGGCGCGGCGGGCTGCTGGAAAGCACCCACTTGGGCCATGCGGTGATTTGCGACGAGGCGGGACAGATTGTCGAAGCCTGGGGTGACCCGGATCGTGTGATCTTTCCACGCTCGTCCTGCAAGATGTTGCAGGCGCTGCCCTTGCTGGAAACCGGCGCGGCGGATGCTCACAGGTTGAGCGAAGCGCATCTGGCCCTGTCATGCGCCAGCCATCAAGGCGCTGCGATGCACGTCGAGATGGCGGGGAAATGGCTGAAGGATCTGGGCCTGTCCGAGCCGGATCTGCGCTGCGGCGCGCATGAACCGCTGGATCATGCTGAGCGTGATCGCCTGATCGAACACCACGACAAGCCCTGCCAGTTGCACAACAATTGTTCGGGCAAGCATTCCGGCTTTTTGACCGTGGTCAAGCATCTGGGCCTTGGGCCCGAATACGTCGAACTGGACCATCCCTTGCAAAAAGCGATCAAGGCGGGGTTCGAGGAGGTGACGGGCGAGACCAGCGCAGGTTGGGGGATTGACGGGTGTTCGGCGCCGAATTTCGCCTGTTCGGTCACCGGCCTTGCTAGGTCGATGGCGGCCTTTGCCGCTGCCAGCGAGGGCGGTGATGCACGCCAAAAGGCGATGCACCGGCTGACGCGTGCCATGGCAACCTATCCTGAACTGGTGGCGGGAGAGGGGCGCGCCTGCACCGAACTGATGCGGGCGATGGGCGGCAAGGTCGCGATCAAAACCGGGGCCGAGGCGGTGTTCGTGGCGATCGTCCCCGAGAAAAAGCTGGGCATCGCGCTGAAGATCGAGGACGGCAATTCCCGCGCCTCCGAAGCGGCGATCACGGCACTGCTGGCACGGATCGGCGTGCTGGATGCGGCGCATCCGGCGGCACAGAAACGCCTGCCTGCCGAGCAGAGGAACTGGCGCGGGCTGCGCACAGGCGAGTTGCGGCTGTCGGCAGGGTTCGCCTGAAAAGGGAAGACCCCCGGCCAATGGCCGAGGGTCGCCCTCACCAGCACGTCACACAGCGGTCAGGGGCAAGAACACTGTGCTTATTACTGGTTACACAGGCTTTTTGTCGCCTGAATGTGGCCCTTGCTGGGTTGCTCCAAGGTCAGGCCCTGATGATTTCTGGGCCATTCGGTGTCAGTATTTCCAAGTCTTGACCAATGGCGCCAAGGGGGTAACATTTGCCCATGACGGTGCAATCGCCGACCCCTTTCCCCGTTTCCCCACACCTGCCAGAGCAGGTCAGCTTTCATCGCCAGGAGCTGGGTATCATTCTGGGCCTTTACGGCCGGATGGTTGCAGCCGGCGAATGGCGTGATTACGGGATTTCGGCGCTGCCCGATGTGGCGGTGTTCGCAATCTTCCGGCGCACTGCGGAATATCCGCTTTACCGCATTGAAAAGCGTCCGAAACTGCGCGCCCGGCAGGGGATGTATGCGGTTGTCGGCAGCGAGGGGCAGGTGCTGCGGCGCGGCCACGATCTGGCCGCCGTGCTGCGGGTTCTGGAAAAGATGCGCCCGGTCGAGTGAAGCGGTCAGCCTGGCCGCTGACGGGCGATGACGGGGCGGCTTTCCTGCGCCATCACACGGGCGATGCAGGCTGTGGTGCCCTCATAGGCGACCGACATCGTATGGCCATTGGCATGGATCAGCCGGGCGTCATCGACGATGATCGCCACATGCCCCTTCCAGAAGATCAGGTCGCCGCGCTGCTCGGCCCCTTCGGCGACAGGGTGGCCGATGGTCTGCTGCAGATCGCTGTCACTGGGGATTGCCACCCCGCACAGACCGTAAGCCAGTTGCGCCAGCCCAGAACAATCGATGCCCGCCCGCGAATTTCCGCCCCACAGATAGGGCGTGCCCAACAGGCTTTCGGCCACAGCCACCGGATCACTGGCCCAATTGCCCAGCGCCCGAAGGTGAGGCGTGGGAATGAAGCCCTGCGTGGTCTCGGTCCACTTCTCGCTCGTGGCCAGCACGGCGACGCGAGCGCCCAGAGACAGGCTGGTCAGTTCACGCGCCTGAACGCGCGGTTCGGAGTAAAGATGGGTCGCCGGGGACGAAACCCAATGCGTGGGCTGCGCGGTTTCCGCCAGCGCAGCCTGATCCAGCCAGCCGCAATGACCATCTTTAACGGCAAAGCCAAAGGCATGGCCCGCGTCGCGGTCGATCACGATGAAACTTTCGCCCAGGAGAAGCTGGCGGTCGCGCGCGCCGCCCGGTGTGACGCAAAGGTCGGCCAGCGGCGTTGCGACATGCAGCCGCTGCCCGTCGGTAAAGGCGGGGGCATCAATTTTACCGCGCAAAGAACTGTGCGCGATGCGGGCGGTGGCCGGGGTCAGGCGACGGTCCATCCTTATAGCCCCAGAATGGCCGGAAAGGCCCCCAGCAGCGCCCGTGCGCCTTGCCCCACACCGCCCTTGGGTCGGGCGGGCTGGTCAGCGGGGGTGTGGCCATAGATGTCAAAATGCATGTAGCGCGGGCCTTCGACAAAACGGCGCAGGAACAGTGCTGCAGTGATCGACCCGGCAAACCCCCAGCCGGGCGCATTGTCCAGATCGGCTATGCCGGGTTCGATCACCGGGTCATAGGGTGACCAGAACGGCATCCGCCACACCGGATCGAAGCCGGTTTTGGCCCCGGCCTCCAGCGCCTGCGCCATGGCGTCATCGTCGGTGTAATAAGGCGCAAGATCGGGGCCAACGGCAATTCGTGCGGCCCCGGTCAGGGTGGCCATGCTGATCAGCGCGTCGCAAGGTTCCTCGCAAGCATAGGCAAGCGCATCGGCCAGAACCAGACGGCCCTCGGCATCGGTATCGTTCACCTCCACCGTCAGGCCCTTGCGGCTTGTCAGAATGTCGCGCGGGCGTTGCGCGTTACCGGCAATGGCGTTTTCCACTGCGGGCACCAGAACGCGCAACCGCACGGGCAGGCCAAGGCGCATGATCATATGGGCAAGGCCAAGGACGGTCGCAGCGCCGCCCATGTCTTTCTTCATCAACAGCATGGAATTGCCGGTCTTGATGTTCAGCCCGCCGGTGTCGAAGCACACACCCTTGCCCACCAGCGTCAAGGCAGGGCCAGTGCTGCCCCAGCGCATTTCCAAGAGGCGGGGCGCACGGGTCGAGGCGCGGCCAACGGCGTGGATCATGGGGAAGTTCTGCGTCAGCAGGTCATCGCCCACAATCGCGCTGGCCTGTGCGCCAAAGCGGTCAGCCAGCGCGAAAAACGCCGCCTGCAACTGTTCCGGCCCCATGTCCAGCGCGGGGGTGTTGATCAGGTCGCGGGTCAGGAACTCTCCCTCGGCCATGGCGATCAGGCGCGCGGCATCAAGGCCGTCCGGCAATTTGAGCCGGGCGGTTTCGGCGGCGGGTTTGCCGGGGCGATAACGATCGAAACGGTAGGATTGCAACAAAAAGGCCAGCGCCACCTCGGCCTGCTGATCGGCGGTCAGGTCGCCAGAAAGGTGCCAGTCGCCCGCCGGCAGGCCTGCCGCCGCCTTGGCCAGGGCAAAGCGCATGCGGGCCCGGGCTTTCACTGTGCCAAAGCCCACCGCCGCCGCCCTGACCTGACCATCCGTATCGGGAATCAGTCGCAAATCACCCAAAGCGGCATCAAAGCCTGTTGCGGTCAGCCATGCTTTCACCGCAGGAGGCTGGGCATCGAGAAACGTGGCGAGAGTTTCGGCGGAAACGACATGCAGGGCGCGGCTTGCTGCTGCGGGATCGGCGAATTGCGGAGTCATCGGGGTATCCTTCGTGATGCCCCGAAGCTGCACCGCAAGGCGCGCGGCTGCAAGAGGTCAGCGGAAGGTCTGATCAAGCAAGTCCTTGTCAGGTGCCAGAGACCGCTCGGCAATCCGCAACAACCGTGCCCAGGTAGCGGTAAAGGCGGTAGAATCGGCCCGGCTCAGACAATCCTGCACATCCAGCGCCACAAGACCCAAGCTGACCAGCCCCAGCGATTCCGCCATGCGCTGCAAATGACGCAGATGGCGCGGCAGATCTTTCACCTGATGCCCCCGCACCTGCTGCGCCAGCCCCGCCATGGTCAGCGCCAGTTCGCCCAGTTCCCGCGTTACGACCTGTTCGGCCGAAGCCGTGCCAAGGTTCCGATAGATCGTCGCGATCGGTTCGGCATCCTGACGCACGCATTCCTTTGGCCTGAGGGCCACGACATTGTCGGCCATCACACTCACCTGATCTTTGTTCACACCCAAGACCGATGCTGCCGAAACAGGCTGAAGATTTCGTTGAGGGAGGAAAAAGAATCCTCTCGAATTTTCTGCAATTGCAGCCTAGACGGGGGCAAGAGACCTGAAAGGATGACAAGATGGACGCTGCCCGCCCGTTGCCCTCCTATCTGATCAGCCGGTTTCACGGCTGGCGCGCGACGACTTATCAGGACAACAAGGCCTGGTATCGCCGTCTGGCCGAAAGTGGCCAGCACCCCCGCGCGATGGTGATTTCGTGCTGCGACAGCCGGGTGCATGTCACCTCGATCTTCGGCGCGGATGAGGGCGAGTTCTTCATTCACCGCAACATCGCGGGCCTTGTGCCGCCCTATACCCCGGATGGAGAGCGCCATGGCACCTCAGCGGCGGTGGAATATGCCGTCACCTCGCTGGGCGTGGCGCATATCGTGGTCTTGGGCCATTCAAGCTGCGGCGGCGTGAAGGGCTGCCATGACATGTGCACCGGCCATGCCCCGGCGCTGGAGGAAAAGACCAGTTTCGTCGGTCGCTGGATGGACATCCTGCGCCCCGGTTTCGACCGCGTGGCCCATCTGGGCAAGGATGACATCCTGCGCGCGCTGGAACATCAGGCGGTGCTGGTCAGCCTGGAAAACCTGATGACTTTCCCCTTCGTCGCCGACGCCGTGAATAGCGAAAAGCTGACAATTCACGGCCTTTGGAACAACACTGGCGAGGGCGAGCTGCAACAATACGACCCCACGCGCGGCGGCTTCGTGCCGGTTTAGTCCGATCCGGGCTGTCATTCCGGCGTCATGGGCTTGTGATCAGGGTCTTGGCACCCAATCGCAAGAGGAATGCCATGTCGCTGGATGACGGTTACGATCTGGACGAGGCCTATCAGATCGACGGCCCCGAGGATGCAAAGCGCATGTATGGCGCCTGGGCCGAAAGCTATGACGACAGCTTTGGCAAGGCCTGGGGCTATATTGCCCCCCGCGAGATTGCGGCGATCCTTAAGGGCGAAATCGCGCCAGAGGCCGAGATTCTGGATATCGGCGCGGGCACAGGTTTGGTGGCGGAATCGCTGGGGGGCCATACGGTCGATGCCCTGGACATCACGCCCGAGATGCTGGAGATCGCGCGAGGCAAGGGGCTGTATCGCGCCCTGATGCTGGGCGACCTGACCAAAGCACTGGAGATTCCCGACGGCAGCTATGACGCGGTGATTTCCAGCGGCACCTTTACCCATGGCCATGTGGGGCCGGAGTGTTTTCCCGAGTTGCTGCGCATTACGCGCCCCGGTGCGGTCTTTGCCTGCGGCACGATTGCGCCGGTGCTGGACGGGGCGGGGTTCGGCTCGGCTTTGGCCCGGATGGTGGCGCTGGGTCAGATCACGCCGGTCGCGTTTCGCGACATCGCGATTTACGAGGGAGCGGATCATCCGCACAAGAATGACCGCGGGCTGGTGATGGTGTTCCGGCGGGTCTAGGCGGCGCGGCGGGCTGTGCCCCGCCCCGATCCCCTCCGTGGGATTGCGGGTCAGGCGACAGGAAACGTCAGGCGGAACAGCGCGCCGGTGTCGCTGGCAGCCACCTCGATCCCAGCGTTATGGGCGACCAGAAGGTTGCGGGCGATGGTCAGGCCCATGCCGGTGCCGCCCTGATCGCGGCGAGTGGTGAAGAAGGGCTCGAACAGGCGGTCGGCGTTGCCTGGCGAAATGCCGGGGCCGTTGTCGGCAACCTCGACCAGCAGGGCATCGGGCCGGGGCGCTGCGGCAAGGGTGATGTGGCTGGCCCCGTGGCTGACCGAATTCGCCAGTAGTTGGCGCAGCACGACCAGCAAGCCCGGTGCAGCCATGGGCAGGGCATGGTCATCGCCTTCGATGCCAAGGGTCAGCGCAGGAAAATCGGCGCGCAAGGCAGGCGCAAGGTCGGCCAGCGTGGTCTGGCCCAGATAGCGCGCCTCACGCGCCTGCGCGGCCCGTCGCAACGCGGCAAGTTGCGCCTGAATCTGCGCCTGCGCCCCGTCGATCTGGGCCACCAGTTGCGCATCTTGCGCCGACAGCGCCCCGTCTTGCAGCAGTTCAACGGCGGCATGGATGGCAGCGACGGGGGTTTTCACCTCATGCGTCACATGGTCGGTAAAGGTGCGGATCGTCGCCTCGCGGTCCCGCAGCGCATGGGCCATGGCAATGACGCGGCGGGCAGTGGCATGCAGTTCCCGCGTTCCGAAATGGACGGGCGGCGCGGGGTCGCGGTTCTGTTCAACCGACAGCGCAAATGCCTCAAGCGCGCGAATCGGGCGCAGCAAGAGCCGCACCAGCAGCCAGCCCAGCGCAGCCGTGGCCAGAAGAATCGCAAGGCCCAGTGCGACGGCCGCGTTGGCATAGCCCCAATGCGGCCCCAGATAGCGCAGCGCCACCAGCCCGGCGAAAGACAGGCCCAGCGTGCCGCACAACGCGCCCCCCAGAACAAAGGCCAGTGAGGGCCGCCAATGCCGCGCCGTCATGCCACCACCGCAAGGCGCAGGCCCTGCCCATGCAGGGTTTCGATGGCCTCGGACAGGCCGCCTTGCGCCAGTTTCTGGCGCAGGTTGCGCAGATGGCTGTCAAAGGTGCGGTCCGAGACCTGGCTGCCTGCGCCCCAGATCGCATCGATCAGCCGGGGCTTGGGCCACAGGCGACCGGGATGCGACAGGAGGTGGTCAAGCAGGCGAAACTCGGTCGCCGTCAAGGCAAGGGGCTGTCCTGCGACATGGCAAGCGGCGGCGGCGCGGTCGAGCGTTATGGGGCCGTGCCGCAGGGTCTGGCCCTGCCCTGCCCCTGCGGTGCGTTTGAGAATCGCGCGGATGCGGGCCACCACTTCGCGCGGTGAAAAGGGTTTGGTAACGTAATCGTCGGCGCCAAGTTCAAGACCGACGATACGGTCCACCTCATCATCGCGGGCGGTCAGGAACAGGATAGGCAGGTCAGAGGTGGCGCGCAGGCGGCGGCACACCTCGAATCCGTCGATCTCTGGCAGGCCGATGTCGAGGACCATGAGGTCGGGGGCGTTACGGCGGGCGGCGACAAGGGCGGCCTGCCCGTCGGCGACGGTGGCGGCGGTAAAACCCGCACGCTCGACCGCGATGCGCAAAAGGTCGCGCAGGCGAGGGTCGTCATCGACGATCAAGATCTTCAAGGGGCAAACCTTTCAACCGGATGGGCGGCAAGATAGCGGGCGACGCGCCAGTTGCGGAACCCCCAATCCCGCCAGCCGGTGATCTGGGGCGCCGAGGGCGTGCAGCCGGGCAGATCCAGCGCCAGTTGCGGCGTTTGGGCCATCGCTTCGGCAATGGCGGCGGCGCTGGTGGGCCCAAGGGTGCAGGCATATTCGGCATCAGCAAGGGGCTGGGACAGGTTATGCCGCGCGATCAGGGCCGCGAAGTTTACGAAGCTGCACAGGTACAGCATGGCCAGTCCCATCGCACCAACCCGCGCCAACAGCCACAGGGTGCTGCGGCCGCGCAGCACCTGCCACAAGCACAGCGCAAGCCCGGCGGCGACAAGGACAATCCATATCGCTGCATGTATGCGCAGATAGGTCAGCCCATAGGCCTGCACATAAAGGTCCAGCCGCAGCAGGGCCGAGGCGCAAAGCAGCATATTCTGCGCCAGCCAAAGCAGCATCAGCGGGCGGATCAGGCGGTGTTCAGCCAGATAGGACCGCGCCGACAGGGCAAAGGCCCCGGCCAGCAAGGCGGTTGCCAGCAGCGGATAGGCCCCGCGATGGGCATAGCTGGCAAAGCTCATACCCGCAGGCAGGTGGGCGCCGCCCAGCAGGATCGAGAGGTCCAGCCCGGTTTGTAGCCCGATCAGCAGGTTGAACATCCCCAACGCGCGCAGAACCGAAGCGGCATTGATGCCGGGCAGGGTTACGGCGCGAACGGTCAAATGCACGGGCCTGGGCACTTCCAGCAGGGGCCAGACCAGCAGGGTGATCCCGGCCCAGAACATCGCGCGGTTGATCAGGCTTGCGACGTCGAAATTCAGCGACAGGGCCTGCTCGATCAAGGGGTTGGCATCGGACAGCAGCGCGGCGAAGACCAGCGTTCCGCCAACCGGCAGCGCCCAGTTGCGCAGAAAGCTGCGGGGCGAGGCGCTGCGGGGCAGCGCGACGCGGCCCATCATCAGATGCAGGACGCCGAGGATGCCGCCCAACGGCAACCGGGCGAGCAATCGCAAGGCCGAGATCAGCGCGCCGCCCCTGCTCAATTCCGGCAGATGCGACCAGACGATGGCGATGGCGAGAGACAACCCCAGAAAGGCCAGCGACAGGGCCTGCACATAATCCACCACCGGCAACAGGCCGATGGCCAGTAGCCCGGCAGGCCATGCCTTGGCCCGCAAAGGCACCTGTGCTGTGGCGACACCAAACACCGCCCCGGCAAAGACCGCCAGCGACAGGCCGGGCACCTGACCCCAGAACAGGATGTCGCCCAGCGCAACCAGGACCAGCAGCCCCCATCCCGGCGTAACCAGGCGCGACAGGCTATGGCGCGGGGGTGGTGCCGGCGTGTCGCCCCCTGGCCCCAGCCACCAGCCATCGCGGGCCAATACAGTGGGAAGTCCGTGGATCGTCAGGTGTTTCGTGGTCATCGCTGCCTCCGGGTTTCCTGGCAGGAATGACGGCCCGGCCCCGCAGGCGCGGCGCAGGGTTTGTGCAGGCTTTGTGCAGGCGCACCAAGGCGGTGCAGTCCTGCACAAACCCATGCGTTGCGGTGCGAAAAACAGCGTGTTAGGGATATCGTGTTCTCAGGGCGGGGTGCGATTCCCCACCGGCGGTTACAGCCCGCGAGCGCCTTTCTTCGGAAAGGGTCAGCAGATCCGGTGAAACTCCGGGGCCGACGGTATAGTCCGGATGAAAGAGAACCGTGTGCGGAGGGGGACACCCGTCCGTCTGCGGGACATGCCTTGGGACCTGACTGTTTAGCAACGGAAGGTTCCGACTATGACGACCAAATCTGCCCACAACTCCCCTCGTATCGCCTTTATCAAGGCGCGCTGGCACGATGATATCGTGGACCGTGCCCATGAAGGCTTTGTCGCCGAAGCGGCGAAACTGATGCCCAATGCCAAGGTTGAGGGCTTCGACGTGCCCGGCGCGTTCGAAATGCCGCTGGTGGCGAAAAAGCTGGCCCGCACCGGCAAATATGATGCCGTGGTGGCCGCTGCCTTCGTGGTGAACGGCGGCATCTATCACCATGAATTCGTGTCCGAGGCGGTGGTGACCGGGCTGATGAACGTGGGCCTTGAAACCGGTGTGCCCTGTTTCTCGGTCTCGCTGACGCCGCATAACTATCAGCCGGTGGCCGAGCTGACGGCCTTTTACACCGAGCATTTCGTGAAGAAGGGGGCCGAGGCCGCCCATGCCGTGCGCCAGATCCTTGATCTGGATGCCCGGCTGGCCGCCGACGGGTTGGCCAGCGCCGCCTAAGACTTGTCAGGGCGGCGCTTTGGCGTTAGCGCTGCCCTGTCTGGTGCCCGGCCCCAAAAGGCCGGGATAATCGGGAACGCGGTGAAATGCCGTGACGTGCCCAACGCTGTAAGGCTGAGGGGGCCGCAAATGCCACTGGGTTCAGGCCCGGGAAGGCGCGGCGCCCCTGTGACGCCAAGTCAGAAGACCGGCCAGGCAACACGGGCGGGGACGCGCGGACGGCGGCCCTGTCATCATTTGTTGCCTGACAGGGGAAGTGTCGATGCAACCGCAGTCCTTTCTGGCTCCCGCCGGGGCCTTTTCCGATAACGAGCGCGATGCGGTGTACCGCGCGATTTTCTCGCGCCGCGATGTGCGTAGCCAGTTCCTGCCGGACCCGGTTTCGGATGAGGTGGTGCAACGCCTGCTTGTGGCGGCGCATCATGCGCCCTCGGTCGGGTTCATGCAGCCGTGGAATTTCATCGTGATCCGGGATGGCGGGGTCAAGGCGCGGGTGCAGGCCGCCTTTGCCCGCGCCAATGAGGAAGCGGCGGCGATGTTTCCTGCGGAAAAGCGCGCGCTTTATTCCAGCCTGAAGCTGCAAGGCATCACCGATGCCCCGGTCAACCTGTGCATCACCTGCGACCGCACGCGGGGCGGCGAGGTGGTGCTGGGGCGGACGCATAACCGCGACATGGACCTGTATTCGACGGTTTGCGCCGTGCAGAACCTGTGGCTGGCCGCGCGTGCCGAAGGGGTGGGCGTCGGCTGGGTCAGCATCTTCCGCGAGGAAGAACTGCGCGGCATTTTGGGCCTGCCCGCCCATGTGGTGCCGGTGGCCTATCTGTGCCTTGGCCATGTGGCAGAACTGTATTCCCAGCCGGAATTGCAGGCCAAAGGCTGGCGTGACCGTCTGCCGCTGGAGGGGCTGGTGTTTCAGGATGGCTGGGGCACGGCAGGCTGACGGCGCATCAAGTAGATATCCATGATCCAGCCATGTGCGGCGCGGGCCTGCGCACGGGTTTCAACAATGCGCGGCCCGGCGCTGGCCAGTGGGCCGTGGTCAAGGATCTGTTCAGCCATGCCGACATAGGCACCCCACCAGATTTCTATGCCCTCCGGATCTAACTCGGTGAATGCCCCGCCCGCGTCCAGCATCACCACCACAGTGTCAGCATCCTGCGGCCAGCCATGGTCGCGCAAGCGGCGGCCAGTAGTGATGACCACGGGCGCGGCCAGGTCGTTCAGCGGAATGGCATGGGCGGCGCATAGCATCTGGATCGCGGTGATGCCGGGAATGACCTGCACCACCATCGGCAAGCTGCGCCCCACCCGTTCGGCAATGCGCAATGTGCTGTCGTAAAGCGACGGGTCGCCCCAGACCAACAGCGCCACCTTTGGCCCGCCACCTGCCGCCAGATGGGCGCGGATATGACCTTCCCAACGCGCAGCAATGGCATCGTGCCAGTCGCTCACACGGGCCACATAATCCGGTGTTGCCGGGTCACGCACCGGCAGATCGAAAGGCACGATCCGCGTCGCCGGGTTGGTCAGAACCGCCTCGCAGATGGCACGGCGCAGCCCCGCAAGGTCGGCCTTGTCCTCACCTTTCAGCGGCAAAAGGATCAGGTCAGCCAAGTTGATCGCCTTCACCGCCTCGCGCGTCACATGATCGGGGTTGCCGGTGCCAATACCGATCAGGGATAGTTCGATCATGCCTGCTGCCCTTCTGATAATGAACAAGGGCCCCAGCGGGGCCCCTGCCTGAACATCCTGCCAAAGCCTTATGCGGCGTTGTAAAGCCGACCGGTGACAAGGTTCGACCCTTTCATACCGCGCAGCGATTTGGCACCGGCCAGAACGGCCAGATCAACCAGCGGCTCGATCACGATCACACCGGCATAGGCCACGGCAAAGGTGGCAATGCCCGAAAACGCAGCCATGCCCTGACCGTAGATGACCCAGAAGGCCACCCAGGCGATGACGCCGCCCTGATAGATCGCCGACATCTTCAGCACCTGAGCATAGCCCAGATCGACATAGGCGGTGCCCGGCGCAACAAGGCGGCGCGCGGCGGCATCCAGCAGGAACAGCGGCACCAGAAGCGTCGTCAGGTTCATGCCGAACTGCGGCAGGTCGAAGGGCGCGAAGAACAGCCCTTGCAGCAGCAGTGCCGAACCCAGCCCGATGGCTGCCGGGCCTGCACCCAGAATCAGGAACAGCATGGAGCCGAAGATGAAATGCACCTCGGAAACACCGGCCGAGAAATGGGGCAGCACCTCAAAGAAGAACAGGACACCGGCGGTGGCGATCAGGCTGCGCAGGACGGTAGAGACCACGCCCTGATGCCGGATGGCACCCTGGACGTGATAAAGAGCGGTCGCCCCTGCCCCAGCAGCGGTGGCGTAGCTAAGCGTCATTTTGGCGGCGTCAACGACGCCGGGTTCGATATGCATGTTGGTCCCTCCGGCCGTCACACCCGACGGCGGTTATGGTTGCGTTCCTGCAGGGCCGGTCTCCTGGCTTGCGGGTCGTCGTCGGCCTTCGCCTTCCCGTCCGGAAAGCCGGACAGTGGCATGATGAAGGCCGCTCACCGCTGACAGTCGCGGGGGCGGCTGGGGACGGGGGCGCCGCAATTTGGTCCGCCCCTTCCCCATTCCCGTTTCAGTCCCGATGCTTTGCATCTGATGGGACACCTTGCCCTTCCATTTGCACGCGGCGCGCATCAGGGGTCAAGGCGGATTGCGGCGGGGAGAAGAGGATTCCGACAAGGGGCCATACAGGATCAGCCCCGGATGATGGCCCGGCCCTTCGGCCAGATGAGCCACAAGGCTGGCCAGTGTGCCGCGCAACAGATGCTGGTCAGGGGTCGAGACAGCCTCGGCCAACAGGGCAGGCGTGGTGTCGGGCAGGCCATGGGCGCGCAACCCTTCGACCAATGCGGCGAAGGTGCGCTTGCCCATGTAAACCACGGTTGTGGCCTGCGGGTCGGCCAGCGCGGCCCAGTTCAGCCCCTCGGGCAGGCCGCCCGTCACATCGGCGCCGGCGGCGCCGGTGACAAACTGCACCCGCCGCGCCGTCAGCCGCCGGGTCAGCGGGATATTCGCCGCTGCGGCGGCGGCAGAGGCGGCGGTAACGCCGGGAATTATCTCATATCCGATGCCAGCTTCGGTCAGGGCGGTGATCTCTTCCTCCAGCCGTCCAAAGAGGCCACAATCGCCGGATTTCAGCCGCACCACCCGCGCCCCCGTGGTAGCATAATCGACCAGAAGGCGGCTGACATGATCCTGTTTTGGCGATGCGCGGCCCGCGCGCTTGCCTACGCCAACCAAATCGGCACCGGTGCGGGCATGGGACAGGATGGGGCCTGACGACAGGTCATCAAACAGCACCGCATCGGCAGCTTGCAGCCGGGCGACGGCCTTGAGTGTGAGCAGATCCGGGTCGCCTGGACCGGAGGAGACGAAGGATACGAAACCGGTCATGACGCCTCGGCGATGTGATGAAAGAAGGTGCCGGTGGCGCGACCGCCCCCGGAAAAGCTGCGGGTCGAACCGGTTTCGGTCACGGCTGTGGCGGTGGCGTCGGTCACATCGGCCAAGGGCGCGTCGGGCTGCGACAGGATCGTGGCATAGTGGAATTCGTGTCCGCGCAGGCGGTGGCCCGCTGCATGGCCGGGAATGGCGGCCAGAAGCCGGGCATGGCGATAACCAAGGTGCATCCGGCGTTCGGCAAAGCTGGTTTCAAGGCCCAGAAGGCCCGCCATCCGGTGCCTTGTGCCATCGGCGGCAATCAGCCCCGCGCCCATCGCCATATATCCCCCGCATTCGCCATGGACGGGCCGGGTTTCGGCGAACCGGGCCAGTCCGTCGCGGAAATTCCCGGCCTGCGCCAGCCTGCCGCCATGCAGTTCGGGGTAGCCGCCGGGCAGCCAGCAGGCGCCCGCACTGTCATCGGGCGCCTCGTCAGCAAGAGGGG
>APMI01007915.1_pt1 | contig 18446 bp, 17 predicted proteins | sample 667938 | NCBI WGS metagenome assembly APMI01 (sample SAMN01084076, study PRJNA167559) | wastewater metagenome | biome: Wastewater | place: Denmark: Ejby Moelle, Odense | collected 2011-11-28 | reverse complement strand
GCGCGGAGTTCGGGGTCGATACTATCGATTGACTGACTACGATACAGGCTGATAGCTCGCGCGATCGCGTCGGTATCCTCGCTATAGAGCATGCATCCGATGATTGTCGCTCGTAGCTTGGTTGTATTGCTTGCCTCCTGCTCTACAGTATCCCAGCCGAGCTGTCCATAGAGCGGCCGTGCTAGGCTACCGACAAATCGTCGAAGCTGCTGCTCGGCATCGTCATTGTTCTCGACAAACTTCTTTAGCTCACCAATCGCAACCGACATAATATCCCACAGGTATGCATCTGTTTCGTTCCGATAAACATCGAGTAGTGTGATCAACGATGCGCTACTGACAATACCCGCGCGCGCCAGGAGTGTTTGCTCGTGGAGAAGCTGAATTTTGCCTACTGGCGACATGGTACCATCCTTGACAAGCTGAAGCAGTGATTGGAGTGTCGATTCGTCGTAGTGGCTAATAAAATGGCTGCTGTCATGGATGTTGAGCTGTGCGCTGTCGCCAGGCGCGATGTCATATGTAGCCGTGGGGGTAGTGAGCAGTGCGGGCAGGCTAGGGGTTGCGGCATCAAGCGGTATTGGCCATACCCGGCTACTTTCGCTGTGCTCACCTATAAAAAACTGCTGCTGTGTGAGTGAAACTTTGTCAGCAGTGCGCTCGAGGTGAACGACCGGATACCCAGGCTGCGAGAGCCAGACGTGCATGAGCGAAGTGACGTCTTTGCCGCTTGCTGTTTCAAACGCTTGCCACAGATCGTCGGCGACCGTATTGCCATAGGCGTGCTGCGTGAAGTAGGCGGTGAGACCGCGACGAAATGCCACATCACCAATGTAATCGTGCGCCATGCGAATCAGGCGACTGCCCTTGGCATACACAATCGCTCCGTCGAATATAGTACTAATTTCATCGGGGTGATTGACATCAATCTGCACCGACTGAACGCCATCAATCGCATCGCGCCGGAGTGCAATGACACTCTCGTAGGTAGAAAAATCAAGCCATGGCTGCCAGTCGGGATGCGCGGCATCGAGTGCCATATACTCCATGATATTAGCAAAACTTTCGTTGAGCCATAGGTCATTCCACCACTGCATCGTGACAAGATTACCAAACCATTGGTGGCTAATTTCATGTGCAATTGTTTTGGCGATATGTTGCTTGGTTTCGAGGCTGGTCTGTGCGGGCGGTGCAAGCAGGTAGTCTTGACGATAGGTAATCAGTCCCCAGTTTTCCATCGCAGCTGCGCCGCCGCCAAAATCGGGAATTGCCAAGTGGTCACACTTTGGTAGCGGGTAGTCGACACCGAAGTATGATTCATAAAAGTCGAGGTAAGTAATTGCTTCTTGTAGTGCAAAATCAAGCGACTCGAGTGGCTGGGCGGTGGTTGCCCATACCGATACATCGACGCCACGTGCCGAAGTGCCATGTCGCGCGTGAAGCTCGCCGACGGTAAATGCAAGTAAATAGCTACTCATGCGCGGCGAGGTAGCAAAACGAGTCGTTTGTTGATCGCCAGTCGTGTTGGCTTCGAGAACGGGCATATTGCTCAGTGTCACGAGGTTTGCATCAGTAGTGATCGACAGGTCGAATGTCGCTTTGGCCGCAGGTTCATCAATACAGGGTAGTACTTCGCGCGCGGCGTGGCTCTCAAACTGCGTGGCGTACATGTACTTATCGACACCATCATGGGTGTAGCGTGAATAATACATGCCATGCGCATGCTCGGTAGCAACAAAGTGGTAGTCGATCGTTATTGTGTACGCACCTGGTGAGTAGTCACCGATAATCTCTAAAAGGTCGTCATTGCCAAACTGATGATTGGCCGGCTGGTCGTTCACACGTACGGTGTCGATAGCAAGATCTTTGCTATGTAGTACGAGGAGACCATTGGTCGAGGTGCCTTGTATGACCACATGGCCAGACACGCTATGATCGCGGGGTGATAGTGTCAAGGACAGGTCGTAGGCTTCGGGAATATATTCGTCTAAAAGATGTTTTACAGATTGCATATGATATATTGTAGCAGAGATGAGGTACGAGTCAGAACTTGAATATGCAACGAGACACAGTACGCTGCGCCGTCGGCGAGTACTAGGCGCATTTTTGGTGGCACTTGCAGTTGGCGCCTTTTTTTACCAGAACCAACAGCCTGTCGTAGCGCCTGACCAGCCGCCCGCGGTGACGGCCACGAGCCAGCCGACTGCCGCCGAATCGCCGCAGCTTGCGACGACCGTGCTCGACACGCTCTCTGTCAAAGGTCGGGCGCCAAAAACAGGCTATACGCGTGCGCAGTTTGGCGACGGTTGGCTAAGTATCGGTGGCTGTGATACCAGGAATATTGTTCTTAATCGCGATCTACGCGATACCGTCATTGGGCAGAATTGCAAAGTAATGAGCGGTGTACTGGACGATCCATATACGGGTGCAACGATTGCCTTTGTTCGTGGTGCCGAGACAAGTGATGATGTACAAATTGACCATGTTGTCGCGCTGAGCAACGCCTGGCAAACGGGAGCACAGCTACTTGATGCTGATCTGCGCATCCAGCTCGCGAACGATCCACTCGAGCTTCTCGCTGTGGATGGTGGGGCCAACCAAGCAAAGGGTGATGGTGACGCCGCCACGTGGCTACCAGCCAACAAAGCCTTTCGCTGCCAATATATTGCTCGCCAGATTGCTGTGAAAGCAAAATATAATTTGTGGGTGACGCCACCCGAAAAAGCAGCCATGCAGCAGGTGCTTGGTAACTGTCCGACGCAAACTTTGCCGACGCAATAACGCAAATAAATAAAGCCCGGCTTCCCGGGTGGAGTGTGCACAAGATGGGTCTCATGCTATTCCACCCGGGAAGCGCGGGCTAGGCGGACGCCGAGACGGCGACCGACCAGCCGGAGGCCTCGGCGTAACCGAGCCCATCGGTGCGGATCTGTTCGATGACAATCCCCTCGGGGGAGTGTCGCAGTGTGAACTGCCGCATGGCGCGCTCACTCAGCGCAGGTGCGGTGTCGACGCTGGTCAGAATCTTGACACTGACCTGGACTCCGAGATCGACACACAGCGTGACCCATACCGCCTTGGGGTCCCCAGCGATGCTTTGCTGCCTGATGCCCCACATCGGGGCATTGAAGCGCAGCGCCCCGAGAAGCTCGGAGGGAATCAGCGGCAGGCTGGTTGATGGGATTGTCGTTGGCATGGTGCCTCCTAGGTACGAGCAGTGATTAGCTGCAAGCGGATAAAATCATTTATATTATAACAAAAAATATACAAAAAGTCAATAGTTATATTCATAAAATATATGTATAATACAACCAATGTGGTTCCGTAAAAAGCAAATTCATGTCTATGAGCTCCTCGTTGGGCTGTTTGTGATGACACTCATTGTTAGTAATATTGCCAGTGTTAAAATGATACAGGTCGGGCCGTTGGTGTTTGATGCGGGTACGGTGCTCTTTCCGCTGGCGTATATCATCGGTGATATAGTGACAGAAGTGTATGGCTACCGCAAAATGCGCACGCTGGTGTATGTTGGTGTGGGCACATTGCTACTGACCAGCCTGACGTTTTGGCTGGTGGGCATGCTGCCGGCGCAGGCCGAGTGGCCTAGCCAATCATCGTATGACGCGATTCTAGGGGTAGTCTGGCGAATTGTCGGTGCAAGTATCGTTGCCATTCTTGTCGGTGAATTGATGAATTCTTATGTACTGGCGACACTGAAGATCAAGACCAAGGGCAAAAAGCTTTGGCACCGCCTAGTCGGCAGTTCGGCTATCGGTAGTTTGGTAGATACAACGGTGTTTAGTCTGCTAGCCTTTGCGGGCACGATGAGCGGCGGTGCTATGGTGCAGCTTGTCGCTACGGTGTTTTTGATCAAAATTAGTACAGAAATTATTGTTTCACCGCTGACGATGCGAATCATTCACCATATCAAGCGGCACGAGAAGCTGGATGTCTATGAAGCACCAGCGAGCCATCTATTAAATTAGCAAATTAGCCACCTATGAATAATTCCCCGACTGTGGTCGCGTATGCGTACCCTAGTCGGGGAATAAAGTGAGCCTTCCTAGCGTGGAAGGCGGAGGCCGAAGGCTTCGAGTGCTCGTGCCTTTTCGTCAAAGGCGCCATCACTCAGTGCGGTGCGTTCATCTGCCGACAGGGCTTCGACAAAGTCTCCGAGGTTCATTCCCATGAGCGCACCGAGTTGCTCGAAGAGCGTGTCGACCTTGGTGGTGAGTACATCAACCACGTCTTGTCGCTTCGCATTTGCCGCAGCAGCCTCACGCCCGCGCACGATAGCGTCGGCCGACGCAGCCTCAACGGGGAAGGGCAGGTTGCCATCATAGGCGCACAGACTGAGCAGTCGGATGCCATTGGCTAGCTCCGTAACCATTTCGGGGGGTTCGCAAAGCCGAGCATCCACGACCGCCAGGTATGTCGTTGGGCACATTGGGTGTAGCTTGAACAGGTAGGGCGATGCTGGTCGCAGGACAAACTGGCCATCAGACTGCTTGGCGATCTGCGCCCCCAGTTTGCCGATAAAGGCGTCCCACTCCTGCGGACGAGCACTAAAGCTCGAGAGACCGTGCGGAACATCAAGACCCCCGACAATCGCCCCTGCATAGTGAATGGCAATCGTGTCGGTAAATGAGCTTCTGTTCATCATAACTCCCTTTTCCTAGGCGTCAACAGATTAAATATAATTTAATACTTTTTACTATTTTTGTCAATAATCTCTAAAACGACAGAAGCGGAAGGGCAATGCTCCTTGCCGATTATTGACTGAGCCAAGCAGATAGCGTAAAACGGTGAGCTCGCACAATATGAGAATGAGCGGGCTTTTACTATGGCTATAGCATGACGCCGGCAGGAAGTTTGTCGCCGTAATAGCGAGTGAGAAAATCTTTTTTAAAATCAAAGAAGCTACCGTCGATGAGCGATTCACGGATTTGATCAACAGTACGTACGACAAAGCGCTCATTATGAATGCTGGCGAGGGTTGCGCCAAGGATCTCGTCAGACTTAAAGAGATGGTTCAGGTAGGCTTTTGTGTAGTGCTGGCAGGTATAGCAGTCGCAGTCATCGTCAATCGGCGTAAAATCATTCTTGTACTTAGCATTAGTGATGTTGATGCGACCCTCGTAGGTATAGAGTGCGCCGTTGCGCGCCTGGCGGGTCGGCGCTACGCAGTCAAATGTATCGATGCCATGCTCAACACCCAGGAACAGATCGGCGGGCTGGGCGCCCATGCCAAGCAGGTGCCGTGGCCTGTCGTCGGGCAGGGTTTCGCATACCCATTTAACGACACTTGGGATCTCGCCTGGTTCAAATACACCACCAATGCCATACCCGTCAAACTCACGGCTGCCCAAAAACTCGGCCGAATGCTTGCGTAGCGATTCATCCCTGGCGCCCTGCACGACGCCATACAGCGCTTGGAGTGGCTCGTTGCGCTCGGTGTGCTCGGTATTGAGCTGCTGATGCCTTGTGAGGCAGCGCTCTGCCCAGGCGTGAGTACGGTCGACCGCTTCCACTAGGTAGTCGTGTGGTACGAGCGGCGCGGGACATTCATCAAATGCTATGTGAATATCGGCACCAATCTGGTGCTGGAGCTCCATACTGCTCTCGGGTGTCATGAGGAGTTTCTGGCCATCGAGATGACTGCGAAAATGAGCGCCCTTTTCGGTGATTTTTACTAGCTGATCGCCTGATGCGGCGGTGTTTGCTGTATCGCCCTTTTCGGTGTGCGACACCGCGTCAATGCCCTTTTTGTAGGCTACGCCCAGGCTGAACACCTGGAACCCACCACTGTCCGTGAACGTTGGCCTGGTCCAGTTCATAAATTTACCCAGCCCACCGGCCTGCTGTACGATTTCGGCACCTGGCCGCAGCATGAGGTGATAGGTGTTAGCGAGCACTGCTTGGCCCCCGAGATCGACAACCTGCTCTGGCGTCAGGGCTTTGACTGTGGCTTTCGTCCCGCCCACAATAAAGGCTGGCGTTTGTATGTCGCCATGTGGGGTATGAATCACCCCGGCTCGCGCTAGGGTGCCTTTGAGTTGGTGGGAGATTTCAAATGCAAGTGCGTGGTTCATTACTATTTACTTTACCACAACAGGGGTAATTTGAAGAAAAAATTGTAAATATATGAAAAAAGTGTTACAATTGTATAGACAATCGATCTTTCACAAAGAGGAGGTGAGCCACGTGCTCGCAGCAATCGGCATTTTTGCGGTGATCCTGATTTCGATCAGCGATCTCAGCTATGTCAAGGCCATTTGGCGGCGTCAAGCGCAACCCCATCGCTATACGTGGTTCATCTTCCTGATGACCGCGCTCGTGATCTTCTGGTCACAGTTCGCCCTCGGCTCGCGCGACAGCTTGTTTGTCTTTGGCTGGTTTGTGGTGGTCAACCTCACGATCTTTTGCCTGTCGCTGACGCGCGGTCGAGGAGTGGGAGGACTTGACTGGCCAAACTCTATTGCGCTCATCGTTGCTCTAGCCAGTATCACGCTGTGGTTCACGATGAGCTCAGCGCTGATGGCGCTCATTTGTATCCTCGTTGCCGACACTATCGGTATCACGCTGAGCCTCATCAAGACCTGGCGCGATCCATCGTCCGAGCCATTAATGATGTGGGGACTTGGCTCGGTAGCCACGGCGCTTAACGTCGCCGCTGTTGGCTCGCCAGAGTGGTTCCTCTACTTGGCGCCGATACATCTGTTTCTCTGTGACGTGTTGATGGCAACCACCATCATGGTGAGGCGGAAAATGGTGTCAGTTTCGGACTCATAAGTGCCCGTTCCCAAGGTCGTAGCGACTGCTCGCTCCCTCGGGGACGGGCAGTTTGCTTTTTTGTTGGGCTACAGGATTAGCATACTGTCGCCGTAGCTAGAAAAGTGATCAGCGTGATGGAAGTTTTGCGCGTAGATAGACTTGAGCTTCACTCATCGCGTGTTGGTATACTAAAGTTGCACATATGTAGAACATATGGTATCATTTTTTTAACTTGTACCTTCGACAGAGGAGTGAGCGATGCTCAACAAAATAAAGGTATGGTTTTGGACGCACGCCGAGTCGATAGTTAAGTACGCGGTATGGGCGCTAGCGGTAGGTGTTGCACTTTACGGCGCAATCAACACCTACACTGATGTGCAGGCGTGGCATCGGGACCCACAATGGCAGTCGTTTTCGGACACTGCTGGGAGAGTGGTGGTCTGGGGGCTGTACCTGCTGGTGTGGGTCGGCTATGTCGCCCCGCCGCTCGTCGTGGGGATATTCCTGCTCGTCATTGCGATGATCATCGGGGTTATCTGGCTTCAATCGCCGGAGCCGGAAGACCACGTGGCGACGACGGCGCCGACAAAGGAAGACTAAGCTGTTGGCGGCTCTCATCCGCCCCCGTATTCAACGATACGGGGGCTATTTTATATCTATGCAGCGTATATTGACAAATAACATGAAGTATGATAAAATAAAGATATGAAAGCTGTTGACGCATGCACTCATGATTTCTATTACGATAATCATGCGGTTAATGAGGCTCGGGCCCTCAGCAATGAGATGGCTGACTACTATGAGTACCTCCAGTGTACGGCATTACCCGACGAAGTCAGGCTCACAATTACAGGTATCGATGGGCTCACGGTCGTTGATGAAGAGGCGGGGACAGTTGTGGGTGCCACAATACGGCAAGTGCGTGCAGAATGTGCAGCCGACGGTGCGCTTCGCTGCGTCATGGTACTGAACATGGACGAGAACCTATATATTTATCGTCATGCTCCCGAAAGGGGCTGGACGGTGAATGGGGATGCTGGTGACGATGAGAGTGTTCGCATGACTCACGCCGATGTCGTTGGAGAACTTGCGCGCTGGATCGAGACGAGCCACTGGCCAGAAAGTGCGCGGCATTACCTCGACAGAGTAGAGCTCGACTCACGAGAATTCATCTGCTTTATAGAGGACGTACTGTTGCCCCAAGCATCGCATTTCAGAAAGGAATTAGCCTACAATGCGTCGGACTACGGTGCCTTGTCAACTACCCCTTGTGGTGATACGAGGGTCAGCCTGCGATCGGTGACCGAAGGCCGAGTTCGTGGTGGTGAACCGCAAACTGACGAGGACTATGTGTATCTTACTGTCGACCAGCCCACACTTGAAAATGGCACACCGGCTCAGGTGACCCAGGCAATTGTAAAAAGTGCGTTTGGCACTACCTCTACTGATTCGTTAATGGATGATGGTCGTGGCCTGCGGATTCACCATATTGACCAGCCAGAAGTCTACTTACGTACGATGAAGGCAGGGCTAGGCGTCCTGCAGGCGCAAAAAACGGTCGATATGATTATCGCAGGTAATGAGCTAAGCGGTTCGTAAGGTACAAACATGACAGAGCTAATGATCAGCCAATTTCCAATCGAAACTGATGCCGTGTATAGTGACCCACGATTTACCGAACTTACCCGTATATATGCACAGCTGCTTGGCGCTTCGTGGGAGCATCCGGCTGACATACTACCCGGTGAGCATGAACTAGTTGTACAAATGATGCGCGACTGTACTGATACGTTTGCGATCGAAGAGGGCGGAAAGGTGGTCGGTGCTGCAGTAGTGGATATTCAGAGTAGCGCGGTGTGGCTCGAATCCTTGGTTGTAGATGAAAAGCTTCGTTGTCGTGGTCTGGGTATGAGAGCGCTTGCGGCTATCGAGACGGAGGTGAGGGCGCGTGGATGTGGGGTGATGAAACTAGCATCAACAAAAGGTGCACAGAGCCTGTATGTGCGCAGCGGCTACACCCGGGATCCTAGCTCTGGACCGATGGCGCGTTACTACAAGCCGCTTCTTGATTAGTGATTGATGATCAGCATACTATCACCATAGCTAAAAAAGTGATACTTTTCGGCCACGGCATGTTCGTAGGCTGGTTTTAGTTTGTCCCAGCAAGCAAATGCGGCGGTGAGCATAAGCACCGTGCTGTCGGGCATATGGAAGTTTGTCAGCAGACCGTCGATAACTTTGAACTGATAGCCGGGGTACATGAAGATATCGGCTTCGCCAGCAATATCGACTGCCGGGCCGCGTAGAATGGCTTCGTGTGCGTATTCGAGTGTGCGCGTGACGGTGGTGCCAAGGGCGACAACTCGATGGCCTGACTGTTTTGCCTGCTGGATTGCGGCAATGGTCGCAGCTGGTACCTCGAAATATTCTTTGTGCATTGTGTGATTAGTCACGTCATCAACTCGAATTGGTAAAAACGTACCAAGCCCAACGTGCAGAGTGGCATAAACAACAATCACTCCATTGTCTCGGAGCTTTTGTAATGTTGCCTCAGTCATGTTTAGGCTGGCGGTGGGAGCGGCGACACTGCCTTGCTCGTTGGCGAAGACGGTTTGGTAGCGCTCAATATCGGCTGCGGTAGCTTCGCGGCGCATATACGGAGGCAATGGCACAGACCCGTACTCGTCAGCAATTTGCAGTAAATCGCGATCACTTTGGATAATCGCCATACCGTCACCCAGGATCTCTCGGACCGTCAGTTTGTTGTCGCCGACGAATAGCTCATCGCCGGGCTTTAGTTTGCGTCGATAAATGACGGTGTGAGTGTGCCAATCATCTGTTTTACCGTGCTTTTCAACCAGTACTAGCTCGCGTTCGCCACCACTCGATTTGGTGGCAATGAGGCGTGCCTTAATTACCTTGGTATCATTAATCACCAGGACGTCACCGGCATTCAAGTAATCGACGGCATCGCCATAGGTTCTATCGCTCATCGCACCGGTCGCGCGGTCGAGCACGAGCAGCCGAGCCTCGCCACGAACTATAGGTGGCTGGGTGGCAATAAGCTCTTCGGGGATGTGGTAATGAAAATCGCTGACTCGCATAACTGCACCAGTATAGCGTATTTTGCGGTGTGTTACACTATACTCACCATCGAGAGAATGGAGTTCATCATGGCACAGATGTGCTTGCTCACGGCGGTGACTACGCCGGGCTGTTCGGGGCTTGGTGCGCGCTCGTCGTCAGTACCACTACTGTTTTGCGAAGCCTCAGAGTGTGAGCGTCAGGTTCAGCTCCTGCGAAATGGTCGCGATCAACGCCTCGTCGGAGCTTCGTACGTCGCGGTCATTCCGGTGCCCACCCGTGGTGTCGTCAAGATTGGCGATGTCGAGGACGTGTCCTACATCCTTCTCTGATAGTCGTAACCCCCAGGTGTCGTGCCTGGGGGACATTCATTGCTTGACACATGTCGTCGTGTTTGCTATGATACACACGTACACATCCGGCCGGCAGGTCGGATATTTTCGTAGAAATTCTAAAGAAAGGATGTCACCTATGGAAGATATCAACATCAAGCAGCTTACACTAGCGGTGCGCACAATCGCTGAAGAAAAAAATTTGCCAGAGGAGACAGTCCTTAGTGTTATTGAGCAGGCGATCGCCGCCGCATGGCGCCGTGACAACGGTGAGCGCGACCAGGAAGTACGTGCTGAGCTGAATATCAACGACGGCACGGCTAGCGTGTTTGTTTCCCGTGAGATTGTTGAGACGGTGGGTAGCGATGCGCTTGAGATCAGTCTTGATGATGCCAAAAAGCTCAAAAAGGACGCCGTAGTTGGTGATACTATTGAGGACAAGCACGAAGTAGTCAGCTTTGGCCGCGTTGCCGCACAGACTGCCAAGCAGGTAGTCCTTCAGCGCCTTCGTGAGGCAGAGCGTGAAGTGGTGCTGGCAGAGTTTGAGGACAAGATTGGTACTGTAGTGACCGGTATCGTGCAGCGCGTTGAGCCACGGGTTGTCCGTGTTGAGCTTGGCAAAGCGATTGGTATCTTGCCGCAGAGCGAGCAGATTCAGGGCGAGTTCTATAGCGTTGGTAGCCGCATGAAAGTGTTTATTAAAGACATCGAACGTGATAACCGCGGCCCACAGCTGGTGCTGAGCCGAGGCAACGAAGCGTTTGTTGAATATCTATTCCGCCAGGAAGTGCCTGAAATGGAAACTGGCGCAGTTGAGATCAAGGGTATTGCCCGCGAGGCTGGTCGTCGCACTAAGCTGGCCGTTGCAAGCACAGTGCCAGGGGTTGACCCAGTCGGCACGTTTGTTGGTGGCCATGGTACGCGTGTCAACGCCGTCATGCATGAAATTGGTGAGCAGGAAAAAATTGACATCATCACTTACGATGAAAATATCGATAGCTATATCCGCAACGCACTCAGCCCAGCTGAAGTTGTGAAAGTTGAGATCGACAAAGACACCAAGCGTGCCAAGGTATTCGTCAGCGAAGACCAGCAAAGTATTGCCATTGGTCGCGGCGGCCAGAACGTTCGCCTCGCTGCACGTCTGACTGGGTATGAGCTTGATATCGAAACTGCCGTAGCTGCTAAGCCGGCTGAGAAAAAGGCCAAGAAAAACATCGAAGACGGCCTATTCGCTGCGATTGAAGAACAGAGCAAATAGTTACGCCTCGTCTACTATTCACGGATTAAGGTGTTTGGTGCTACAATAGCGCCAAACAGTATTGTGGGCTAGAAGGAGACGTATGATAGAGCGCTGCGTACCTGGCAGACAAGAGTCTGACCCGGACTGGGATAGGGCAAGTGCATCGTTGCTACAGCTATGGGCATCTTCGGATAGGATGACTCATGGCCGTGAAATGAGCGATCGTGATAGGCAGGTATTTGAAGAACTGCGCGAAGCTATTTCTTCCCAACTCGATCTCAGTGATCTGGGCAAGGAGTGGCGGGAGGGCAGGTCTGGCGGAGACCTCTTGCGGCTGATACCACCAGTATATATGAGCAATATGGCAGATGCGCTCGGCGAAGCTGCTGATCCTACTGGGATTACTGAAGACTATGAGGTCTACGAAGCTCTGTATGGGGTCTACGGCGAGCCTGTGCCCACCGAATATAGCCGTCAAGACTGGGAAACGCTCAGCGGCATTGCCAATAGAGCAGTGTATTTAGTAGAACGCAATCGAAGGAACGACGAGCTGTTGTGGTAAGAGAGCACTCATAAGAAACGACCCGTATTTATAGACCTTCGTCAAACTGGCAAGATTTAGTCACGTTACTTGGCAAAGTATTCTTCCCAGAAATCAAGATCAACATAATAGTCATCTGGATTTTCCTTAGATACAAATATCCTTGCTGGTACGCCTGGCTTCAGCCATTCGTAGTGTGACCATACTTTGTCTGAGGTATATTTATCGCGTACATTGTCTGCGGCGACAAGCGGTGCGATGTGTATTGTCGTTATTGCCATGCCCCTGCTGGCATATTCGAGTGATGTGCCGACAACAGTTGCCTGTATGGCTGTTCCGGTCTTGAGCAAGCGCGAGATGACGCGGGTGCGAGAGATGTTCTTGCGCCAGGCGATCACACCAGCAGTAATCATCGCGATTGCGAGACCGAGTGCCGCCAGCAGGAGCGCGATGTATGCGGGCAATGCTACCTCAGGAGAATATCCCTGTTGTGGATTTGATGGGTTATAGAGAACAGTATGTGAGACGCCGATGTTTTGCTCACTAGTTCCTTGCTGTGTGCTGCCGTGGGTGAGGATAGAATATGTGGCATTACCGACAGAATATTCGCAGATGTACCCGTTGGTCACGCGTGCATCGTAGGCATAGCGAGTGACTTGGCACGGTGTGCTTGGCCAGGTGAGGTGCAGGATGCTTGGCTCTTGAAAAAATACAAGCCACAGCAATGCTGCTGCAGCCGACAGAAATGTGACGAGCCAGACCGAGCTGAATTGTTTGCGTGGCATGACGTAGGGATTGCGCGAGACGTATTTGAGAAGCGTATGCATAGCATACTCATCCTAGCATATGCACCTTGCGAACGAAACCGAGGAAGCGAATGGATAATTAGCACTCTTACTTGACGAGTGCCAATTGGTTTCGTATAATGAAGTGCATAAAGGGTGGAACGCCCTGACAGGAGGGCAGTATGCCAGAAGACTTTGCAGATTTTATTTCTCATCTTACCGATAACGCCAAGCTTAGTGTGCAGCATGCTGATGCGATTGCTCGTGGCAATGGGAGTGCATATATCGGTACAGAGCACCTACTGCTAGGCCTGCTTGCTCAGGGAAGCAGTATGGGGGCCAAAATGCTAGCTGATGCCGGCGTGACACTACCCCGTGCCGAGGCGGCCCTCGGTATTTCGCCGCAGCAAGTAGCGGTGAGTACGGGCGCGGTCGGGCTGAGTGAAACAGCGCTGTTGACACTTCGTATGGGCTGGGAAGTCGCCAAAGAATACAATCAGGATTTCCTGGGTACGGAGCATATTTTGTACAGCCTTTTACGGCAGAGTAATGCGCGTGCCACGACGCTACTTCGTGAACTCGGCGTCGATGTCGACGATACAATGGGTGAGATCGAGAGTTATCTGGATCGCACGCGTGGTGAGCATGGTGATGTAGCTACGGAGCCAAAGCAGCGAGTAGTACAGGGCGGCGCACTTGCAACGTTTGGCGTTGACCTGACTGCCAAAGCTCACGCCGGTGAGCTTGACCCTATGATTGGGCGTGCGAAAGAGCTAGAGCGGATGATTACTATTTTGAGCCGTCGCACGAAGAACAACCCCGTGCTGATCGGTGACCCTGGCGTTGGAAAAACGGCGATAGTAGAGGGGCTCGCACAGCGCATCGTGCAAGAGGAAGTGCCTGACCATTTGCTTGACCGCCGAGTTATTATGCTCGATATGGCGGCAATGATTGCCGGAACCAAATATCGAGGTGAATTTGAGGATAGGCTCAAAAAGGTCATCAACGAGATTAAGAAGCAGGGAAAAATTATCGTATTTATCGACGAGCTGCATTTGCTGGTAGGCGCTGGTGCGGCCGAGGGCAGCATGGACGCGGCAAACATACTCAAGCCTGCTCTGGCGCGCGGTGAGCTACACATGATTGGCGCTACGACACTAGATGAGTATCGGAAGCACATCGAGAAGGACACTGCGCTGGAACGACGCTTCCAGACCATTGTGGTCAAAGAGCCTAGTATCAAAGATACAGTGGCCATCTTGAAGGGCCTGCGAAGCTACTACGAAAAGCATCACGGAGTCAGTATGGGCGATGACGTACTAGAAAGTGCGGTCTATATGAGCGATCGCTACATTGCCGATCGGTTTATGCCCGACAAGGCGATTGATGTGATTGACGAAGCCGCTGCTCGCGTGAGGGTACGTCAGGGGCACCGTCCTAGTCGTCACCGCGAGCTACTCAAAGAACTCAAATCTCTGAATGAGAAAATGGATGATGCAGTTGCAAGCGAAGACTATGAGCGAGCCGCCATGTACAAGCAACGGATTAGCCAGATCAACGGCAAGTTAGAGACTGAACGTGAAGCTATGGAGGCAAAAACGCCTATCGCGCTCACCGAAGACGACATTGCGCATGCTATCGCGGTGATGACACATGTGCCGGTGGAAAAAGTGCAAACGAGTGAAGCAAGACTGCTTCGTAGCCTGGAGTCGCACCTTGGCAAATACATTATTGGCCAAAAGGAGGCGGTGCAGCAGGTCGCTCGAGCAATTCGTCGCAGTCGTAGCGGTGTTGCGAGCCAAAAGCGGCCGATCGGTAGCTTTGTGTTCATGGGGCCAACCGGCGTTGGTAAGACTGAGCTGGCACGGGTGCTGGCGCGCGAAGTGTTTGGTAGCGAGGATGCCCTGATTAAGATTGATATGAGTGAGTTTGGCGAACGACATACAACGAGTCGTCTGCTAGGTGCGCCGGCAGGGTATGTGGGCTATGAAGACGGCGGTAAGCTAACTGACAAGGTGCGCCGCCAGCCGTATAGTGTCGTATTGTTTGACGAAATTGAGAAGGCGCATCCAGATGTGTTTCAGCTACTTCTCCAGCTACTCGAAGATGGACAGCTGACTGACGCGAGGGGCCGGATAGTGAGTTTTCGCAACACCATCATTATTCTGACTAGTAACCTCGGCGCAGACAAAATGACCAAAGAAACATCGCTTGGGTTTCAGGGCAAAGCATCGGCAAAATCTCTTGATGATCAACACGATCGCAATGCAGCGTTTGCCCGAGAGGCTCTTGATAAGTTTATGCGACCAGAGCTAATCAACAGATTTGATAGTATTGTGACCTTCCGTTCATTGACGCGCACCGAGGTAGGAAAAATCTTTGATTTGCTGATTGCCGATATCCGTACTCGCCTCGTGCGTCAGGGACTTGGCGTGAGGGTGACCGCGGGGGCAAAATCATACCTCATTAACAAAGGCTATAGTGTTAAATTTGGTGCCAGGGCGCTCAGACGAGTGATCGAGGATGAGCTCGAGCACATGATCGCTGAAGGAATTCTGGAATCAAAATATCCAAAAGGCGCTATACTAGAAATAGGTGTACACAAGGGGGCGCTCTATCTTGAACAACGAACCGAATCAGCAGTCAGCAACTAGTCATCCAATCCGAAAAACACTGATTCTATCAGGAGTGGTATTGCTACTGAGCGCTACACTTGTACTATATGGCCAGCGTGCGGTTGACATGGTCATGGCCCGTGTGTACCAGCCGACGAGCCAGACCATAGCGATACACGATCGTCTGAATATGACCAATCTTGGCGCAGACCTGTTCTACGCGAGTAACCCACAGGTCCAGCAAAAGGCACAGTTTAACAGCAATTGCGATACCGAGGAGCGCACGACGGCTATACTGGGCTGCTATTATCAACGACACATTTATCTATTTGATATCAACAACAAAGAGCTAGACGGTACGCTTGATGTAACTGCTGCGCATGAGATGCTGCACGCCGCATATGATCGACTGAATTTTTTTGAGCGCAGCTACGTTGACGGGCTGATTAACGCAGAGTATGAAGTACACAAGAACGATGCGTCTTTGAAGCAGATTATGGCATACTACACCAAAGCCGAACCAGGAATGGAGGTCAACGAACTCCATTCGATTCTTGGTACCACTGTCGCAAAGCTCAGCCCAAAGCTCGAAGCCTACTATGCGCAGTACTTCAACGATCGTGCTAGCGTCGTGGCGCTGAACGCAAAGTACAACACAGTGTTTGACGGTATCGCCAAGCAGTCGGCTGAGCTTCAGGCGCAGCTGAAAGCACTGCGTGGTCCAATTGACGATGATTTGGTGCAATACGAGGCAGATAGGCAGCAGCTTGAGCTTGATATTGCATCCTTCAACGAACGGGCAAATAGCCACGGATTCACAACCCAGAGCGGGTTCAACGTGGCGCGGAGTGCGCTTATCGCCCGACTTGATGCGGTAAATCAGAGACGAGCAGCGATTAATGCGCGCGTCGCGGAATACAATAACATCGTCAAAGAGCTTAACGCGCTCGCCACGAGGGCTGATGAGCTCAATAGTAGCATTAACGGCGCAAACGCGACGTCTGGTCTGTAGGTGGCAAAGTCTCGTTCGCAGTTTGTGTGTCAATCGTGTGGTGCGTCGTACCCAAAATGGGTTGGGAAATGTGATAATTGCGGCGAATGGAACTCGTTGGTTGAGCAAGCTGCTCAATCATCTGGGAATTCAGCGGTGGCGCGAGGAGCACATAGTGGCAAGATACTGAAGCCACAGTCAATCGGTTTGATACGAGCTGGCGACGAATTGAAACGGATGAGTACGGGAATTGCTGATCTCGACATGGTTCTTGGCGGCGGCATACTACCCGGTGGAGTAGTGCTACTGGCTGGTCAGCCGGGTATCGGCAAAAGCACCCTTCTACTACAGGTAACAAGCGCAATCGCAGCATCACAGCCTGTGTTGTACGCAAGTGGCGAGGAGTCTGCTGGCCAGGTGAAGCTTCGTGCCGCGAGGCTGGGCGCTGACAGTGGGGATGATCTGGCATTTATCGCAAGTACGAGTGCCGACGATATTGCGGCTACAATCCGTAGTGGTACGTACAAGCTTGTTATTATCGATAGTATTCAAACGCTCTCACTTGACGAGATTACGAGCGCACCAGGAACAGTGAGTCAGATTACAAACTCGGCAAATGTTATCATACGCGCGGCCAAAAGTGCTGACGCCGCAGTAATTCTGGTGGGCCATGTCACCAAGGAGGGTTCGATTGCGGGCCCGAAGGTGCTCGAACATCTTGTCGACGTTGTGCTGCAATTCGAGGGTGACCGCTACGGGGGATTCAAGGTCGTTCGAGCCATCAAGAATCGCTATGGCAGCACGAGTGAGGCGGCAATATTTGAGATGTCAGACAACGGACTGCAAGTGGTTGAAAATCCATCGGCTGCACTGCTAGCTGAGCGTCACAACAGTGATGGGTCGGTGGTGCTCGCGACACTTGAAGGCAATAGACCTATTTTGGTAGAAATCCAGGCACTTGTCAATTCGACCAATTTCGGGTATCCTAAGAGAACGGCTAGTGGATTTGATATCAATCGTCTCAATCTACTGATCGCTGTGCTAGAAAAACGCACGAAACTGAATTTATCTGATAAAGATATTTATATCAACGTAGTCGGTGGTCTCAGGCTACAAGATCCCGCCGCAGATTTGGCGGTAGCAATGGCAATCGCCAGCGCCGCAGCAGGTAAGCGTATGGACGATGGACTGGTAGTATTCGGTGAGGTTGGCCTCGGTGGTGAAATCCGAAGCGTCACCCATGTCGATCGACGTATTGCAGAAGCCAAAAAACTCGGCTTCACCAAAGCGATTGCGCCCAAACAAAGCAAAGACACATTTATTAAAGGCGTGAGCGATCTTCGCCACGCGCTAATCGACTATCTAAAAAGCTAGTCAAAGGAAAATTATTTTATGGAAACAAAAGATCTTGCGTTGCTCGCTGTCACATTGTTGATTCTTGGCGAGGTAACGTTTTTATTGGCAAAACTGCCAAAGCAACACAGTAAACTAAAAGCACACTCCGTGCTGGTCGATACATCAGTGCTCATGGATGGTCGTATTACCTCTATTGCCGCAACTGGTTTTATTGGTGGCACACTAGTGATTCCTCGAAGCGTCGTCGGCGAACTGCAGTTTTTGGCTGACAATGCCGATGCTGACAAACGAGCACGAGCTCGCGCTGGGCTCGACGTAGTAACCGAGCTGCAGCGCATGCCCGGGGTAGAGGTTGAACTACTACAAGACGGCAGCAAGGCTGACGAGGGTGTTGATGAGCGATTGCTCGCGCTCGCCAAGCAGCATGGTGCATCAATCTGCACGATTGACTTCAACCTCAACAAGGTTGCGGTGGTTGAGGGCATTCGTGTGCTCAATATCAATGAGCTTGCGCAGAGTATGCGCATGAGCTATCTACCGGGTGAGCAGATGCTCATAGACCTCGTACAGAAGGGGCAAGACTCGCATCAGGGCGTTGGCTATCTTCCAGACGGCACTATGGTTGTTGTTGAGCAAGCAAGCGGCCAGATTGGCCAGCAGGTCCATGTCGAAGTTGTCCGAAGTCTTCAGACGGCCGCCGGGAGAATGATGTTTGCACGTAAGGT
>APMI01017771.1_pt1 | contig 18451 bp, 20 predicted proteins | sample 667938 | NCBI WGS metagenome assembly APMI01 (sample SAMN01084076, study PRJNA167559) | wastewater metagenome | biome: Wastewater | place: Denmark: Ejby Moelle, Odense | collected 2011-11-28 | reverse complement strand
TGGGTAAAACCAGCAGGAATGGCTTCTTGACCATTATATAAATGTAAAAAACCTCTAATTTTTTGTTTAAGGTAAAGTGATCGACACTTATCTTCAAATCTTCGCCACATTGTCATATCTGCATACCATTGTAGATAGACTTCTTTAGAAAACTCTTTCATCTATTTCGTAATATTTATTTTTCTGATTAGTTGCTAGGCTATACCTAGCTTTTATAAAATACTGTGCAAAAATAGTAAATTTCTTTGTTTTATTAATAAACTTATGTAATAAATAATGACGAATGATGTTATCAATTAAAAAAACGTATTTTTGAATCTCAATTTATAAAAATGTCAAAAGAAAATCAATCTAATTTACTTGTTACTTTTTCTAATATTATTTCTAATGTTCTCAATCCTCTATTCTCATTATTGATATTTTTTGTGGTATATTCTTACCAAAAAAGTGAAGGTGAAATTAATCTTAAAAGTTTTTTACTGCCTATTCTGCTTGTTATAATTCCAATTTTCGGATGGATTTATTGGAATGTAAGAAAAGGAAATTACACCAATATGGATGTTTCTAACAGGAAACAAAGAAACAGTTTGTATTTATTTAACTTTTTTATTATCAGTATTTATATCGCAGTTTTATTTTACACCAAACAAAATTTTCATTATATATTAATCATTATTTTCCTGTTGGTATTAATGGTAGTTATGTTTTTGAGCAATTTATTTATTAAAAGCTCTATGCATACAAGTTTTAATGTTTTTGTGAGTGCTTTATTTTTTGCACTCAATCCTATTTACGGTCTTTTTTGGTTGTTTTTAACCTTATTAGTAGCAATTTCTAGAATAATTCTAAAGAGACATACCGTAAAAGAAGTAATTATGGGTGCATTTATTGCGATTATCGTTTCTTTTGTTTATCTTTATTTCGATATACAGAACCTTTAATTTACGATTAAAAAATGGAACACTTGAAACCTCTAACTACTGGCGAAGAAAACCTAATGAAAGTAATTTGGGCTTCACATAAAAATTACTTAAAAGATATCTTATCAGCATATCCCGAACCCAAACCTCACCAAAACACCATTTCTACTTTTTTGAAAAATTTAGTCGAAAAAAATTATTTGGTTACCTCTCTAGAAGGTAGAATTTTCAGGTATGAAGTGGCTGTTTCTAAAAAAGCCTACAAAATGTTTTTGCTCAAAAATTTTATTCAAGATTTTTACAATAGCAGTCCGAATGAACTTTTGGTAGATTTAATGAGTGAAGGCTTAATTCAACTTTCGGTTCCTGAAAAAGAAAAGGAAAAAGACAAAAAGAAAAAGAAGAAAAAGAAGAAATAAATTTGCTGAATGAATCTTTGGTAAGTATTTTTAAACAAATTTTTCAATTATTATATTTTGTTTCAAATTATTACTACTCACAAAAATATTTAATAGGCATAAAAAAAGCGACTCATAAAAGTCGCTTTCTATTTTTTACCAACGGCTTCCTCCGCCGCCTCTGTTATTTCCATAACCGCCACCTCTGTTGTTTCCATAACCACCTCCACGGTTGTTATCAAAGCTTCTGCGTGGTTTTTCTTCTCTTGGCTTAGCTTCAGATACGTTAAGTTCTTTACCGTTAAATTCTTTACCGTTTAAAGATTCAATAGCCTGACCTCCTTCTTCATCGCTCATTTCTACGAAACCAAATCCTCTAGATTTACCTGTTTCTCTGTCTGTGATGATTTTGCAAGACTGCACATCACCAAATTCTGAAAATAACTCTTGCAACTGATAATCTTTAGTTGCATAATTGATGTTTGAAACAAAAATGTTCATTGTTAAAAAAAATTAAATTAAAAAATTGTCTAAATGATAGTTATAAAAGGAATAACAAAAACGAATGAACATTAATTGAATCACTATTATAATAAATCTGTTGCAATATACACTTTTATTTTCTAAAATTAATATATGCTAATTAAATTTAATATTGTATTAAGAAACAATAAACCAATAAATTATGGTACATCATGCCCCAAACTTGCTTCTAATAATGAAAACCAATCTTCTATTTCTAAATTTATTTGTAATGATTTTTTTAAAGATTTTATGCTTTCTACTTTTGATGTTCCTATGATTGGGAGAATTTTCGAAGGATGTTTTAGCAAGAAAGCCAATAATAATTGAGCTTCATCCGCATTATATTTTACGGTAAGTTCATCAAAAACAGATTTTATTCTCGCTGTTCTTTCAGAATCTTCTGAGAAATAAGTTCCCATCACACTCCATGCCATAGGTTGTAGCTTTTTCTGCATCATTTGGTCTATTGTTCCATCATAAAAAGCCTTGGTTTCCGTCAATGAAGCTTCTACCTGATTGGTTACCAATTGCGGAAAATATTTAGAAATTAAATCAAATTGTGAGGCGGTGAAATTACTCACCCCAAAATCTCTTACTTTCCCCGAACTTCTCAAAACTCCAAAAGCTGCTGCTATTTCTTCAGGATTCATCAATGGTGATGGACGGTGAAGCAATAACAAATCAATATAATCTGTTTTCAGGTTTTTCAAACTTTCATCTACCTGATTTAAAATATATTCTTTAGAATAATTGTAATATTTCAACGGAAAATTCTTCTTTTCAGAAGGCATACAAATTCCGCATTTGGTGATCAACTGAATTTTTTCTCTGTCAATTTTCATCTCAGAAAAAGCATTCCCAAATAATTCTTCGGTAGTATAACCTCCATAAATGTCTGCATGGTCAAAAGTAGATAAATTTTCTTCTAATGACGTTTCAATTAGTTTTTGAACTCCTTTTTCAGAATGATCAGCACCCCAAATTCCCCATCGCATTACTCCTATGATAATTTTAGAAAAATCCATAACTTATTTTTTATCAAAGTTAAAATTATCTCGTCAATTTTGAAGTAATTATTATTAAAATCAAAAACCTTCTACCTTAGCACTTGAATCTTTTTGTATATTTGAATGTTATAATTTCACAAAAACAAACTTAAAAATGAAATTTATCTTATTCCTTTTTTTTCCACTTATTCTATTTTGTCAACAAAAAGAAGATTGGGCGTCAATAATGAAAATAGCAATGGATGATATTAATAATCAAGATTATGTAAATGCTATAAAAAATTTAGATATTTCACTGAAATTTTCTCCAAACAACCCTAGTTCATTATATTTTAAAGGATATTTACAAATTATTATTGGAGAAAAAGATAAAGGCTGCGAAAATTTAATTGAAGCATTATATTATAATAGCAATCAATCAAAAAAATTATATGCAGAAAAGTGTATCGATTTTGACCCAAAGTTGAATCCTGAAAAATTCAAATCAGGAAAATTTACTTTACAGGTTTTAGGTGATTCTCAATTATATAATTTTGAAAGAAAAGAAGATATTCAATACGAAACTTATTCGGGGCAAACTTATAGTGGTAAAATAAATTGGTTAAAAAATGGAGATTACACAATAATCCCTACAGAAAAAACCAAAATGATGCTTGGTGACATTCCAAACTATATGGTAAGAATTCTTAAAATTAATGAAAACGAATATTTATACGAAAAAATTGTGGAAAATCAAGTTCAATTTGGAAAAATAAATAAAATTGAATAATCATCTAGCACAAAATTTTCATTCATTATCATAAACTCAACAAAATAATATTCTATCAAGAAGATTTTATATTTTATCATTGTTGAGTTATTTTCGCATCCAAAAGTTATACTCTTTCATCCAAAACATCAAAACTTCTTTCCCAAGACTTTGTATAAATAACAAAATTCTACCAAATCTACTCTTTATAATAGTTTCCCTCAATACAATTTATGAAAAGAAAGTATTTTAAATTCATACTCAGTTCATATTTATAGCATAATTTTGTGCTTTGAAAATTAATGAAGATGAATTATCACACTAGAAAATGGATTAAACCAGAAGACTTAAATGCCAACCATACTCTTTTTGGAGGCAAATTACTACAATGGATAGACGAAGAAGCTGCGCTCTACTCTATTGTTCAGCTAGAAAATCCTAAAACCGTTACCAAGTACATTTCCGAGATTAATTTTGTAAATTCTGCCAGACAAGGCGATATTATAGAAATTGGGATAGAAGTTGTCCATTTCGGGAGAACTTCTATTACCCTAAGCTGCGAAGTTAGAAACAAAATGACACACCAAACCATTATTACTATAGACAAAATCGTTTTTGTATCTTTGGATGAAAATGGTAACCCAAAACCACACGGAAAAACCGAAGTAGAATACGTAGAAGACCGATTAGGTAAAGGATAAATGCAAATTTTTATTAAAAATATGGTATGTAATCGCTGCATTAGCGCAGTGGAAGATGTTTTCCGAAATTCTGAGATTGATTTCGCTTCTGTAAATTTGGGTTGGGTAGAAACTTCTGCTGAATTTTCTAAGAATAAGCTTCAAAAACTCAACGAAAATTTACAAAAAATTGGTTTCGAAATTTTGGAAGACGCTTCACAAAAACAAATTGAAACCATCAAAAAACTTATTCTAGAAAAAGTTCAAAATCTAGATATTGACGAAGATTTTTTGCTTTCTAAATACCTTTCTCATAAGCTCAACAAAGAATACAGCAATATTTCTAAAATTTTTTCGCAAACCGAAAACATTACATTAGAACAATATTTTATTCTTCAAAAAATAGAAAAAGTAAAAGAACTTTTGATTTATCGCGAACTTACTCTTTCTCAAATTGCAGATAAATTAGGATACAAAACAGTTCAGCATCTTTCTCAACAATTCAAAAAAATCACAGGATTTTCGCCATCACAATTTCTAGAACTCAAAGAAAAAAAGAGACTTCCTCTTGATTTTATTTAATTCACTATTTATTTTTACTTTATAAATTCATAAAATAAAATAGAAACTTCAACGAAGTGAATTGCCTTTGCGAACTTAAAAACAGTAAATTATTAAAAAAATTTTGCGACTTTGCGTTAAAAACTAAAATCTAAATTCCATAACATTAAACCAAGATTTGATAATGGTTTTTATTTGATTAATTTTGACATTTGTATCAAAATTAAGGATAATGCACACCAAAAAATATAACGTTCTAGGAATGTCTTGCGAAGGCTGCCAGAAAAAAATCTCTTCTGCTTTAAATAATTTAGAAGGAATAAAAGCCGATGTAAATCTCACAGAAAACTTTGTAGAAATCACTTCTGAAAAGGAAATCGACTTAGAAAAACTCAATACTGAACTGAAAAATACAGGAAATTACGTTTTAGAGGATCCTGAAAAACCAAAATCTACAGAATTTATCCCACCTCAAGATAGAGTTTCACCAAGTTCCGTTTATTATTGTCCGATGGAATGCGAGGGCGAAAAAGTCTATTTCGTGCAAGGAAAACGTTGCCCAATTTGTAATATGTATTGTGTTCCGATAGAAGAAAAGTCCGAAGTTCAAAGTTCGAAGTTAAAGGTTGAAAGTCATCATCTCGAATCTCGAATCTCGAGTCTCGAATCTTCCGAAGGAAGATATTACTGCCCTATGTTTTGCGAAGGTGATAAGACCTATCCCGAAAATGTAGGTTGCCCAGTTTGTGGAATGGATTTAGTAAAAATCACTGGAAATGATGATGAATCTGAAGACGATACGTATAAAAATCTGCAAAAGAAATTTTGGATTTCAGTAGCTTTTACCATTCCCGTTTTTATTTTATCGATGGGCGGAATGTTCTTTAAATTCCCTTTTAGTTCAAAAATTTCAGGGATTCTACAATTAATTTTCACACTACCAGTCGTATTTTTCACAGGATGGTTTTTGTTTAAAAGAGCATGGATTTCTTTTAAATCTTGGAATCTTAATATGTTTTCTTTAATTGGTTTAGGAGCAAGTGCTGCTTTTGTTTACAGCGTTTTCGCACTATTTTTTCCGAGTTTAATTCCGCATGAATTTATGCAAAATCATCATGAAGTTCCGCTGTATTTTGAAGCAGTTGCCGTGATATTAACTTTGGTAATTTTCGGACAAATGCTCGAAGCAAAAGCCCATCAAAAAACAGGAAATGCCATCAAAGAATTAATGAATCTGTCGCCAAAAGAAGCGCATCTTATTCAAAATAATTCAGAAAAAAACATTCCAATTTCTGAGGTGAAAATTGGAGATATCTTGAAAGTAAAACCAGGAGAAAAAATCCCAGTTGATGGCGAAATTATCGAAGGAAATACTACGATTGACGAAAGTATGATTACAGGAGAACCTATTCCTGCTGAGAAAAAATTGGGCGACAAAGTAACTTCTGGAACCATCAATGGAAATCAAGTTTTCCTTATGAAAACAGAAAAAATTGGGAAAGACACCTTACTTTCTCAAATTATAGAAATGGTAAATTCTGCAAGCAAAAGTAAAGCACCAATTCAAAAATTAACGGATAAAGTTTCTAAAATTTTCGTTCCTGTTGTGATGGCAATTTCAGTCTTAACTTTCGTATTTTGGTACTTTTTCGGTGGAGAAAATCGGGCAATTTTTGCTTTGGTCAATGCTTTAGCAGTATTGATTGTAGCTTGTCCTTGCGCTCTTGGTTTGGCAACACCAATGTCTGTAATGGTAGGAATTGGCAAAGGTGCTAGAAACGGAATATTGATTAAAAATGCAGAAGCTTTGGAAGAAATGCAAAAAGTAAATGTAATTATCACCGATAAAACAGGAACCCTTACCGAAGGAAAACCGTCTTTGACGGATCTATTTTCTGAAAATTTTGACAAAAATGAAGCACTTTTACTCGCTGCTTCTCTCAATAAAAACTCTGAACATCCACTTTCTCAAGCAGTTTTAAATGCTGTAATTCTGAATACAGACGATAAGCCTGCGAACGTAGTTCAAAAGCGAAATGAAGAATCTTTTTTGTTTCAAAATAAAACAGTTAAAAACTTTAAAAATGTTTCTGGCAGAGGAATTTTGGGCGAAATTGACGGTAAAAAACTTTTCCTCGGAAATATTTATTATCTCAATGAAAATAACTTTGAAATTTCTGAAAATTTACTTCAAAAAGCTCAAATTTTAGAAAACGAAGCCAATACTATTTCTTACTTAACGATTGATAAAAAAGCAGTTGCTGTGTTTGGTTTTCAAGATAAAATCAAAGATAATGCAAAATCTGCTATTGAATTTATACAAAATAAGGGCATTGAAATCTTAATGATGACAGGTGATAACGAAGCTACTGCAAAATATGTTGCAGAAAATCTTGGCATTAAGAAATATTTTGCCAATTGCCTCCCTCAAGATAAAATAAACAAAGTTAAAGATTTACAAAATCAAGGGAAAATTGTTGCAATGACTGGCGATGGAATCAATGACGCTCCTGCTCTTGCACAAGCTAATGTAGGAATTGCAATGGGAACGGGAACCGATATTGCGATGAATTCCGCAGAAATTACTTTATTAAAAGGCGACATTTCTGGCGTGGCAAAATCTAAAATTTTGAGCGAAAAAATGATGAAAAACGTAAAGGAAAACTTATTTTTTGCTTTTGCTTATAATACACTCGGAATTCCGATTGCGGCAGGTTTGCTCTACCCTATTTTTGGTGTTTTATTATCGCCAATGTTTGCTGCGGCAGCGATGAGTTTTTCTTCCGTTTCAGTAATTGCCAATTCTTTGAGATTGAATAAGGTAAAGTTGAAAATTTAATTAAAACTGCCACGAATGCACAAATATTTTATAAATTCGTGTATTTGTGGCGTAACTATAAACTATGAAAAAGAAAATCGTCGTTTTATCTGGAGCTGGAATTTCTGCGGAAAGCGGAATTTCTACGTTTAGAGACTCTAACGGACTTTGGGAAAACCACAGAATAGAAGATGTGGCTTCGCCGGAAGGTTTTGCTAGAAATCCGAAGTTGGTTTTGGATTTTTATAATTTGAGACGAAGACAACTAAAAGATGTAAAACCCAATCTCGCTCACGAAATTTTAGCTGAATTAGAAAAAGATTTTGACGTGCATATTATCACTCAAAATGTAGATGATTTGCACGAAAGAGCAGGCTCTACCAAAGTGATTCATCTACACGGTGAACTGAAAAAAGTACGTTCTATGAAAGATGAAAAGCAAATTTACAACTGGGAAGAAGACTGTAATTTAGGTGATTTAGATGAATTTGGGAACCAACTTCGTCCGCATATTGTTTGGTTTGGAGAAATGGTTCCCGAAATGGATAATGCTACTAAAATTGTTTCGGAAGCAGATATTTTCATCGTTATTGGTACTTCTATGCAAGTGTATCCTGCTGCTGGTTTAATACATTATATTCCTAAAAACTGTGAAATTTTTGTGGTTGATCCTCATTTAGAAAACCAATTCACAAAACACGAAAATTTTCTAAAAACTTCGGCTACAGAAGGAATGAAGGTTTTGAGAAAGAAATTATTGAAGTAATAAGGCTTTACAATTACATTTTTTCAACAAAACTTTTAGCAAAAACAGCAATTTCATCTCTTACTTCAGCAAATTGTTTTGCGATTTCTTCTTTTGTTCCTGTTGCTTTCGCAGGATCGGGAAAATTGTGGTGAATTCTCACCGCTTTACTCGGAAAATATGGGCAGTTTTCATTGGCGTGATCACAAACTGTAATAATATAATCAAAATCAATACTTTGATACTCTAAAACATTATTAGAAGTGTAGTGTGAAATATCTACCCCAATTTCAGCCATGGTTTTTACAGCATTCGGATTGAGACCATGAGTTTCTATTCCAGCGCTGTAAATATTAGCTTTTCCTTCTACGAATTTTTCTAAAAAACCGTGCATTAATTGGCTTCTACACGAATTTCCAGTGCAAAGAACGAGGATATTTTTCATAAATTTTTAAATAAATTTTTGGCTAAAGCCAATGGATTTTTCTAAACTTTGAAAGCTGTTTTTTCACTCTCGCAGATTGGGCAAATTTAGCAGATGAAAGAACAGAATTTTATATCTGCTTAATCAGCGAGAGATTTAAGTTTTTTCAAATATGTAATTAACTTGTGATCTCTAAAAATAATTTAACAACAACCAGAATTTGGAGTGCAACAACCTACCAATTTCTCTGCGAAAACAGTAATGCTATAAATTCTTGTTGTAGAATCTTTGTATTGTTGAATTTCTTCTTCGTTTAGATAGTTTTTTAAAATATCATCAGGAACAATGATTGGTTTTTTCTTTTGTAAAGTAATATTTTTAAAGCCACAAATTTCGATAATTTTCAAATATTCGTCCATTTGAATGGCACTCGCAACGCAGCCAGCATACATTTCGGCAGCAGATTTTATTTTTTCTGGCAAATCTCCCACCAAAACAATATCAGAAATCGAAAAATGACCAGTTGGTTTTAGAATTCTTTGTACTTCAGCAAAAGCCTTCAGTTTATTAGGCACCAAATTCATCACACAATTGCTTACCACTACGTCTGCAACATTACTCATCAAAGGAATATTTTCAATATCTCCTAGTCTGAATTCCACATTATTAAAACCTAATTTATCTGCATTATTTCTCGCTTTTTCTATCATTTCAGGCGTGAAATCTATCCCTACAACTTTCCCAGTTTCGCCAGTTTCTGCTCTTGCTACGAAACAATCATTTCCTGCGCCACTTCCCAAATCTACTACATAATCGCCTGTTTTAATTTTCGCAAATTCTGTTGGCAAACCGCAACCTAATTTCAAATCCGCATCTGGATTATAACCTTCTAAATGATCATAATCATCGGTCATAATATTGTAAACTTCTGTACTACAACCGCCACTTCCACAGCAAGATGAAGCGTTGGTTTCTTGATTTTGTAAAGCAATTTCTGCATATTTTTGCTTCACCATTTCTTTAATTTCTTCGTTGGTATTCATTTTTTAGATTTTAGATTTTAAATGATAAATTATAGATTATTTTTTTTAAGAGCTATTTCCTGCTTTCCGCTGCAATCAGGGCTAGTTACGTTTTTCGTTTTTGAAAGAACTTTAGCAGTAAGATTTTTGTACTTCTATTTTCTATTTTTCTGAAAATTCAATTTTAACTCAATTCATAATAATCTCCTTGTTTTGTTTTTATAATTCACATACTGAGAACCGAAGCTTTTCATAAGAAATTCTTCTTCCAATCGAATTTGAATTTGAATCACAATATATCCTGTAAATGCAATAAAAAAAGTAAAAACATTTGGCAAAATCATAAAAACTCCAAAAACAGCTATCAATATTCCTAAAAAAATAGGATTTCTTGAAACTGAAAAAAGACCTTTTGTAACTAAATTAGTTTTGTTTTTTTCGTCAATTCCTATCCTCCAGTTCGTTCTCATTTGCATTTGAGCAATAAATATCCAACATATTGAAAAATGCAACAATGCAAAACCTATGAAAAATAAAATGTTATTTTCTAAATAGACAATAGGAACAAAGTATTTTATATACCAATTTTCATTAATCAAATTGGCAATAAAAGTTATTAATAACAATATGATTAGAATTTTAAAAACATTACCTACAAAATTGTGAGCATTATCTTCTTTACCAAAAGTAATAGGATTAATTTTAGTTTTCTTGTACGTAATATAAGTTGGCAAAACAAATACAAAAAACAAGGTAAATAATAGAATTACAAATAGATACTCTTTCATATTAACAACATTTAGGATGATTTAACTTATGAAAAATTTGTGCTACAAAATGTTCCATTTTTTTTATAGTTTCAGGATTGATACAATAGCAAATTGCTTTTCCGTCTATTTCCCCTTGTATAATTCCTGCATTTTTTAATTCTTTAAGATGTTGAGAAACTGTTGGTTGAGCCAATTTTACTTCTTCAACAATATCATTACAAATACAAGTATCTACAGAAAGCAAATATTCTACAATGGCAATTCTTGCAGGATGAGAAAGTGCTTTCATCAGTTTTGCTACTTCATTTTGTTCTTCTGTAAAATGTTCGGTTTTAGAAATTCCCATGATTTAATTGAAATTTTTATATTTTCATATTGCAATATTACAATAATAATTTTTAAAACCAAAATTTTCTTCTTAAATTTGAAAAGTAAAATCTAAATATGTCAGTTCCCGAAAATTTCAATAAAATAAAATCGTTAATTCCTGAAAATGTAGAATTGGTAGCGGTTTCAAAATTCCATCCCGTAGAAAAAATTAAAGAAGTTTACGATTGCGGACAACGTATTTTTGGAGAAAATAAAGTACAAGAACTTCTCACAAAAGTGAACGAACTTCCTTCTGATATTCAATGGCACTTAATTGGGCATCTACAAACCAATAAAGTAAAATATATTGCACCTTTTATTGACACCATCCAAAGTGTGGACAGTGAAAAAGTATTGCTAGAAATCAATAAAGAGGCAGAAAAAAACAACAGAAAAATAAAAGTTTTACTCCAGGTTAAAATTGCGGAAGAAGACACAAAATATGGTCTTGAAATTCAAGAAGCTAAAGAAATTTTCAGCAATTATTTAGAACATCAATATCCGAATATAGAAATTACCGGATTGATGGGTATGGCAACTTTCACAGATCATAAAACACAAGTTAAAGCCGAATTTCTAGTTCTGAAATCTCTTTTTGAAGAACTTTCAAGATTCAAAAAATTAGAAAAATTATCAATGGGAATGAGTGATGATTTTCCCTTGGCAATAGAATGTGGTGCAAATTCTGTAAGAATTGGCTCTGCTATTTTTGGAGTAAGAAATCATTAATTATTTGGCACATAATTTGGCTTGATAACATAAAAATATTATAAAATTTTGCCTTAAATCATTGAACAAAAGCAAAATAAAAACACTAAATTTGCCATATGCAAAAAGTATTAATCGTAGAAGACGAAAAAGCCATTTCGGGTGTTCTTCATAGCATTTTATCAGACGAGCTTACAGATTACGAAATCTTAGTAGCAGAAGATGGTCTAGAAGCGTATAAATTATTAGAAAAAGATGATTTCGCATTGATTATTTCTGACATTAAAATGCCTAAATTATCAGGTTTAGAACTTCTAAAACAAGCCTTACAATTGAAACCAGACACTACTTTTGTGATGATTTCTGGGCATGCAGATATAGACACTGCTGTAAGTGCATTAAAAGATGGTGCTTATGATTTTATTTCAAAACCTATTGACATTAATCGATTGATTACCAGCGTAAGAAATGCTTTGGATAGAAAAAACCTAGTACAAAAAGCGAATACTTTACAAAAAGAAAATACCCAACTGAAGAAAAAAGTAAGCAAAAAATACCAAATGATTGGTCGTTCTGTGGCACTTACTAAAATTCAGGAAATGATAGAAAAAGTAGCACCTTCTGATGCAAGAGTACTCATTACTGGGCCGAATGGAGCTGGTAAAGAATTGGTAGCACATGCCATTCATAGTCAAAGCGAACGAAACAGAGGCCCAATGATTGAGGTAAATTGTGCCGCAATACCTTCGGAATTAATAGAAAGTGAATTATTCGGACACGTAAAAGGTTCTTTCACTGGAGCGATTAAAGACAAACAAGGAAAATTTGAATTGGCGAATGGTGGTACCATTTTCTTAGACGAAATTGGTGATATGAGTTTGGTTGCCCAGGCAAAAGTACTTAGAGCATTGCAAGAAAGTAGAGTTTCGCCAGTAGGAAGCGATAAAGAAATAAAGGTAGATGTAAGAGTAATAGCTGCGACTAATAAAGATTTACAAAAAGAAATAGCGAACGGAAAATTCCGTGAAGACCTATACCATCGTCTTTCTGTAATCGAGATTTATGTGCCATCACTAGACGAAAGAAAAGAAGACATTCCGCTATTGGTAGAGCATTTTTCTCAAGTAATTGCAGATGAACAAGGTAATGCAGTGAAAATTTTTGATCAAAAAGCAATAGAAGCTTTGCAAGAATTTAGTTGGACAGGTAATATCAGAGAATTAAGAAACGTAGTAGAACGTCTGATTATTCTCGGTGCAAATCCTGTAACTGCGGAAGATGTAGCTGCTTTTGTAAGAAAATAATAAATCCGAAGACGCAAGATTTAACAAAAACATATAAAACCATACTATTTTGTGTGGTTTTTCTTATTTTTAGCCTTTAAAATAAAATTCATGAAAAAAATAGGTTTACTTTTCGTAGTTTTTAGTCAGATTGCTATTGCACAAACTTTCACCAAAATAGATACATTAAAAGGTTCTGATACTAAATTCAGAAATTTTTGGGATGTGAAAAAATATAAACTTTCTGTAGAGCCCAATATTTCAGAAAAATCCCTTAAAGGAAGCAATAAAATTGAATTTACCATTACCAAAGACATCCTTAATCCTACTTTCCAAATAGACCTACAACAACCTATGAAAGTAGAGAAACTTACTGCCAATTTTCCAACGATTGATGGTTTCAAAAGAGATGGAGATTTTATTTACATTAATGCCAAAAAGAAATTTAAAAAAGGTGAAAAATACACCATAGATATAGATTATTCTGGAAATCCTAGAATTGCAAAACGTGCACCTTGGGATGGTGGTTGGGTTTTTACTACCGACAAACAAGGAAATCCTTGGGTTACGGTAGCACAGGAAGGAGACGGAACTAGCCTTTGGTTACCATCTAAAGACATTTGGAATGATGAACCAGATAATGGTGTGGAAATGAAAATTATTACCCAGAAAGATTTAACGGGTGTAGGAAACGGAAAATTAATTTCTAAAACTACAGAGAATGACAAAAATATTTTCGTTTGGGAAGTTAAAAATCCTATTAATCTGTACAATATAGCTCCTGTGATTGGAAAATTTGCTCATTTTTCTGAAATTTACAATGGCGAAAAGGGAAAATTAGATTGTGACTATTACGTTCTGGATTATAATTTAGAAAAAGCAAAAATTCAATTTCAACAAGTGAAATCTATGTTAAAATCTTTTGAATATTGGTTTGGTCCTTATCCTTTTTATGAAGACAGCTATAAACTGGTAGAAACTCCACATTTAGGAATGGAACATCAATCTAATGTAGCGTATGGAAATCATTATCTAAATGGTTATTTAGGAAGAGATCTATCTGGAACAGGGGTTGGTTTAGCATGGGATTTTATCATCATTCACGAAAGCGGACACGAATGGTTTGCCAACAACATTACTGCAAAAGACCAAGCAGATATGTGGATTCACGAAGGATTTACTTGTTATTCTGAAACACTTTATACAGAGAGTTTACACGGAAAAGAAAAAGCAGAGCTTTACATCAAAGGAATTAGAAATAATATTCAAAATGACAGTCCTATTATTGGAAAATATGGCGTAAGAAACGAAGGCAGTGGCGATATGTATTACAAAGGTGCAAATATGCTACACACCATTAGAACTGTAATTAATGATGATGAAAAATTCAGACAAATTTTAAGAGGCTTAGGTAAAGATTTTTATCATCAAACGGTTACTACAAAGCAAATTGAAGATTATATTTCTACAAAATCTGGTATTAATTTTTCTAAAGTTTTTGACCAATATCTTAGAACCACCCAAATCCCAACCTTAGAATATTCACAAGACGGAACTACGCTGAAATACAGATGGACTAGCACCGTAGATGGTTTTGATATGCCGATTAGAATTAATGGTACAGAAACAATTTCTCCTTCTAAAGATTGGAAAACAGTTGGTCTAAAAGATAATTCTGAGGTAAAATTTGATGACAATTATTACGTGAAGTATCAGAAAATGTAGTACTAAATATTGAAAAACTTTCGGCTCCTACGGAGCCGAACTTATTTTAAATTTTTACGATTTCAGTACAATTCTAAAGGTAGTGCCCTTTCCTACTTCAGATTCTGCGATTTTGATATCGCCATTATGGTATTCTTGAATAACGCGTTTTGCCAAAGATAAACCCAATCCCCAACCTCGTTTTTTGGTAGAATATCCTGGTTTAAATGCATTTCTAATTTGTGCGTTGGTCATTCCAGAACCAGAATCTTTGACATCAATCAAAATATTTTTGTTCTTATGATAGAGATTAATTGTTAAATTTCCTTCACCTTTCATAGCATCTACAGCATTTTTAACCAAATTTTCAATCACCCAACTTATCAAAATTCTATTGTGAGGAGTAAGAACTTCTGATGAAGGAGTTTTTAAATCAAACATTACTTTTCTGGAAATTCTTGACTTTAAATAATCAAAATTTTGTTGAATTGTTTCCTTCAAGTTCAAATCATGGAGCTCTGGAACAGAACCAATTTTAGAAAAACGCTCAGAAATGGTTTTCAAACGATTGATATCTTTATTAATTTCTACCAAACCATCTTCATTTCTGTTTTTATCGAGTTTCATAATCTCAATCCAGCCAATCATAGAAGACAATGGAGTACCAATTTGGTGTGCTGTCTCCTTTGCCAAACCTGCCCAAAGCATAGATTCATCAGATTTTTTAATGGTACGCAAAAACCAAAACGAGAACAACAGATAAACACCAATAAACAAGCCTAAACCATAAGGATAATACCTAAGATAATTTAATAAATCTGAATTGTCATAAAACACAAACTGATTATTAAAATTGGGCAACTGAATCTCAAACGGAGGATATTTATCTTCCATTTCATTGATTTTTCGCTTCAGTTTTTCTGGATTTTTCAGAATATCATCCGTAATATTTTTACTTTGAATCAAGTTTTTATTCTTATCTGTTACAATAATCGGGATATTTTCATTTTCATTGATTACAGAAAGAGAAATCTCGTCCATTCTAGAATCAGGATTGCTGCTGTATTGAAAATATTTTAAAGCGTAAGCTAATGATTGAATTCTCTCAGATTCTTTTTCTCTAAGATGATTGATTAGAAAATTAGAAGAAACTGCTATACCAATCACAATGATGGTAAGGAGTGTAAAAACAAACCAATTATTAATTCTGGAAAGAAGATTTTTTCTCAAAACAACTTAAATATTTACGATTTTTGATTTACAATTTACGATTAAAAAATTTTATAATTATTTCAAAACATTCAAAACATTGTACAGCGCATTACTAAGATCGTTTGCCTGATAATTATTCATAATAATAGAAAAAACATAGTTTTTTCCGTTTGTAGAAGTATGATAACCAGCAAATGCTCTACTATCTTTTATGCTACCACTTTTCATTTGCATACCATTTGCCATTACAGGAAAACCATCATAATAAGCCGAAAACCATGGTTGTTTTTTTGCCCAAAGCAACGCCTGAACTTCTGCTTTTGCCGAAGCATAACTCTGTGGAGAAAGCCCGCTTCCATCTACAAAATTAATCATTCTTTCATCAATTTCTTTGTCTTTCCAAAAAGATTTCAGGCATTTTACACCGCTTTCAAAGCTAGGGTTTCCAGTCTTCTCTTTCGCCATTGTTTTAACGAAAGTTTCACCAAAAAGATTGACACTTTTCTTCAAAAACCAATACACAATTTTGTCTAAAGTAGGTGATTTATATTCCAAAATCACTTTATTATCAGGAAATGAAATCGGCTTTTCTCCATTGATTACTTTTTCAGAATTAATAATTATTTTTCCTTTGAAATCAATGTTTTGTTTTTTCAATTCCTCTGCTAATTCTACTGCCAACTGTTTGGGAGGATTAGGCATTGCGCCAGAAACTTTCATCGTTTTTGCAGGCAAACTTCCGTTAATATACGCCACATCAGAATACGGCGCTGTATAGATAACACTTTTGTCTGAACTGCCTTCTGTTCGTAATTCATTCACCCATTTTACATCGTTCAAATAAGAAAAATTTTTAATTTCTTTACCAAAAGTATTGATTTCAAAAACATTCTCTCTCCAATTTACGCCCCAAACTCCAGCTCCATAATAATTGCCCATATCATTCCAAGGCCAACCACCTGGTATTTTTTGAAAATCAAAAAAAGTATCATCTATAATTATATCTCCTGATATTTTAGAAATTTTATTATTTTTGATGGCTTCTATAACTTTCTGTTTAAAATTTTCTGCTTTATAACCATCAAATCTATCATTCCCCAAGGTAGGATCACCATTTGATGTAATGTATAAATTACCATCAAAAGCTATTTTGGTTTTGTACTGATAATCCTTACCTAAAGTCTCTAAAGCAGCAGCAGCTGTAAAAACCTTCATCGTAGAAGCAGTAGAAAGACCTTTTGTAGGTTGGTATTCATAGATTTTTTTACCATTTTCGTCTGTTACATAAAAAGATAAGCTGCCAGAAAACATAGGTTCAGATTCTAAAAGCTGTTTTACTTTGTAATCTAATTGTTCAGGAATTGATTCTTGAGCTAAAAACGCTTGCGAAGCCACAAAAAAAAGTAAAAAAAGGCAATTCTTCATTTCGAAGTGATTTTAAATAAAAAAACTATTATTCAATCCAAAGATAAATAAAAATATCTTTTTGAAAATCTTAAAACACAAATTGTATTTAAAAAGCGAAGTTAACACTCGTTTTAAAATTATTAAATTCACAAAATAAAAGCTGATTTTTGTCAATTTTTCAATAATAATTCAATTTTTAACATTTTAAAACTCATTTTGTATGTAAATTTGTATCAACAAAAACATAAAACTTAAAAGTCATGTCATACACAATTGTAGGGCTTTTTCCAAGCCAAGAGTTCGCAAAAGCAATTTCGGAAGGTTTAGAAAATAATGGTTTCAGAAACGAAGATTACATCATCTATCATGAAGAAAAAAAACAAGCTACAAAATCTTTTTGGAGTAAATTATTCACTGATAGCATAGATGAAGAAGCTACTTCGGTAGATTCATTAATCATAAGTGTAGCCATAAAAAATGAGCAAGACTTAGAAAATGCTAAAAAGGTTTTCAATGAGAACAAAGTAGTAAACAAATATATCTTAGAAGATGTAAATTTCGAAAAAGCAACAGACCTAGATTACATAAAAAAAGTAGTTGGTCTAAAAGCAAAAGCCTTAATCTATGCTATGCCACAGGTTAAAACATCTAGCTCAGATATACATACAGGTATTTCTTCTGAAGTTACTGCATAAAAATAAATTTTTTCAAAATTATTTCATATCAAATTAATTTTTTCTACAAAACCCGATTTTTTTAATTCGGGTTTTTTCTTTTAAGAGATAAGCTGTTTCTTTTGTCATCTTTTTTTTGTATTTTCGTTAAGTTAAAATCACTTCCGAAGATGGTATATGACCTAGAAAAAGAAAATAAAGAAATACAGCAGCGCTATAAAAACCTGATTTCTAACACTTACCGAACGCTAGACGAAGAGCAAAACAAAATCATTTGCAAAAATTGTTGCCAATGAAATAGGTTTAGGAACTACTTCTATTGCCTGTGCACTACTGCATGATGTGATAGAAGACTCTGAATATACTTATGAAGATTTAAAGAAAATTTTTGGCAAAAAAATAGCAGACATTGTGAATGGACTTACCAAAATATCGGTAATGAACCATCAAAACATCTCTGTACAATCCGAAAATTA